>Ga0137387_10002023_pt1 | contig 10244 bp, 5 predicted proteins | sample SagtaG_3_FD_104909 | JGI IMG/M metagenome (GOLD analysis project Ga0137387, IMG submission 104909) | Vadose zone soil microbial communities from Angelo Coast Range Reserve, California, USA - Sage2_R_115_16 metaG | ecosystem: Environmental > Terrestrial > Soil > Vadose zone > Saprolite | place...
TCAGCGACAAATATCGAGGCGTGGCTCGACTTTCGCCAGACAGCAGGTGGGTTGTTGCAGCTTTCGAGGACGCTCCCAAGCACACCGAGATGGCCGTAATTTCCGTGGACGGCGGAGAGTTGCGATGGCCTTTTGATGTTCCGGAAGGCATGGACTGGAATGGCCACCTCGCATGGACCCCGGATGGTCGCGGCGTGATTTATTCAGTCATCCGCGACGGAGTCTCGAACCTTTGGGTTCGGCCACTTCAGGGAGGGCCGCCTACGCCATTGACTGATTTCAAGGACGGGCACATTTTCTCTTTCAATTGGTCCCCCGATGGTGGCCAATTGGTGCTAGCCCGGGGCTCGATCACAGACGACGCTGTGCTGTTTACAAGCCGCAAGTAGCCGCCCCTATGAATTGAAATTGGGCGGGCAATCAGGATCCCTTTCCCTTCTTGATGAGACTTCCTCGCTCTATAATCTCCAATCATGGACGACAAACAAATCGCCCGCATTCTGCGCGAAACCGCCCAACTGCTCGAAATTGACGGCGCGATCATTGGCCGCTACCGAAGCTACGAAAAGGCTGCCGAGTTGATTGATAGTTTGCCGGAATCGATCGAGCAGCTTGTCAAGGAACCGGAAAAGCTCGAAGAACTGCCCGGAATCGGCGAGCGCATGGTCGAAGAAGTGGCAGTGGGAACCAGCGATGTTATCAGGCGCATCCCGCCCGACGAATGCTTAGCTACCCTGAACTGCGGCGGCTGCGTGGCGTCAGAAGATGATTCAGGTGATCTACGCTCAAGGCCGGGCTTCCCAAACTTCGGACGTGGGTTCGATTGCCATCGCCCGCTCCATAAACCTCGTTGATTCAGTTGCCCTTCCGTTGCTAACTAAGACTCGAAAATGGGCAGAGCTTGGTTTCGAGTTGTGGATCGGCGATCCTGCAGAAATCAACGGCAAGCGACTGAAGAAATACGAAAACTCTTGCGGAAAGGAGAGGGGCCGAATACGCTTTTCAAGTCTCACATTGGAGTCATCATGAAGGCCGCAAGATTCGCTCTTCTCGCTTTCATTGGCACTCTGTCGCTCGCACCACTTTCGCTCTCCGCTCAGGAGCCGCAGCACCATCACGACGTCGACGAAAAACTCGGCACCGTCTCATTCGCCACTTCCTGCGCTCCCGCCGTTCAGTCCCAATTCGAGCGCGGCGTCGCACTTCTGCATTCCTTCGAGTACGAAGTAGCCGACGCGCAATTCGAGGAGGTCGCCAAAAAAGATCCGCGCTGCGCAATGGCTTACTGGGGACAAGCGATGACCTTTTACCACGAACTCTGGAATCGCCCCACCAAAGCTGACCTCGCCCAAGGCGCCGAACTTCTTGCTAAAGCTCGCTCCCTCAAGCCGCCGACAGCCCGCGAACGCGACTATATCCAGGCGCTCTCCGTCTTCTACTCTGATACCGATAATGTCGACCACAATCAGCGGGCCGGCGCTTACGCCAAAGCGATGCAAGGCGTCCACGAACGCAATCCCAACGACCACGAAGCCGCCATCTTCTACGCGCTCTCGCTTCTCGCATCAGGTCCTGACCGCGACCCCAATCTCACCAACGCCAAAGCCGCCGTTGCCATCCTCAACAAGCTCTACGGCGAGCAACGAAATCATCCGGGCATCGCGCACTACATCATCCACGGCTGTGACAATCCTACGATGGCCAGTCTCGCGCTTTCCGCAGCCCGCAAATATGCCAGCATCGCGCCGTCTTCACCTCACGCCGTGCACATGCCTTCGCACATCTTCGCGCGCCTAGGTCTTTGGCAGGACGACATCAACTCCAACCTTGCCGCCATTCAGGTCGCCGATAGTATGGCCGAGCATCATCATGTGATGCACCACAAAGTGCATTCCATGGACTTCCTCGAATACGCGTACATGCAAGTTGGGGACGACGCCAGCGCCAAAGCAACCATCAAGCAGATCGCAGCGATTCGCCCCGAACAAATGGATCACGAATTTGAGAATTATTTGCTGGTGCGCCAGGCGGAAGGGCCCGCCAAGTACGCTCTCGAGCGCCGCCAGTGGAAAGAAGCGCTAGCCCTACAACCCATCGCCGGCGCGCCGTCCGACGTTCAGCTAGTCACGTACTGGGGACGCGCCGTTGCCGCCGGCCATCTTCACGATGCCGCCGCGGCACAAGACGCGCTGAAGCATTACGACGAACTGCTCGAAGCCACGCGCAAAGGTCCTCGGCCCTACCTCGCCGACGGCCTGAAGGACGAGCACCAAGTTGTGCAAGCGTGGGCCGCTTACGCTGGGGGCAACTCCGACGATGCGGTTCGACAGCTGCGCGCCGTTGCCGACGACCAGGACAAAGTCGGCAAAGCCGAAACCGAACTGCCCGCCCGCGAAATGCTTGCCGACATGCTGCTGGACCTGCAGCGTCCGCAAGAAGCGCTGACCGAATACGAAATTTCCCTGCGCACCGACCCCAATCGCTTCAACGGTCTCTACGGCGCAGCGCAAGCCGCCACGCAGGTCCAGCAAAAAGAGAAAGCGAGCACCTACTACACCCAACTGCTGAAGAATTGCAAAGGCATCCGCTCCGATCGCCCCGAGCTAGCCCGAGCCAAAACCCTCCTCGCCTATGCGAGCGGGGATTTGTAGGCGCGGGTTTTCAGCTCCGACATAAGGCACAAGCCCCTGAAGACTTCGGTTCTGGATTTCTTTGAAACTGCTAGAGAACTCCAGCGAAGTTTTCAGTGACGGATGCGCCCAGCAGTGACTGATCGTCGTTAACAATGCTTACGGCTGATGATTTTCGTATCGAATGCACCGGATCCTCGGCCAACGCTGTGGCACTCTAACGGAGCAGGAATAGGCATTCCACGAAGGTCGTGTAAGGCAGAGGGTAGGTAGCGGATGCGGCTGGGTCAGCCGGTCTTGCCCAAACTCGAAGTGCACCATTCGATGTCCTGAAGAATGAGGGAAGGGAAAGAGAGGGCGGCCACGCTAACCCCGGCCGCCCTCAACCCGAAAATTACAAAACGACAGTAGGAATCGGTTAGGATTTCTTAGGTTCGTCGTTATCCCTTTCGACGACATCTCGTCTCCAGATGAGTTTTGCAAAACTGATCCAGCTAGTGAGTTCAATCGGGGACCGCAACGTACTCAAGATTCCGTCAACTCCATTCCGCATCCAAAATCGCTCGTTGGGTGGCTGCCTGACCGTTGGCTGGCACAGAGGCCAATCAAGAAGATGACCCGATTGATCAACGCTCAAGGCTGAGAACGGCTTCCCACGCTTCGGACGTTGGTTCGATTCCCATCGCCCGCTCCAGAAACACTGAAGACAAACAAGTTACGCTGCGCTTGACTCCAATTCAGCACCTGACTCCAATTCAACGGCTAGGCTTTCGATTTTTTCGGCCAGACCTCACGGCAATTTGTTCTCGCCACTCTTGCATCGCATCCGAGAAGGCCTTGCCCACTTTTCTCGGTGCTGGTGCAGGAGCAACGTTCACTGCATCCAGATAAGGCTGCAACGCGGCCAAAGCAGCGCGGCGTGACATGTTGCTGCAAGGCCCCAGTGTCACCGTGCGTCTGATGCGCTTGAATGTTGGTTGCAACCTGTCTTCCCTGAACATGCCCACCCACATCGGAATTTTTCCGCGTTGGATGAGCCTGCCCCTTTGAAACCTTCTTCGTGGCACTGATCCTCCAGTGACCAAAGAAGGCGTTACCGCCGCGCATGGTATCACGGGTTCCACGATCAGGCGGCGCTCTCAATCCGGGTGGAGGAATCCGCACAATCAATGAAGGTTGGAGATTTCGGCAGCAGAACGATATGGTCTGAAAGCAATTGCTCAAGTGGAGGAAGGCGCAGTCCGGGAAGGTCAACAGAAACTGCTGAAGGAGGCCAAAGGCCTAGCCGTTTAAGCTCTCGCTTGTCCGCGTAAAATGTGCTGCGCGATGAAAGGAGTTTTATCTCCTCGATTGTTCCGGTCATGAGCCGGTCAATTACGCCGAGTAGCCGCGTTGCCTTTTGATAGGCAAATGCAGAATCGAGCGTGTTCCTGGCGGGATCCCTCGCGAGAAAAACAGTGTCAAGGCACATCTTGTTCAACGTCTCTTCTAGGCTCCTGTACGCAACGGCCGGTTGAAGAACATCCGAGAACTTGAGGGACTCGGCCTTCTTTAATCGCCTCTCTAAAAGCCCGGACTCCTTCCGAATCTGGTGCTCAAATCGCAGTGTCCCCTTTACAAGGGGCACCGCCTTCTTTTCCCTTTCGAGAATTTCGCGGTACTTGTCATAGACGCGGACTCGTCTACCGCCATTCCACCACTCAACACCACCCGAACCGTTGGTCGTGCGACGGTTCGCGAGGTAGCACACTTTGCCAAGCGTGCTGGCGTAATCCGGGAGCAAGTCACCGAGCGCGAAGTTGTGGCAATAATCGACACGCGTGTACCGCATTTCGTATAGATCGGGCAGGTCGCCAGAAACGTAATCCAAAGTGAACTCTCGCAGTCGCTTCAGGGCAGGCTGCGCATTCGATACGGTGCTGAGATTGTTTCCGTAGAGAAGCTTGGGAAGCGAGCTTTCGATCCTGATACCGCCACCGTCCCCGTAAATCAGGATTCGCGCCTCAGGCCGATTCAACGTTTGGGAAACGCTCGTCTTGCGGCAATTGTCCGTATCGTCGAAATAGTCGCGCATCCTGCCTTCCCATGAATTGCGGCTGGCGTCTTTCGGGCAATACGGCCCGTTTTCCAATATGCCTGCTACCGTGTCGAACATGCTTTTCGAAAGCCCCTAGCAATCTGGCAGTCCGAGTTAATGGACTGATTCCCACGTGTTACTTAGTGCGTGGGAATCAGTTCATCCAAACCTGCGGTCCGGCAAACTGCGCCGGACCGCACTTTCCCGAAAACCTCACAGGCCCCTCTCCCCGCTCTCCCCGCGCAAACTCAGCGCGGGGAGAGGGCGAGTTTTGCCACCTAAGGGTTGCGAGGACCCCAAAGGCGGCGAGGCGCTCAGGCCGGTTAGTCCGCAACCCTTGAGGTCGCTGGATGCGCTCCCGCAGAGCCAGCCGTTAGTGTCACGGACTCACCGACCATCTCCTGCAGCTCTTTTGAACCGATTAGAGCGTGCGAAGAATTGAGCCGCGGTTTTTGTAACATGGAGTTTTCCAGGCGAGGGGCATAAGGCAGGTAAAGCTCGGAAAGCAGTGTTGCGACTGAAGGGTGCGCACGCGCGCGCGCGTTATAAGATAACTTTCTACTCTTATCGGACTCCCTAAAAAAGCACTGACAACTTTTTTGAGAGTTCGCAACCAATGAATCTGCGAATTTCGGAATTGGATTACGGTTTACGGCTCTGAATTCGGTGGATTGGGCTTGGGGAAGTGCCGGACGCGGATCGTGCGCGTCACAGACTCCCCAACCAATCCTCCAGCTTGAAAAGTTTTATAAGCTGTATCCCCACCAGCGGGGCATTTTCGACGCGGGAAATCATCACCTCGCGCCGCGTCGTTTCTTGAGCAGCCACTTTGCGTGCCCTTCACGCGAATAAGGGAAGAACAAGGCACTCCCGGCAGATATGCCCGAGCAGGCGCCGATCGTGGCTCTACGGGCGGGGAACCGGCGGGGAACCGCTATTTGAAGCTGTCTCCAAAAGAGGTGGAGACTGAATTTTCTGCTTACGCGGATTTTACGCTGAAATTATGAGGCGTTCGCTTACGAGCGGAAGCCTGACTGACGCTGAAAGGATTGAGCTGGCGTGTGTGGCACTTCCTTCCATTCGCCAAAATGGATGAACCGCCTAGAGGGTGTGCGTTTCCAGGTCCGTCTCCGATGCGGTCGTCAAAATAATCCATAAAGCACGCACCCGCACGTGCGGGACTTCCTCAAGAACCGAAGATTGGAGGGACCGTTGGTGCCCATTGCGATGCAATGCGTTACATGACGCACGTGCGGTACAGGGACCTTCACCTGAGTCGCAGCGAGTCAAGACGAGGGAACGCACATGCGGGCCTAAATTGTTCGGCGTGAACTTTTCACGTCTTGCGCGCGTGCGCGCGTCTGTGATGCCTCCGAAGTCCGGATCGCTGTGCTCTGGAGCGGGTCAGGGCAGAAGAACCCGCTCAGCGCACGTGCGTCCGTGACGGTCGCCTTACATATCCGGTTAGCCGTCTACACGGGAGTTTGACGCGTGGCTGTGACTGCTTTTCTGCTAGGCTGGCTATTGCTTTAAGTCCACCGGAGGCCCGCTGACTCGCTTCCCCTTGAGATCGACGGTCACCTCGACCCGGTCGGCGACCTTGATGAAGGGTATGCCCTTGTTCATGCCCCTTGGCCGGTCTTTGGCGAGTCTACGGTCATGCGGACGTTGTAGACCAGGGGACTGCTGCTGACATCACGGAGAACCCAGCAAGACATTTGAATTCGCAATTCTTTATTTTCCGCTGAGTCTTTTGTTGTAAAGACTCAAAATATCCCGGGTGGATTGGACACCTTTTTCGGTCGCTATTTTTCGGACTATGCTGAGTTTTATGCCGCCATAATCGGGCATCCGCGAATCGTTCATCTCGATCAGGTAAAACCCCGATTTGCCCGGGTTTTGAGTATCCGGGACACAGTAGAATACTTGCAGAGCTATGCGGATGTAGCGGCTGGCATACAGCTGCTCATTTGTAACTACATATTTGACAACGCCTGCGCCGTTCGGAAACATTGACACACGATTCACGCGGATTGTGGGCCCCTGCCCGAAATCGATGTTCTCCCAGTAGAAGAAGTCCATCGCGCCGGAGACTCTTCCATCGGGATACTCGAGAACGTGTTGATAAATACCGCCAGACTTGTCCGGGGGTAGGTAGTAGGAAGTGTCCAGCATCGATTTCATGTTCTGGTAGAGGTTGAAGGGCTTGTTGCGGTCGGTGTAGCTGCCAAACGCCTTTAGGCCGCCGGAGATATATTTTGTCGTGCCATCGTATATGCGTTGGCGGGCGAGCTTGTTGACCTGGTCGTATTTATCGCTCGAGTCCCAGTTGATCTGCTTCTGAAAGGCCGTGACGTCGAAGACTTGGAGATCGCAATTGTCGGGCTTGCACTTCTGTATCGCGTCGATATCCTTGCGATCGAATGCGAGACGGTCGAAATCGGAAAGTTTGGGTGGCGAACCGACTTCGTTGAACGCTTGTACGTCGAGGTATACCTTATCCTCTAGAAGCCCTTTCACGTCACGATAGGATGCGGCAAACTTTTCGATCGAGGTGTTGACGTAGACCCCACCGAACACCAGGATGCCGTACTTCTTGTCACCGGATTCGAGGACCTTGGTCACGACTTGACCTTGATCCATTTTCTGAATATCACTGTCAGACAACCCGATCCTGTTCTTGAAGAAAGTTTCCGGCTGTCGTTGAGCACAAGCGACAGTAGCGCCAAAGCCCAGTCCGAGTGATAGGACACCTGCCGCGAGAACTTTGCCACTCATTGTGGTAACTCCAATTCTTTTCGTCACTGGTTAGCCGGGTTTCCTTCTTGACCGCGATAAGGGCACCGTCGTACGTCCATCTCACCTGCTCGCAACCTTGTAAACAGTTTTCATCGGAGCGCTGCCGGATGTCTACAACCCGAATCGAGCAAGAGCAAGTCAACTCCTCTTTACCCTTTCAGCGGTTAGTTGGGCGCACTCGGGCGACGGAGGGGTCGGGGGGATTCTTACCTTTGCGCTACGCGACTGGAACTGTTAAAAATGACAGGCTGACAGGCTATTGGGATCGACACTAGGGAACCCAGTTTCGCCGCCTCGATGTGCGTTTATAAGTGCGTCTTGGCGATAGACGGGAACGGGATTTTGAGCTAGGAAATGGACCCAATGCCATCTGGTAAATGCTGCCAGCTCAACGGGTCGATGCAACACCATCCAATGCGTTGATTCGACAATACTTCCCTGGGAGAAGTGATCTGTTTGGCTGTCCTCGGTCAAAACCTAGCCAGGGTAGTGTTCCGGCTGATCTAACCCTAGCGAGCGATTTAGCCTTTGTTTTCAATGCAAGTCGGGTTCGACTTGAGTGTTGCGTCGACCCATTGAGACCACCGCGTTTACCAGGCATCTCTAACAATGCCGGCTCGTGTCAAGACTTTTTTTGAATTGTTTTGAATTTTTTGTTCTCTCTTTTCTTTTTTCGGGCACACAACTCCCTTCACTCCTGCGAGTGGTCTTCGTCGTTTTCTTTGCCCTCTGCATCGACGACCACGGCTCGCTTGTAATCTTTCGATCGGCTTCAGTCCGACCCAGACATCTCTTCGATCAAAACTTCGACCATGATTACTTCTTCAAACTCCCTTTGCAGGGAGCGGGACGCCCAATCATGTGGACGGTGTTCTACTCCACACCATGCCTGGTTCCGAGCTGTCCCGCGTACGAACCGAACTCTAAAGACGGTGAATAGTCACAGCCGTTCCGCCACATCCAATACAAGCGAACCGCCATGCGTCGTCCCATCGCAACTTTGGCTATGCTCTTGTGCCGACGCATCGCCAGGTGTATGTACCGACGTCGCCAATGTGGGTTGAAGCGCGCGGCCGACTGTGCAGCCTCTGTCAGCAGGTAGCGCAACAAGGAATTCCCTTGCTTGCTGATGTGCCCCAGCCGTTGCTTGCCGGCGCTGGAGTTTTCACTCGGAATCATCCCCAGGTAGGTGCCAATCTGTTTGCCACGGCGGAACCGCTCCGGTGTTCCGATGACCAACACGAAGGCAAGAGCCGTAATCGGGCCGACGCCAGGATGGGTCATCAGTCGCAGCGCGTCGGGACGTTTCTGGGCTTCTTGTTCGACTGCCGCGGTCAATTCCTCGATGGTTGGATTGATCCGGTCGAACAACTCCAACAACTCCCGACGACGACGGCTGGCCCAGGGCGCTAAGGCAAGCTTCTCCAGTTCCGCCCGCCCCTGCTGGCTCCACAGCTTCGATTTCCAGCGCTTGCCTTCATTCATGGCCAGCGCTTGCAACTGATTCATGATCCGCGTGCGCATCTGCACCATCCGATGTCGATGCCACAGCAATTGCCGAAGATCGCGATTCTCCGGAGTTGGCACCCAGGTTTGCGGGAAGCTACCTTCCCGCATCAGTCGTAGCAGGAGTCGGGCGTCCTCGCGGTCGGTCTTCTGCTTCTTGACTCGCTTCGTCTTGATCATGGCTGGGTCTCCGATCCATACCTCGAACCCCAACTCTGCCAGCAGTCGCTCGAACCAGCGCGAATATCCAGTAGCCTCCATTCCTACCCTCACGCGGATTCCTCGCTGCTTTAGATCTCGATAGAACCGCTCTGCTTCACCATCGCTGTGCTTCAGTTCCTGTTCACCGTACTCACCAGTCTCTTCCATTAAAAATGCAATCGTCTGAAAGCTCGGGTGGTAATCTACGCCTATAATCATCATGTTCGGCTCCTTTCTCCCGAGCCTTTGGTCGTCGATAAACCACAGTCTACTCGGGTCGAGGAGCCGACATTGTTATGCAATCATGTTCGATTACTTCCGGTTTGCCGTCATCTGGGCACAATGCACAAAATGAACAGAAAAAAAACAGCTCAGCAGGTCATCGCCAATTGGGGACGGTTCTTTGATGGACGAATTCTCTGGAAAGACGCCAGGTGAGGTCTTGCCGCGTCCACAGCAGACTGTAAAACAAGGGTTCCCATCCGTTTCCTAAATCTTTGACGCGAGTGACCAAGACCAGAGCAGTGTTACCAAGTATCTCTGCATGATGAATGACGGAGTTTCTTACAGGGACGGAATGGCCTTGTGCCTCGCCAGACGTAGCTTGCTTTAAGAAGGACAGCATCTGCTCACGAGTCAGATGAGCAAAACCTCCTTCATCGGCTACGCGAACGCACAGAAAATCGGCAGTGTAAATTGCCGCAATCGAGTCTAGATCAACGGCGTCCGCTGCGCCCAGGAATCGATCGAGAGTTTGGCGCAAATCGGTGTCCGAGATGGAGATCTGGCTAGAGCCCGTATTCGCGGCATGGGTTCTTGCTTTTCGTTTCATGACGGTCCGGCTTATCCAGAGAAAAAGCAGGCCCAGACCTGCGTAGGCAAACAAGTTTGTAACATCGGCCCGGGAGATTACCGGGAAGTGCATAGCCGCCGCCGCTAGAGCGATGGGTGGAGCGCCGAAGAAGGATTCAAGCCAGGCTGTCACCAGGACAGAGGGTATTAACCAGAAGAGGCGTTTGTATTTCTGAAGA
>Ga0137387_10002026_pt1 | contig 10241 bp, 8 predicted proteins | sample SagtaG_3_FD_104909 | JGI IMG/M metagenome (GOLD analysis project Ga0137387, IMG submission 104909) | Vadose zone soil microbial communities from Angelo Coast Range Reserve, California, USA - Sage2_R_115_16 metaG | ecosystem: Environmental > Terrestrial > Soil > Vadose zone > Saprolite | place...
CTCGATTATGCGGACGGCCATGCAAACAAACGCCGTCCGCCGCTAATCTCTAATGGGCCTGCGTAGTCGCGATCGCGGTCACCGTCAGTGTGGAGAGCGATTCGCGCATCCAAACTTGATCCGAAGATAGCCCTAAAGTCCTATTGAAAAATACATGTGGCGTCCCGAAGTTTCTGCGGCCCGAAGCACGACATCGACATCGAGAGCGTGACATGAGCCATCGTCGTAATTTTTAAAAGAGTCGGTGAAACTGAAACGACGAATCCAAAGACAATGAAATCAAAAATCGTAAAGAAGAACTCGCTAGTCATCCATTTTCTGGTCGCTACGTCGACCTTGCTGCCGTTGCCGTTGATGGCACAACAGATCAATCGGACCGTGTTGCCAGTTCCCGAGCCTCAGCCGCCAACCATCACGGAACTTGACGCTCGTAATGCCAAGGCGCCGCCGCGCTTTGAAGTTAAAGCCCCTAAAGGATCGCCGAACGTCGTCGTCGTTTTGCTCGACGATATCGGGTTCGGGCAATCGAGCGCATTCGGCGGCCCGTGCAGGATGCCGACGCTGGATAAGCTAGCTGCCGACGGCCTGCGATATAACGGCTTTCATACCACCGCGCTCTGTTCGCCGACGCGCACTGCATTGCTGACGGGACGCAATCATCATGTAAATAACGCGGGTGCGATCATGGAACTCGCCACCGCCTTTCCCGGCAATACCGGAATCCGGCCGCAAAGTGTCGCACCGGTGGCGGAGATGTTGCGATTAAATGGCTATAGCACCGCGGCGTTCGGCAAGTATCACGAAACGCCTCCGTGGGAGGTCTCGGTCTCAGGACCGCTTGATCGTTGGCCCACTCATTCTGGCTTCGATAAATTTTACGGCTTCATCGGTGGCGAAACGAACCAGTGGGCTCCTGCAATTTTTGATGGAACCATCCGGGTAGAGCCGCCGCATGAGCCCGGTTATCATTTCACCGTTGATATGACGAACCAGGCGATCGCATTGATGCAGGCGCAACACGCGTTAACGCCGGACAAGCCTTTCTTCGTTTACTTCGCGACGGGCGCTCTGCACGCGCCACATCACGTCCCGAAGGAATATATTGATCGCTACAAAGGCAAATTCGATCGGGGTTGGGATGTGCTCCGCGATGAAACGTTCGCGCGACAGAAACAAATGGGCGTCATCCCGGCGAACGCCGAGCTGACCAAGCGACCCAAAGAAATTCCTTCCTGGGATTCCCAGGCGCCGGACCAGAAAAAACTTGAGGCGCGGCAAATGGAGACGTTCGCTGGTTTCGCCGAGCACACTGACGAACAAGTAGGACGCCTGGTCGATGCTCTGCAGGAAATGGGCGTACTGGATAACACCTTGTTCGTTTACATTGTTGGCGATAACGGCGCCAGTGCCGAGGGCGGACCGGAAGGCGCTTACAATGAAATGATGGCGTTGAATGGCATCATCAACACCGCCGCGATTAACATGCCGCATCTGGATAACTGGGGCGACCCAACGACGTTCCCACATTATGCCATTGGTTGGGCATGGGCGGGAGACACGCCGTTTCAGTGGACCAAACAGATCGCTTCGCATTACGGCGGCACTACTAACGGAGTCGTGATCCATTGGCCGGCGAGAGTTAAAGCCAAGGGAGAAATTCGCTCCCAGTTTACTCACGTAACCGACATTGCGCCTACTGTGTTGGAAGCCGCGGGTTTGCCATTTCCGAAGAGCGTCAACGGAACAATGCAAAAACCTTTTGATGGGACATCAATGATTTACACGTTCGACAATCCCAAAGCCAAGGAGACACACACGACTCAGTATTTCGAGATGTTTGGCAATCGTGGCATCTATCATGATGGCTGGGTGGCGTGCACGCGCCATTCGATTCCCTGGTTGATGGTGCCGCTTCCACCTCTCTCACAGGACGTATGGGAACTGTATCACGTGGCTGAAGATTTCAGCGAAGCTAACAATCTGGCCGCCAAAGATCCTGCAAAGCTGAAAGAGCTTCAGGACCTCTTCACGAAGGAAGCAATCAAGAATCATGTGCTGCCTATCGACGATCGCAGATCAGAACGCTTTGACGCATCCATTGCCGGGCGACCCGACCTGATGGGCAATCGGACCTCGCTGACGGTTTATCCGGGGATGACCGGTATGGCGGAAAACGCGTTCATCAACGTAAAGAACCGCTCCTATACGATCACAGCACCGGTCGAATTGAAGGACGCAAATACAAATGGCGTGATCATTGCCCAGGCCGGCGCGTTCGGCGGTTGGGTGCTCTACATGAAGGATGGAAAAGTCCATCACGAATACAATTACTTTGGAGTCGAACGGACCAATATCGGCGGGCAAACGACTGTGCCGCCGGGCAAGCACGAGATCAAATACGAATTCATAATCGATGCTCCAAAACCTGGCTCAGGCGGCAAGTGTGCGCTCTATGTGGACGGACAAAAAGTGGCGGAAGGGCGGATTCCGAAAAGCCAGCCTTATGCCTTCTCGGCAGATGAAGGTGCCGATGTAGGAGTGGACAACGAAACGATGGTATCCAACGATTACAAGCCGGGAGAGAACAAGTTCACCGGCAAAATCGTAAAGGTGACCATAGATACGAAGCCTTCAAATCTAAGCGCGGCTGACGAGAGAACTGTGGAAACCGCAGAAGATATCGCAGCAACGATCGAAGACTGAAATGAGGCCAATCATTCTTACTCTTATTGCAGTTGTCAGTTTCAGCCCGCCTCTCGCACGATGGGTTGACGCGCAGGAGGCTAGTTCCGCGTTCGAGCCAACACTGCCTAATAAGACGAGAGCGCCAGGCAAAGCACCGGGAGGAATGGTCTGGATTCCTGGCGGCGAATTCTCGATGGGCGCAGCTGTAAACGGGGAAGGCGGTCATGAAATGCCGATGGCGTCGAACGACGCAGGTCCGATTCATCGCGTTCGCGTAGATGGTTTCTGGATGGATGCGACTCCAGTGACGAATGGGCAGTTCGAGAAGTTTGTTAAGGCGACTGGCTATATTACGATCGCGGAACGGACGCCAACCAAGGAAGAATTTCCGACTGCGCCTGCTGAAAATCTTGTAGCAGGCGGAGTTGTTTTCGCGCCGACCGATCGCGATGTCCCGCTAACCGATCACTATCAGTGGTGGAGTTACGTGAAAGGAGCTAACTGGCGGCACCCGATCGGGCCGCAAAGCGATATCAAAGGCAAGGAAAATTATCCGGTGTTACAGATCGCTTATCCGGACGCGGAAGCTTACGCGAAATGGGCGGGAAAACGTTTGCCAACTGAAGCCGAGTTTGAATTTGCTGCGCGCGGCGGTTTGTCAGGAAAAACATACGTGTGGGGCGATGAATTTCGGCCCAACGGGAAATGGATGGCCAACACCTGGCAGGGAAAATTTCCAGTGAAGGATACTGGTGACGACGGTTATGCAGGTATTGCGCCGGTGAAATCGTTTTCGCCGAATGGTTATGGACTCTACGACATGGCGGGCAATGTTTGGGAATGGTGCAGCGACTGGTATCGTCCCGATTACTATAAGACGCTTACCGACAAGGGCGGCGTTGCGAACAATCCGAAAGGTCCCGACTCACCATTTGATCCTTCCGAGCCTAACGAGAAAAAACGCGTGCATCGCGGGGGTTCATTTCTTTGCAACGACCAATACTGCTCACGCTACATCGTTGGCACGCGCGGCAAAGGCGAGGTCAACACCGGCACCAATCATCTCGGGTTCCGCTGCGTGAAATCACACTGAAGCAGCGACAAGTATAGCCCAAAGCAAATAAGCGTACGCCTCATCCGCCAGGTTCCGCGGCGACGATCGTAATGTCGCCCGATGTTACACGCACTGTAAGGTCACAGCGCCTACCAGTACCGAGGGAAAGGTCTATCTTGCGGGAAGACTGCTCATTGAGTTCGACCGTCGGGTCGAGGTTGTTCGTGATTTTTCCATTTACCGTTTCGCAGTGGACGCGCAACGCGGCGCCGCGCGCAATGGAAAGACGCGCGTTTCCGTTCAAAATCTGGGCGTCAGCCGAGAAGTATGGCCCTTCACACCGGCCATAGACGATATCGAGCCCACCATTCGCAACCGCCACTTTAAGATTGCCGCAGCAATTTCGGATCTTGAGCTGGCCGTTCACCACGTTGGCCCGCACGTCTGCATTCTGGATTTCCTCAATCGACGCTTTGCCATCATCCAAATCAAGGCGGGCTATTCTAGCGCTTCGCGGAACGGATAACGTGTAGTTGACCGCAGTCGTGCCGGCGTAGAACGGCATGTTCTTTTGCCGCAGGAACGCGGTCTTGATTAACACGTCGCCAGGTTCCGCCGTCACATCCACGGTGATATTCTTCAATCGAGCGGCACTAGAGGCCGATTTGACCGCGTGCATCCGCACCTCCGATATATCCGCGCCGCCGATCGCGACCGATCCTCGCGGGTTCGTAATACGCAGGCTGGCGTCGGCATTCACCTTGTAGGTCTGCTCGATTACCTCATCGGCCGGGCGCTCGCTTTCTTTTTTGGAACTACGACCAATCAAAAGCAAAGCTAACGCCAGAACTATCGCGATTGCCGCAACCGCGATTCGGATTCTCGTATACATTCGGGTTCCTATGATGTGACAACGGTATCTCTCAAAAGCCTTGCCGCCCAAACCTAAGGAAGGCGAAACAAATCTGCATTCTGTTTCTGGTCATCACGCTTAATGTGCCGCTCTTGAGTGCTGCGTAGACGACGGAAACGAGGATCGACTTGTGCCAGGGCCCCTCCAGTAAACGGCAGCTTCCAGGGGCGGGAATCCCGGGAACGTCTCAGTTCTTAGCGACGACAGGTTTCACATTTAGAGCACCCGCCATTTCAGTTCGCGCGAATTTCTTGCGGTTTCGCACAAACGGATTCCACCGAGGAATGCGTTTTCATTTCGTCCACGCTCGATTCCACGTGGTAATCGACTGAACCGGTGCACAAGACCACCGCCGAGGACAACATAGTCTGCGATGAACGACTTTTTTAATTGTGTGACTGCGTAAGCAACTTCTCGTTTCCATTTTTTCTCGCCTAAGAGCTCTAGCCCTGGAATGCCGAGATGATTTTCAATAATTTGGCCATCTGGGTACGGCAGATCGCCGAGCTCGAGCGGCATAAGAGTCTTGTCCCACACCAGTGCGGAGCCCAAGCCGGTGCCAAGTCCCAAAAAAAGCATTCGCCCGCCATAGTAACTGCCGAGCGCTTGCATCGCTGCGTCGTTGACCATGCGCACGGGTATTCCGAGCGCCCTCGCAAAATTGAAACGGACCCAGCCTTTGCCCAAATGTTTGGGGTCCCTGGTGATTCGGCCGTTGCGCACCGGCGCGGGGAAACCAATCGATGCGACATCAAAATTCCACCCGCGCACGTTCTGCTTGAATCTGTCGACGAACTCGGCCGGGCCCATTCTCGGACCGGAAACGAATTCGCGCTCGACGCGGCGTGACATAAGCAGTTTCACGTACGTGCCGCCGATATCGACGACCAGAATTTTTCTCTTCATGAGCGACCGTCCCCGAAACGGATTCGGGATGAATCTACCGGTCGCGTCGGCCCGAGCCGCGAAGACGTTGAAAGAAGCTTGGCTGCTCAGGCTCTGCCGCCGTGCTGGCAGGCCAGCATTCCACTATTTCGAGGGCAAGAAACCGGAACAGCAGTTGTCGGGCAGATTTCAAATCGAGCCTCAGATTCTTGGCAATTTGTTGAACGGATCGGGCACCATTGAATTGCGACGCGAATTGGGACTCGTCCGAAGTCAGCTTCAACCTCTGCACCCGCTCGAAACCCTCTTTCGTGTAAGCGGGAATCGATGTCGGTTCGAAACTTGCAGGTTGCTCCGGATTCTCAACAAGACGCAAAGTTTCCAGCGCCCAATCCCTCACATTTGGCTCCCCCTCGATGTCCGCGACGTCACTTAACAAGTCGGCATTCTTTTCAAACATCACCCACACGCGTGGCGCGATCCAAAGCTCGGAGAAAAGGTTTTGCCCATAATGATGCATCAACTCCAATGCTGGCTGGCGAGCGATCGATTCTTGACGGGCAAGAGTTAGAAGAAACGGAGTTCCTGTTTCCCTTTGTTGATTCCGCGCTCTGTCAATAGCCACCGCGTCCGTATCGGCAAGGATGGGCGGTGTCTCAGGACAATAAAGATCTGGGTCTCGCGTCGTGACGAAAACAATCTCTCCGTCGCGCGCCAGAAGCTCGATCGGCTCCTGTTCCCAAAATGCTCGCAGTACGCCAGTGAGTATCTCATTTGCTATTGCTCGCAACGCACGGCTCAAGGGAAAGAGACTCGTGTGACCGCAAAAATAGACATCAGCCGTGCTTGGCTCCTTCGTGGGAACAACCTCTGTTTCCGTAGCGTCGGTTGAAGGTTGGCTCCAGTCCGGGGCTGGTTCCGACGCGCGCCACCATTCCTCGGACTGGGCACTCTCCACATTCTCACCAACTTCCGGCATAGGTTCTTCCCCTTGCGGAACAGGTGGACTGTCGGTTTCGTCCCGCTCTTCGCTATCTGAAGATTCCATTTGAGCTTCTATTGACTTGGGTTGGCCGCGTGATTTCGGCATCATATTCCTGTGTGGTTTAACCAAATCTCATCTGAAGGCTCTATCAAGAACCCAATCTTCGCAACGGGGAACTCGCAGCGGCTGGCGAAAACCGCCGCGCGAGGTCGCGCCGGCTGATTTTTCCGCGCTCATTCATCGGAATCGCGTCCACGACAAAAACTCGCTTCGGCACTTGCCAGGCGCTAAGCGCTGCCCGGCAAAATCGCAGGAGATCGTTTTCACTTACCTGCGGCGACACCACCACACATGCCGCCACTTCTTCATTGCGCAATCCCGCGCCTGCGGTAAGACCAAACACCACTGCCTGTCGCACACCGCCAAAGCGCAGTAAATGCGCTTCTACTTCCGCAGGATTCACTTTTTTTCCTGCGACGTTAATCACATCCGAAATCCGGCCGACGATCCTGAACCCCGAATCGTGTCGCGCCAACAGATCATCGGGGACAAAAATTCCATTACCCAGCTTTTCCTCGTTCGGTTCGAGAAAATAGCCATCGGCGACGGCGGGGCTGCGCACCTGAATCTGGCCCGCCCCTGCGTTTGGGTTGAGCAGTTCAATGCTGATGCCTTTCATCGGTTGGCCGACAAAGCCTTCCTCCTCATTCGTAGTTTCGCGCGCGTAGCAGATTCCGCCGCATTCCGACGCACCGTAAAACGAGTGGATCGTCAGGTTGAACTTTTCCCGGAATTTCTTCGAGACCGCACGCGGGAGTGGCGCACCTGCAGAAATGCAGAGCCGCAACTTCGGCAGCACGGGAACGTATTCCATTTCGCAGAATGCCTGATAGAAAACTGGCATTCCGGGAAAAACTGTGGCGTTGCTGTGGGCAAGATCGGCGAGGATCGCACGCGGTGTTCTGTCACGGCTCACGACCATCGGCACCCCGCGGGCAATCAGTGGAGTGAGCAGATTGCTGAACCCGTAGGAATGCGAAATCGGGATCACGCCAAAATTCAGATCGGCATCGCTAATACCCATCGTATCGCAAATCTGATTGCAATCGGCCAGTAGCTGATGACTGCGAAACCGGATTGCACGCGGCGCGGCTGTTGTGCCGGAGGTAAGCTTGAGAAGCGATGGCGAATGCTCGCCCCAATGTGCTGTAGCGTCGGCTGTCCCCAGCCGAAATACCCCCGGGGGTTCTCCGCTGAGGACAGCGGACACTACAGCGCTGGCTTTGCAGACCTCCAAAGCGGCGTCGCGTTGTTGGTCGTTCATCGATTGTTCCAGCGGGAGAACAACCAGTCCTTTGCGTAGACAAGCGATCAAGATCGATGGCCAGTCTTCGTGGTTTCCGATCTGAACGGCGATAACGGCGCCAGGCGAGAACATAAGATTGGACTCGAAGGCGCAGGCGCGTTCTTCTACGTCGGCAAATTTCCGGAGAATCTCGCCGCGCGTGCTGACGATGGCAGGCCTGTCTTCTGCCCGGCGCAGCGTTTGCTGCCAGGCATTGAGCAATGGATCGGTCGATTTCATGCCTTGCGCGCGCGGCTTCGCGCGATTAAGTTCCGCGCTCCGTTTCGAAGATGAAAACCGGCATCCATCCAGAATATTACGAGACCGATATTGTGTGCGCATGCGGGGCGGTGTATCACACCCGCTCCACTCGTCGCGATATTAAGATCGGTATTTGTGCCGCTTGTCATCCATTTTTCACCGGCGAACAGAAGTTTATTGATACCGCCGGGCGCGTTGAAAAGTTTGCCCGCCGTTACGGTAGCACCAAAGCTGCGCGACCTGAGAAAAAAGCTTAGCTGGTTGTAGAGGCGTTTGCCGCGGCAAACGCCTTCTCGAGCGGCTGACACAGCCGCCACTACACTTCATGGACTTGAATTCCCTCATTCAACTCAAACGCAAACGCTTCGAACAACTGGAGCACGATATTGCCGACCCGGGGCTTTTTTCCAATCGACGACGTGCGAGCGAAATGATGCGCGAGCACGCGAACATCAAGCAAGTGCTGGCGAAGTGGGACGAACTCGAAGTTGCGCGCAAGCGATTGGATGACAATCGCGAGTTGGCGATGTCGCGCGATGTTGAGATCGCGGCGATGGCTGACGATGAGATTCCGGAGCTCGAGAAGCGGGTAGCCGATCTTGAACGAGATGTTCAGCTTGCCTTGCTGCCATCGGATGAAAATGAAGAGCGCGATGCCATCGTGGAAATTCGTGCTGGGACAGGTGGAAGCGAAGCCGCCATTTTCGCTGCCGATCTTTACCGCATGTATCATCGCTATGCAGAATCCGCCGGCCTGAAAACCGAAGACCTCGAATCGAGTCCCTCGGAACTTGGCGGCCTGAAAGAAGCGATTTTTCGAGTTTCGGGCGAATCGGTTTTTCGAAAACTGCGTTACGAAAGCGGCGTCCATCGTGTGCAACGCGTGCCTGCGACGGAAGCGCAGGGTCGTATTCATACATCAACGGCCACGGTGGCGGTGTTGCCGGAGGCGGAAGACGTCGATGTCGAATTGAAGCCGGAAGATTTGCGAATCGAAGTTTCCCGCGCCGGAGGTCCGGGCGGGCAAGGCGTGAACACGACTGATTCAGCGGTGCAGGTCCTGCACATTCCCTCAGGTATGATGGTGCGTTGTCAGGACGGACGCAGCCAGATCAAAAACAAAGAAAGAGCGCTATCAATTTTGCGAGCGCGATTGCTGGAGCGAACGCAGCGCGAGGAAGCAGAGAAATACAGCGCGCAACGACGGGGCCAGATCGGCACCGGTGGACGCGAAGAGAAAATTCGCACCTACAATTTCCCGCAGAACCGCGTCACGGATCATCGCATCGGCCTGACGCTTCATAATCTGGATCGCTTGATCGACGGCGATTTGGACGAGTTGATCGGCGCGCTGCAAGCCGCCGATGTGGCAGAACGGTTGAGGGAATCAGCGGTCGTTGCGTAACGGACGCGATCTGTCTGTAACTTGCTACATGACCGTTCTCGAAGTGCTGCAGGCGACGACAGCATATTTCAAGAAGCACAGCGTCGAAAATCCGAGGCTGAATGCCGAGCATTTGCTCGCGCACGTGCTGGGACGGAAACGGATAGAGTTGTACCTGGAATTTGAGCGTGTGTTGACTGAGCCGGAGCTCGCGCCACTACGGGATCTGGTGAAGCATCGCCGCGAAGGAGAACCGCTTCAGCATTTACTCGGCACGGTGGAATTTTGCGGACTCACGTTTCTCTGCGACAAACGCGCGATGGTGCCCCGGCCGGAGACGGAAGAACTCGTTGAGCTCATTGAATCGAGAATTGAAAATCGAAAATCGAGAATCGTGGATGTGGGGACCGGCAGCGGAGTTATTGCGCTCAGTCTGGCAATCAAATTTCCCGAGGCAGAAATTCTCGGCGTCGATATTTCGGATGATGCGCTCACGCTCGCTCAAGAGAATGCGGCCAGACTAAATCTGGCTGATCGGATCCGGTTTCTGAGAAGTAATCTCCTTGAAAACGTGGACGGAACCTTCGATCTCGTTGTCGCGAATCTTCCTTACATCTCGATGCAAGACCGACATACTCTTTCGCGCGAAGTGTCGCATGATCCGGAAATTGCGTTATTCGCCAGCGCGCGAGGCGATGACTTGGTGCGCGAGTTGATCGCGCAGGCGCC
>Ga0137387_10002031_pt1 | contig 10238 bp, 8 predicted proteins | sample SagtaG_3_FD_104909 | JGI IMG/M metagenome (GOLD analysis project Ga0137387, IMG submission 104909) | Vadose zone soil microbial communities from Angelo Coast Range Reserve, California, USA - Sage2_R_115_16 metaG | ecosystem: Environmental > Terrestrial > Soil > Vadose zone > Saprolite | place...
CCTTTAGCCGGGGCGAGACGAGCCGTCGCTCGGTCTTGCGCCGCTCGTCGTCGAGAGTGTGCACCAGGCGATCGACCGGATCCGTCGCGAGATGGGCATCGGCGGCATCCTGGTCGAGCAGAACGCTGCAGTCGCACTCACCGTCGCGGCCCGATATGCTTCAAGCGTTGGCGGAGATGGGCTCAGCAGGCGATAGCGGACTCGCTCAGCCCTGCCGCTCGCCCGTTACGCGCCAGATCACATCGCCAACATCGTCCGCCACCAGAACGGAGCCGTCGGGACCGAGCGTTACCCCTACCGGTCGTCCATAGGACACCCGCTCGTCCGGTGCGAGGAATCCCGTCAGAATATCCCGCGGCGGCCCGGCCGGGCGCCCGTTCGCGAACGGTACGAAGACGACCTTGTAGCCACTCAGCGTGCTGCGATTCCAGGAGCCGTGCTGCCCGATGGCCATGCCGTCCGGAAATCCCGGAAGCGTGCCGGACGGCAGCCAGCATAGACCCAGCGACGCGGTGTGCCCGCCCAGCGCGTAGTCCGGCGTGATGGCCTTTGCGACCGCGGTCCGATTCTGCGGTACCCGATCGTCCACCGTCTGCCCCCAGTAGCAATAGGGCCAGCCGTAGAAACCCCCGTCGCGGACCGAGGTCAGATAGTCCGGAGGTGTCTCGTCGCCGAGGCCGTCGCGCTCGTTGACCACCGTCCAGAGCACGCCGGTTTGTGGCTCCCATGCCATGCCCACCGCGTTGCGCAGGCCGCCGGCAAAGATGCGGCTGCTGCCATCCGCCAGATCGAGCTCGTAGATGGCGGCCCGGCCTTCCTCTACTTCCATGCCGTTCTCGGCGATATTGCTGGACGAACCGACCCCGGCATAGAGTTTCCGGCCATCGGGGCTCGGCAACAGACTCCGCGTCCAATGTCCGCCGGGCTTGAAGCTGGTGAGTTTCCGCCCTGGCGCGGTGATGCGGTTCGCGCCCGCCGCATACGGGAAGGCCATCACGCCGTCGGTGTTGCCGACATAGAACGTGTCGCCCAGCAGCGCCATGCCGAACGGCTGGTTCAGTCCCTCCATAAAAATTTCGCGCCTTTCGGCGATGCCGTCGCCATCGGTGTCGCGCAACAAGGTGATGCGGTTCGCGCTTTCGCCGAGGGCGGAGGCCCGTCGCATCGTCGCCTGCATCGCATAGCTGAACACGCTCCTGACCGGTCCGGCGACCTGATTCGACTCGGCAATGAGGACGTCGCCATTGGGCAACACGTTTATCCAGCGCGGATGTTTCAGACCGGTCGCAAACGCATTGACCTTGAGCCCCGGGGCCGCGACTGGCATTTGGCCGTCGGTCCACCCCCTGGCCGTCGGCATCTTGAGCGTCGGGATGCTGCCCTGCGGCTTCGCCACTGGCACCACCGGAGCGCTGCCCCAGGCTGGCTCATGCGCGACACCCTGCAGGCGGCGCCACAGGACCGCGGCGGCGCCGATCAGTGCGACTATTCGCGCAAAAATGCCGGACAAGCTCATGTAATTACCCCCTGTTGATCGCGCGCACACTGTCCGACGCCAAGCCGCGTTAACTCGCGTCGGAATTTCAAAATCGTCGTCGTGGTCATGGCGGTCGGCCTTCGTGGTTCAGCCGGGTACGCAGATCATCAATCGATCCTCAGCTTCGCGTTGCGCACAGCCTCGCTCCACTTTTCTATTTCCAGCTTGATCCGGGCGCCGAACTCATCCGGTGTCGCGCCAGTTCATCGATAGTGCCCGATCGCGACCAAAACCTAGCATAGGTTCCATTGGAATTGACCGCCAGCCGGCCGCTCGCCATACTTCCCGTGAAGACGAGCATATGAGACTCGCCGATTCCGGGAGAAGAAAATGAACAGCATATTGGCCGTTGTCACAGGGACGTTGATGTCTGCCGTGTGGCTCATGCCGGCCGCCCTGGCCCAGACGGCATGCGTCACCCAGAACATGGCCGTTCCCGCCGGCGCCAACACCAGCGACCATGCGGCGCCCTTCTTCATCGACACGACAGGCCTCGACTTCAGCACCAAACCGCCGACGCGCGATCCGAACAACCCGAACTATCCGCGCGCGACGGAGCTGTCCGACGGCACCCTGCCGCCGGCCGGCGCCGAGGGAAACTTCATCATCGGCCCGACCCATGCGCCCGCGCCCGAGACCGTGGCGAAGGACGGCGTTCCGAAAGGCACCACCATCTCGTTCACGATCTCGTCGAAGGAGAGCGTGATCTACAATCCCGGCCTGATCCGCGACGATGTGGCGGGCTGCGGCAACAGCTCGATCATGATCGCGACGACGGCGCCGGGCGACAAGTCGAACATGATCGTCACCACCAGCCACCCCGGCACCTGGACCCGCACGATCGACGTCTATGTCCCGCCGAACTACGTGCGCGGCACGGAGGCGCCGTTCATCGTGCTGGGCGACGGCGGCTCGACCGCCTGGAAGGACATGAACACCACCCTCGACAATCTGATCCAGCAGCGCCGCGTGCCGCCGATGGTCTCCATCCAGATCGGCAATGGCGGGCAGGACGCGCAGGGCGCCCAGCGCGGGCGCGAATACGATACGCTGTCGGGGACCTATGCGCAGTTCGTGGAGCGCGAGGTGTTGCCGCTCGTCGAGCAGCGCGCCCGGGTGAAGCTCACCAAGGACCCCGAGGGCCGCGCGACCATGGGGCTGAGCTCGAGCGGCACGTCGCTGCGCGGCGGCGCCTGGGAATATCACAGCCCGTGGGCGGGCCCGGCCGGCCCCAACCTCACCGTGAAGGCCGGCGTGCTCACACCGTCGGAGGCGCCCGGCGCGCCGCTGATCCCCAGCGCGCCCACCAAGCCGATCCGTTACTGGTTCGAGATGGGCGATCAGGATCTGTTCTATCCCAACCCGACGATTCCCGACGGCATGCACGACTGGACGCTGTCGGCCGAGCTGATGGCCAAAGTGCTGGCCGCCAAGGGCTATCACTACCAGTTCCTGTTCGCGCGCAACGCCAAGCACGTCGACCGGCCGACCGTCGCGCAAACCCTGCCGGCGGCGCTGGAATGGACGTGGAAGGACTATCCGATTCCGTAGGGACGTCAACGCGATGGAAGCGCGTCATCGAGCCATAGGTGCGGCAACGCTGTCGCCATTCCGCGCTGAAGGCGAATTAGCTGGACGGCGGTGCAGCTTACGGCAAATTGTCTCTGAGAAAGATTTCGATGCGGATGCGCTCCTGATCGGGATTGATCGACTCGCCTAAGCAATGGGCAAGCAGGATTCTGGCCGCGGAGCGGGCTTCGTGCCCGGGATCCTGATTGATAATAGCGTCGACCACGCCGCCGAGCAGAAATCGTCTGGTATCGGCGGTCAATTCATGCGCGATCCAGACGATATCCTGCGCTCGGTCCGACGCTTCAAGCGCTCCCGCGATGCCCTCGTTGCCGGCACCTGCATTATAGAGGCCAATCAGATCGGAGTGTTCGCCGAGCATGGCCGAGGTCAGCGCGCGATTCTGTTCGCTGTTGTCGCGCCCCTCGCGCGCCGGTAGCGCCACCAGATTGGGATATTCGCCGGACAGAACCTGATAAAATCCGAAATGCCGTTCTGCATGATCGCGCAGCGACATCGAGCCGACAATCACCCCGACCTTGCCTTTCCTGCTGCCGAGGAAGCGTCCCATCAGCGAGGCCGCGGTGCGGCCGGCGGCGGGATTGTCGACGCCGACATAGTGCGCCCGCCGGGAGGAGGGTGCGTCCGATACCAGCGTGACGACATGAACGCCGCGCGCAACGAGGTCGTCGATCGCGGCCCTGACCCTGGTGTGGTCGAGCGCGACGGTCGCAACGCCGTGATAGTTTGGCGAAAGCCGTTCAAGCGCCGAAGCGAGCGCAGTCGGATCGAACACATCGACATGCATGACGTCGATATAGCCGTTCTGGCTTGCCAGCCAATCGGAGGTGCGCTCGACCTGCACCGACAGGTTGGACATGAAGCTGTTGGCGTTGGAGGGCAGGATGAAGGCGAAACGGAAGCTCTCGTTGCGGGCGAGCCGCATGGCGGCGGCATTGGCCCGGTAACCGAGCTTGGCGATCGCCAGTTCGACGCGGGCGATGGTCTGCCCGCGCACGCCCTCGCGCTGGTTGACGACGCGGTCGGCGGTGGCCAGCGACACACCGGCTTCGCGGGCGACGTCTTCAAGCGTCGCCCTCCGGCTCGGTACTCGCTCGCCATGCGCGCTCATCGCGCCGCCCAAAGCATGCCGCGGGTCATCAGGGTTCTGATTTCGGGGACATCGAGTTCATAGGCCCGATGCCCGAGCGACGAATAGAATACGCGCCCCTGGCCGAAACGCTTTTTCCACACCACCGGCATCACGACGCCATCGACCCAGGGAGCGTGACCGGCGTTGAAGGTCGTCGTTGCCAGCACCTCGATGGCGGGGTCGACATGCATGTAATATTGCTCGGAACGGTGTTCGAAACTGTCGATGCCGGCCATCACGGGATCATCGGGCCTGGTCACGTCGACCTTGTAGTCGATGATGTTGCCGGGATGGGCCACCCATTGCCCGCCGCACATGAACTGATAGTCGACGTTGTCGCGGAACGCGTCGCACATGCCGCCATGATGTCCGGCAAAGCCGACGCCGCTCTTGACCGCGTCGCACAGCGCCAGCGCCTCCGGCTTCTCGATCTTCGACATGGTGTAGATCGGAACGATCAGCGAGAGGTTCTTGAGGGCCGGATCGAGGAAGGCCTCGGTTGTGGTTTCGATCCTGACCCCGAAGCCTTCGGCTTTCAGCCAACCTCGTATCATCGAGGCGCACAGATCCGGATCGTGTCCCGGCCAGCCGCCCCATACGATCATCGCCTCGCGCATTTTCAGCATCCTTTGCTTAATCGATTTGGCCGGTAGCAAGTCCCGGCGGTATCATCGCCGGACGTTCGACGGTGGTTTCGAGTTTTATGCGGCGTCCCTGGTCCGATGATATCTGAAACGCCTCCATGGCCTCCAGCACATGCAGCGCCAGCGCGCCGCTGGCGCGGTGCGGCCGGTTGCCGACAATGGCCGCCGCCATGTCGGCGACGCCGATGGAGCGGAATTCGCCTTCGGTGTTGCCGTGGGTACGGGGTTGTGGCTGCCATTCGCCACCGGTCTTGGCGAGGCTGACCTCGCCGCCGAAACGGTTGGGATCTGGCACCAGCAGGCTGCCGCCGGTGCCGTAGATTTCGATCGGCAGGTGGCTGTGCTTCGGCACATCGAAACTCATGGTGATGGCAATCACCGCACCCGAGACGAATTCGAGCGTGCCGGTAACGTGAGTGGCGACCTCCACCGGAATCATCGTGCCGTTGAGGGGCTCGCTGGTGATCAACCGCTCCAGACGGGGTTTTGTCGCCGCGCCCATCACCGAGGCGATCGGACCGAGCAGCTGAACCAGGTCGGTGATGTAATAGGGGCCCATGTCGAGCATCGGGCCGCCGCCGCGAAGATAATAGAAGCCGGGCGCCGGATGCCAGCGTTCGTGGCCGGGGCAGCCGAAGAAGGCGGTGCCGCCGACCGGCGTGCCGATGGCCCCGTCGTCGATCAGCTTGCGCGCGGTCTGGTGCCCGCCGCCGAGGAAGGTGTCCGGCGCGCAGCCAACGCGCAGATTTTTCTGGGCGGCGAGATCCATCACCTTGCGCGCCTCGGCGACATTGACGCCGAGCGGCTTTTCCGAATGGACATGCTTGCCGGCGTTCAGAACCGCGAGGCTGACATCGGTATGGGCCAGCGGCACCGTCAGGTTGACGACGATTTCGACGTCATCGCGTTTCAGCATCTGGTCGACCCGCATGCCGGGAACGCCGAATTCTTTTGCGCGCTGCTCGGCCGCCGCCGACCGCATATCGGCGACCGCGCGCAGTTCGATATTCGAAAACTGCTTCATGGCCGTCAGGTAGGCCTTGCTGATGACGCCGCAGCCGATGACGCCGATGCCGACTTTTCTCATGGAGACTCCGCTTCGATCCGTTTGAGTTTGGTTGGTGTGAAAGCTCAGCCCTTGACCGCTCCCGCCGTCAGCCCGGCGACGATGTGTTTTTGCGCGAACAGAAACAGGATGATGGTCGGCAGGATCGTCAGCGTGACGAACGCCAGGATCAGGTGCCATTCCGACGAGTATTCGCCCTGATAGACCATGATGCCGAGCGGCCAGGGATAGAGGTCGTCGCTGTTCAGCATGATCAATGGGATCAAATACGAGTTCCAGCTGTTGACGAAAACGATGGTGCCGACGGTCGCGAGAATCGGACGCGACAGCGGCAGCGTCACATAGCGGAAAAACTCGATATAGCTGCAGCCGTCGATTCGGGCTGCTTCGAGAAGTTCATACGGAATGTCCTTGAAGAAACGCCGCAGCAACAGGATGCTCATCGCCAGCGCAAACGCCACCTGCGGCAGTACGACGCCGAAATAGGAGTCGAGCAACCCGAGATCGCGCACCTTGATGAACAAAGGCAGGATGGCGGTCGCCGCCGGAAACAACAGGCCCATGGTGATATAGCTCATCAGCATGGCGCTGCCGAAAAACTTGATTTGCGCGAACACGAAAGCGGCCATCGATGCGGCGATCAGCGTCAGCACCACGGTCATGGTCGAAATGATGAGCGAATTGCCGAGCAGCTGCCAGTACCGTTTCGACATGAGAATGCCTCCGTAATTCTGCCATTCCCACACCTGCGGCAGGCCGAACGGATTGGTCCGCAACTCGCCGAGCGATTTGAAGCCGCCGAGCACGGTTGCCACCAGCGGCGTCGCGACGAAAACCACCACGACCGCCAGGAACAGCGCCTTGTACAGCGCGGCCAGGTCGAAACCCCGGTCCGAAAATGTTGCCTGCTCACTCATCGCGCATGAACCAGCGTTTGTAGGTGAAGGCGAAGGTGACACAGATGCAGAACAGGATGACGCCGACCGCGCTGCCGAAGCCGACGCGCATCCGCATCACGCCGAAGGTGTAGAGAAAGCTCACCATGGTATGCGAGGAATCCGCCGGACCGCCGCGCGTCAGCGGCATGATCAGATCGAACAGCTGCAGCGAGCCGACGATGGCAAAAAATGCCGAGAGGCGAATGGTGGGATAAAGCAGCGGAATCACGATGTAGCGCAGGTTCTGCCAGCGCGTAGCCCCATCGATTTGTCCCGCTTCGACCAAATTGCGGTCCATGCCCTGCAGGGCGGCGATGAACAGCATCATGTGAAAACCGAAATACTTCCACACGATCACGATCAGGATCGCCAGCATCGAGGTCTGCGGGCTTGCGAGCAGATGCGGCGCCTGGGCGCCGAATGCACTGAAGATCGCGGCGAGCAGGCCGTAGTCGCCGTCATAGACGAAGCTGAAGATCAGGCCGGTGGCGATTTCAGCCAGGATATAGGGCATGAAGAACAGCATGCGCAGTGCCACCGCGCCGCGAAACTTCTCCGCCAGGATCAGAGCCAGCGACAGCGCCAGCGGCAACTGGATCGACAGCGACACCACGATGATCAGGATGTTGTTGCGGAAGGCGAGGCCGAAGGCGCGGTTGTCGAACACGAAGCGGTAATTGTCGAAGCCGATCCAGTTCTTCGGGCTGCCGAACCCGTTCCAGTTGAAGCCGCTGTACCACGCCGCCTCGACCACCGGCATCATGACGAACAGCGTGAACAGCAACAGCGCCGGCGGCAGGAACAACAGCGCCGTTGCAAGCTTTCCAGAGTCGAACGGCCGATGGGCAGTGAGCGCGCTCATGGATATTCCCATCGCCTTGTGATTGGCAACCAACATCATGCCACGGCCGGACGCAGGGCTGAGGAAATCCGCAACCTGTTTCTTTAGTTGCCCTGCCGGTAGGCGTCCTGGATCGCCTTGGCGGCTGCTTCGGGCGTCATGCTTCCGCCGGCGATCTCGGCGGTGACGTCATTGACCACGCGTCCAACGGAGGGGCCGAGGCTCTGATCGTAGAAGTTTTGATGGTATTTTGATCGTGCCAGGTTCTGCGCGACGGTTTGCATCAGCGCATTGGCAAGCCCTTCGCTTGCGCCCTTGTAAACCGGAATCAGAAAGTTGCCGGCAGCGAGACGTTTCTGCACCTCCAGCGAGACAAAGTATTTCAGAAACTCGACCGCCTGTTTCGGCGCGCCCTTGGTCACCAGCCATCCGTTGATGCCGCCCAGGGTGTCGGTCGGGTCGCCATTTCCACCGGAAACCGTCGGGAAATCGAACCAGCCAAGGGTTTCGTCGCTGAGGCCCTTTTTATCGGCGGCAAGCGCGCGCTGCTGGTGATAGGCGGTGCTGATCGCCAGCGTCATCGCTGCCTTGCCGTCGCCGAAGGCGCCGATCGCTTGCGGGTTCTTGAAGCCGAGGAAGCCATTTTGGAACGGCTGAAGATCGACCAACTGCTTGAACAGCTGCCCCGATTTGATGAAGGTCTCGCCCTCGAAGCCGCCGTTCTCGCCGCGCAGCGCCGCCTCGAATGCCGGTTTGCCGCCGACGCGGACCGCAAGGTTGGTCCAGTAGAAATGGATCGGCCATTTGTCCGCGCCGCCGACCATCAGCGGTATTACCCCGGCCGCCTTGAGCTTCTTGACCGCATCGAGCAGATTGTCCCAGGTCTTGATCCCGGCGCCGTCGATACCGGCCTTCGCCATCAATTCCTTGTTGTAGAAAAAACCGACCTGCGACTGCGCATAGGGGATGCCGTAAATCTTGCCGTCAAAGGTGAAAGCATTGACCGCGGCCGGCGCCAGATTGTCTTTGTAGCCCGATATCGGTACAGCGATGTCCTCAAGCACGCCGGCATCGATCTGCGATTTCAAAACCCCACCGGCCCAGCTGTAAATGATGTGAGGCCGATCTTTCGATTGCAGCATGCTTGGCAGCTTGGCCTTGTAAGCCTCGTTCTCGAGGAACTGCATCTCAATCTTGACGCCGGGATTTTTGGCCTCGAAGTCGCGTGCGACTTCCTCCCAGATTTTCACCTGGTTCGGGTTGACCTCAAGATGAAGCCACTTGACCGATGTTTGCGCCGCGGCTGCCCCGGCCGTCAGCAGCAGCCCGACCGCCGCCATCGCGGCCCGCCCGGGTATCCTCATGTCGGCCTCCACAGGGATCGTTTTTATGCTGCCTAAACTCTATCTGCGGATATTGAGGTGCGCAACTCACATTTTGACGTATTCAGCCAGCCGCTGTGGTAGGGATGACGGCGTAGGGCCACCGCTAAGGGAGTGAAAAAATCATGACCGCTGTTCAGTCGACCGGGGCGATTTATCCGGATCTCGCCAACAAGACCGTGCTTGTCACCGGTGGTAGCAGCGGCATTGGCGAAGCTATCGTCCGGCGCTTCGCAGCCCAAGGTTCGAACACGGCCTTCATCGATATCAAGGAAATCGAGTCCCAAGCGCTTGTGAAAGAACTGGCGTCGCAGGGCCATCGGATTCATTTCGAGCCCGCCGACCTCACGGACATCGCCGCGCTGCGTTCCGCGATCAACAAGATCCGCGGCGTGTTTGGCGGCGTCCAGATTCTCATCAACAATGCGGCGCATGATGAGCGCCATGCGACGCTCGAGGTGACGCCGGAATATTGGGACGACCGGATTGCCGTCAATCTGAAGCACCAGTTTTTCGCGGCGCAGGCCGTGCTCCCCGACATGATCGAGGCGAAGGCCGGCTCGATCGTCAATTTCGGTTCGACCTCGTGGATGATTGGACAGGGCGGCATGGCGGCCTACACGGCGGCGAAGTCCGGCGTACTCGGGCTCACCCGGTCGCTGGCGCGCGATTTCGGTCCCTACAACATCCGGGTCAACGCCATCGCACCGGGCTGGATCATGACGCGGCGGCAGCTTGATCTCTGGCTCAATCCGGAAAGCGAGAAGGAGTTGATGCAGCGGCAATGCCTGAAGCGCCGCCTGATGCCCGACGAAATCGCGCGGGCCACGCTGTTCTTCGCTTCCGACGAAGCCTGCGCCTGCACCAACCAGCAATACGTCATCGACGGTGGTTGGGTCTGAGGACTTCATCTTCGTCACGAGGATCCGTCCAACGCTGATCGGCAGATCATCTACCGTCGCACGTCACTCCTTGTTGAGTTGCAGGATCCTGCCGCGCACGTATTCTTCCATCAGTTCGGGAGCAGACGCGCCGAACATCCGAATGCGGCCGGTGTGCAGCAGCAGGAGCAGACCGGTCGCGTGTGCGAAGCAGTCCACCATTAGCA
>Ga0137387_10002036_pt1 | contig 10230 bp, 8 predicted proteins | sample SagtaG_3_FD_104909 | JGI IMG/M metagenome (GOLD analysis project Ga0137387, IMG submission 104909) | Vadose zone soil microbial communities from Angelo Coast Range Reserve, California, USA - Sage2_R_115_16 metaG | ecosystem: Environmental > Terrestrial > Soil > Vadose zone > Saprolite | place...
AGGGCTGGAGCCCCTTTGGTCCGAAGAACGCGACGACCAGCACACCGTGGACGAAGGTGAATCCGCCGAAGTGCACGATGAAAAACGGGATTAGAAACAGCTTGTCCGCCCAGTAGACCGGGTCGGCGGGCTGTGCGAGCAGCATCTTCAGCACATTGAAGCCACCCACGACGACGTTTTCGAGCCAGTAGAGGGGACGGGGTCACGGATCCACAGAATAACAAGAACGGCGCCCTCCGAAGAGAGCGCCGTTTCGACTACGTACCGCTTGTGGTTAGAGCTTGACGACGTTCTGCGCCGCCGGACCCTTCTGGCCCTGGACGACTTCGAACTCGACGCGCTCGCCTTCGGCGAGCGACTTGAAGCCCTGCGCCTGAATGGCGGTGTGATGCACGAAGCAGTCCTTCTCGCCGTTTTCGGGCGTGATGAAACCAAAGCCCTTCGCGTCGTTGAACCACTTCACGGTACCGGTGATACGTGCCATCTGATGAAACTCCTGTGCTAAATGCTGTTCCCGGCGTCGCGCGGTCGTCACCTTGCGGTGCGCCGCGAACTGTGATTCCGGCGCCGGTCGAGCGAGGCCCCAAAAAATGAGGACCGGAGATGGTGTCCCAGGTCCTCGATCGGTCTGGCCTGTTCGCTCGGGGAGAACAATCCTCAGACGGACACGAAAAGTCAAGCGCATTGTTTAAACCAGGCACGTCCCGGCGCTGTCTTAGACCCATGACACCACCTGTCGCGCTGTTGCTCGCGCTCTACACGCATCCGCATCCGGTCGTGAAACCGGCCATCGAGTACACGCTTCGCGTGGATAGCGCCGATCTCTCCGGCTGGTCCGTCGAACTTCACCTGCGCACCACCTCGGACACGTTCCGGCTCGCGATGGCGGCGCATCCCGAGTACGACGATCGCTACTGGCGTTACGTGCGCAACTTTGTCGTCGAGGCCGCCTCAGGATGGGCAACGTTCACGAAAGTCGATAGCGCCGTGTGGCAAGTCGTTGCGCCGCGAGGTCCGGTCACGGTGCGATATCAGATCGTTTTGCCGCCGGCGCAACCAGGGGCGCGCGCCGCGTGGCGGCCGGTTCTCGCGCCCACCGGAGGCCTGGTAGGCGGCCCGCATGCCTTCATGTACTTGCTGGGCGCCGAGCACATGCCGGTGATTGTGACGCTCAAGCTGCCGGCGAGTTGGGGAATCGCGACTGGTTTGCGGGATGCCATGCCAACTTCCCCGGCGTCCTCAACGCATAGGGTGCATCAGGGAATGCAGGTGGAGGGCAACAGCGGGCGACTGTGGTTCTACGCTGCAGCGAATGCCGCGACCCTCGTCGACTCACCCATCCTCGTCGGGCGCTTTCGCGCCTGGCAGTTCACCGAAGCCGGCGTGCCGCATCGGGTCGTCTACTGGCCGCTGCCGGACGCTGCACCGTTCGACACGGCGGCGTTCTTGACGAGCGTCAAGGGCATAGTGCATCAAACGATCACGCTCTTCGGTCGCGCACCCTATCGCGACTACACCTTCCTCTTTCAAGACGGCGCCTACGGCGCGCTCGAGCACCGCAACTCCGTCACCATCGGCGCGCCGAGCAAAGACCTGGCGACTGACCCGCACGCGCTCCTCATGGAGACGGCGCACGAGTTCTTCCATACCTGGAACCTGATGACGATCCGGCCGGTCGAGTATCGCGACATCGATTACCGCACCCAGCCGCCCGCATCGAGCCTGTGGTTCAGCGAAGGCCTCACGATGTTCTACGCCGACCTCCTGCTGCGCCGCGCGGGCTTCCAGCTCCACGACTCTACCCGCATCGCCCATCTCGAGCGCTTGCTGTCGAGCTACATCAACAATCCTGCGTACGCGCGCTTTTCAGCGGAGCAGGTCAGCCGCGTTGCCTACAACTCGGAACCAGGCGCCCTCGGCGACTACAGTGCCAGTACACACCTGCAGGGCGAGCTGATCGGCACGATGCTCGACCTGGTCATCCGCGACGCAACGCACGGGCAGCGCTCGATGGACGACGTGATGCGCCTGCTCTTCGATCGTGCCTCAGGCATCGATGGCCGCAGCATCGAGCAGGTGGTAGAAACAGTATGCACCTGCGACGTGACGCCGTTCTTCAACGCCCACGTGCGCAATGCCGGCGCCATCGACTTCGATCGCTACTTCGGCTCGATCGGCCTGAAGACGGCTGTCACCTCCGGGCCGGCGGTCTATAACGGCGAGCCCGAGCGCGATCTCCGCATGTTTGGGTACGAACCCGAGGCCGACAGTGGCGTGAAGCTCATCGTCTCGAATCCCGCCAGTATCTGGGGCAGGGCAGGGTTGCACAGCGGCGACCGTCTCGAGCGCATCGACGGCGCGCCGGTCAAAACGTGGCCGGAGCTGCGCACCAAGCTCCAAAGTCTCCACATGGGGGACACAGTGCGCGTGGAGGTTCGCCGGCCGGATGGTCCTTTCGCGACGACGGTCCGCGTTGCGGGTTTCGACCGAGCGACCGTGCGGATGACGGGCACGCCGAACGCCCTCGGCACCGCATGGCTACGCGGAGCGCCGTAGCTCCTTGATCTGCTCGACGGCGTCGGGATTCTCGAGCGCGGAGAGATCGCCAAGGTCATCCGTGCCCAGGTATGCGGCCCGAATGACTCGGCGCAGGATCTTCGCGTTGCGCGTCTTCGGCAGATCCGGCACGAATCTCACCGTCTCAGGGCGCAGTGGACGGCCCAGGCGCCCCGCGATCGTTTCGGCGATCTCGCCCGCGACCGCTGGGGAGCCATCGTAACCGGTCCGTAGCACCACGAACACGACGATCGCTTCGCCCTTCAGCTCGTGCGGTACGCCGATCGCCGCCGCTTCGAGCACCGCGGCGTGTGCGGTCGCGGCCGACTCGACCTCCGCCGGCCCGATCCGCTTCCCGGCCACCTTGAGGGTATCGTCGGATCGCCCCTCGATGTACCAGAACCCCTCTTCATCGATACGGGCCCAGTCGCCGTGCACCCACACGTCGGGAAAGCGCTTCCAGTACGTGGCCATGTACTTATCGGAATCGCGCCAGAACCCCCGCGTCATGCCGGGCCACGGCTTGCGGATGACGAGCTCGCCCACCGCGCCGCGCACCGATCGCCCCTGCGGGTCTGCAACGTCGGCGGCAATTCCTGGTACTGGACCCGCGAATGCCGTCGGCTTGAGCGGCGTCCAGGTCGTGCAGCCGAGGATGCCGCCGGAGCATTCGGTGCCGCCGGAGTAATTGATGAGCGGCACGCGCTTCTCCCCCACGACGTCGAAATACCACCACCACGGTTCCGGATTCCACGGCTCCCCGGTCGAGCCGAGCACGAACAACGGCGAGCGATCGTGTCGCTTCACGGGCTCCTCGCCCGCCCGTATCAGGCCACGGATGGCGGTTGGCGAGATGCCGAGATGCGTTACCCGATGTCGCTCGACGATCGACCATACCCGGCCGGCATCCGGATAATCGGGCGCGCCGTCGTACAGCAGGATTGTGGCGCCGTTGATGAGGCCGCCGGCGATGAGCCAGGGCCCCATCATCCAGCCGATGTCCGTGAACCACCAGAGCACATCGCCGGCCTGCAGGTCGAACACATGGGCTTGATCCTGCGCCGCCTTCACCGGGAAGCCGCCGTGGACGTGCACCGCGCCCTTGGGCCGGCCGGTCGTGCCGGACGTATAGATGAGCATGTACGGATCTTCCGGTGACGTGTCGGCGAAAGACTCGTCGCCTCTTTGATTCATGACATGGTTCCAAGAGACTTCCCGATTGCGCAGGCGGATGTCGCGGCCCAGTCGCTGGACGACGATCACCGTGCGCACGTTGGGTGCACCGTCCACCGCGGCGTCGGCCGTTTCCTTCATGGGAACGATCAGCCCGCGCCGGCGGAAGCCATCGGCCGTGATGAGGACCGTCGCGTCACAATCGCGCAGCCGTCCGGCGATCGCGTCGCTTGCGTACCCGGAGAAAATCGGCGTGAAGATCGCGCCGATCGCGGACACGGCGAGTGTCGCGATCGCGCATACGGGTGTGAGCGGCAGGAAGATGCCCACGCGGTCGCCGGGGCGAACCCCGAGGGCGCGGAGACCGGCGGCGCAACGCCGCACGGCGGTTGCCAGCTCGCCGTACGTCAGGCGTGTCGTGACGCCTTCTTCGCCTTCGAAGATGATCGCGATGCGCGATGGGTCGTGCCGCAGCGCCGACTCCACGTAGTTCATACGGCCGCCGAGCCACCACGTCGTCCAGGCGATGCCACGCGAGGAATCGAGGACGCGCTCGTAGGGTTTGCGCCACACGAGCCCCAGATCGCGGTCTACCGCGCGCCAAAAGCCGTCGGGATCTTCGACAGACCAACGGTGCAGCGATGCGAAATCCCGCTCTCCATGCGCCTCGGCGAAGCGCCGCAGCCGGCTACGCTCGAGGTACTGGTCGGTCGGATACCAGGCGAACGTCATTGGCGCCGGACGGCGATCGCCTCGATGATGAACGTCACGCGATCGGCCACCCGCACCGTGCCGCCGGGTCCGCCCCGGTACGGCCGAATCCCGAAATCGGTCTGCTTCACGGTGAACGTCGTGGTCGCGCGTACCGTGTCGGCTCCAAGACCAGCGCCGACGATCAGCGGCACGTTCTGGGACTGACCCTTCATCGTCAGAACCGCATCGACGCGCACGGTGTCCCCCGCGCGTTCGACAGCTCGACCGGTCAGCGTGATTTCCGGGAAATGAGCTGCGTCGAGCACGTCCTCCCGCATGGCCGCGGTGACTTTCCGGATTTCTGCCGTATCGGGCGGTGTTATGACCTCGAGGCTGTCTGTCGGAACCGAAACGGTTACGTGCGACGCCGTGAGCTGGTCAGGATAGAAGACGATTCGCCCGGAGAAGCTTCGCGCTCGAATGACATGGTCGTGGCCTGCGAAGCCAAGCAGACCTGCCTTGCCGGTGCGTACTTCGAGACGACTCGGGGGCACGAGATCGTAGCTGACGGAATCTCCCGCGGCTGTTTGCGCCGCCGTTGGCGTCGGCAGGATCGCGAACAGAAAAAGCGGATATACTTTGCGCATCCGTCACAACATACTCAGGGGAGCGCATGACGACGATTACCGATGAGATGATGCGCGAGCGGCTCACGAAAACACGCAGCTACTCCATCGTCATCCTCCATGGGACTGCCAAGATCAAGGAGCCGGGCGCCGACCAGATCATTTGGGAGCATGGCCGCCGGAACTTTGAGCTCCGCGCCGAAGGCAAACTGGCGATTGTCTGTCCGGTCAACGACGGGAGCGGCGTGTCGGGAATCGGCATCTTTAACGCCGTTCCGGCGGAAGTGTCCAAGATCATGGAAGGCGACCCCGGGGTACGTGCCGGGCTGTTCACCTATGAAATCCATCCGTGCCGAAGCTTCCCTGGCGACTCACTACCAACCGCATAGCTTTCGACTAAACCCGCTTCCAGGAATCGCAATGCTGGCTGACCTCAGTATCTGGCACATTCTTATTCTCGTGGCGGTCATCACGCTGATGTTCGGGGCGAAGCGCATCCCGGAGATCGGCGCGTCCCTCGGCAAAGGCATCCAGGAGTTCAAGCGCGGCCTGCGCGAGGTGACCAACACCGACGAGGCTTCGCCCCCGCCACCGCCGCAGCAACTCCCTCCTCCTCCAGCGAGCGCCGGACCGAAACGACTCTCCGAGTAACACAGGCGGTGCACATGCGAATTTCCCTGGTAGCGCTCGGCCTTGCTGCGCTGCTCCCAGCGCACGCTGGCGCCCAAACTCCTGACTTTCGTGGCGCCCTCCGCTGGCGCACCATCGGCCCGTTCCGCGCGGGCCGGGCGCGCGCCCTCGCCGGCGTGCCGGGTAAGCCGACGGTCTTCTATATCGGATTCGACAACGGCGGCGTGTGGCGCTCGAGCGACTACGGCTCGAACTGGGAGCCGCTGTTCGACCGCGAAGCGACCGGCTCGATCGGCGCGATCGCCGTCGCGCCGTCGAGTACCAACATCATTTACGTCGGCACCGGCGCGGGGATCATCCGACCCGATCTCGCCACCGGGAACGGGATCTATCGCTCGAACGATACCGGCCGCACGTGGACCCATCTCGGTCTCGATGACTCGGAGATGATCGCGTACGTGGACGTGGACCCCACCAATCCCGACCGGCTGTTCGTGGCGGCCCTCGGCCATCCGTACGGTCCCAACGCAGCGCGGGGCATTTATCGCTCCACCGACGGCGGCCGCACGTTCGAGCAGGTGCTCTACAAGGACGAGTACACCAGCGGGAACGAAGTCCGCATCGATCCGAGCAGTCCAAACACGGTTTACGCCACGCTCTGGCAGCAGCAGCAAACGTTCTGGGAAGCTCAGTCCTTCGGACCGGATTCGGCCTGGCCGGGCGCTGGTGGGATCTATAAGTCGACCGACGGTGGGACGACCTGGACGCAGCTCACCGACGGACTGCCCGCGGCGCTCGAGGCGAACATTGCCATCGCGCCGAGTAATCCGCAGGTGATTTACGTGATGGTGGCGTCCGTGAACCCTGCGGGAGGATCGGGGCCGGTCAGCTTCTACAAATCGAGCGATGGCGGTGCGCATTGGACGCTGCGCACACGCATTCCCGGTGCGACAGTCGTCGGTGACACGACGGCCGCCACGGCCGATGCGCGTCCCCTCGGCCGCATTGGCGGCGGTGACTTGCCGCCCATCGTCGTCGATCCCAAGAACGAGAACGTCGTCTACAGCGCGTCGATCGTTATGTGGCGCACGGAAGACGGCGGTACGAGCTGGTCGGCGGTACGCGGCTCGCCCGGTGGCGATGACTATCAACGCACCTGGATCCACCCTGACGACCCCAACGTGATCCTCGCCGTCTCGGATCAAGGGGCCGTCATCTCGTCCAATCGCGGCGCGTCCTGGAGCAACTGGTACACGCAGCCCACGGCCGCCGTCTATCACGTGACGGCTGATAACGCGTTCCCCTACCGTGTCTGCAGCGGGCAACAGGACTCCGGCTCGATTTGCGTCGCGAGCCGCTCGGACGACGGCGAAATCACATTCCACGACTGGCATCCGGCGAACATCCAGGAGTACGGCATCGCCGCACCCGACCCGCGCGATCCCGACATCGTGTTCGGCAGCGCGCGGCGCGGCGTCTCGCGCTACGACCGCCGCACCGGCCAGACGGCGCAGGTCGGTCCCGATTCCGCCGCGCGCGGCGACAAGTTCGGCCGCAACGTGCGCACCATGCCGCTCATCTGGTCGCCGCTGAATCCCAACGTGCTGTACTACACATCGAACGTCGTCTGGAAGTCGGTGGATCGGGCGCACACGTGGACCCGCATCAGTCCCGATCTCGCGCGGCAGACGTGGACTGTGCCGGCGAGCGCGGGGCGTTACGCGAGCACCGTCACGCCGGCGCCGCGCGGAGCGATCACGGCGCTGTCTCCCTCACCCAAGAGCGGGCCGGGGGCGGGGGCGGGGGCGGTGCTCTGGGCCGGAACGGACGATGGCAACATCCAGGTCACGACGAACGGCGGTGCCACCTGGCGGAACGTGACGCCGACGGCGATCAAGCCGTGGACGCGGATCTTCAACATCGAAGCGGGCCACTTCGATACGCGGACCGCCTACGCGGCGGCGAACACGCTGCGCATCGACGACATGCATCCGCATTTCTGGCGCACGCACGACGGCGGCCAGACGTGGACCGAGATCAATAACGGCATCGCGCCGAACGCGGTGGCGAACTCGATTCGCGAGGATCCGCGCGTGCCGGGATTGCTCTATGCCGCCACCGACGTGCAGGTCTGGGTCTCGTTCGACGACGGCGCGAACTGGCAGTCGCTACGGCTCAACATGCCCGCGATTTCGGTGCGCGACATCCAGGTGAAAGACGACAGTACGTGTCTCTGCGCCGACCTGATCGCGGGCACGCACGGCCGGGGGTTCTGGATTCTCGACGACCTGACCCCGCTGCGTGCGCTGGCCAGGTCACGGCCTGCGGGGGGGAACGGCACGTTCGTCGTGCGTCCCCACCTCGCTGTCCGCGTTCGCCTCGGCACGAACGAGCCGACGCCGTGGCCACCCGAGCTTCCCGCCGCCGAGAATCCACCGGCCGGCGCCGTAATCGACTACGCGCTCGCCGCCGATGCGTCCGGTCCGGTGAAACTGGAGATCCTCGAAGCGAGAGGACGTGTCATTCGGTCCTATTCGAGCGCCGATCCGCTGCTCGAGCCCGACCCGGGTGTGGACCCGGTCGCGTACAATCGCATTTGCCAGCGCAATCCTGCGGCATCTGACTGCAGTCTGCCCCTGTATTGGCCGGCACCCGAGCAGCATCTATCCACGCGGGCGGGTCTGCACCGCTTCACGTGGGACATGCGCTATCAGCCGATTGGTGATGCTCCGCGCAGCGGGGAAGTCGAGGCGACGGGGGCGGTGCCGCATCGCAGCGAGCACACGCCGCGGGCGCCATGGGTGGCGCCAGGCGGTTACACGGTCCGTCTCACAGTAGAAGGAAAGACGTACACCCAGCCGCTCACCGTACGGCTCGACCCGCGCGTCAAGACGCCCGCGGCGGGGGTACGCCAGCTCGCCGCGCTGTCGCGCGAGATGTACGACCTCGCGGCCACCGCTCATGCGGCCTACCAACAGGCGCGAGCGCGCGTCGATTCGTTGACTGGCACATTGCGCGCGGAGGTCGAGTCACTCGCGCCTCCCCCAACTCCACGACCGCGGGGATTGCAACGTCCGGGTCCGGCAGCGCCGCCCGCCACTCTCGAGAGCGCGAGCAACGCGGCGCTGGCCGCGGCGATGGCGATGCAGGATGCCGATGTGACGCCGACCGCGGCACAAGTGGCGGCGTGCGGGCGGGCGCGCGCGCAGGTCAACGCGGTGCTGGCGCGCTGGAGGCGGCTGCAACCACGGCGGGGGGGGCGGGGGGCGCGCTGATATCGCAGCGGATCGGTGCGGCAGGCGCGGAATGGGTGAGCGCGCCGATGGCGATCAGCGCAGCGCCGGCGTCGGCGTACGCGCGCGCCGTGTCGACCGTGATGCCGCCTGAAGCCTGAATCGTCACATTCCGCGCCCCCCCCCCCCCGCGGCGCGCCCAGGCGGCGACGCGTTCGGGCGTCTGGTTGTCGATGAGGATGTGCGTGACACCGGCGGCGAGCGCCGTCTCGAGCTGCTCATCGGATTCGACCTCGACGATGACCGGCACACCGGGGGGAACGGCGCGCAGCGCGTCGCCTAGCGAGTGGTTGTTCTGCCCCAGCAGCGCCCAGTGATTGTCTTTCCACAGGACCGCGGCGGCGAGCGTCGCGCGGTTCTCCACGCCGCCGCCGATCGTCACCGCATACAGCTCGAGATTGCGCAGGCCGGGAGTGGTCTTGCGGGTGTGGGTGATCTTTGCGGGGGTGCCCCGCACAGCATCGACCGCGCGGCGCGTGAGGGTTGCGACGCCCGCGAGCCGCTGCAGAAAATTGAGTGCAACCCGCTCGCCCGCGAGCAAGGCTCGCGCCGTGCCTTCAACGATCGCGAGCGTCGTGCCGGCGTCCGCCCAGGACCCCTCCGCGACCATCACGCGGACGGCAGCACGGGAGTCCAGCTCGCGAAAGACGGTCGCGAGGATCGGCAAACCGGCCGCGACCAGGGGAGGGGGACCCTCCGCGATGAAGCGCGCCGCGACGCGCTGGTTGGCGGCGCGCCCCAGCAGATGGGTGGTGACGTCCTCACGGGCGCGATCCTCGGCGAGCGCGCGTCGGACCTCGAGCAGCCCAAAGACAGATGGCTCAGCCAATCGCGAGCATCCGGTCGATGGCGCGCCGGGCGCGCGCGGCGACGTCGGGAGCGACGGTCACTTCGTACTGCAGGTGGCGCAGCGAGTCGCGCAGGTTTTCCAGCGTGATCTGCTTCATGTAGCGACATTCAGCGCCTTCGCGGGCGGCGACGAATTCCTTCCCGGGATTCTCCCGCCGCAGGCGATGCAGCACGCCGGTTTCCGTCGCGACCACAAACGTCCGAGCCGGCGAGACTCGCGCGCGCCGCATCATCTGCTCGGTCGACACGATGCGCATGCGGCCGCCGGCGACGTCGCCCTCCGCTTCGGCGTAGTACATCGCGCTCGTCACGCAGCCGCATTCGGGATGCACCAGAAACTCCGCGTCCGGATACTGTGCTCGACGCTGCTGCAGCATCTCGCGCGTGAGGCCGGCGTGCACGTGACATTC
>Ga0137387_10002041_pt1 | contig 10219 bp, 7 predicted proteins | sample SagtaG_3_FD_104909 | JGI IMG/M metagenome (GOLD analysis project Ga0137387, IMG submission 104909) | Vadose zone soil microbial communities from Angelo Coast Range Reserve, California, USA - Sage2_R_115_16 metaG | ecosystem: Environmental > Terrestrial > Soil > Vadose zone > Saprolite | place...
ATTTCTCGGCCATCCGCAGCAACGGTTTCCGTAGCTTGCAGGAAGGTCAGGCAGTGCAGTTCGATGTGGTGAAAGGCCCGAAGGGATTTCAGGCAGAGAACGTGCAAGCTCTCTAACGAGAATTGGACATGAAATGTTCAGGGAGAGTCAAAGCCTCTGCTTTTTCTCTTTTTTGTGACGCTTTCGTTGTTCGAAGCGAAGAACGTGATGCCGAGTCGCCTTCGGCACAAAACCTCAGGATTGAGTTGTCCTTGTCGGCTCGTCATCCTGGAAGTACATGAGAGCCTGCTGCGGAACTCGCCCGCGTCGAACCACCGAAGCAGGTCTCAGCCGCTTCACGTCTGTGATGTTGCCAGCCTTGAGCGTAAGCAATTCCACTCTCGATTTCAGGTCGAGTTCGAGTTGGAAATTCAGCGTGGTGCCATCGGTGAAATCAATCGAGACCAAATTGGGCAATCCCAATTCCACATGGTCTTTCCAAGACTTAAGTTGTGCGTCCCAACCTATAATCGTGGCGGGTTACAAGGACTTGCGAGGATGGGATAAGGATGGAAATCTAATTCCTCCGTGGGACTACCTGCTGGAATATCGGAACCTGCACTGCCAGCCTGACGAGAGAGCTTACGTTTTGATTGGCATCCATCCCGAACCCGGTGGGTGGAGCAAGGCACTGCACGAGCAAGGCGTCAATGTAGAAGTGCCGTGAGATTGACCCTTCCCGTCTCAGAGCGCCGCCGCGATTAAGGCCGCCTGGAGCCTAACGGCACCCGATAAGCGCTCTCACATGGCGGGCATTCGTTGACATGCTGTCTCAATTCAATTTTCGCATTCGCGGCGTCGCGGTAGCACGATATGCTGGCGTGCGCTTTAGATGCAGCCAAAGCGTGCTCTAGCTCTTCAATCAGCTCGATAGATTTCTCGCACAGCATATGTTTTAGTTTCGTTGAGTTCAGCAACATCAGTCAACAACTGCTAACGTCACGAAAGTAATGCGATGCAGGTCAGCGAATGATACCCAAGACTACTGCAAAGCGATGGTTGGCAAACAAACGGAGCGCAAATAGAGCGCAGAAATTTAGCTTGCAGCCGCCGCGCTGCCTGGACCGCTCACCGTGTCAAAGAGCATGTCTTGGATTTCGTTTCTCGAAAGAATGCCCTTCGCCTCCAGCTTTTCGCACACATTGAAAGAAACATTGCTTGACGGTGCGCCGCGTAGTGCAGCTTTGTGGGCTGTGATGCGTCAGCCACGCTGATGGACTTGCCCTCGCTCACATCTGTTAGCGTGTAAAACACCCGCCGTCCCAATTCCTCAACATCTGCATAGGTCTTCTGCTCCAGGCTCTCGCGGAATTCTTTTGTGGTCATTTGCTTGTCCTAAGTGGGGATTTGTACTGATAGGCAACGCAAGCCGGGCACATTCGGCTCAACGATGTCCACGGCTAACACGGAGCCATCGTTAAAGCGGAAATACCACTCTCCTGCGCCCTCAGTTCTTACCGAATGGTACACCTCAGGGTCTTGCCCGGACGCTTTGCGAGCCTCGGCAAGCAATAACTCATCCGTCATATCGTCGTGAACAGTGTTACTGAATCGCTCTGCTTTGGTCATTTCTTTCAGGTCCCTTTGGCCGCGCTGTTTCGATAGCGGCTCCAGATTTGAGCCTAGCGCGTGGGAGCCTTGCAAGATATCGAAAAACCAACCAAGAGATGACGAAGGTAACGAAGCGAATCTCCAGGAAGCTGTCAAACCAATTTTTGCGCGATGTGCTCATCCAGGATTTCGCGGACCGTTAGCGGGATTTATGACAATGTGCTCACGCCGGAAGAAAGCATCAATCTCCGTCAGCGCGTCACGCGAGAAATCGAAGCCCACAAAGAAACCTTTCTTTCGCCGGGTTCGCATCATCGCGGCCTGAAATTTATCTACGTCCGGGCGTCCTACGCGGTCCATCTGCTTAACCTGAATTGGGTACCACTCATCCATAAAGTCCAGCTCCGCCGAGTGCGCGTCACTCGCCTTCGGGGTCGCACCAACAGGATAAATCCGTCCGTCAATAGCCATGTCCCCAACTTGCGTCTTATTCGGGGTTCCGCCGAGCGCGATGACCGCCGGGACGGCTCTTGTAGCAGCTCAGAACTTGGGCAGGCAATGGATTGGGATTGACGTTTCGCCTACATCTTGCCGCGTGATGGACATCTGCAGACTCCCCGAAGATGAAAAGCTATGGCGGGCTGGACACGGCTTCATCGTGCGTGATCTGCCTTGGACAGAAAAGCAATTGCGCGAGATTCCGCCGTTTGAGTTTTGGTGCCTCTCGCGCTCGCAAGTCGATCTCAAACGATGCGGATAGGCTCCGCAAATACCTAGGTCGCTTTCGTTTGAAATTCTCGCAGATCCAAAATCTGACGGCCAGATCTTAGGCTCAGACTAGCGGTCCAAGACGAGGATCGAACCTATGACGCCGTCGGCGAAGAGGTCACATCTGGGTGGAGGGAGAACGCCACTGCATTTCGGCAGTGGCGTTCATGGTTGCGGGGGGCGGATTTGAACCGCCGACCTTTGGGTTATGCGATCTGACTCACCTTTCGATGAGAGGTCGGACTGTACCTTCACCCACGTGGGGTGCTCGCCATCCAGTCTCTACGCCTTCCCCGACCATTCCGGGGGCTTGGTTCGGTATTGCCCTATCGCTCGCGCGACGTAGGTTCCACCGACTTTGACGAGTGATCTTCCGGTGCATTGCTGCGCCGGACGCCCACTTTGCAAAAGCTCCTGTAATAAGGATGTCCAGGGACCTCCAAGGACTCCTAAGGAGCATGAGGTTATGAGCCCAACATTATCAGTAATTTCCACAACTTACAGGACGCGGGTGGCCACCTAAAAACCTTGTAAGGAACGCTACGAATCCTTATTGGACAGTTAACGGACAGTCGAGTTTCGAAGCCCAATTTGCCACTCAGCGTATCGCGGTCACGCGGAATCTACTTCAACGTAAGTGCTAAGAGGAAAGCGCCGTATCCTTTGTGCACAGGTCGCGCCTGCCGTCAGAGGGCTTGATCGTGCGGTCTGGCAACAGCATGGAGGTACGTGAATAGCGATTGGGATTTTTGCGGGAGCGACGGGACTCCAACCCGCATAGTGACTCGACCGGGTCGCTCCAGCACTTTACCACCGCGACACTGACCTGGTAGCGGGGGCACGCCAGCTGGAATACATACCGTAATTGTTCAGAGACTCACTCGCTATATAAGCTCGTCGGTAGTGGGCTGATTTCATTTGAAATTAGCCCCGCTACCAAATCGTCAGCTCGATAGACTCCAGTGCCAAACCCCGGTCCACCTACAATGGACTGATGTCAGCTCGGCAATGGTTCGATTGTCAGTAAATCCGGCTTCGCGGCCCGAAGAGTTTCTGCCTCCACATGAATGGCTTGGTGGAGACTGACGTTGCTCCCCACGCTGTGCCGCTTGACCGCTGCGGCCCGCTGCGTGACTCCAGATGGCAAATGGTTCATGTACAAAGATCCTGCAGAACCAAGCCAGTCCCCGGATTCCCCTGGGAAGAACATGCGGGTGGCAATCAATGGGGGCACCGCGCAGGAGGTCATGGCGGTCCAAAAAAAAAGTGAGCTGGGCGGGCTGCTCCAGATCTCCATCTAAGCTGTGTGCAATTGCAGAACGGACCGAAGACCGTAAGCAAGCGATCAACATCGCCTTCGATCCATTGAATGGTAGTACTGCTGAAGTTGCCCGGATAGGGCTTGATCCAAACGTGAATGATTGGTCGCTCGCGCTTTCTCCTGATGGCAGGCAGTTCGTATTGGTTCGAAGGCCGAATAGCCCCATCCAGATCTTGTCGCTGCACGGCGACGTTAATAGGGAGATCCGGGTAAAGGGGTGGCGCAACTTGAAGGGCTCGACATGGATGCCTGACGCTCGAGGATTATTGGTGACCAGCGTCACACAAGGAGGCGTAACACTGCTGCATGTAAACATGCAAGGCCGGGTCCACGTTCTTACGCAAAATCGTGGCGTCGACTACATCTTCGCAGTACCGTCGCCCGATGGCCGGCACCTCGCAATCGTCCACGATGCAGACAACAAGAATATGTGGATGATGGAGAACTTCTGAACGGCATGCGACTCCGAGTTCCTGATTAAAACTGAAGTTGCGCCTTCAGCTGAATCATCCTTGCCGAGGCACCGCCGCCCAAAATGCCAGTCGGTGGCCTCGCCGTATAGATGATTTGGCCAAACGTCCCCCCGGCAGAGAACCCATCAGGCATGCCAAAATTGGGATGGTTGAAGACGTTGAAAAACTGAAGGCCTACTCCAAATTGTCCCTTGTCCCAACCGGGCAATCTGGTGTTTTTCATCACCGCCAAATCAGCGCCGAAATAGTGTGGGCCATGAAAGCGATTGCGTCCTTGGGCAAAACGCACGGCAGGACCACCACATTTATCAGAGGGATCCAATGGATTTGGTAGATTTCCGATGTTGAAGCCAGTAGTACAACCAGCCTGGATAAAGTCGGCGGCGGGATTTGGTGTTCCGTCAGGTAAGACCTGTGGTGGTTGACAGGGCCTTGGAACAAGCGGGACCAGAGCCCCACGACCACATGGCAACTGTTTGCCAATAGGGTGAGCCGGCACAGCATAGATCGGGCCAGCAAAGTTTTGCGCCGACAAAAGCCCGGCTTCCCGATTATCGTAAACTGTGTACCGAAAACCGCCCCGCGCAAACAGCGTTCCTGAGATCTGCCACCCCTTTGCCAGATAATCCGAACCTCGAGTTCCGAGCAGGGTTTTCAGCGGAACTTCCCAGACGTAGCTTGCGTTAAACGAGTGTCGGATGTCGTAGTCAGCCGGACCATAGGCGCCGCGAGGATTGTTGGGGTCTTGCGGGCTAATCGGATTGCCACCCGCTCCGTTGATAAACAACAGCAGGCCCCCGTTGGAACCCTCATCGAACGCCCGCCCATAGGTGTAGTTGGCCTGGAAAAGCCCCTGACTGCGTCCCGCGAAACGATGCTTGAAGGACGTTACTACACCGTGATAATTCGAGACACCCACGCTTGTAATGCTGTCGACTACGCTGAACCGCGGATCCGAGCAAGGCGGAACCGGCGGGCTGGAGCATTGCCCCGGAGGCAGACTCCCGAAGCCATATGCGTTCGCGGACCCGTTTAGGATAAGTTCGTGTATACCGTGATTGCCGAAATACCCAACCGTTAGAGAAGTATTGACTCCAAAAGCCTGCTGCAGCTCTAGACTCCACTTCTGATACTGGGGAGAGAGAGTCCTGCGATTCGGGTTAATGAGAGACGGCGAGGAAAAGCCCGCAACCTGGTTCGTGATCTGAGAGAGTGTCTCGCCCGTAGAGAACGCGTTAAGGAACGCTGCATTTGAAGTTGCGGCGTCGCGAAACAAACTGCTTTGTTCGCCGGGCGCAATATTGTTCTTGATGATTGTGAATCCATTGTTCAGCGGGGGGTTTTGGGAAACAAAGTCGGCAAGAAGGCCGGGAAGTGAGTCATAGAAAACGCCGACGCCGCCACGAAGCACAGTACCGCGCGCGGGCCCCAACGGCTGCCATGAAAAACTGATCCGCGGAGCCCACAGAACGCCATTCAACTCAGCAAAAGCCCTTCGCTGATCAATCAGTATGGCTTGATTGTATGGCTGGTTGGGATCGTGAGTGACAGATTCGAACGGGCCCGACAGACGGGCAAAACAGCGATCACCACACACCGGATTGGATTGGTGTTCAGCGCGCAAGGCCAGAGTGAACGCCAGGTTCGGGCGTACCCGCCACTCGTCCTGCGCATAGAGGCCAAGATTATAGAAAGCGACACGCTGCGAGCGCGGTGCCGCGAACGACTGATTCAATACCGTGAAATCGGGTTGCGGGGTGTTTGCGTCGAACCCACCCTGATAAAAGGCATCCAGCGACAGAGGGATCAGATCTCCAGCAGAGTTCCCGCCGTAAGCATAAATGGTGCGATCCGCACGCAGAAGATTGAGGCCTGTTCCGAGTTTGTGATTGCCTCGAATCCCGACCAGGTCATCAGAAATTTGCCACTGGGTAGTGTTCGTTCCTACCGGTGAACCGAGACTGATGCCAAGATTATTGAAGCTGCAAGCTCCTCCGTCACACCATCCAAGCCGCGTTGGAAAGGCCGATTGAGTCTGCGCCAGGTTTTGAGGCTTAAAGATTGCACTCCGCCACCAACCGGCAACTTCTAGTTGGTTAGCGGCCGAAGCGCCAAATGTGTGGGTCTGCACCACTTGGCCCTGCCACCACGGCTGATCACTATCAATGTTGAATAAGGGGCTGATCGGATCGATTACGGCGTGGCTTATCCCATGGTCATATTGCACGAGAAGGAATACACGGTCCTGAACTCGGGTATTCCAATCCATCCGAGCAGAAATTAATGACTCGGAGGTAGGCTGGCTACTGTTGGTCACAAAATTGACGGCACAAGGCACTCCGGTCCCCAAGCTGAAAGAGTCGTCGCAGCCGATGTCGTCAAAAAAATTGCCCGCCTGAACCGGATGTGTTCCTTTTGCGGCATCGTACAGATCAAAGATCTGTTTATAGAAACTGTGGGACGCAGAATTTGAACCAAACTTCAGATCAATATTGTCCTTCGTTGCCTTTTCAAATTGAGCACTCGGAACCACTACCGGGAAAATCAACGGAAGGGTGAGGCGCAACCCCTCCGTGTTCAAGAAGAAAAAAAGCTTGTCCTTTCTTGCCGGCCCACCAAACGATGCCGCCCATTGATTGGCGATGGAGAAAGGCCGCGGGTTCCGAAAGGCATTATTGACCCAATCGTTCGCGTTGAGCACCCGGCCATTCCAGAAATACTCGGCATTGCCGTGAAACTCATTGCTGCCGGATTTTGTGACGTAATTCACATTGGCGCCCGCGAGCGTACCGAATTGCGCGGAATAACCATTGGTCACGACCGTTGCTTCCTGGATTTCGTTTTGACCAAGCATCAGCCCCAGAGGTCCACTCTGGTTCAGATTGACGCTCATGTCATTGTCATTCATCCCGTTTAAGGTGAAGAGGTTCGAAGTGCCCGGCAGGCCCAAGGCGGAGAAACTGCCCGCGCCCCCATCGGTGTTCATCACTACGCCGGGAGCGACCTGTGCGATATAAGCCAGATCTTTGCCAGGGTTTGGCAGATCCGAGATTTGTTGCTGATTGACTGTCGCAGAAACGTCACCGTTCTCTGCATGGATCAACGGTGCATCATGGATCACCGTTATTTCACTGCTTGTTTTCGCAATCTGCAGGGTTACGTTGACTGAAACCGCAGGCCCGAGCAGTACACTTACGCTTCGCTTGGCTTCGCGAAAGCCAGTATGCGTCACGGTCAACGTATACCGGCCGGGCGCAAGAAAGGAGAATTGATATAGCCCTTCGCCACCCGTTTTCCTGGATTGAGTCGTGCCCTTGCCGCTGTCCCTGATCTCAACATTCGCCTCGGGAATGACCGCATTACTCTGATCAGTGACGACGCCAGCCAGAGCCCCCGAAGTTGTTGTCTGGCCCTCAATCCCGGATGTAAATAGGCCAACAAACAGCAAAACTGAAAAATAGCGGCATGTAGGCCTGAGAGACATCGAGCAATCACGCAAACGCGATCAGGAACCCGCAGATCGGCATCAGAAGTTTTCCATCAGCCACATATTCTTGTTATCCGCCGTGCCCACGAACGCGAGGTGGCGACCGTCTGGCGACGGCACTCCTGGACTGTAGTCGCCTCCAGGATTCTCTCTCAGGATCTGTGCCTCGCCTTGCGCATTCACATGCAGGAGCACTGCTCCTCCGGTCGGTGTAACGCTTGTGACAAAGAGTCCTCTCCCGTCGGCCGCCCATCTCACCTCACCTAAGTTGGTCCATCCCCTTAGGCGTATTTCACGCTTCAGCTCGCCGCGTAATGACAAAATTTGCACGGCGCTCGTCTGGTCTCGGATCACAGCCAGGTTGGTCCCATCGGGAGAAAGTGCCAAGGACCAATCATTCAGTTTCGGATCAAGCGTTATACGCGTCAGCTCCGAACCTCTACCTTTCAGGGGATCAAAGGAGGTAATGATCGCCTGTTTACCGTCGTCGCTCCGTTCTGCAATCACGCAGAAGTCGGATGGAAATCTTGCGCAGCCCCAACCGTTCAGGTTTTTCACCGAAAAGATCTTCTGTGAAGCTCCACCGGTAATCGGAACCCGCATAAGTTGCGGCAACCTCGATGAGGCGGTCGATTCCTGGTCGAGGAAATAAATGAACCACTTGCCGTCGGGGGTCACGCAACAAACCGCCAAACCGCCTTGTGCTGTCACCAACGTCTCAGTTGTGTCTTCGTCGAGTTGCTGTTTATAAATGCCGATCTGGCCGTTGCGATTCGACCAGAAGATAATTGACTTGCCATCAAGTGTCCAATCTGCCGCCAGGTCGCGGCTTTCGTTCAAGGTAAAATGGCGTTCGTTGGAAATGCGGGTTGCGCCGGCCTGGAGATCGGCTACATAGATTGTCGGATGACCCGCGTATTGTAAGAAGGCAAGTTTCTTTCCGTCTGCCGTAACGCTCGTAGGATCCATACAAAATCCGGTCCAATTCGTCAATCGCCGCGCCATCGTTTTGCCGGTATTCGGATTTTTTTCTTCTATCCAAAAATTGCATGTATTGCCCATAGTCCCCTCTTCCGTCACGGACAGGATTCCCCTGCCATCAGGCAGCGACAAACCATGGTTAATGTCGCGGCCCTTCAGTTCCGGGGGAAGCTCAAAAATCGTCGGCGGGTTGCCCTTCAGATCGCGGCTTAGACTGGTAATTTCAGTTCCTTGGTCCCTGATGTAATTTATTCGGCGGCCGTCTGGAGACCAGGACACTGTGCCGATGGCACTCTCGTCGCCACTTTCAAAGAGTTTGCGAGCGTTCTCCCCGCTGGAGTCCATTAGCCAGATTTCACGAGGGCCAACTTTGCCCTTATTTGTTCCAAAGGCGATTAACGATCCGTCGGGTGAAAAGGACCAAGCCCAGGCCGAATCCCGGAGCATGCGTGCGGTTTCGCCACGTGCGGAGAAGTCCCAGACAGTAAAGTCCTTGTCAGTCAGGACCGCCAGATCGCTAACCGCAGGTCGAGCGTTAACGAGAAATCGAGTACCATCCGGGGACCAGGCGCCGAGCTCGATTCTCTGTCCTCTGAGCGCATCCGGCTGAGGGATATTACGAATTTCATCGGTGTCAATCGCCTTGATATGAATTCCCTTCGAATCAAGGTAGAGCAAATACTTGCCGTCAGGCGATATCATTCCATTCCGGACATGTTTTTCGGCAGAATTGAATGTGAGCTGCCGCAGCTTCAAGTCGGGGAGATGCAGGGGCGATTGCTGTTGATGTTTAGCAAACCAAAAAGTCGTAACTGCGAGTAAGACTATACCGGCGCCCATTGCCCACCAGCGCAACTTGTGGGATTCCATTTCCCGTTTCAATTTTTGTAACTCAGCCCTGATTTCCGATGCACTCTGGTACCGTGCCTCGCGGTCCTTTTCTAGCGACCTCTGTATGATTGTTTCGAGTTTCTGCGGCACATCTTGATTCAGTGCTCTTGGGGGAATTGGGATCCGATTGAGCACTGCATGCTGCAACTCGGGGCCGGTCTCCCCCGTGATCGCGCGTTTTCCCGTTCCCATCTCATACAGGACCAGACCGAAAGAAAACAGGTCCGTTCGCGAATCGAGTTTCTCTCCACGAATCTGTTCGGGAGACATGTAGGCTGCAGTGCCCATCGCCAAGCCTGTGCGGCTCAGAAAGAGACTGTCCGGCGGGCGGGTAGTCCTCTCTTTGCTTTCGATCGGCTCTGCATCCGCCAGCGCCAGCTTCGCGAGGCCAAAGTCCAAAATCTTTGCTTCCCCTCGATTGGTAATGAAGATGTTCGGAGGCTTAATATCACGATGAATAATTCCTTGCTGGTGTGCAGCATTCAATCCGTCTGCAATCTGTATGGCGATGTCGATGAGTTTCTGAATTTCAAGCGGCGCTTTGCCGGGTTTTGCCGAGCCGATGATCTCGCGTAGAGTGTGCCCTTCCAGCAACTGCATCACGAGGAAGGGCTGACCTTCGTGTTCTCCAAATTCGTAAATGGGGCAGATATTCGGATGTTCTAAGGCCGAAGCAGCGCGTGCCTCGCGTTCAAATCGCCGCAACAG
>Ga0137387_10002059_pt1 | contig 10189 bp, 9 predicted proteins | sample SagtaG_3_FD_104909 | JGI IMG/M metagenome (GOLD analysis project Ga0137387, IMG submission 104909) | Vadose zone soil microbial communities from Angelo Coast Range Reserve, California, USA - Sage2_R_115_16 metaG | ecosystem: Environmental > Terrestrial > Soil > Vadose zone > Saprolite | place...
ATAGACCTCTTTGTCGCCGTCGCGCCGGCTGATGAACGCGATCTTGGTGCCATCCGGCGACCACGCGGGGTTCGCGTCCAACGCGGTGTTGTTCGTCAGCAGCGTCACGCCGCTGCCATCCGCGTTCATGACGCAAATCTCGTCGTCGAACCCGCCGTCACGCTGGCAGTCGAACGCGATCCGGCTACCGTCGGGCGACCAGGCCGCGAACGTATCCATACTCGGATCGTCGGTCAGCCGGGTCACGCCGCTCCCGTCCGCGTTCATCACGTAGATCTCGAAGTTGCCGTCGCGGAACGACGTGAACAACACCTTCGAGCCGTCCGGCGACCACGTGTACTGGTTGTCTTGCGCCGCATTGTTCGTGAGGTTGGTCGCCCCACTCCCATCCGCGTTCATGACGTAGATCTCGGTGTTGCCGTCGCGATCGCTCGAGAACAGGATCTTCGAGCCGTCGGGCGACCACACGGCCATCTTATCGAAAGCGGCGTTGTTCGTCAGGTTCGTCACGCCGCTGCCGTCGGTGTTGACGGCGTAGATCTCCCAGTTGCCGTCCCGATCACTGCCGAACGCGATCTTGCCCGGAGGCGGAGGAGGCGGCGTCACGGTCACCATCTGGGTGTCCGCGTCGATCCCGCCGCCGTCCGTAACGGTCAGGATGACCCGGTACATGCCGGCGACCGCGTACGTGTGCGCGGCCGTCTGGCCGGTCCCGGCCGAGCCGTCACCCAACGACCAACCGTAGGTCGCCGAGGCCTGGGCCGTCGAGCCGCTGCCGTCGAAACTGCAGACCAGGTACGAACAACTGAACGTGAAGCTGGCCACGGGCGGAGGCGGCGGCGGCGGCGTCACGGTCACCATCTGGGTGTCCGCGTCGATGCCACCGGCATCCGTTACGGAAAGAATGACGCGGTACGTGCCCGCAGCACCATACGTGTGCGTGGCAAGTTGGCCCGAGCCGGCAGCCGAGCCGTCTCCCCACGACCAACCGTAGGTCGCCGAGGCTTGGGCCGTCGAGCCGCTGCCGTCGAAACTGCAGGCCAGGTACGTACAACTGAACGTGAAGCTGGCCACCGGCGGCGGCGGCGTCACGGTCACCATTTGGGTGTCCGCGTCGATGCCACCGGCATCCGAAACCGAAAGAATGACCCGGTACGTGCCCGCGGCGGCGTACGTGTGCGACGCCGGATTGCCGCTGCCGTTCGCGCTGCCGTCACCCTACGTCCAGCCGTACGTCGCCGAGGGTTGGGCGCTGGAGGCGCTGCCATCGAAGCTGCACGCCAGATTCGCACAGCTGGGCGAGAAGCTGGCCACCGGCGCCGGGGGCGGCGGGGGCGAAGCAATCACCATCTGGGTATCCGCGTCCATCCCGCCGGCGTCCGTCACGGCGAGGATCACCGGGTACGTGCCCGCGGCGGCGTACGTGTGCGTCGCAGAACTGCCGCTGCCGGCCGCGGTGCCGTCACCCCAGCTCCAGCTGTACGTCGCCGAGGATTGGGCGGTGGAGCCGCTGCCATCGAAGCTGCACGCCAGATTCGAACAGGTTGGCGCGAAGCTGGCCACCGGCGCCGGGGGCGGCGGAGGCGCGTGCGTCTCGAGGCGGAACTTGATCGGGATCGTGGGCAGGCTCGGGCCTACCCAGATGTCGGCGTAACCGAGCAGATCGGCGCCGACGTAGACCCGAATCCGGTACGTCCGGGTCTTGCTGGACGAGAAGTTCGGCACCCGCCACGAGTGCCAGTTGGTCTCATACCGCTGGTCCCCGGCGTCGACAGTGATGATCTCGTCACCCGACGCGGGGGACATGGTCATAGTCGCGACTTCGATCCCGCAGCCGGAGCCTGCGACCTCGCAGATCCGCACCACGGGAGACGCAGCCGCGTCGAAGACGCCGGAGAACGTCACCTGCCGCCCGACCGGGGGCAGGAAACGGAAGTACGACGCGCCCCCGTTCGAGCCGTCGTTCAAGCTGACGAGGCGAAAGTCCAGAAACGGTGCGGTCGGGGCACGCTCACAACCCAAGATGCCGACCAAGAGCACGGCAGCGTGCCGAACGAGCCTGCTGCACGAGCGGGTGGCCATAAAAAACAACCTCCATGTGGGCGCAGGGGGTTTGCCTCGGAAACAAGATTGAGGGGCGGACCGGTGGCACCAGTGATGCCCCTCACAGGGTCGTCGATCCCGTTGAATGCCCGGGAGTTACTCCGTTTCGCAGCAGTGTGAGCGCCATCACCCTTTCGTGTTAGATTCGGGGCGCCCCGCGACCGTGGCGGAACTGGCAGACGCGCCAGCCTTAGGAGCTGGTGGGGCAACCCGTGGGGGTTCGAGTCCCTCCGGTCGCACATCCGATGCTCACATCCTGGACGGTCCTGCTCGACGTCGCGCTGCGCACGACCGTCATCTATCTCGCGCTGCTCGTCGGCTTGCGTCTCACGGGCAAGCGCCAACTCGGCCAGCTCTCCGTCTTCGATCTCGTCCTCCTCCTCGTCATCGCCAACGCGGTGCAGAACGCGATGGTCGGGAGTGACACGAGCGTGGCGGGGGGACTCGTGGCGGCCGGCGTCCTCATCTTTTGGAATCGGGTCATCGACTGGGTACGACGCCGCAACCGGCGGGTGGCCAAGCTGCTCGGCGGCGCCCCGACCCTGCTCATCCTCGAGGGGCACGTCCGTGCCGACGCGTTGGCACACGAGGGTCTGACGGAAGGCGACCTGCTCCAGGCGCTACGGGAGCACGGCGTCGCGACCCCGGCGGACGTCCGGATCGCGGTGCTCGAGACCGACGGCATGATCAGCGTGATCCAGAATTCCGACGTAAAACCGGGTACCCGCCCGCACCACCGGATTCGGCTGACAAAACGGGGAGCGTAGGGGTTAGATTTACCGCACATGCCCGACATCGTGGTGAAGAAAACACACGCCGAGCCCGGCGAGACGTCGCTTGCGGTGACCGTCCCCCCGGAGAGCGTACGGGCGGCCGAGGAACGGGCGACGCGTGCCTACCAGCAACGCGCGCGTCTGCCCGGCTTCCGCCCCGGGAAGGCGCCGGCGGCCGTCGTCAGGAAGAAGTTCGCCGAGGACATCCGGCAGCAGGCGTTGCAGGAGCTGGTGCAGGAGAGCTGGCGGGCCGCCGTGGAGCAAGAGAAGCTCAAGCCGATCGCCGACCCACATATTCACAACCTCAAGTGGGAGGAAGGCGCGCCCGTCACGTTCGAGCTGCACGTCGAGGTGAAGCCCGAGCTGAAGCTCGAGCGGCTCGGCGGCTTCCGGCTGACGCGCACGGCGCCGGCAGTGACGGAGGCTCAGGTCGATGCCCAGCTCAACGAGCTGCGCGAGCAGCGGGCGCCGTGGACGCCGGTGCTGGGCGAGAAACCGAAGTCCAAGGATCTCGTGCACGTCACGATCGCGACGCGCGAAGGCACGGACGCCAAGGATCCCCAGCCCTACCAGCTGGTGCTGGGTGAGGGGCGCGCGATTCCGGACGTCGAGGAGCGCATCATGGGGCTCGTGCCGGGGGAGACCGTGGACGCCACGGTCCGGTTCCCCGACGACTTCGCCGAAGAGGCGAAGCGGGGCCAGACGCGGGACGTCCGGATCACGCTGCAGGAAGTCAAGCAGCAGCAGCTCGCCGAGCTGGATGACGCGTTTGCGCGCGAAGTGGGGGACTTCGAGTCGCTCGCGGCGCTACGCCAGGCCGTCACGGAGGATCTCCGCAAGGAAGCCGAGCGCGACGCCGACGCCAAGGTGCGCGCCGAGCTGATCGAGCAGATCGTGTCGGCCAACACGGTGACCGCCCCGCGGCCGCTGGTGGAGCGCGCGCTGTACGTGTACGCGCAGGCGTACGGCGTGCCGGAGGAGCGGTGGCCCAAGTTTGCCGAGGAGTTCCGCCCGGTGGCCGAGGCGCAGGTGCGGCGCGATCTGGTGCTCGACCACGTCATGGACGCGCAGCAGCTGCGGGCGACCGAAGCCGAGTTGGACCAGCGCATTCAAGAGCTCGCCGAGCGGCGCGGCATGGCGCCGGGGCAGCTGTACGCGTCACTGGAGAAAGCCAAGCGGCTCCGCGATGTCGAGCGGAGCATCACCGAAGAGAAGGTGTTCGCCTTCCTCCTCTCGCAGTCCACCGTGGAGCAGCCGTGAGCGAAAGCCAGATTTATCCGCCCTACATCATCGAGCGCTCGAGCCGGGGCGAGCGCACCTACGACATCTTCAGCCGCCTGCTCATGGATCGCATCGTGTTCCTCGGCACGGCGATCAACGACGACGTCTCCAACATCATCATCGCGCAGCTCCTGTTCCTCGACGCCGACAACCCCGAGCGCGACATCTACCTGTACGTCAATTCGCCGGGTGGGCTGGTGTCGTCGGGGATGGCGATCTACGACACGATGCAGTTCCTGCGCGCACCGGTGAACACCATCTGTATGGGCATGGCGGCGTCGATGGGCTCGTTCCTGCTCACCGCGGGCCGCAAGGGGAAGCGGTCGGCGCTGCCGCACGCCCGCATCATGATGCACCAGCCGTCGGGCGGCACCCAGGGCACGGCATCCGACATCGAGATCCAGGCGCGCGAGATCCTGTACCTGCGCGGCAAGCTCAACGAATTGTACGCCAAGCACACCGGAAAGGCCGTCGAGCAGATCGAAAAGGACATGGACCGCGACCGCTTCATGTCGGCCGAAGAAGCGAAGGAATACGGCCTGATCGACCACGTCATCTCGAACTTCCAGGAGATGGGCGACGGCAAGAAGGCCAAGTGATCCCTTGCGCTCGCCGGACCAGCTTCCCATACTAGGAAGACATGTCTCACGATAAGCACCTGCGCTGCTCGTTCTGCGGCAAGTCCAAGGATTCGGTCCGGAAATTCATCTCCGGGCCGTCCGTGTACATCTGCAACGAGTGCATCGCCCTCTGTAACGAGATCCTGGCGGAGGACGAAGAGCGCGAAGTCGCAGAAGCCATCACGCAGGTCCCCACGCCCGCCGAGATCAAGGACGTGTTGGACCAATACGTGATCGGGCAGGAGCGCGCCAAGAAGACCCTCGCCGTCGCCGTTTACAACCACTACAAGCGGATCAACTCCCACTCGGGCCGGGAGAACGAGGTCGAGCTCGACAAGAGCAACATCCTCTTGATCGGCCCGACGGGTGTGGGCAAGACGCTGCTGGCGCAGACGCTGGCGCGCATCCTCGACGTGCCGTTCACGATCGCCGACGCGACGACGCTGACCGAGGCGGGTTACGTCGGCGAGGACGTCGAGAACATTCTCGTGCGACTGCTGCAGGCGGCGGACTTCAACGTCTCCGAAGCCGAGCGCGGCATCGTCTATATCGACGAGATCGACAAGATCGCCCGCAAGTCCGAGAACCCCAGCATCACGCGCGACGTGTCGGGCGAGGGCGTGCAGCAGGCGCTGCTCAAGATCCTCGAGGGCACGGTGGCGAGCGTGCCACCGCAGGGCGGCCGCAAGCATCCGCAGCAGGAATACATCCAGGTCAATACGAAAGACATCCTCTTCATCTGCGGCGGCGCATTCGACGGCCTCGAGAAGATCATCGAGTCCCGCACCGGCCGCCGGCAGATCGGCTTCACCAAGGAAGAAGTCGAAGAGGGCGTCGCCGACAAGCTCAAGAAGAATCCCTTCGTCGACGTCGAGCCGGACGATCTGCTGCGCTACGGCCTGATCCCGGAGCTGGTGGGCCGCCTGCCGGTCACCGTCCCGCTCGACGCGCTCGACGAAGACTCATTGGTGCGGATCCTGGTCGAGCCGAAGAACGCCCTGGTCAAGCAGTACCAGAAGCTGTTCGAGCTGGAGGACGTGCGCCTCACGATCGAGAAGGAAGCCCTGCGGGCGATCGCTCAGAAGGGCATCAAGCGCGGCACCGGCGCCCGAGGCCTGCGCGCCATTCTCGAAGAGATGATGACCGACATCATGTTCGAGCTGCCCAGCCGCGACGACGTGCGTGAGGTGGCGATCAACGCCGAATGCGTCACCACGGGCCGCGCGCCCCTGCTCGTCACCGAGCGCCCGCGCCAGAAGAAAGAAGCCTGACCGACCCTGTCGATCTGATGTTCCGCGGCTCGTTCCCCCGGGCCGACGTTGCGCTCGATCCTCCACTCCCCGAAGTCGCGTTCGTCGGCCGCGCCAACGCCGGCAAATCGAGCCTGCTCAATGCCCTCGTGGGGCGCCGCATCGCGAAGACGTCCGGAACGCCGGGGAAGACGCGGGCTCTCAACGTGTTCGCGATCCCAGGGCCGGCCGTCGTAGGGGCGCAGCATGCTGCGCCCCTACAATCCAGGTCCGTGTACTTCCTGGATTTGCCGGGGTACGGATACTCCCGGGCCGCCAAGTCCGATCGCACCGCCTTCCGGCGTCTCGTGAACCACACGCTGAACCGGGAGCGGCTCGCCGGCGTCGTCTGGCTGCTCGACATCCGCCACGAGCCGTCCGACGACGACCTCACGATGCAGGACCTGCTCGCGGAACGGGAAACTCGCGCGCTTGCGGCGTTGACCAAAGGAGACAAGGTTGCGCGGAGCGAGCGCCGCCGCCGTGAGCAGGAGCTGCGCGCCACGCTGGGGCTCCCGGAGGATCAGGTGATCGTGACGAGCTCGAAAACGGGCGAGGGGATTGCGGAGCTGAGGGAAGCGATTGAGGGATTGGTGCAAGGAAGGACGGAATGATGGAAAGATGGAACGATGGAACGGAATACGTGCGGGGCCGGATCTGTTTGGTCGTTGCCCTTCTGTCCATCGTTCCAACGTTCCATCGTTCCCTCTCTGCCCAAGATACGATCCCCCCCAGCTACGGCACCCTCAAGCGCGACGATATCGTCGTACGGTTCGCGACGGGCACCGTCGAGATCCAGTGCCTGCCGCTCGACGAGCAGGTCATTCGCCTCCTCGCCACCGACACATACCAGTCGCTCACGCAGCTCATCCGCAGCCGCCAGGACGACGTCACCGCGGCGGCGGAGCGCGCCGGCGTCGACAAACCGACGCTCGTCCTGGTGACGTTCTACGGTCTCGTGCCGCAGGCGCGCTTCAACCCCGAGGATCTGAACGTCACGAGCCGCGGACGCTTGTTCCGCCCTGCGGGCATCGTGCCGCTCTCGCCGACGTGGGGCTCCTACCAGCTCGATGCGCGGCAGCAGGCGGTGGCCATCTACTTGTTCGAGCCGGGGATCAGCTTCCGGGAGACGTTGTCGATCAGCTATCAGGGACTCGCCAACGAGTCCTGGAGCCGCGCGATCCGCCTGCTCGACCAGGAGCGCTCCCGCGTAAGGGCGCGGGCCCAGGCGGCGCCTCCCGCGCCCCGCCCGCCGGCCCGTTAGCGGTTCGTCTTCAGCAGCTCCGGCGACACTTTCGTCGCGGCGACGACCGGCGGCGTATTGCGCTGACCGCGCGGAATCATCCCCGTCAGGTTCGCCAGCTCGAACGCCGACACCGCCATCACCGTCGAGGCCTGGCGCAAGTCCCAGTCGATCCCCTTGTCCCAGGTGTCCGACTGTGAGTGGTGCGTGTGGTTGTAGCCCCGGGTGATCTGATTGAAGTTGAACCCGGGCACGCCGTAGGGGAGGAACGACAGGTGATCGGTGCCGCCCTTGAACGCGTCGTTCACGGTGTCGGCGTTGAAGTCGTGCACCGGAGCGAGAATCCCCCGCCACAAACCATACAACTCGGGCCGGCCCTGCAGCGCCTGGCCCGTGACGGCCCCCGCCCCGTTGTCGAGCACGATCACCGCCTGGATCGAATCGGCTTCGGCGGCGTGCTGCTCGGCGTACTTGCGCGATCCGATCAGTCCTTCCTCTTCACCCGTGAACAGAATGAAGCGAATCGTGCGCTTCGGCTTGAGTCCCGACTGCGCGATGATGCGGGCGGCCTCGAGCGTCGCCATCGACCCGGTGCCGTTGTCGGTCGAGCCGGTGCCCAAGTCCCAGGAATCGAGGTGGGCGCCCACGATCACCACCTGACCCGGATGCTCGGTGCCGCGGATCTCCGCGACCGTGTTCCACTGCGGCACGGAGTCCTTCATGTTGAGCGTATTCTGGATGCTGGCCTGGAGCTGCGGCGTCACGCCGAGGCCGAGCAGACGGTCGAACATGGCGTATTCCTCGTGCGCCACGACGACCTGGGGGAGCGGGAGCACGCGCGTGGGTGAGCCGCTCATGTTGAGCAGGTCCTGCTCCTTGCCGGCATCGAGCAGGATCCCCAGCGCCCCCGCGGCGCGGAGCAGGAACGGCTGATCGGCGTTGAAGTGCTGCTGCCGGGCGCGCGCCACCGAGTCGCGGGGCCCGGCCTGGAGACCCCGGAACTGGGCCCGCATGCGCTGCGAGTCGGCGGCGCTCATGGCCGGACCATCGTTGTTCCAGACCATGGCCGCCGGGCGCAGCATCACCCACGCGCCTTTCACCTTCGCCTTGTACGCGTCGAGACTCTCCGGCGTGCTGGCGTCGATGCGGACGACGGGACCGGTCACGGGCTTGCCGCCCGTGCCGGGAGCCCACGCCCAGCTCGCGGCCACCACGTCGTGCGCGCGCGGGGCGACGAGCCGCATCCACATCGGCCCCCGCTCCCAGGTGCCGCCGAAGTTCCACTGTTCGAGATGCGCGTCGGCGCCGTAGCCCTGGAATTGCTTCATCGTCCAATCGTTCGCGGCGCGGGCGGCGGCTGAGCCTGTCAGCCGCGGTCCGATCACGTCCGTCAGGTACTGCAGGTTCTTCATGACCTGGGACTTGTTCATCCCCTGGTCGATGAGCGCGCCCGCGCCGGTCGTGTCGACGGTGATGCCGGGAACGCCGGTCGTGCGCTGGTTGGCTGCGCCGCCGCCCTGGGCAGCGAGCGGTGAGGCGAGCAGGATGGCGGCGCAAAGGAGACGGTTCACGGTTGGCAACTCCTGTTAATGAAAACGTGATGGGGGAGATCCTTAGGCTACGCGCGATCGCCTGTCTTCGTTAGTGCTTTGGAACCAGCACCCGCCCGTCCAAGTCCGGGGTCCAGCGCACCCGCACCGAATCCGCACACACGACACTCACGTGCGGGGCTCCGAGTCGCGGGGTCAGCGCCAACGCACTGTCACACCCGAGCCCGAGGAGCGCCGTGGACCACGCGTCCGCCGCGACGCCGCTCGGCGCCAGCACCGTGACAGAGACGGTGCCTCCCGCCTGGGACGACGTGCTCACCGAGCCGCTACGCAGCTCGACGGTGGCGAGGGCATTCAGGGAGTTCGCCGGATCGGCGATGCCGACCGTCCGCCTGGTGGCACGCGGGCCGATCCAGAGGAACTGACCCCCGATGTCGAGCAGGGCGCTGTCGGTCACGCCGGCGAGGACCCGCGCCGCGCGGTCCAGCGCCGCGCCTTCCTGGATGTCGTCCGCCGCCACGGCGATGCCCGTCCGACGCCGGATGTCGCGCCGCAGCGAATCGACGGCGGTGGCGGGACCGGGCCGGTCGGCCGTGTCGCGTGCGGCGTCCAGGGCACGGCCGATCCGCGCCGTGTCGGCGCCCCACGCGGCGGCGGACATCGTCGTGCCCAGCACGGGCCATACCCGCGACACGGGGGCCGGGGGCGGCGCGTCGCTGCAGGCCGCGACCAGGCTCAGGATCACGACCGTTCTCATAAACGGGACCATACGATAGTTTGCTCCATCGTGGAATCCCTGTTCCAGCACCCCATCGTCCTCGCCGGCCTCGGCCTCGTCACGCTGACGTTGGCGGCGGCGCTGTGGCGATTGTGGGTGCGCCTGGTGCGCTCGGAGCGGGAACGCCGCCGCGCGGCGGAGGAGCTGAACCGCCGGCTCTCGGAGCTGTTCTCCCTCCAGGAGCTGTCGTACGTCCTGTCCGACTCGCTCGAACTCGACCGCATCGTGGAGCAGGTGGTGCGCTACGCCGTGCGTTTCCTCGACGCGCAGGGCGCCCTGCTCGCCTTGGCGGGCGAGGCCCCGGCAGACGCGCTGCGCGTGGCCGCGGCCGAAGGGACCCTCGCACCGCTGCGTGGCCGCACGATCGCGGCCGACGAACCCCGCCTCGTCGCCCGCTCCACCAGCCGGCAGAACCTCGAGCTGGTCCGCAATTCGGGCGGGCCGATGCAGCTCGTGGGCGACGTCGAGGCGGCCGCCGCCGCCGCCGTGCCGTTGCGCGCCCACGGGGTGGTCGTCGGCACGCTCGTGATCGCGGACCCGCGCGTGGGGCTG
>Ga0137387_10002064_pt1 | contig 10186 bp, 9 predicted proteins | sample SagtaG_3_FD_104909 | JGI IMG/M metagenome (GOLD analysis project Ga0137387, IMG submission 104909) | Vadose zone soil microbial communities from Angelo Coast Range Reserve, California, USA - Sage2_R_115_16 metaG | ecosystem: Environmental > Terrestrial > Soil > Vadose zone > Saprolite | place...
AACTATCCAAGGGAACGCCGGGCTTCCGGTCGCCCTGCCAATCGAATTGCGTGTCTATGACCACCGATTTCGGCACGCCCCAAGCATCGTCCCGGAAATCCTGCGTCAAATCCTCTTTCTTATCGCCGATGACATAACCGAACATTTCATCCGCCCAGCTCACTTTTCCGGCGATAGCTTTGGCGTAGGGGTCGAGCAGGAGTTTCGAACTGTTAAACCGCAAGCCGTGTTCGGGATCGTACGGACCGGCAACGCGGAAACCGTACAATTGTCCCGGACGCGCATCGGGCAAAAACACGTGCCAGACCTGATCGGTACATTCACTAATCGGGACGCGAATGTTCTCTTCGGTGGCCTCCCGATTCTCAAACAAGCAAAGCTCAACGCCCGTGGCGTGGTCGGAAAATAGGGCAAAGTTGACGCCGTTATCCATCCAAGTAGCGCCCAGAGGATACGAATAACCGAGCCAGGTTCTTACCGGAGTCATAAACGCGCCGCGCATTTATCCGGCATCGAGTCTGTGTTGGCAATCACGAACGGTGGACACCGTGCGATCCAAGCTCGGCCGTTTGCGTTTTTAGGCAACGCCGTCGAAACCTCACAATGTGGCGCGCAAAATCATCCCTGCATTTATCGCGATTTGCGCTCTGGCACTTTACTTGTACGCGCATCACAATTGGCACCGCCTATCACCCGCAACAACAGTCGATCGGATTGTGGTCGAAAAATCGGCGAGAAGATTGTCGATCTTTCGGGCTGGCAAGCAGATCAAAACTTATCGAGTCGCACTAGGTCGCGAACCGATTGGAGCAAAGCAGGAAGAAGGCGACATGAAAACACCCGAAGGGACTTACAACATAGACAGACGAAATGCGCAAAGCAGTTTTCACCTCGCGCTACACATCTCTTATCCATCAGATGAGGACAGCAAGCGTGCGGCTGCGCGCGGGGTCTCAGCGGGTTCTGATATCATGCTACACGGAATTCGAAACGGACTTGGTTGGATTGGCGCCTTTCATCGTTGGAAGGATTGGACGGCGGGTTGTGTTGCGCTCACGGATGAAGAGATCGAGGAACTCTGGCGCGTGACGCCCGATGGCACGACAATCGAGATTCGCCCTTAAGGCTCAATCCGGGCGGAATGCACGAGGTTAGCCGGTGGTGCAAGCCACCGCCCTACAGATCCTGCAGGACGCGCCGCGCTTTTTCAATGTCCGACGGCCGCAGGATGATGAGTCCCTTTTCCGCTCCGGGGCTCGCTGCCAGATACGTGTACTCGATATTCACCTCAGCGTCGGCGAGGCGCTCGGCGATTTTGGCAAGGACGCCAGGCTGGCTCGCCGTCTCGATCGTGAGCACTTCGGTCTCGAGTGCGAGCACGCCCGCTTCGCCCAGGAGCATGAGGGCCTTCGTGGGATCGCTCACGACCATGCGCACCACCGTATGATCGACAGTGTCGGAAGTAGCCAGCGCATGAATATTCACTCCGGCGTTACCGAGTGCTTCACACACGCGCGCAAGGGCCCCGGGACGATTTGCAAGAAACACTGCGAGTTGGGTTGCCGTTTCGATGGAGAGCTTGGGAGATGCATTCATGCCGCGTTCAAAGTGACGCCGGGAATAGCTTCTGACAACTCAGGAAATCCGGAGATCTGATTCTGCACTCGCCTTAAACCATAAACAAATTTCCAAGCGCAGATCAGCGTGTCGCGCAAGCTCCTTCGCCAATGATGAACTTGAATGCCGCTCCAAAACAATTCGCCAGTCCTGATAATTTCGAGATTGTCGATACAGAGATGACCACGATTGCTGAACGTCGTTCTGCGAAATCACCAGCACCGCGACGCACCGTCGGCTTCATCACCGCGGCTTCGATCGTTATCGCCAACATTATTGGGACCGGCATTTTCACGAGCCTTGGTTTTCAATTGGCGGACATTCAGTCGGGATTTCCGCTGCTGATGCTTTGGGTGATCGGCGGAGCCGCCGCGCTTTGCGGCGCACTTTGTTATGGCGAACTCAGCGCGGCGCTGCCGCGTTCGGGCGGGGAATACCATTTTCTGTCGCAGATCTATCATCCCGCGCTCGGATTCATGGCGGGATTCGTTTCCGCTACGGTTGGATTTGCCGCGCCGATCGCGCTGGCAGCGATGGCATTTGGCAAATACCTGAACGGGGTGCTCGGCGTTGGCTCACCGGTCTTCCTCTCCTTTGCGGTAGTTTGGCTGGTCGCGCTGTTTCATCTCAAGAATCTGCGAGTTGGCAGCGCGTTCCAAAATCTTTCGACACTCGTAAAATTGGTCCTGATCGTTGCACTAATTGTGGCCGGGTTTTTTGTTCACCCAAAACAACCAATCAGTTTTCTGCCCGCGCCCGGCGACAACATGTCGATTTTCGGCGCGTCCTTTGCGGTGGCGCTGGTTTACGTGATGTATTCCTATTCGGGTTGGAACGCAGCGGTCTACATCACCGGCGAAATCAAGCAGCCGGAAAAAAATGTGCCGCGCTCACTGCTCGTCGGCACATGCGTTGTGATCCTCATTTACGTGTTGCTTAATGCGATTTTCCTCGCCACTACGCCCGCACAGGAACTGAAAGGTCAACTCGAAGTAGCATTGATCGCAGGCAAACATATTTTTGGGGCAAACGGAGGACGTGCTGCTGGCGCGGTCATTTGTCTCGGCTTGGTTTCCGCAATCAGCTCAATGACGTGGATCGGGTCCCGAGTGAGCATGTCGATGGGAGAAGATCATTGGTTGCTCCGAATGCTTGGCCGAAAGAATCCTCACGGGATTCCCACCAACTCCATTGTGCTGCAGTTGCTCATTGTCAATCTGCTCTTGCTCACGCGCAGCTTTGAAAGCGTTGTGCAATACACCCTGTTTAGTCTCTTGCTATGCTCGCTGTTCACCGTGCTGGGAGTCATCGTGCTGCGCACGACGCGTCCGGAGATCGCCCGGCCCTATCGCGTCTGGGCATACCCGCTGCCCCCGATTATTTTCGCCGTGATCACACTTTGGATGATGTTTTATCTGCTGCTTTCGAAGACCGCTGAATCGCTGGCTGGGGTCGCAACCGCGCTACTGGGTTTACTCCTCTATTTTTGCGCGAGGAAACGCTCGCATCGCCCGCTATGAATCCGCCTTTGAAAAGGTGCGCGGGATTGCCCGTGATCGTGGCTCTTGTAAGCGCGCTAAGTCTGTACGCGCAGGAGAATCCCGAAGTTGCGACACGTGCCGTGCCGGTAGCGGCCGGACCTAACGATGTGGCGCGTTTTCTTGCAGGAATGCCAGTGCCGGAAACCTCCCCGCTTGCGCCGCTTACGCGCGACCCGGCGTGGCAGGCACACGCCGCTTTTTTTGAAGAACAATTTTCAAAGCTGAATCTACGGCAGCTTCAGAAACTGCACGCATGGCAAGAAACGTATCTTCCAGAATCGCTGCAGCCCATCCCTGTGGCGTTTTACATGTTCAGCGGGCCGGATTTTCTCTACGTCGATCAATTTTTTCCAAAAGCTGCGGTTTATGTGCTTTGCGGGAAAGAAGCGATGGGACCACCGCCCGATCCATTGCGCATAACGAATCTCTCCGGCGCTCTGGGAAATCTTGAGAACGCAATGAAGTCGTCCCTGAACACGACGTACTTCATCACCAAAGATATGAAAATCGATCTGCACGAGCAGAACCTGAATGGTGTGTTGCCGATCCTCTACGCGTTTATCGCGCGCGCTGACAAATCGATCACGAATGTGACGTTCGGCTCTCTCAACAGCGGCGGGGCATTTGAAGAAGCCAGGGCCGGAAAGAAAGGCGGCAGTGTTCCCGGGGTGCGGATCAAGTACACCGACAAACAATCAGGCGAACCGCAAACGATCTATTATTTTACCACCGATATTTCTGACGGCGGTATCAAGGCGGCTCCCGGTTTCTTAAAATTTTGCCAGCGATTGGGCATCGCCTCCAGTTTTCTCAAATCGGCGTCGTATCTAATGTTTGAGAATGGTTTTGCTACGATTCGTAATTTTATCCTCGAGCACAGCAAGATAATTGTGCAGGACGATGCCGGAATTCCGCTGGCCTACATCGACCCAAACAAATGGAACCTGCGTCTATATGGTGTCTACCTCGGCCCGATTGAGCTGTTCAAACAACATTACCAGCCCCGATTGCACGAGCTTTTCCAACAAAGTAACCCGCCGCCGCTTGATTTCGGATTCGGTTACCATTGGAATTACAAGGAAGCCAACTTGATGGTCGCGGAACGCAAGTGACGTCTTTTGTCATTCCAAGCGACGTCGAGGAAGCTCTAGCTGCCTGCCTGAACTAGAAATGTCTCCACTGCGCTCGACATGGCAGGTCGGTAACGCGCGACTACTTAGAACCTGCGAAACCACGAATAGGGAAAAGCGTCTCCCGGACAATCCGTTGCCCAGCGCGGTGGATTCATTTCACGATGCGGCCGCACGGGGATATTGCCCCTGTCGACTTTGCCGCAGCGTTCTCGCAGGTAACGGATGAGCTCCTCGCCCGAGTCGAGCTGCGCGCGCGTTGGCTGGTCGCGATTAAAATCGCCCACGAGACAAATCCCGAGCGAAATGTTGTTCAGATAATCGCTGTGCACGTGGCCGCCATTGATTTGACGCCGCCAGCGATCGCCGACTTCGATCTGCCCGTTACCTGTCGACGTTCCGTTCCCAATCACAAAGTGATAGGCGAGACCATTCTGCATCCTTCGCACGTGCCGATGGTAGTAATCGAACACGCGTGCGTTTCCCTGTCGCGTGCCGCTATTGTGCACCACAATGAATTGCCATCGGTGGCGTTTCACCGGCGCGCGCCGGATCGCTTCGATGACTGAGCTGGTAAGATATCGATAGTTCGCTGATCGTCGGGACCACGGCCAGAAACCGAATTTCCGCGGCGGCGGTGATGGTGGCGGCTCAAAGCCTTGGTCTTCCTCGACGCCGGACTTTTCAATCACAACCTGGGCTCGCTCGCCGGCTGGAACAGCACGGGAAGTCTTTGGTTGGGGTGCCGGAGTTGGCGTAGGAACGGCAATCGCCCGTGGCGGTGCAGATGATATTTCTGATGATGCGCCGCGCTCTTCTGCATGAGGCGGAGGCGTTTTTGCGGGCTTCGGTGTTTCCTCTTCTTTAGACGCGTGTTTGGGTTTTGCAGTTTTTCTGGTTTTTCGTGCGGTTTCTTTCTCGCTGGATTTCTTCTTCGTCGTTTTCGGCTTGGGTGTGGGCGTATGGCGCCGTTTTGATTTCGATGAACCACTCGGCTCCGGCGTCTCGCGCGGCGTGGCCGATGGGGTTGTCCCCTCTGGCTCGCCAGATTCTCTCGCGGACGTTGTCTTGCGACTGTTCGGCGATTCCTGTGGACCTGGCGATCCGCTGCTGTTTTCGCTGGCCCCTTTTTTTGCGGTTTTTTTGCTGAAGCTTGGACTCGGCGATTTCTTTGGAGTTGGAGAAGCGTCTTCTTCCGTTCGCGCTTTTTCGGACGCTAATTTGGCGCGTGGAATCGCGGTGGACGCTTCGTCTGGCGTCGCAGAGGCTTGTTGTCTCTTCGCTGATTTACTCTTTGCTCCTTTTGCTTTTGGGGTCGGAGATTTTCTCGACCGAGAAGATGAGGCACTTGCCTCGCTTGACTCCGATTCGTCACGCCGACTTTTTTGTTCTAAACTGACTTGCGCGCGAAGGACACCTGTAATGATTGCGCCGACGGCGAGCGCAGTTGCGACCCAAATGCGAAAGCGCACCACTGCGACGGAGCGTAACAGAGCGCGCGACGCGATCAACGGAATCGTTAAAAAAGTTAATAGAGATACAGAGGTTATAAACGTCGATCACTTCTCCCCTTTTAACCGTTGTAACGTTGTAACTCTTTAAGTGGCCACGGCAGGCTCAGGTGCGAGAGGCGCAGCCCTGCGCATTCTTTCGCGTTCCCGCCGAAGGATGGCGTTCAATTTGCCTCCCAGCAACAGCAGCAGACAAGTCAGATACATCCAGGTGAGCAGCACAACGATGGACGCCAGCGCGAGATATGTCGGGTTATAGCGATCATATCTTCCCACATAGAACTGAAAAAGTTTTGTCGCGATGATCCAGCCGACCGCGAAGAAAATCGCGCCCGGTAACGCCTGACGAATGGTTAGATAATTCTCCGGTGTCAGGAGATACAGCGCGAGCGCGAGAATGACCAGCGCTACAAAGGTAAAAGGCAAATTCAATGTCGCGATCCATGCTTGCAGTGGAAAACCCAGCTGAAAATTGACTTCCGCAAGGCCCGCCAGCCGTTCACCAAAAACAATCGCGTTGAAGCAAAACACGATAACGATTCCGAACCAGAAGAGCATGAAAAATGAAATGACATATTTGGACCAACAATGCGGATCTTCTCGCATCCCGTACGTATGGCTAAGGGCCCTTGAGATCGTCGCGATGAAAACGGTCCCGAAATAGATGCCGAGAATGATCCCTGCGTTCGCGAGCAGACCGCTCGAGCCCGTTACGACCACATTGGCCATCGCAGAATCCAGGATGTCCTGCACTTTCGGGTCCGGCGGCATGAAGCTTTTTAAGAGAAGGAACATCCGGTGCAACGTGCTCGGATCGGTGCCGAACAGACCCAGCAGATGCCAGAGAAAGAGCGACCCGGGAGCCAGCGCAAAAAGAAGCAGATACGCCATCTGGGCAGCCAGGCCGGTCGTCTGATCAGTCGCCGTTTCCCAAACCAGCCGGCGCAAAACGCGCCAGATGAATCCGAGATACTTCATCTCTCGCACAGTTTACGTTGGCGCACGTAAATATCCATTAAAGTCCGAATGCTCGGTAGCTTGCAGCCGCATTGCCTCATCCTTGGAGTCTTGTTCGACGGCTTGTTGAAAAACTCCGGCATTTCCCCTAATTCCTGCTCCTATTCCTATTCTTACTCCGGCTCTCGCTTGTCACAGCGGCTTCCGGAGCATGGAGATGAAGAAGAATACCATTAAGAGTAAAAAACGCGGGTCTTCTAACAAACTGTGAAAAAGAGAATCCTGATCCTTACCGCCAGCTTTGGAGAGGGTCACAATAGCGCCGCGCGCGGCGTTCGCGACGGTCTGGCCCGCCTCGCGCCGGAGGGGGTCGAAGTGGAATTGCACGATTTGTTCGCCGAAGCCTATGGCGTCGTCAACGAGTTGGTGCGAAAAAGCTACCTCGGACTGGTCAATTTCGCGCCGCGCACCTGGGGAGTTGTTTACCGATGGCTCGATCGCAAGACAGATTTCGATACGGAATTCGCGCGATTCCACCGACTGAAAGATCATTTCAGCGCGTTGCTCGACAGATTTCAACCTGACGTGGTGATTTGCACTTTCCCGGCGTATCCGAGTGTGCTTCGAGAAATTGGAAAAGAAAACCCCGACCGTGTTCAGACATGCAAGAGTGTGGTTGTCGTCACGGATTCGATCACCATCAATGCGGCATGGTATCGCTGCGCCGCCGATTATTTCCTCGTTGCAAACGAACAGAGCGCCTCCGTCTTGCGAGGAGTGGGCGTCGCGCCGCAAGAAATCAAGGTATTTGGGTTTCCTGTAAGCCCAAAATTTTCTGACTTCGCGGGATCGAATCGAGTGTCGCCTTCCAATAACTCCGACCGTCGTGTTTTGTACATGATCCACGCCGCTACCCACGGCGCGCCGGAACTTGTGCGGCGACTCGCGGACCTCGGCGTCGATCTGACTGTGACGATTGGCCGCGCTGATAAACTCCGGCCGGCGATCGAAGCGGCGGCAGATGGTCGCCCAGTAAAGATTATTGGCTGGACGGATGAACTTCCCCGCATGCTGCACGAAAGCCATTTGCTCATCGGGAAGGCCGGAGGCGCGACGGTGCAGGAAACGATCGCCGCTGGTTGCCCGATGATCATCAATCACGTCGTCGCCGGTCAGGAGGAAGGTAACGCGCGTCTGATTGTCGAAACCAATTCTGGCGTGATCGCGCTTTCACCGGCGGCGGTCGTCGCTCGACTGCAACGCGTGTTCGCCGAGAACGCAAAAGAATGGCGCGAATGGGCAGCGAACATCGCAAAGCTGAGTCGGCCCCGCGCAGCGCTCGATATCGCAGAGTTTCTGTTGTCGCTGGATTCACCTGATTAACACCGCGGGTTTAGCGCGGTGAAGCAAGAGCGTAATGAGCGAGGAACCGTTGCAACGGTTTACTCCCTGCACTAAGCCGTTGAAACGGCTTGCGTCTTAGTTGCAGTCTGACGCACCGGGCTAAAGCCGCAGTGTTAATTAGACCAGATGTTCTCACCGCCTGCGAACGTGCTTAAAACTTGCAGCTCCGGTGAAAATATAACCAAGTCGGCATCGGCTCCGACTGCTAATCGGCCTTTTCCTTCCAAACCGATCGCGCGTGCGGGATTTTGTGTCGCCATTGCGACGGCTTCATGCAGCGGAACATCAACCTCGTTTACCATCATTCGTACGAGATGGATCATGGGCGAGGCGCTGCCCGCAAGCGCCGAGCGGTCGCCAAGCAAACAGACGCCGCTTTGCACAATGCAATCATTGCCAAACAGCGAAAACCGCGATCCATCCGGCAATCCGGCGCCGGCAGTTGCATCTGTCACGAGACAAATTCCGCCGGGACCTTTCGCGCAATACAACATCTTCATTAACGTCGGCGAAACGTGATGACCGTCGGCGATCAGTTCGCAACTGATCTGCGGTTCGCTCAGGGCAAATTCAAGCAAACCAGCGATACGATACACTCCGCGACGGCGCGCTGAGGACATGCAATTGAACGTGTGCGTTACGCTGCGCATTCCACGCTCAAATGCAGCGGTTGCCTCTTCGTCCCAGGCATCGCTGTGCCCTCCGCTTACGCTGATTCCGCGCGTCTGGAAATTTTTGATCGCCTCGAGCGCTCCCGGTATCTCGGGGGCGATTGTGACGCGTTTGATCACATCTGCGTGGTCGAGCAACTGCTGCACACGAGCTGGTGAGGGGTCCTGAATGAATTCCTCGCGCTGCGCGCCGCGTTTCGCTTTTGAGATGAACGGACCTTCCACGTGAACGCCCGCAATGGCACTGCTAGGGCGCGACCGCCGACGAGGCTGGTGAGTCGAATCGCGCACAGCATTTAAGGCAGCGATTATCTTCTCGATCGGCGCTGTCGCGGTTGTGAGCAATAGCGAGGTAGTGCCGCCGCTCAGATGAAAATCGCAAATGGCGCGAAACGCTTCTGCTGATGCTTCCATCGTGTTGCGGCCGAGCGCGCCGTGCACATGAAGGTCAATAAAACCGGGCGCAAGATAATTTCCTTGGAGATTAATGACCCCTTCCCCGCCACTCTGTGTCTGCTCGCGTATCGCGGTGATTTTTCCTTCTTCGGCAACAAGCTCAAGCCCATCGCGAATTGCATCCGGAAAAATCAAACGCGCGTTTGTAAAAGTCATTTTCGCGTAACGCTCAGTCTTGAATGCTTAACATTCAATGCCAAACGAAGGCAATTGCGTTTGGACGCAGTAAAGTCCATCCTTTTTGGGGCGATGGATTCAGAATACGATGTAGTAATCATCGGGGGCGCATTTTCCGGCGCGGCGACGGCGCTCATGCTCAAACGCAAAAGACCCAAAGCACGTGTCCTGATCATCGAAAAAACAGCCGAGTTCGATCGCAAAGTCGGCGAATCGACCACGGAAGTAAGCAGTTGTTACATGACGCGCATTTTGGGTCTCACCCATTATCTCGGTCATCACCAGCTCGCAAAACAGGGATTGCGGCTGTGGTTTTCGAATCGGCCCGATCAACGCCTTGATGATTGCGTCGAGGTTGGCACACGTTATCAGAGCAGATTGCCCGGGTTTCAAGTGGACCGGGCAAAGCTTGATTCGCACATGCTTGATCTCGCAGAGGAGGCGGGTTGCGAATTATGGCGTCCGGCGAAAGTAGCGAACCTGGAGCTGAACAACGGAAATGGCCAAAGAGTTAGCGCCGCCGTCAATGGTGGCGAACGCACCGTTCGCGCGCGTTGGATCGTCGATGCTACCGGCCGCGCTGCCATGCTCGGGCGAAAACTCGGATATTTTCGTCCTAATACCGAACACCCCATCAACGCTGTTTGGGCGCGATTCAGCGGTGTTAAGGAATGGGACAGCTATGAATGGCGACAACGTTTTCCCGACTACGCGAATCGCTG
>Ga0137387_10002077_pt1 | contig 10166 bp, 11 predicted proteins | sample SagtaG_3_FD_104909 | JGI IMG/M metagenome (GOLD analysis project Ga0137387, IMG submission 104909) | Vadose zone soil microbial communities from Angelo Coast Range Reserve, California, USA - Sage2_R_115_16 metaG | ecosystem: Environmental > Terrestrial > Soil > Vadose zone > Saprolite | place...
CAACATTGTCAAATTGGACTCCAACCCTGGGCACTGGAATAGGTGGAACGACTGGTGGCTGTTTCTCCAGCCCTTACGGTCCCAATCCAGGTGGTGGCGCCGTTGCCCGAACTCGGGACCTCGGTTTTTGGCTTAACATGGCCAGGGCAACCGGACTCTGGAACAGCAGTTCCCTCGCGCTCAGTGTCACTCAGGAAGCGGTCAACCAGATCTGGGCGCAACAGAAGCCCGACGGATCAATAGCTGTCGATTATCCCACTTCAAGTCCTCCACCATGTGGAGGTACAGCATCAACATACCCAAAGGACAGCGGGGAAAGCGATGGTCTTACAATAGCCGCCTTTGATCCAAGAGTCCCAGGATGGTTCGCCGGGCAGGGTTCGACCCCGAACCTATCGGCCACATTCTCTGTTACTCCAGCATCCGCGACGATTAACCAGCAAATCACTTTCACAGCCACAGCGGTAGGCGGCACGCAACCCTACACTTACAGCTGGAGCTTCGGCAACGGCGCGATAAGCGTCGGCGAGACAGTTACCCACTCCTACTCGACGGCGGGCACATTCAGTGTTGCCGTGGGTGTGACAGATTCCACACACCAATCTACGAATGCTTCACAGGCCGTGACGATTTCGCCCCCACTTTCGCCTGATTTCACAATGGTCTCCAACAAGCCAAGCCTCACCTTGCAGAACGGAACGTCATCCTCAGCCACGGTAACCATTTCGAGCATCGAGAGCTTCTCTGGTACCGTCACACTGTCCGTAAGCGTCACGCCGAGTGGGGTCTCGGCCGCTCTGAGCCAGCCGACGGTCGGCCTATCGCCAGGAGGCTCAGGGACAACAAGTCTCCAGGTATCTACCTCCTCGTCCACTCCCCTCGGAGCCTACAGTGTTAACGTCACGGGGATCAGTGCTTCATTGTCGCATTCTATCACATTAGCAGTGACTGTTGTCAATTCTGTTCCGGCAGATTTCTCCATGTCCGCCTCCCCTAGCTCGCTGACGCTAACTGCAGGCGGTTCAGCCTCATCGACAGTAACTGTGACAAGTCTCAACGGGTTCGCCGGAACAATTTCCCTCTCTCTCTCACCCTCCTCAGGGCCAACAGCATCTCTCAGTCGCACAAACCTGGCCCTCAGCGTGGGCGTATCCAAGACGTTCATAGTTACGATAAACGCGATGAGTGGACTGGCTGCCGGAAAGTACAGCGTAACCGTCACCGGCGTCAGTGGCTCGCTGGCTAACTCATTGAGCTTGGCCCTCATAATCAACGCCAACCTCGCCCCATCGTTGAGCGTCCCAGGAAGTGAGACTGTAAACACCGGTGCCTTTTTGGTCTTCACTGTTAACGCATCCGACCCAAACGGAAACCAGATTACGCTTTTAGCGTCAGGTCTCCCCCTCGGAGCCGCCTTCAACCCGCACACAGGCATTTTCTCCTGGACACCGGGCGCCAACCAGACCGGAACCTACGATATCATATTCACCGTGACCGACAACGTCTCCCCAGCAATGACAACCACGAAGACAACGACAGTTCAAGTCAACAGGGCCCCCACCAACCCTCCACCAACAAACCCTCCCCGTACCAACAACCCTTGCACTTATTGCTCAATCGTTCCTGCGATGCCAACAACCCTATGGCTACTAATGACGGGAGGGTTTCTTGGACTGATCACTTCTCTCGCTCTCTTCACCATTCGGGCCCGTTTCAGGTTGCAACAAATGAAGCGAATGGTAGGAGAAGCTCGAGCCTAGGACGACCATGTGGTCTTGACTCCCTCGGCGAGACCGACAAGACTGAGGCAGGAGCTGTCTTCATCGGCTCGTGTCAGTTTCACTTTTTTTTCTTCCGTTCCTAGCTGGTTGCTTACCCTCTATATGTCAAGACTATTGTCTCGCTGAGATCGTCAGTGCCTGACGCATCTTGTAGAGATCTCACTTCCAAGTTTTCCTGCTGACCGCCAAGCAAAGGTACAGAATTTCAATAGTACTGACTTGAGTTTCATTCTCATCCCACCGCCGTCCTGCAAGACTCGGCAGCAAAAATTTGTACGTGAGCGACCTGAGCCGGCTGGCATACTACCTGAGAACGCAGTCATTGATGCCTGAGGTTTCGATCTAGCTTCCAGAGTCTGGTGAGGTTGTCGGGTTTGAGGGTCGACTAGGCAAACGTATTCAGCGAGCACAAATATCGTGAAAACTCCAGCTCCTCCTCCACTCGTCACATTCGAAACCACACCTGTGACGAGTCCAAGAATGAAAACCCGCCCATGATTATCATGAAAAACGTATTTATCCGTGGAGAGACAATTTTTTGGGGGATTAATTCTGTTAATGGCTGGCAAACCCCCGCTCATTCCAAGATAGTTAACCCTTGATGGTATTGATCTACCTCGCGCTATTGACGTCAGCCGATAGATGCTTATTTTAACCCAGATCGAATGGTGATGTCGAACGAACATCCGTACAGATTGGGGACCTCCAGGATCTCGACGAGTAGGCTAGAGGCTCGACAATGGGTATTCCTTGAGTCACAACATGGATCGCCTTATTGGATCTATATTAGATTCGACTTATTAAACGGGATATACTTGGCAATCTCCCGGCTGAGAAATCATACCCAGCTATGGGAGTAGTTTAAATCTGGTGATCGGGAAGCCCGCCACACTCTAAGGGTGATTCTCGAAGTTTGATACTCGGGCTCGATGTCCTGATTGGACTAGCCGTTCTTTCATTGGGTGCCTCGGTTATAAACGGGGGGCTTGGTTACGGATACTCTAGTCTCTCGATCCCATTGGCGCTCTTGGTTGTCGTTAACAGAATCATCAACCCGGTTTATGTCGCGGTTGAAGCCTGCACGAACACAGTAATGCTGGGATTCTCGGGAAGGTCGAATATCAGGGCCACCTTCAAGAGAGTATTACCATTAATCGGAGCGCTCATTCCGGGCGTAATTGTAGGTAGCCTACTTCTCTCGACAGCGTCTCCCGCATGGGTAAGGTTTTTTGTATACGCATCGATCCTTCCGCTAATTCTCCTACAGGCATCTGGAGTACGGCGGCCCATAGACGAAGAGCGAAGTGCTGCAATACCATTTGGGGCCGGTGCCGGCGTTCTCTACGCCGTCACTACTGTGTCAGGCCCGCCTATCGCCCTCTTCTGGAACAACCAGGGGCTTGTGAAGAGCGAGTTCAAGGCCGCCATTGCTCAGATTAGGATCGCGGAGTCATACGTCACATGCTTGTCTTACTACCTCCTAGGGCTCTTCACCGTCGGGACACTACAACTCTTCTCTTGGATCGCGCCACCCGTCATTGTTGGCATACCCCTCGGAATATTCACGGTCAGGCGCGTGCAAGTGGAGATCTTTCGGAGAATTTGCATGAGCTTCGACGCCTGGATAGTGGGCTACGGGTTCGCAGTAGTCCTGGGCACGCTCTTTCATCTGATCAACGTCGGCTACGCTATCTGGGCAATAGTGCTAGGCATCGATGCTGTTCTGCTCTACAGGTTCTTCAAGAGCAGGACGTTGAGGGCCAGATTCTCAATCGTAGGAAAACTCGACCCTCTGAGAAGAGACCCTGCCGGCCAGGTAGATAGTTCACGGGACGCGAACGGATAGCCACGGGCCTCGACGCTATCGTATTTCCCTGTTGGGCCGATTATCTTTGGTCGATCTCGCACCTGCCCCCTGCCCCAAGTTTAGTGTAGTAATCCCCACGATGAATGAACCATTGATACAGTCCCTCGTCGACCAAGTACACTCCGAGCTTGCGTTTGTCGACCACGAAGTAGTTGTCGTTGACAAGAGTGATCCAGCTTTGTCGCTTAGCTCGGCTAGAGTGCTTCGACAGAACTCTAGAGGACTAGGACATGCCATTTTAGAAGGTGTGGCCACCGCAAGGGGCGAGATCGTTGCAGTTATCGACGGCGATTTTTCACATCGCCCCGAGGACCTATCTTGCATAGTCAGGAAACTTGGACCCCAGGACTTCATTCTTGGATCCAGCTATATAGAACGAGGGAAGAACCTTGATATTCCTTATAGAAGAATCGTAAGTTGGCTGTTTAACCGTCTCGCCAGGGTGATCCTAGGTCTTGAGTTCTCGGATCCCATGTCTGGGCTTATAGTCGCTAGGAAGGCCGTTTTCGAAAAAAACCCAGCCAAACCCCATTGGGTTCAAGCTAAATTTGGAGTTGATCTATCAGTCAAAACGGCTAGGGTTCAAAGGCGAGGAAGCTCCGATAATCTTCAATCCGAGAGTTTCGGGGAAGAGCAAAGCGAGTATCAAAGAGGCAGTTAGAACGTTAAGCTATATCCTCTCACTACGATTCCGCGGACCCTGAGAGTTTGTTAGCTCAGCATGTTCTCACAGAGTGTTTGCCGCTGGAGGAGGCTTGATCTCTCGAAGTATAGCTAGCTGAGATTCGCGAGGCACGCAGGCGACCGCAGAATCAGGAAAGCTCAAAGAGAAGCGCGGCCCATCATGCGATCTTATGAGCTATGAATCTGACATCACCCCAACGCCTTCTCAGGAACCGGTGAACTGGATCCTCCACGAAATCAGACGCCTTGCGAGTCCATTCCTGAACTCCGCGGTCTGGCCAAGAAGACGGGAACGAGCCATGGAATCGCTTTAAAACTTTGAGAGCTCGGAATCCACGAGGCCCGTATTCTCGCCAGCAGATCGATGATCAGATTGCTTGGCGTTTTGGCTCAACGTATTAGTGAAAGCAGAAACCAGGTGGTACTACAACGTAAGACGAGTGCGAGGCTCGTCGTGCTTTCGAGAATCAGAGCGTCCTGATTGAGATTCGTGCTGACTTGGGTCCAAATCCCAGCGAAATACTAGCGGTGAAATCAGCAGTGCCGGTTATTGAGGAGCATTGCCTGGAGCACGAACCGGAAGAGCTGGAGACAAAAAAGAAAGGGTTCACGGTAAACACCGTGTATCTCATGGCTATGTTTTTCCGTACAGCCTGATCGACACTTCGCCCGTGGCAGGGTTGTATGTTCCTTCATGTCGACCCTTGACGGTGTTGAGCCATGCGAGCTTCTTTGAAGCGGTCTGGAATGTGTGTTCGCCCTCGATTCTACTCTTGGTAGGGGTCTCTACCCAGCCCCTTCCCTTGCCTGTTATGAGTACGGTGTCGCCGTCGCTGGTAGCGTCGATTGCCCGGACCTCATACTCTGAGCTTCCGTCTGGCTTAACGAGACCGCTTACCGTTTCTATGTGTCGAGCGTTGTACCTGCCTACGACTTCTCCTTCTGAGTTGTACTCGACTCTGATGCCTGCTGGACTGAAATCTTTGACTGTTATGGTCGTTGTCCTCTCTTTGAGTTCTCCAATAAGCTCCTCCTTCGCCTCTGCGTATTGAGCCTCCATCTTTGCTGGTCATCCTCCTATCATCTGGGTATTTCTTGTCACCGCGCCCCTCCTCGGCGCTCATGAAATCTCGACGCGTTGGGTGTTCCGGGAAAGAAGACTGGAACGTCCTACGGCCCGTGAAAGCGTTAGCTCATTCGTCTTGAATGAGTATATTAGACCATCGGATCGAAACGATTGAGCCATTAGACAAGTGGGAGCAAACGTTCCAACCGTTGCAGGGAATGTCGCGCCATCCTTTCAGATTCGAGGTCGTTTGGAAGACCTAGTTCGTCCGTTGCTTCGGATCTCCTTTGGCTCGGTAGAGTTATGCTACAAGTCGTCAGACCCGCGGTTCCCATGGCCCATTTGGCCGCCGGCTAAGCAGCACCAGTTCGAATTCCGAGAGTGAAGACTGCGAGGCCCTTCCTTCTCTTCCTCGCAGGAAGAGGGCTGAACGTTCCATAGGGCGTGTTGGGAATTGTCAATGTGAAACCTTCACGCTGTTTGGTTGATAGTCCGGCCGAGCCTATGTTAGACACGACCTTGAGAGTAGCAGGAATAGTTGCGGGTAACGGGAAGCTCTGATTCAGATTGACAGTCATCTCCAGCACGGCGGCCGCAAAAGGCCCGCCTCCCCAAGTCTTTACCATGTTGAAGCTGAGGAGTTTTGTAGCAAGCCATTGGCCAGAGCTGAGGATGGTCTTGGGTCCGAGGGTCGAGTTATCGAAATGGTTGAAAAACCCGGTGCCCTTCACTTCCCTTACCGCCGGGTCTATCCTGCCTTCTCCACTCATAACTATCCTATGGTCCACATTTCCAATCTTGGAGGCTTTGCTCTGAGCCAGAATAGCCCAGCCGATACCTTGAGACATGTCACTATTCAGTGCAGCTGTAGTTCCCGGGACAAACTGTGGAAGAAGGGTTACAGCGGCCACGGTAGTAGCGCCGGCAGCGGCGACCTTGAGAAATTCCCGCCTGTTGAGATTCCTCGTCATATATCCATCCTCATCGCTCATTTCTCTTTATTGCACCTAACAATCTTTGATCATCTGTTCAGCACTCCTGAAAGGTATGAGAGTCGGGGCCTGCGGGATTTGAACCCGCACCAATGGGCTTTCGACCCCACGACACTCATCCCTCTGAGCCAGGCCCCGTATGCTCGCTTGGTTAGCGCGGGTGAGAATATATGTCTTTATCGCGTACAAGGGCTCGGTAGTCAATGACATGCCAGATAGCTAGTTGAAGAAGATTCTATCCCGTCGTTTCCGGTGGAACGGGACCGCCAGTCAAGAATGGTAATCTTGAGTGGCCCCGCTTGATCTTCTCCGAAAAATCCAGCAGCAAGTTCATTTCGCTTTCATGCTCGGTGATGTCCATCTTGCCCACTTCCCTGTCCTTGGGATTGGGCCAATGCCATGAAATTCTATCCAAAGATACCGGCAGTGTTAAGTTCGGAACATTCAAACAAGCTCCTGCAATTTCGTTCCGTAATTCGCCTCTATTTTCTGGCAAGCTACAATTTCTTCGGCAGAGCGACGAAGAGGGGCGCGGTGACAAGAAATACCCAGGCACAATGGACATGAGAAATAGAATATGAGAAAACGCATACTCCTTGCCCTCTTGCCAGTCTTCATCCTAATGGTCCCTGTCGCTTCTGCATCGACAAGGACGACGGCCAGCGGATCCTTTACGGCAGGCGAGCCTTCAAACGTTCAGACCCGATCTATAGGTGGAAACACGTTCATCAGCTATGATATCACATTCAGCCTGACGAGCGACATTTCGGGAACATGTGCGGGCAGCGAAACGGGTATAGTCCATCCTGACGGAAGCCTGACTCTTCAGGGAACCTGCACTTTCAATGGTAGCATAGGGCAAAAATCCGGTACGACTGACCTCAGGTTCAACGGGTCCGGTGCGTCTGCTTCTCTTTCCGGCCACTTCGTGAACACCAACGGCAATGGCGGGCTCGCAGGCCTCCATCTTCGGGGAACCTTCCTGTCCACACAGCCCAACAGTGGAAGCTACACTGCCACGTTCCACTTCGAATAGGCTTGGTTTATCATCGGAACCACAACCTATGTGTTCCTGACCTTCCCAATTTTTCACAAATCCGAGTTTTTTCCTTAGTCTTCATGACGAATGGTCGCCTCATGATGTTGGCGATAATGAGGACCTCAATTCCCTGCTTGGGCAGCGGGATTGACATTTGGAGCCTCAAGCCAATCCGGGTTCAAACTGTTCTGAGTGCTCTAAAGCACTAATCGAGCGACTCCAGTTTGAAATCTCGGGCGTGGGATCGAATGCAAGTTCAAACCCCGCGCGGTTCACGATATAAGCGAGCCTAGGCTGAGGTGGTACGCTTCTCGACGCGGAAACGAAATGCCCCATTTTCGGCCATGTGGCGGCCGGCTCCTTTGGTGACTTAGGCCGTTGTGTATAAGAAGGCGAGCCCTGCTCCGATCACGCCGGAGGAATCAGGAACGTTCGCGAATGGGGCACCGACGAGAAAACTATTGTGTGCACGGTTGTGTTGGTAGGCGTGGGGCTGGGTCGGGATGTGGTGTCCAGAAATGGCCACAGAGAATCCGAACGAGTCAGGGAAGTTGCGTCCGCTAACCGTCTGGAGCAGGTTCCCTGAGGAGTCGAATAGGTATGCGTGGCCAAACTCGTGACGTCCGGTCTCGCCCACTAGGATGGCCGACCCATCTCCCGACAACGAGACTGAAGCTCCCAACCGGCCACCCTCGATCCCACCCAGGAATGCCTGCAACAAGTTTCCGTCGGAATCGAAGAGAAACGCCTTTCCCGCGTCTCCAGTAGAACCGCTGACCGCCGCCGGCGCTCCTACAATAATAGTGCTAGAGTCTGCGGAGATAGAGACAGAACTGCCGAATTGCTCACCGGCCTCCGGACTGGGATCCTGAAGGCTATGAAGCATGTTTCCCTGCGAATTGAAAAGAAAAGCGCTCCCGATCATGGTCCCTGTAGGTCCAAAGTCGAATGGAGCTCCCACCAGAACGTTGCTCGTGTATGCTGAAATCGAGACAAAGGCGCCGAAACCGATGGGTCCCGCTTCGTTGCCGGGTTCGAACGTCTGGAGAAGGTTGCCAGAAGAATCGAACAGAAATGCGTCGCCTCGAAAGTCTTGGAAGCCGGGGGCTCCCACCAGAATATTTCTTCCATTGCTAGAAATAGCAACCGACACGGCGAAGTGTGCCTTCTCGAGAAGGGGATCCTGGAAGGTTTGAATTAGGTTCCCGGAGGAGTCGAAGAGAAACGCGAATCCGGGGTGGGGAAAGTTCGGCGCGTCCGGAGCGCCGACTAGTATGTTAGCGCCTTGGCCAGAGACCGCTACGGAAGAGCCGAAGTGCTCCCCTTCGACCGGGCTGGGGTCCTGAAACGTCCGGAGCAAATTCCCCGAAGAATCAAGGAGAAAGGCTCTGCCAGCATTGCTAACACCTGACACAGTTGCCCCAGGTGCACCTATCAAAATACTGCTTCCATCCAGAGAAATCGCAACGGCAGTGCCAAAATTCTCGCCGCCGCTTGCGCTGGGGTGTTGGAGTGTCGCTACTAATGTGAAGTCAGCATGGGCTACGCCGACACCGTTGACGACGAATCCGAGTCCAAGGATTAGAATAACAGCGGCCAAAATCTGTGCTCTTAATCTTGGCACGGGTTTTTCATGTTTGAAGTAATGTATTTAACATTTTTTGCAGATCGCACAGGACATTGAATGTTGCGAAAGGCAGACGAGTCTATCTGAGGTTATATGGCCCAAGGCTAGCGTCGATGTTGGACCAGAAGCTAGGATTGGATGAAACCTTAAATTCGCAACGATGGACGAATCCACGAAATTCTCTTGAGAACAAGTTCTCTAAGTTCACTCCTACTGATAGGTCTCGCCGTCGCCGTTTTCCAAGCCCGAATCCGAACGCGGATGGACCTGTTGACCCTCCAAGGGTCTGTAACAGGTTCCCGGAAGAATCGAAGAGGAACGCTTCCCCTGCAAAGTCTTTGCGGCCAGGCGGGGGCACCATTTGAATACGCTCCCGATCTAAGTCGTCCCACCCACCCCTGGCCCTAAGATCTAGGAACCTGAAGGAATCTGTCAATCGAGTTCCCGCCAGATCTAGCTAGTGAGAACTGATTTGACCTAAGTCAAGCTCAAACTTCTACTAACATGGCAAAAAAAAGCAAGCCGTTCTCGACAGTAAGCTATAGAGTAGTGTGGATTAATCGTAACTGCGGGTTTCCGGTGGCTTACGTCATTCCAAGTAATGAAATGAGTCTCTGATCTCTCCGTTTCGAAAATTCTATAACGAGGACGGGGGTTTCCTGTGAAATGGCCCAGGTCCGCCACGCTAACTCGATCACGATCGTAGTCATCGCAATCATAGGTGTTGCAGCTCTTTATGAGCTGGGACTGTTTCAACCTCTCTCAGCGTAGCTGTATACACTCAAGCGAGTATACTTGGCTTGTAGTGCAGAATAGGATAATGTAACCAGGGTTTGAGCCGTCAATAAGCACGGTCAAAGAAAAGGGAGTGAGACGCGAGAGGAGACGGGATAGAGGTCGAAAGGCTACGTCTCGACAGAGACGGACGACACGCTACTAAACTCGTCCAACCGACAATCACGGGGTTTGAACTTGCATTTGATCCCACGCCCGAGTCTCCATGTCGATCTACTTGGATGATTTTGGACGAGGCGTCCGGTTTCCAGGCGGGGCTTGCGCCGGAGAACCTTTGTTCACACAAGAGTATACTTGTGCACATCTGAGACGCTA
>Ga0137387_10002092_pt1 | contig 10133 bp, 10 predicted proteins | sample SagtaG_3_FD_104909 | JGI IMG/M metagenome (GOLD analysis project Ga0137387, IMG submission 104909) | Vadose zone soil microbial communities from Angelo Coast Range Reserve, California, USA - Sage2_R_115_16 metaG | ecosystem: Environmental > Terrestrial > Soil > Vadose zone > Saprolite | place...
AGTGAGAAAGGCCGTCGATGGAAAGGACGCGGTTTTCCATTTTGGAGCAGTCTCCCGGGTCGCGTGGGGGCAGGAGGACCCGTTCAACTGCTGGTTGACAAACCAAATAGGCACTCTCAACGTTCTGGAGGCTTGCAGAAAAGCCGACTCTGGACCGGTGCTGCTCGAAGCATCCAGCCGGGAAGTGTATGGGGAGCCGCTCTATCTTCCAGTGGGCGAGGATCATCCGAAGAATCCAAAGTCCGTCTACGGGGTAACCAAGCTCTCGGCAGAGAGGGCCTGTCTCTCCTACTCGGACGAGTCCAACATGGCCCGCCCGGTCAAGTGTGTGATTATGCGCTTCTCAAATGTCTACGGTAGCGAGAGAGACCTTCCGGAGAGAGTAATTCCCAAGTTCATGAACAAAGCACTCCGTGGCGAGGATCTCGCCTTGTATGGCGGGGACCAGATCCTGGATTTCACGTTCATCGATGATACGGTCTCTGGAATAATGAAAGCATACTCAGCGTCCTTGGAGGGTGATGGGAGCATATTTGGAGAAGACTTCCATTTCGTTACGGGAAGAGGCGTCTCGGTCTCAGAGCTTGCAAGCATTACCATCGGCATTGTCGGCTCAGGGTCCAAAATTCTACGTGAAGCGGCGAACTCGTTTGAGGTTCGAAAGTTCATCGGCGACTCTTCCAAAGCAGAGAAAATTCTGGGCTACAAGCCAACAGTAAATCTTGAACACGGGCTCAGAGTGTTGATGGAGAGAACGGTGCCAACCATTGTTGCAAGATGAAGCTTTCTTCGTGAAAAAGAGTCTCAATGACGCCTTTGCAATCCGGCGGGCCTGGATCCCGTGCAAGTAACAGAACAGACTTCGAAGCAGCGGAGTCGCATCGTAGAGCGTCCTCGAGTCAGAGGGAAGTTTCTCTTTGTCGGGAATGAAAAGTTCTGGGTTAGGGGCGTAAGCTATGGCACCTTCTCAGTAGACGAAAACGGAAACGAGCAGCTGACTCCTGAGGCTGTGAAGAGGGACTTCGCCCGCATGGCGGAGAACGGCTTCAATGTCGTGAGGGTCCACATATGCCCTCCACGGTGGCTTCTGGACACCGCTATGGAAGAGGGTCTTCGAGTCATGGTTGGACTCAACTGGGGTGAACGTATGTCGTTCGTGGATGAGCCTGGAAGGCCCAGAGAGATCGAAGAGAGAATCAGAAGATGGGTCCGCCGGTGTAAAGGTCATCCCGCAGTGTTCTGTTACAGCGTTGGAAACGAGATCTCCTCGGTCATAGCCCGGTGGACTGGCAGGCGTAGAGTGGAAAAATTCATCGAGCGTCTTTACAATGCAGCGAAGGAGGAAGACCCAGACTCCCTCGTCACGTATGTGAACTACCCGTCCACCGAGTACCTGCAACTGCCCTTTCTAGATTTCATATCTTTCAACGTCTACCTAGAGTCAAGCCATGACTTCGAACGGTACATTGCGAGACTGCACAGTCTAAGCGAGGATCGGCCTGTACTAATCAGTGAGATCGGACTGGACGGACTTCGAAATGGTGAGGAGAAGCAGGCCGAGACCCTGGATTGGCAGATCCGAACAATCTTCAGGAACGGTTGTTGCGGGGTCGTAGTCTTTCAATGGACGGACGAGTGGTACCATGGGACCGTTCCCGTCGAGGATTGGAAGTTTGGACTGACAACAGGCGAAAGAGTAGCCAAGCCGGCGCTGCAAGCAGTTAGAAGGGCATTCTTTGAAACACCCTTTCCAGAAAACGGCGTAGACTGGCCCAGGATCTCAGTGGTGGTCTGCAGCTTCAACGGAGCATCAACCATCCGTGAGACTCTGGATGGCCTACAGAGCCTCGACTATCCCGGATACGAGGTGGTCGTTGTGAACGATGGGTCAACCGATTCGACGCCTAAGATCGTATCAGAATATCCGGTCAGGCTCATCAACACTGAGAATCGTGGGCTCAGCCACGCGCGGAACACTGGGGTAAGCGCAGCTACTGGAGAAATCATAGCCTTCATCGATGACGACGCCTATCCTGACGCTCACTGGCTCAGATACCTCGCCTTGTCCTTGGTGGATCGGGGATACACCGGGGTTGGAGGGCCGAACCTCCCACCCCCGAATGATGGATGGAAGGCCGAGGCCGTAGCCAGTGCACCCGGACCCAATCCGGTTCTGATCTCCGACACGGTCGCAGAGCACATCCCGGGATGCAATATGGCCCTCAGAAGAGGGCCGCTACAGGCGATTAGCGGATTTGATCCAATTTTCAGAGCAGCCGGCGACGATGTGGACCTTTGCTGGCGGCTCAGAGAACGGGGAGGAATAATCGGGTTCGCGCCTGCAGCATTGGTCTGGCATCACCGTCGAAAATCCCTCTACAAGTATTGGAGACAACAGGTAGGCTACGGCAGAGCGGAGGCGCTACTGGAGCGAAAATGGCCTGAGAAGTACAATGTTTTCGGACAGCTGAACTGGCTCGGGCGCATCTACGGCAGAGGCGTCTCTCTAGACTTCTCGTCGCTAGGGGGGAGGATCTACCATGGCATCTGGGGATCCGCACCCTTCCAATCATTGTACGGATCCTCCCGCTCTCTCTGGTCACTATCCCTAATGCCCGAGTGGTACTTGGTTATAGCAGGTCTTGCGCTGATGCTGGTGCTGAGCATTGGCTGGGGCCCAGTAATGATACTCGGGACATTGCTCTCTTCCGCTATCGCGCTGCCCGCAGCGCAGGCGATTATGAATGCTGAAAGGGCAAGGCTTGATGGGTATCCCAAGAGCCGTTGGCAAGCGTTCAAATTGCGGACTACGATATTCTCCTTGCATCTCCTACAGCCACTGGCTCGCCTCTACGGGCGGTTGGGTGGAGGGCTAACGCCATGGCGTAGGCGCGGGACTGGAGGCCGAGGTCGCTTCGGGCCGTCGACTATGACGCTATGGCGTGACACCAGGGAAGCGCCTGAGATTACTCTGGCAGAGCTGCAGAGAATGCTCCAAGATTCGGGGGCCGTGGTTGCAGCTGGAGGAAACTATGATTCTTGGGACCTTGAAATGAGAGGAGGGCTGCTCGGCGCAAGCCGACTGTTACTTGCAACGGAAGATTATCCGTCAGGAAAGCAGCTCCTCCGCTTCCGAATCACTCCAAGGTATTCTCGACTCGGGCTGGCCGTCTGTGCGCCCCTTGCAGCAATTTCGATTGCAGCAGGCTTGTCCAATGCCTGGACATCGAGCATCGCATCTGCGCTAATGGCCGGCGGATTGATCTTTTGGGCGACTAGCGATGCAAGATTCGCGTCGAGCATGTTCCTTGAGTTGCTAAGGCGTAAGGGGGCTACGTAGCATCTGCGTGCCACGATGGTCTGGTTCGAATTGCTCCAATCTGGTTGTCTCGCCCGCAGCGTGATGATATTTCTCGTCACATCGCGAATCCTAGTTCGAGCAACCGTCACAAACTTTCACCGTACGCTGGAGAAGCGGGCAGTGACATGGAGCGGAATGGTTGATGAGTGACCTTGCCATCCTACCCATAGTTTTTACGGTCGCTTATATTCTTACGTTGGTAGCTGGCTGGGTCTTGCCGAGGCTGTTAGACCGTCGGACCGCACATGCGAACTCACGATCACAGCCGCGAAAGCCCGAGATCGTTCGACCCGCTTCTTCTCGAGGTCAGAGAAATACTGAAAGAGGAAGCGGAATGTTGAGACGAGTATTCGCGGATCTCCGGACCTATCTGTGGCCAATGATCATTCTGTCGCTGCTATCGCTATCAGCTATTCCAATAACGCTGATTACTCCTCTTCCCATCAAACTGATGGTGGATACAGTTCTCGGCTCCAAGCCCCTCTCAGGCTTTCTCACGCTCTTCGCGCCGGGCGGGGCGCAGGCCTCCAAGGACTATGTGCTCTGGCTAGCGATCGCGATACTCTTGGGCGCTACCGTCCTGACCTACGTACAGAATCTTCTGAATGTGTGGCTGAGTAGCAAGATTGGAAATCGCATGACGCTCGACGTTCGAGCTCGCCTCTTCCGGCAGATGCAGAGACTCTCCATCGCCTAGCACGATACGAAGGGTGCTGCCGACTCAGCTTATCGTACTCTGAACGACGCTCCGATGCTACGTTCCTTCGGAATCGACAGCATAATCCCGCTGGCGACGTCCATACTAATGCTGTCGGCGATGATAGTTGTCATTCTCTATATCGACTGGCAGCTTGCCCTTATCTCGTTGCTAGTGTCTCCCTTCATGTTCCTTCTTACACTGGTATTCAAACCGCGGTTGCGAACGGGATGGCGGAAATTCAAGACCTCGGAAAGCGCCGCGATGGCAGTGGCCCAGGAGACACTGGGCGCTTCGAGAGTAGTGAAAGCATTCGGTCAGGAGGATCAGAAAAGCGAACAATTGGTCCATCACTACAACGAGAGCCTTTCAGCCCAGCTCAGGGTCTACGTTGACAGCGCGGTCTACAACCTGCTCGTCGGGATTGTGACGGCTGCCGGGCTGGCAGCAGTGCTCTACGTGGGAATTACCCACGTGCAGCCCCCGTCGAATAGTCTGACCCTAGGGAATCTGCTGGTCGTCAATTATTATGTTACCCAGCTGTACACGCCTCTAAGAAACGTTGGACAGAAAGCACTCGATATGCAAATGTCGCTGGCTGGAATAGAGAGAGTCCATGCCGTCCTTGACGAGAAACCGGACGTGCCTGAGGCTCCCAACGCGTTGCCTCTAGCGAGAGCTGAGGGGAAGATCGCTTTCCAGAACGTATCCTTTGAGTATACTCGAGGTAACCCGATGCTTCAGGATGTGTCTTTCGATCTTCCCGCAGGCAACTGCCTTGGCATAGTGGGTCCGACCGGCTCGGGTAAGACCACTCTCTCAAGCCTATTGCTTCGATTCTTCGATCCAACCGAGGGCGCGATTACCCTGGATGACGTTGACCTACGAAATTACAGGTTGGCCGATCTACGAAACCAGTTTGCAGTCGTTCACCAGGACACGGTACTCTTCTCTACGACGATAGCTGAGAACATTCGCTTCGCGAGGCCGGACGCGACCATGGAAGAGGTCATGATCGCGGCCAGAGCCGCGAACGCTCACGAATTCATTATGAATCTGCCGAATAGGTACGACACCATAGTAGGAGAGCGGGGGATGAAGCTCTCCGGCGGCGAGCGCCAGCGAGTATCACTCGCACGAGCATTCCTGAAGAACGCGCCCATTCTCATACTCGACGAGCCTACGAGTGCACTTGATGTACATAATGAGACAGCTATTCTTGACACGATTCAGCGCCTGATGAAGGGTAGAACGACGGTGATGATCGCACACCGAGCCAGCACTCTGAGAAACTGCAACATGATACTGATGCTGGAAGATGGAAGGGTTAGTAGAATGACCAGTGAAGTCGCCTCCGTCCTGTCAGGGATGACCGCACCGGGCGTTCCAGTGACGGCTGATAGCTAGCCGCTTAGGTGGTGGCGGTGAATTGTCGAGTTTCAGATTTCCCAGCCAGGAAAGACTTGCTGTTGGGCTGACTAGAGTTCTTCGTCGCAACGGCCTCTCCAACGGTAATGCAGTGGTCCTGAATCGGAGGCCTAACCCGTTCAAAAGCACCTTTCCCACTGAGATCGTCACCTGCCACAACGGTCCGGGGCATGAAACTCTGCGCCTCTTTGTAAAGTATCGAACAGGAGGATTTGACGGCGTCTTCGGCCACAGGCGTGACATTTCATACGAGGCGAAAGTCTACCGGAAGGTCCTCCAACCCCTACACGTTTCAACACCCACCTTCTACGGCTTGTACAAGGACGATGAGTCGGGGGCCGAAGGGCTGATAATCGAATATCTGCCGCGGGGCTCCCCTGCAAGCTGGTCGAGAGATCCTCAAGCGATGACCCGTTCGGCGCGATGGATCGGAAGGTTCCATGCTGCCAACGAGAAACGAGTCCATGATGCTAGACTACAGTTTCTACGCAGATACAACGCCGAATACTACAGGGGCTGGGCACGACGAACCAACCTACTATTCGGACAGCTAAATTCCCGGTTCCCGTGGATACCACCCATCTGCACAAGTTTCCAACGCCTAATCCCCAGATTGTTGAGGGCACCGGAGACCATCATCCACGGCGAATTCTTCGGGTCAAACATAGTCTATCAAAACGGGATGAGCTGGCCAGTTGACTGGCAGTCTACTGCTATCGCCGTAGGAGAGATCGATCTTGCCGCATTAACACACTCCTGGCCGAAGAAGGTCGTCCAGAAGTGTGAGAGAGAATATGCTAGGGCCCGGTGGTCTGGAAGAGCTCCAGACGGTTTCGAGGACACACTTGAACTTGCCCGAGTCTAAATGAACCTTCGATGGCTGGGAGATCCGAACATCATGTCTCCACTGGTATCACGACGAGGGCGACTAGTCGCATCAAAGAAAATGCTTGTTGCAATGCAGGCCGTACTTCAGCTTCATTCAGTGGGAGAGAGACTAGGCCTCTTCTGACGAGGTTGCGCCGATAAAGAGATGCTACAACGAACTTAGACCTTCGTCCAGCATCGCTTCCGACCATTCCGGAATCGGAAGGGTCCTCTTGTATAGGTCACGATGTGCCCGATGAAGACACTCGACAGCCTTGAAGAAAGGAAGATGGTTTAAAGCGTCGAAGTTTATCGTATTCCTGTAGGCCTCAATGAAAGCCGCCACTTCTCGATCGTGAGCTCGAATCGAGCGACCCTGTTTCAACCCCAAGCGTTCTAGGGAAACAATGAACCAGGCCAAATCACGGCCCGGGTCGGCCACATCATGCTCATCTAGATCGATGGCTATCGTCTGCGGCCCGTTCAGAAATACGTGCTCTGGAATGAAGCTCCCATGGCCACAGCAGGACTCGACAGAATCCGGCATCGTCGAGTCCAGTTTGCGCAACAACGATTCGCACTTCGTGGCGAAAGGTTCTCCGGATCGCTCAATCCTCTCCGCCCAGTAAGAGATCTGAGGGAGCAGCTCTCTAGGTGCCGTAGTCTTGCCGAGTTGCGGCGCGTACGAGTGGAATCGTGCCAGCCAATTCCCACTGCGCCTAGCAGTCTCATTTTGTTCATCTGGACTGCCGTTCAGGAAGAGATCCATTGCCAATCTTCCCTGAATCTTCTCTTCGAAAAGAATGCGTAAAGATGACACGTAGGCGAGGGGTTGAGCGATGGCGAACTCCCCGTCCGGGCCAAAACCGGACTGTGACACTGCCTCTAGCGTTTTCATAACGTCGGGCCGATCGTTACTGTAGACTTTCCCAATGATACTTCTCCATCCAAGCTCGGTCCTAACCCTCACGTCGAAAGTGCAGCGATCCTTGTGCGCCTTCAGAGGCTTAACCTGCACCTCTTCTGGATTTCCCCAATGCCAATTGGACACAAACAGTCGCCCTAGTTCCTTGCGAAACTCCTCACCGAACAGTACAGCCGAGAAACGTGAAACATCATCAGCTGGCAAAATCTCTTCAGTGATAACCGACGGCACACTCATGCTCGGAGAGTCACGCGCTTGGAAAGGCTCCGGCAACGCTGTCTCTACCCTTACCCATTTGCAAGCTTGAGCCAGAAAAAGATAGCTGAAAAGTAACTTTGGCAGGATTCATGGTCGGCCCGCCCCGATTCAGCAACCATAGCGAGAAGGATTGTAAGCTGATTGTGTTCGATTGTGTTGCATTGAAATCGAAAGTCTAATCTAGTAAAGCCGTCCGCAAGTCTGGTGTTAGTGTTATCCATGAGGTTGGCATCATTGCCCCTCTGTCTACTCCTCACACTCTTGGCCGGAATGATAGTTACGACCGCGGTATCTAGTTCATCACAGGTCATATCGACCACGCCAGACTTCACCATGTCCGCTAACCCTGACAGTCTCTCGATTCCCGCAGGCGCCCTGGGCACGTCAACGATCACTCTCGTCAGCGTAGATGGTTTCAACGGGTCCGTCAGCCTCTCCGCCCCGTCACCCCTCTGCCCAAGCTCTTACTGCACAACGTGGGAAATCAGCCCATCCAGAGTAATCGTCGCCCCTAACTCGACGGCAACTGCAACTCTCACAATTTTTGCCGGGGGCGAGGGAAGCGCTGGCAACATCACAGTGTATGGAAATAGCGGAAGCCTCTCCCACTCGGTCAGCGTAGCTTTCAAAGTTGTCTCTTCCGGCGGGGCTCCCGACTTCACCATGTCGGCCAACCCGAACATGCTCACGATAGTGCAAGGGTCCGCCGGAAAATCGCTCATAATCCTCACCAGTATCAACGGGTTCCAAGGCAACGTAAGCCTCACACCCCCGGTCTCTTGTCTAGCGATCGGATGCCCATCCTATTCGGTAAACCCGATGAGTGTGTACTTGAGTTCGGGCCAAAACGCCACGGCTGGTTTCACGATACAGACGTATCCACAGACGCCTCTTGCCACCTACAATGTGGCTGTGACGGGCACAAGCGCCAGCCTCTCCCATAATGCACCAGTAACCTTTACGGTCGTAGCCTCAACCCCGCCCGACTTTACAATTTCTGCTAATCCCACGAACCAGACGGTCCCAGCAGGCTCATCAGCCACCTCCCAGATCATTCTGTCAAGCATCAACGGGCTCAGTGGCACGATAAGCCTCACAACCTCTCCTCCACCTCTCTGCCCGTCATGTCCGGGCTGGAGCATCAACCCATCAAGCGTCACACTCTCGCCAGGTGGAACAGCTGCCTCAACTCTCACCTTCTACACTTACGCGGGCGGTCCAGGCAGCACCTGGGTCGTCGGCGTAACGGGGACGAGTGGAAGTCTTTCTCATTCCGTCAGTGTAGCCTTCACCATTGTCCCCTTCGGTTCAACACCCGATTTTGCTATGACAGCCAATCCGAATAGTCTGACTATTCCTGCCGGCTCCTCCGGCACCTCGACGATAGTTGTGACGAGCCTGAACGGGTTCAACGGGACCGTCAACCTCTACACCTCCCCTTCTCCTCTGTGCCCCAGCCCTCAGTGCAGCTATTGGACGATACATCCGACTAGCGTGGATCTCGCACCCAACTCGACGGCCAAAGCGACACTGACAATATACGCGGGGACCCTTGCCGGATCCGGCGATGTCACCGTCTACGGGACTAGCGGCAACTTGTCTCACTCAGTAGTCGTATCATTCAAAGTGTCCCAGCCCGCTGACTTCATACTCACAGTTAGCCCGTCCTTGAGTTCGGTGAGCAGGGGCGGCTCGACAACGTTCACGGTCACGATACAGGGGACTGAGGGATTCAACGCAACGGTCAGCCTCTCCGCATCAGTCTCTCCGCTGCTCCGCCATGGTCCAACGACATCATTACCGTCGACGGTTGGTCCATATTCCAAATCTACTCTCACCGTGTCAACGTCACGCTCCACGCCGCTCGGATCATACGCAATCACGGTAACTGCAACCCGCGGGACTATTACACACACGTACACGGTTACCGTAACAGTTACACGCTAATCAGTTCATGGCAGAGAAAGATTTCTGAAGAGCGGCGTCTCAGAGTTCCCTGAGAATTACCGTTCTCGACTTTAACAGATTGTTGACGTCTCGGTGGCGACTTTGGGGATGAATTTTGAGGAGAATCCAGTTTCGCTTTGAAAGGACGTTTTTTCCTGCAGAACGTCGCCAATCCTGTGCGAGAGAGTATCGGATCTGTGACCGTTGTCGACTGGCTGCTCCAATCGGACCCGTCGATCCGCTGGCAGGTGATGCGGGACCTGACCGGTGCGCCCGCGGATGAGGTCGCGGCTGAGCGCTCACGGGTCGCCACCGGGGGCTGGGGCGCGCGGCTGCTCGGCCTGCAGGACGCCGACGGCCGGTGGGGAGGCGCGGCTTGGAACCGCGGGTGGAACTCGACGATGCACGTCCTGTGGCTGCTGCGTCACCTGGGTCTCGACCCCGCGAGCGCGGAGGCACGGCAGGCGGTGGGCCTCGTCCGCGACCACGTGACGTGGCAGGGTTGCGGCCCACGGGAGTGCGACAGTAACCCCTTCTTCGCTGGCGAGCTGGAGCCCTGCATCAACGGGCAGGTCGCGACGACCGGCGCCTACTTCGGCCAGGACGTCCGCGGCATCATCGCCCGGCTGCTCAGCGAGCAGCTGTCGGAC
>Ga0137387_10002098_pt1 | contig 10121 bp, 12 predicted proteins | sample SagtaG_3_FD_104909 | JGI IMG/M metagenome (GOLD analysis project Ga0137387, IMG submission 104909) | Vadose zone soil microbial communities from Angelo Coast Range Reserve, California, USA - Sage2_R_115_16 metaG | ecosystem: Environmental > Terrestrial > Soil > Vadose zone > Saprolite | place...
CTCCTCGGCGAACTCGACACCGCCGCCAGCGGTCGCCGGTCCGGCCGCACGGCCAGAACCAGCAGGGACGGCCTGGACGCACCCGTGCTGGACGCCCGCACGGTGCTGGTGGTCGACGAGGCCGGCATGCTCGGCTCCGCAAACTCGCCCGGCTGCTCGACCACGCCCAGACCGCCGACGCCAAGGTCGTCCTGGTCGGCGACGACCGGCAGCTCGCCGCGATCGGAGTCGGCGATGGCGTCGGTAGTCTGCTCGGCGACCCGTCCGGCGAGTCGCTGCAGGTAGGGGCTGAGTAAGGCGACGGCGGCAGCAGCAAGGCTGGCGGGTTCGATCATGGCATCCACCTCTCCCCGAGCCGTGTGCCGGGATCATGAGCGGAGTCAAGAGCCCCAACACGTCATTCTGGACAACTCTGTCAACCATACCCCTCTTCTGCCTGCCGGCCTAGAAGTTCAGTAGAAGTTGCAGGTGGCAGCCGGTCCCGTTCGGCCGTGACTTCGCGGCTGAGGGCCAGTAAAGCGCTGCGAGGCCGCTGTGCGACCGACACTGCGCCGCCCTGCGGTGGCGTCGTGGCGTCCCCATCCAGGGCACCGATGGCCGGAAGATGGAGCGGCGAGCGCGGGATCGTGCTCTGCATGCGCTCCGGCTCCTGCGTGGGGATGAGCTTTGGGCCGCTGCACGAGCGCCAACTGCGGTTCCGCCTGGGCGAGACCTATGCATCGTTTCTGCGGTACTGCGCGCTGGGACTGTGAGAAATGATCCTCAACCTATTCCGCGAAGCTCTTTTAACAGCATCGACGCAGTCAGCAAGATAGCCTGAGTGCGGTCAGGTAGGTGGCAGTTCCAATCGGTCCGCCGGTTGCAAAGAGGCGGGTTAATAGTTCCAGGTCTGGCCAATGCCTTGATACTCGGCAACGGGAATGGGCTGCACATCGGGTCGCATTCGCTTCGTGTAAAGCATTCCATGAAGATGGTCGATCTCGTGTGTCACGAGGCGCGCGATGCCTCGCTGGAAGATGGTAATGCGTCGTTGGCCGTCGGTGTCCTGATGCTCGACTTGGATCGTTAATGGTCGGGGGACCATTCCGCGGACATCGAAGAAGCTTAGGCAGCCTTCGTACTGCTCATCGGTTTGCGGTGACTCCTCGATGACTTGAGGATTGAGGAGCGTGATGGTTTCACCGCTATTGGTTCGTACTATTGCGGCTGCGCGGTCGATGCCGATCTGTGGTGCAGCAATGCCCATACCCTTTGCGAAGGTGTGGATGGACAAGACCCGTTCAGCCGTGGATTGCAGCTCGGTAACGACTCGGCGGGCGTCTTCGGCTTCTTCGGGAAGTACGAAGGGGCGTGTCTCCTTGTTCAGGATGGGATCACCTTCCTGAACAATTCCTGCGGATCGCATTGCCTCACTGACGGTAGTGGTCATCGGCTCCTCGTCCTGTCGGGCGCGGAACTTCCATTCGAGTCGATAGCGGGCATGGAGCGGTGGGTTCTCTGTGGCCCATGAGAAGACCCGTTGGCCATCTTCGTCATGCTGATCGATTGCTGTGTGGAAGGGCAGGGCTTCGGCTGTCATCGTGGTTTCCATGCCCCACACGATGGGATCAAGCTCAGCGGGGAAGACGAGCCGGACGCTGAGACGCTCAGTTGGCAGACGGACGGCTCGCTGGAACCACTGGCCCCACTTGTTGTCTCCAACGGTGTAGACGTACTCAATCCAGGTGCTCTCTCCCGGGTACAGGGGGAATCGGCCGTACTCGTTCTCAAAGATCAGCCAGACCTCTTTGAATGCGTCGCGGTCGTGCTGCACCTTCCACCGCATGGGCTCGTTCTCGCGCCACGCCTGAAGATTTAGCTCCTCCCATGTGAGCGGATGCTCTCGGTAAAGCTGGTTCGAGCGCTCGGGGTTGCCTGGGTATCGGTCCACAGAGAGCCGAATGAGATAGCGCGTTATTGGGTCGCTGCTGTCGTTGCGAAGCTTCCGGCGTTGCCCTGCCCGATAGAAACGCCCGTCGTAGTGCAGCTCAGCGTCGTCATGTTCAACGATGAGGCTCGCCGGCTGGTCATCGCCATGCTTGGATGTGTCGACCGAGATTCGATGGTGCGCAGCAGCTCCCTGCCGTAGTTGCTGCTCAAATTCATGGTAGGTGCGGCGCAGCGCTCCCCCAGCACGCAGGATCGTATCCGCCTGTGCCGCGAACGCTCGCGAGGGCCGCTGTTGTCCGGTCTCGACTTTCGAGATGTACGAGGGTGTGTAGCCCACCTTCTTCGCTAGCGCCGACTGGGACACGCCGCGCACATCACGCCAACGCTTCAGCTCTGCGATGAAGGCTTCGGCTGGCCCCGACGGGGATTGGGACTCGGCGGCGGTCACCTCATTCCCCTCCTGTGAATATGAATGAGCTGTGAGTGATTGTGCCGCAGCCTAGTCTCAGTCCCCTCTTCAGGTCTTGTCTTCCGCTGAAGGGCAAGTAGGCGGCTGGTGACCGAAGAGGCGATGTCTGGTGGCAATGAGTGCGGAGGAGCGTCGAAGGTTGCTGGCTGAGGTGGCTGTCATGGTCGAGGCAGTCTCGGACCTTGTTGATCGGCTCATCTTGGCTAGTGGCGCTCTGGCGGTCCATCAGCAACGAGTTCTTCCACGCGAGCAAGGCGCTCGTTCAACTGTTCGAGGTCGGCGCGGATCGTCTGAAGATGCTCCATGACCTCGGTGAACTCAGGGCTTTCCGAGTCAGCCCCGACCTGGGCACGACGGCGGACGAACACGCCCCTCCCCTGCTGACCGACCACCAAACCCTCGATCTTCAGTTGGTTAATCGCAGCCTTGATCACTGTGCTGGACACGCCGTAGCGCTCCATCAGCTGTGTGGCGGTCGGGAGTTGAGCGCCTACGGCCAGCTTCCCGTCCGCGATCTGCCGCCGCAGGTCGTAAGCCACCTGCTGATAGGCCGGCTGTCCGGACAGCGATCTCATCGGCTCCCTCTCGGTGCACTCATCGCACTTAGTTCATCACACCTGCTCAGCACCAGCCAGAGGTCGTGGGCCAACCCACTTGACGTACTAAGTGCACTTGGTGTCCTATATGGCCAGAGGTGGGTAGCGAAGGAGGTGAGTTAGCAACGCTGCCTGCCACGAGCATCGGGCAGCCCCGGCGCAGATTGCGGCTGCGCCGGGGCCTGGCAACTCAAGAGAGGACCCCCTGAGATGCGTAAACAGCGTATCGAGCCTGACGCGCCTGTCCATCGTCGCAGGCAGCAGCCATCACTGACCCCAGCCGAGCGAAGCCTGCGCGCTCGCGTGGCCGCCTACGCGAGACACGCTGGGCACGACCCTCAGAAAGCAACGGCGAAGGCGAGGGCCGCCTTCCTGGATCGCTTTGAGCGTGAAGCAGACCCAGATGGCGTCCTGAGCCCGAAGGAGCGGGCGCGCCGCGCCGCGCACCTGCGATCGGCCTACTTCGCCCGGCTCGCGCTCGCCTCGGCTCAGGCGCGTCGCTCCAGGCAAGGTGACGTCGCATGACGCTCACCGCGCACCGTCCGGCCCGCAGAGTGGCCAGCCTGCTCGGCGAGGACCCCGCCGAGTTGGCCGCCGACCTGCCCCGGCTGCCCCACGGGGCCACGCTCGACCCCCGGGTGCTCCAACGGGCGGCCTGCGGGCACCACGACCCCGACCTGTTCTACCCCGAGCCCGGCGACACCCACGCCGAGCAAGCCGCCAAGGCCGTGTGCGCCGCCTGCCCCGTCCGCGAGGCATGCCTTGAGATGGCGCTGGCCACCGGCGACCAGGACGCCATCCTCGGCGGCACCACCCCCGCCGAACGCGCCCGGCTACGCGCAAGCCGCGACCAGGCCCGCCGCGTGGAGCGCGCCACCGAGCGCGCCGCGGCCACCGGCATCGACCCCGTCCAGATCAAGCGGGCCGCGACGGGCAGCATGCGCGCCCACCTGTTCACCGACGCCAGCGCCACCGTGGGCGCCTTTGAGCGGTGCAAGACCGCCGGCCTGTCCTATGTGGCCAGGATGCTGGGGGTTCATGTCACCGACCTGATCGCCGCGCTCACCCATTTGGGGCCTGGAGGTACCCCGGCTGCGCAAGCCGGCCGAGATCCTCGACGACCCGGCCGCGGCCAGGGAGGCGTTCGCGCTGGTCGAACAGGTCGGCTGGGTGCAGGCCGCCCGGCAGACCCGGGTCGCTCGCCGCACCCTGCAGGCCGCCTTCCAGCGCTGGGGGCTGGGCGAGCCGCAGCAGCATCTTGGCCCATGCGCGCCCTCGCAGGTGGCCCGCGACCGCTCGGCGGCCGAGGCGGCGATGGAGCTGGCCATCCAGGTCGGCGTCAACGCAGCGGCCGAGCGGTTCGGGGTGGACCGGGCGACCTTGTACCTGGCCTGGAAGCGGTGGGGGCTGGGGCGGCCCACCGACCAGACCGACGGCGCCCGGGCCGCCCGGGCGCGGTGGGCGGCCAACGCGCGCATGGCGGACGCCGAGCAGCATCCCTGGCGGCAGGACCGCTCGATCTGGCAGCCCAAGCGGACGGGTAGATCGGCGGCGGGAGAGCGCGCGATCGCCTGACGCGCTCATCCGCTCAGTGAGCGCCCCGGGGTGGTTGGCCTCGGGGCGCTCAGCACTGTCTGCTGGTTGCTGGGTGAGCGTCCCAGCACGCCGTCAGCGAGTGATCACTGAGTGATCACTCTGGGGCGCTCAGCACGTCGGGCGGGGGCGGAGCATGTTGGTGGCGGTCGAGGTTGGCTGGGACGGTTGCCGACGACGTGTGAGCGCTGCTGGGCGGAGCCGGCGGTCGCGCTGGTGCGAGCGCTCCCGGCGGGCCTACCGGGCACCGCATGAGCCGCGGTTGCTGGCGGGACGCTGGCAGCACCCGACCTGTTGTCCTAGCTGGTGGCGATGATGGCGGCGATGTCCCTGTTCGCCTGCGCAAGGTCATCGTGGACCGTGGCTGCGGCGCTCGTGAGGTCGAGGCTCGTCTTCTCGCTGATCTGCCAGGACACGGCGGTCTGTACCCACTGGCCGAGGTCGCTGCTCGCCTGGATCATGTCCTGGCGCCAGGTGGAGAGGGCGTCGGGCTCGGTGTCGGCGGTGTAGAAGCCGTCGGCCTTTTGGAAGGCGTCCTCGCTGTTGGTGTCGTTGACCAGCGACGGGTCGTGGCGCTGGCGCCAGGCGCTGAACTGGTAGGCCGCCGAGGTGGGATCGTCCATCGCGGCGAGGCCGGTGGAGGCGTCCGGGTAGGGCTGGTTGCCCAGGATGCGCTGGCCTTGGAGGAGGACCTGCTCGTCGTGGGTGATGCTGGCGGCGAGGATGACCTTGACTTGCTGCTTCTGCCCGAGGGTGAGCTTGGCCGCCGTGGTTGCGGGCGGGGTGGTCGGTGGCACCGCGGCCGCTGTCGTGGCTGTTGGTGCGGCCGCGGTCGGGGCCGGGGTCGCTGATGGGGGACCGGCGCTTGTCGTGTGCGTGCTCGGTGGGGCGAGCAGGGCCGCGACCATGACCAGGAGCACGAGGCCGCCCACGACGAGCGCCACGGCAAGCAGCACCCCACGTCTGCGGCCTCGGCGGGCATGCCTGGGTCGCTGCGGTGGCGGGTCCCATGGCTTCGTGGGACGTTGCCACTCGCTGGGTCGCTGTGGCGGTCCCCAGCCGGACCCGGGCGGCGCTTGCCGGTCAGGCGGTCGCTCCGCTGATCCTCCGCGATTCGGTCGATGCTGCTGTTCGGTCATAACCCCCCTTTCGGTCGTGGTACCGTACAGCATCAGGGCGCCTCTGGAGCTCACCCTGCGGCAGCGGCAGGAGCGATCGTGAGAAAGGCCACGACGCCTCGACCTGGGCGGTCTGGGGACACTTCCGGCCTGCGCGAGCGACCTGGCCGCGATGCTGTTACGCAGGTCAAGGCCGCTACTGGTTGACCCGTGCTGCCTGCTCGTGACCGCTCGGCTCCAGGTCGATACGGACCAATTGCGGACCAGGACCGTTGCCTTAAGAGAGAGCGAACGCGCGTTCGGACAAGGGTGAAGACTGCCCTGAGCAGGGAGAATGCTACGCCTCCTCGCGCTGTGTGGCCTGGCTGCCGCGTGAATGACGGAACACAGCCGGAACGGACAACCGATCGACGGGCCAGCTCAGGTGGCTCGATCCAGTGTGTTGCTGTCGCTGGCAAGCGAAGCAGACGGAACGAGCCATCGCCGGCTGGGCGTCTATGCCTCGAAGGTCTGCTAGAATCCGGCCATCTCGTTCATCTCGTTCATCTCGTTCATCTCGTTCGATCCGGTCGCGGACGTGGGCCAGCTGTCGATCAGTCACGGGGGGGAGATGGGCTGTGTCAGAAAGTTGGAAATACGGTGAGTTCGACATAACCTGCGAGGAACTGAGCCACACTGGTGATCGCTTCAGCACGCTCTTTGAGGTACATCGCGGGGATACCTATCTCGGCAGCGCGACGGCTGTGCTTGTTCGTACGGCCGAATCTGCGGCGATCAAGCAGTTGCCGAATGGCGAGCCCGAAGCCCGTCTCCGTTTGAGGGTCCGAGAGGCATTCATGGATGTTGGGAGGGACCACCTGAAGCAGTTCCTGGCTGCTGGCGGAACCGATCGGCTGATGCCCAACATTCCATTCGAGTATTTGAGGGTTAACGGAGATGATCAGGAGCTGATCGATGAGCTGGCGCGCCGAGCCCTAGATCGCTGATTCACCAAGCTGCGCCGGTCTCCGCTGGCGGGCTGGCTGCTGTTCGTCCACCTGGGGGCGACGTGTCACGTCCATCAGGCGCCAGCGGGGGTCAATAGTCGGAGCGAAAAAAAGTCTCCGATCCCCTCGACGGATCAGCTATGCGCGCACGACTTTTTTTCGGGGGAGGCTGTTGACCCCCGCGGGTTGGCGCCTGATATTGCCCCAGCTCGTCAGCGGAGATCGGCCGGTCCGCGTCTTGGTGCAGGTTTCCAAGACGCGGCGCGCGGAGCGCGAGGCCGATGCAGGCCAGGAGGTGTCTCGATGCGGGCTACCGCCGTTTGGTTTTCGGCGGCCGAGGACGGCCGCTTGCGGCCGCCCGCAGGACGCCGCTTGAGGTCGTAGAGAAACTTCTCACGAGCCACCTCGACGGCACGGACAGACAGGAGCGGGACGCCGCCATGCTGCTCGCCACCACCCGCCCATCGCTGGTGAACCGAGGACTAGGCAGAACCACCCACTCTCCAGGGAACGAACGCGATGGCAACCAGGCCGCGCTTGCGAGCTCCAACGAGTTCTTCACGGCGCTGCTCAACGGTGTATTCGCCCCGATGATTAGGCGGGATGCGGACACCGAGCCACGGCGAGTACAGCACAAGCGCACCGCCAAGGCTCACGGCAGCACTGACCCACTCCGGTTCCAGCTCCACGTGCGCTCGCGCCCAAAGCCCGCCCTGGTCCCACAATTCCACGCCGTCCTTGGTGCGGCGAAGGGACCACCCGGTGACGGTTCCGGCGAGAGCAGCAGGCCACGTGAACCGAGTCATTCCCGCCTTGGTGATGCTCTCGACCTGGCCTTCGCTGTACCACCCGTCGGCCTGCTCGATGGCGAGCGTTTCCCTGGGCTCCAGCAGCAGCACCGGGACCTGCTCACCCGTAGCCGACGCCTCGCCAAAATCCACCGGCACGCCACCCCCGAGCACGGGATCGTCGAGGTAGGTCGCGCGACTCTCGACATCAAAGGTAGTCGCGACCCGCTCCACCGCGGCCCAATCGGAGGGCTTCCCTCGACGGGGCTTCTTTCGGCCAGCCATGCTTCCCCCGGCCTGAACGACAGGACCGAGCGATCCTAGCATTGTGAGCGACGACCAGCTGATCTCCCTGCCTCTCACGCGACCTGGCCACCACACTCGGTAGACTGGATGGCGTGAAAGGGGGTGTCATGTCCAAGCTAAATTTGGCGCCCCCCGATCCCGGGTAGCGCCCAACGAGCCAAGGCAAGCCACGGATCTGGGCCGCAACGCTCCTTGCCGGCTGGCGTGACGGCAGCAGCGACGACGCCCCGGGGCATCCGCCGGGCAAAGCGGACGGGATCAGCCAGCCGGTTCCCGAGAGGCCAGGCAGGAACGCCGTCACCTCACCCGAGGGCGGCCTTCCTGCCTGCTATGGGCTAGCCAGGGCCGCTGCTCGTTGGCGCTCCTCTCGTCCGCTCCGGTCGGGTGGTCGCCCACCGCAGACCCGGTCCCAGCTCGTCGGCCACGGCCTCGACCACCGCCCGGGTGCTGCCGTCGCCGGCTTGCCAGGACCGCTGCACCAGCCGGCCCACGACCACGCCCCGGAGCCCCTTGCCAGCGAATCAGCGCTGGTATCCAGCACGGATCAAGGAGGGCCTGATCGCTGCCCGAGCCGGCCACGAAGTGTGGTGCTGGGCGGAGCGGGGGTGGCGGTCGGGTGGTGGCTGGGGCCGGTGTTCCTCGGTGAGCGCTGCGATCCCTGGCCGGCCGCTGGTGGCTGATCGTGATCAGCCGGTCCAGCTGAGCGGTCCCAAGCCCTGCGTGGTGAGCGCCCGGGTTCGCCTCGGGGCGCTCACTGCTGTCGGGCGAGGTCGGTGAGCGTCCCGAGGGGTGATCACTCCGAGCGCTCAGCCCCGTCCAGGCAGGGCGAAGCATGGTGGTAGGTGTAGAGCGACAGTCCCGTTGAACACGGGGCGGTACATGAAGGTGAATACGGGGGTCGGCTTCCGTCCCAGGTCGCGATGCTGTGGGCGACCATGGCGTCCATGGTCAACGTCGGGTCCGCCACCATCACCACGATCGTGCCCGGTGTGGGCCGGACACCACCTTCGCCCCGAAGCAATGCAACCTGAACTGAACAAGCACGCGGCGCGGCATGACCGCGATCGGATCGTTACCTTCGGACGCAGTCCCGCGAGGCGGCCGGGCGTGTGTATCAGGTGGGGGACGCTCCCCAGGGGTTGGCGATGACGACCGGCAACGGGGACTTCGAGGCCTTCTACACGGCCACCTACCAGCGGCTGGTCGGCCAGCTCCTGGTCGTCACCGGCAGCCTCCAGGAGGCCGAGGACGTCGTCCAGGAGGCGTTGGTACGGGCCTGCGGCCGCTGGTCGCAGGTGCGCGACTACCAGGTCCCCGAGGCGTGGGTGCGGCGCGTGGCGCTCAATCTGGCCGTCAGCGGCCTGCGGCGGGCGCGGCGCCGCGCCGCGCTGCTGGTCCGCCTCGGCCCGGCGGCCGACGTCCCCGCGCTGTCGGTGGAGGCGGTCGCGCTCACCCGGACGCTGCGCAAGCTGCCGCTGCGCGGCCGGCAGGTGCTGGTCTTGCACCACCTCGTCGGCCTCCCGGTCCAGGAGATCGCCCGCGAGCTGGGGGTGCCGGTCGGGACGGTCACGGCCCGCCTCTCGCGCGCCCGCGCCACCCTGGCCCGCCTGCTCGCCGCTGAGGAGGAGGAGCTCGGCCATGCCCGTGGATGAGCTGGAGGAGCGGCTCGGCGCCCTGGCGGAGGAGGGCGCGCGCCACGCCCGCCCGCCCGCGGCGGCCACCATCGGTCGCCGCAGCCGCCGACGCCGCCAGCGCCAGGCCGCCGGGGTGGTCTTGCTCGGCCTGGCGTTGGTGGGTGCGGTGGTGGTCGCCCGGGCCAGTTCGCCGATGCCAAGCGGGCCGTTGGCGCCGCCGACGGCCCCGACCACCCAGGCGCCGGCCACCCCTGGCGGGGTCGTCCCGTGGAGCTCGGCGCCGCCGCGGCCGCCCGCCCCGGCGCGGCCTGCGGCGGTGCCGCCCGGCACGCCGGCCTGCACGCCGGACCGGCTCCACGCCACGGCCGGGTGGGAGGGGGCGAGCGGGTCGCTGGCGGGCTGGGTGCGCCTCACCAGCCGGGCAGGGGCCAGCTGCCGCCTTGGCGGCTACCCGGCCATCCGGCTGCTCGACCGGCACGGCCGGGTGCTGCCGACCAGGACGGGGCGCGCTGGTCGCAGCCAGGTCACCGGGGTCCTGGTGCGGCCGGGGGCGGCGGCTACCGTCACCTTCGTCTGGTCCAACTGGTGCGGCCCCAACCCCGGACGGGTCGGCCTGCGCGTCACCCTGCCAGGCCGCGGCAGCCTGGTCCCGGCCGTCCAGGCCGGGACGCCCAGGGGGCTGGCCGCCCGCTGCGACGCGCC
>Ga0137387_10002103_pt1 | contig 10115 bp, 7 predicted proteins | sample SagtaG_3_FD_104909 | JGI IMG/M metagenome (GOLD analysis project Ga0137387, IMG submission 104909) | Vadose zone soil microbial communities from Angelo Coast Range Reserve, California, USA - Sage2_R_115_16 metaG | ecosystem: Environmental > Terrestrial > Soil > Vadose zone > Saprolite | place...
GGCGTCGCGGGGGTGACGACCGACGCGTCGGTATCGGGAACCGAAGGCGAGCCCTGGCCAAGCTGGAGGTAGCGTCCGCCCGGGGAGTAGTAGTCGTTGCCGCTCAGATACGTGCCCGCGGCCTCGGTTTCTGTCGGACTGAAACCGAACAGATAGAAACCCTGAAGGGTCCAGTTGCCTGTGGATTCAACTTTCGCGGTGAGCATGGGGAGCGCCACATACGAGTCCCTGGGCGTGTTCCCGGGTTGATAGCGGTGGGAAGCGGACACTGGATTGACCGGCGCGATGCTGTGACCGAACGACGGACTGTCGCTCCAGCGAAGTATCTGGTTGCCGAGGCGCACACCGAGCGCGGCATCCAGAGCCGTTCCCTTGGCACCGACATAGACCTCGTTGAGGTACGCATTGCGTCCTGCCCGGTCGCGCGCCTCCTCGCTCAACGGGTGAAAATCGGTTTTCCCGTCGGCGTTGATGAAGTCGTAGAAATAAACGGCTTCGACCTTGAGCTCGGTCGTGTCCGATTTGCTGTCTACTATGGTTCTGCCCTGAGTGGCGAGCGAAGTAAGTCCACGGCCGTAATTCAAGTTGCCGTCGTCGTAGTTGACTGAAGTGCCCGTGCCGCCGTTGCCGCCGCCAATCAATCCAGGATCGCGTCCTCTGACGCGGATCATCCCGCCGAACGAAAGCTCCTGCTTTACCGCGGTCTGGACCGGGCCGTCAGCATCGATGGCCTCAGCGGCCGAGGGATCGGCTCCGGGCGCAAGCAGAAGCGAGACCAGCAACGGTCGGGTCGCCGCGGCGCGGCGCAACGCGCTCGCAAACATCGGTTGTCCCCCTTGTATGAAGGAGTGTGCTCCGTTGCCCGATCGAGCGGCATACCATGTTCATGGGAGGCCAGTTCGATCGGCCTCCTGCTCGTTCTTTCCGGTTCTTCCGCTTTCGACGTACTTGCGCGAAGTGCGTGGATCGAGCCCGGTCCGCTTGGCCACCTCCGCATAGGTCCCGAGACGCCGGTAGAGCAGCGCGCAGTATCGGGCGAGAAGCTCCGCGGCCGTCAGCTCTCCCGCGCGGAGCTTTTCGATCAGCGCCTCATCTTCGCCCAGCGCCGCCTGGGGCAGCTCGGCCGCGTAGCGGCCCGTGAGCAGGATGCGCCGCACCGCCTGCTCAAGTTCGCGCACGTTCCCCGGCCAAGGATACCCGCGTGGCAGGCGGCCCTCGATAGCTTCCAGCACGACCGCGACGAGCTCGGACGCTTCCCCGCCCGTGATACGCGCGACCAGCAGCCGCACGAGTTGCTCCAGCTCAGCCGGCGATTCCGCGATGCGCTGCCTGAGGGTGGGGACCTCGATCACGTCGGAACATAGCCGGTAGAAGAAGTCGTCGCGGAAGCGCCCGCCTCGGCGCAAATCGCCAAGCGGCCGGTTCGTTGCCGCGATGACACGCCCCGAGAAGCGTTTCTTCTCGTGCCCGCCAAGCGGGGTAAAGGTGCGCTCCTGCAGCACCTGCAGCAGCTTGATCTGCACCGGTATCGGCACCTCGCCGATCTCGTCCAGGAACAGCGCGCCGTGCGCATTGCAGCGCCCGAACACGCCGTCGTGGTGGTCGATCGCGCCGGTGAAGGCGCCTTTGCGGTGGCCGAACAGCTCCGATTCGATCAGCGTCTCGGGATACTGCGAGAGGTTGATCGCGATGAAGCTCTCGGCGAAGTTGGCGGCGAACCGGCCTTGCTCGGGGAGGTACGGAATGAACTCCGAGCGGCCGATCGCGGCCGCGGCGGAGCCTTTTCCGGTCCCGGTTTCGCCGAGGAGCAGCGTCGAGAAATCCTCCATGCGATTCCAGAGCGCGGCCGAGTAGCCGCGCATGTCGTGGGTAACGACGTTGTTCCACAGCGCCTCGCGCAGCTTGCGCATCGATTCGCATGCCCCGGCGAGCGAGCGCTCGATGAAATAGAATGCGCGCCGCAACTGGAAATAGAACGCGAAAAACCGCAGCGCGCGCTCTTCTGTAAGGCCGCTGCGCACCAAATCCGCGATCGCCTCATCGGCGAACGGCACGGACAGCGGCGCGCCGCCTTGCCCCGCTTGTCGCTCGATCAGCGCGTCGAACTGGGGCACCCAACGGTGGTAGCAAACGTAAATGAAGCCTGACTCGAGCAGGCGCCGGTCTTCGGCGCTCAATCTCTGCAAAGCAAGCGCGCCTTCGCGCAGCCACGGTTCCAGGCGTGGCTCCACCACGCGCGCGAACGCTTCGCGGTGGCCGAGCGGCACCCCGGGAGCGAGCCGCACGATCAGCTGGTCGCGCTGCGGGCTGAAAGGATTGCCGAAAACGATATCGGCAAGCACCCCAAAGAATTCGCGGTCAGCCGCGGGTAGCCGGGTCATGGACATGCAAGCAATGTATGTCAAACATGCATGAATTGCTAGTGACTGGCTAAAGAACTGTCCTGATTAACGCATAGATATCTTTGCAAAACAATTAGTTGCTTACATGGCACAGACGCTGCTGAGGAACCCGCTAGCACCAGCAACGATCTTGGAGCGATATCTGTGTACAAAGCGTCTGCTTCGATACCAGATCCGACGGGCTTTCTCCGGTTTACCGGTGCGGTCTTGCTGGTTTCCAGTTTGCTCGTTCCGAGTGCGGCTACCCAAGCACAAACAGGAGCGACCACCCATCCCCAAGTACGGTCCGTGGTATTTCAGGACTCCACGGGGGACTCCGGCATCGACGATGGGAACGCGAGCCCTTCTACTGCAGTAGCCCCGCAAACCCAAGTGGGACTTGGAGGCTCCCTGGTATTCCAAGATCCCAAGGGGAACTACGGGTCCGACCACGGAAACGCAAGCGCTTTTGGCTTTTCCTTGCAGATACCGATCCGCAGGTCTAAGGAATGGACCTTCCTTCCAACCTACACCTCAGTCTCGTCCAGCCCAGGCTCGAATCTCGGTCACGAGACGAAATCCATCGGTCTCGACGTTCATTGGCGAGGTCCGAACCCCGGAGCCGGGTACCTCTTGTTCGGCGGTGGGTCCGCCACGGCCAAGCTGGATGTCAAGCAGACCACTTGTTCGATTTTCTTTATCCCCGTGGGTTGCAGCCAAACCGCGACCACCGTGAGCTCCAAGACTGCGCCCTATCTTCAGGCTGGGTTTGGGTTAGAGGGCGAGCAGTCTAGCAGTCGTCTTCTTGACGGGGGTTGGTTCATCGAAGCGCGGTTGTGGCGAGGACCTTATCTCCAGCCGATCTCTCTCGCGAGCGGAATCCTGGTGGGGTCAAGGGCCAAGACCGGGAACGCTCTGCTGGTGGCGGTCGGATTTCGGTTTCTTGGGCCATATTTTTGAAAGACCCACGAGACCAACCTTCATTGCCTTAGTGTCCCAGAAGAGGTGACGTCATGAGAATCGAAATGAATGCGGCAGTCGCGTTGATGGTGGTAGTCCTGGTTAATGGCTGCACAAAAGTCGCTCGCGCGGACGAGGGGCCGGCAATACCGCCAGCCCCGACAACCCTATCTGGCGATACATGCGGGACGTCGCAGGGGGGACCAGGACGTTGAATGTCGTGCGACCGCAAGCGACCAGCCAATCACTCTGGTCAGTATTGAAAACGCTGATGCAGAGCTCCCACGGAATGAGCAGCCCAGTGCGCGAGGGGATGGAGCGGCAGGGGGAGCACTAAAGGGAGCGCTTACGGTTGTGGGCATTATTTTGAAACTTGGCCCGGTGGGCGTGGTCCTGTGCGGGGTTGGAGGTCCCTATTGCGTCGCGCTTGTTTTCGTAGGCGCATCTATCGGGGCCGCGAGTGCCCGTTGATGAAGATTCCGCTTAGCTACGCGAATGCTTTTAAGAGAACGTAAAGACGAAAACAACGTATCCATAGCAATCGATTGACATCGGCACATGCGAATCCTGCTGGTCACGCGAGAACGAGATGCCCACGATAGGTTTGCGTCCGCCATATCCCTCGGTACGCAAGTCCTGCTCGCCGATTGCGCAGCGAGCGGCCGCGAAGCCCTGGCGCGCCTCGCCGCCCGGCGGCCGGACGTCCTGCTCGTCAGCTTGCCGCTGCCCGATCTGAGCGGAGTCGAATTCGTGCGAGCGGCAAAGCGCGCGCTGGCGAGTTGCCAGATTCTGCTCGTCGCCGCGGCCGGCGCGGAGGAAGCGCTGATCGCCGCCATTGAGGCGGGCGCGGCGGGTTGCGTGCTCGGACCCTGTGACGCGCAAGAGCTGGTGGGACACGCGCTGAAACTGCGCGCGGGCGGCTCCCCGCTCAGTCCGTTCGTCGCAAGAAAGCTGGTGGAACGCCTGCACGCGCGGACGCTCGCGCATACGGCGGCAGCTGCGCTGACCGCGCGCGAGTCGGATGTCGTTTGCCTGCTGGCAAACGGCCTGAGTTATTCGCAGATCGGAGACAAGCTCGGCGTGTCGCTCAACACCGTCGGAAGCCACATCAAGAATGCCTACCGCAAGCTGGACGTCCATTCCGCGACCGCTGCGGTGATGCGCGCCGTGGAGCTGCAGATGCCCGGCAAGGCGTGGCGGCACGGCGATTCATAGCCGCATCCAGCCTGCATCTCACCGGATCATGGGATTGTGGGTGGCGCAGCGCCTGCGCAACATGGAGACGGTGCTTCGAACCATCGATCAAACCGGCGCGCGACGACTAATGTGGCAGCAGTACCCTCGACGCCAGTGTTTCGCCCCGAATCTGGGGACATAGAGGGAACCAACACCGAAGCAACTCGTAATCAATTTTTTCGCACCGACCAACAGGGAGGTAACACCAATGACGATCACGCGAGTAGCGGCGGCACTCATGATAGGCGCGGCGATATTGCTTTCCTCCTGCGGTGGTGGTGGCGGAAGCGCCCCGGCAGGTGGGGGCACGCCCGCCGCCCCAACCCTAAGCCTCGGCTTCGGCGTGAAAGAGCTGCGGTTCACCTGGCTCGCCATCAGCGGCGCCGATTTCTATCGCCTGTCCGAGAATCCTGACGGCGTTTCGGGCTACGCCCAGGTGGCGACCAACCTTACCGCCTTGAGCTTCAACCACACCATCCCGGTGCACCGGCGCCTGAACGCTTCCTATATCGTCGAGGCGTGTAACAACGCCGGTTGCACCGCCTCCGCTCCCCAGATCCTGGGGACCAATCTCACGCAAGCGATCGGCTATGTGAAGGCCTCGAACACCGGGGCCGGTGACGACTTCGGCCTCGCGGTTGCATTGAGCGGCGACGGCAACACGCTCGCGGTCGGGGCGCTTGGCGAAGCTAGCAGCAGCACCGGCATCGACAGCACGCCCAATGAATTGGCTCCTCAAGCCGGCGCGGTGTACGTCTACACCCGCAGCGCCAGCACCTGGTCGCAGCGGGCCTATGTGAAGGCCTCGAACACCGGGACCAATGACGGCTTCGGCTTCTCGGTCGCGCTGAGCGGCGACGGCAACACGCTCGCGGTCGGGGCGCTTGGCGAAGCCAGCAGCACCACCGGCGTCGACAGCACGCCCAATGAGTTGGCCGCCTCGGCCGGCGCGGCGTACGTCTTCACCCGCACTGCCGGCACCTGGTCGCAGCAGGCCTATGTGAAGGCCTCGAACACCGGGGCCGGTGACCAGTTCGGCATCTCGGTCGCCCTGAGCGGCGACGGCAACACGCTCGCGGTCGGGGCGCAGAACGAAGACAGCAGCAGCACCGGCATCGGCAGCACACCGAATGAATTGGCCGCCGACGCCGGCGCGGTATACGTCTACACCCGTACCGGCACCACCTGGTCGCAGCAGGCGTATGTGAAGGCCTCGAACACCAGGGCCGGTGACCAGTTCGGCCGCCCGGTCGCCCTGAGCGGCGACGGCAACACGCTCGCGGTCGGGGCGGTGTCCGAAGACAGCAGCAGCACTGGTATCGACAGCACGCCGAATGAGTTGGCCTCCTTCGCCGGCGCGGTGTACGTGTACACCCGCAGCGCCGGCACTTGGTCGCAGCAGGCCTATGTGAAGGCCTCGAACACCGGGGCCGGTGACGTCTTCGGCGTCTCGGTCGCCCTGAGCGGCGACGGCAATACGCTCGCGGTCGGGGCAGATGGCGAAGCCAGCAGCAGCACCGGCATCGACAGCACGCCGAATGAGTTGGCCTTCGCCGCCGGCGCAGTATACGTCTACACCCGCGGTGCCGGCACCTGGTCGCAGCAGGCCTACGTGAAGGCCTCGAACACCGGGGCCTTTGACCTCTTCGGCATCTCGGTCGCCCTGAGCGGCGACGGCAACACGCTCGCGGTCGGGGCGATTGGCGAAGCCAGCAGCACCACCGGCATCAACAGCACGCCGAATGAGGCGGCCTTCGCCGCCGGCGCAGTATACGTCTACACCCGCAGCGCCGGCGCCTGGTCGCAGCAGGCCTACGTGAAGGCCTCGAACACCGGGACCAATGACCGCTTCGGCGACCGGGTCGCCCTGAGCAGCGACGGCAACACGCTTGCGGTCGGGGCAGATGGCGAAGCAAGCAGCAGCACCGGTCTAAGCAGCACGCCGAATGAGTCTGCTGCCGACGCCGGCGCTGTCTATCTTTATTAAGGGGCAACCGGGGTGAGCTGAGAGACTGCGCCCCGGCCCGAAATTAACGCGTCGGGTCTTCCAAGTCGCCCTCGCGCTTCCGGTCGCGGCGCTGAAGGCGGATGCGGAGCGTTTTCTTCAGGGCGATCAAGGCGTCGGAGGTAAAGACCCGATCACCGGGCGATGGTAATCCAACGCGCTACAAATTGACCAAAGAAGAAGCGGCAGCAATGGGGTCGGCTCAGACCACTAATTTGAATCCGTTGAAAACGAACGTACCGGTCGTATTTAATCAGGACGAAAAAACGCCATGGACACGACCATTCGTTTGACTTCCCGCGAGACGGACGTGCTGTACCTGCTTGCGCACGGTTGCACCTATTCGCAGGTCAGCGACTGGCTTGGCGTGTCGTTGCACACGGTCAGAGCCACATCAAGAACGCTTACCGCAAGCTGGACGTCCATTCCACGACCGCTGCGGTGATGCGGGCCGTGGAGCTGCAGATGCCCGGCAGGGCGTGGCGGCACGGCGATTCCTAGCCGCATCGAGCCTCCTTCTCACCGGATCATGGGATTGTGGATCGCGCAGCGCCTGCGCAACATGGAGACGGTGCTTGGGATTGAATTTGGGACAGACCACCATTCTACCTAGACGATGGAAGAAATTGACATGCTTAAAGCGGGAGAGTTGTGCGTCGACGATGTGTTCGCCGCCGCGTCAAATGTAGGTTTACTGACGGCCGCTGATCCGAGCCGAAAACCGAACCCCGTTAAAGGAGGGACCAGGATGGGTTATCGCGTCGGACTGACGGCCCTCGTTGTTGCGGCGACCCTGAACCTTATTTCTTGCGACGGAGACGACAATCGCCCAACCCCCGACACCACGCCTCCGACCGTGATAAGCATCATCCCGGCCAACGGCGCCACCAACGTCGCGGTGAGTACTACCGTATCGGTGAATTTCTCCCAACCGCTCGACTGCACCAGCGTCACCGCCGCAAGCTTCACGCTTACATCGGCTGGCGCCGTCGCCGGAAGTATCAGCTGTTCGGGTAGCAGCGTCACTTTCACGCCAGCCTCCACCCTTTCATTTAACACGACCTACACGGTCACGGTCGGCACCGCCGTGCGTGACGCGGCGGGCAACGCGCTGGCGAGCGCCTTTACCTCGACCTACACCAGCGTACTCCCGCCCCGACCGGAGACGCCCACCGGAGTGACAGCGATGCCCGGGAACGCGCAAGCGACTCTTTCCTGGCCGGCAGTCCCGGGCGCGACCAGCTACAACGTGTACACGTCAGCGTCCACGCCGGTCACGACCAACAACACGAAGACCAGCGTGGACACCACCGGCGCAACGCTGTCTTCCCTCACCAACGGCACCCCGGTGTTTGCAGCCGTCACGGCAGTGAACGCTGGCGGCGAGAGCGCGCTTTCCACGGGAGTCTGCGCGGTGCCCACGGCGGCTTCCACGGCCGGACTGACCCTGTACAACCCGCTCTGCGGCGGAACGCTGGACGGCAATAAGTGGCGAACGCCATTGTTCAGCCGCAGCGTCTCGGGTGGCGCGCTCGTGCTCAGCTCACAGATATCCAACATGGAATCGCGAACGGTCCAGGGCCTGTTCTACCCGACGGCAGCCAACGTCAATGCGGGCGCGCAACGTGTCACGACGCTGAAGGCGGACCTCACCGTGCCCGCCGCGACCGCATCGCGCACGGACAATGCCGAGATACGCGCCGTGGTGCAGCTGTCGTATCAACCGCCTGCCAACCGGTTGATTTTCCCCGGGGGCAACTTGGAGGCGATTTTCATCCAGATCGGGCTGATCGACGCAGGCGGCGGGTTGCAGGCGTTTCGCCGCGTGTTTCATTGCGACAACGCCAGTTGCACTTCCCGGATTTCCACCGGCATCGCCTTTGTGGATCCGGCCGGATTCACGCCTAACACAAACGGAATCGAAGCGGACGCCGCTGCGGTCTACGACACCACCTATACGGTGAGCGCCTCGCTGAACGAATCCACAGGAGTCTTCTCCTGGTCCTTCGCGGGCGGCGCGTTCGGCGCCGGAGTTGCGGGCACAGCCGATCCCAGCACCTACTTGGCAGGAAACACCCGCTGGACAGCGCTCGGACCCAATCCCCTAGGGGGTCCCGGATTCTCCTTTGCCGCGTTGCGAACGCAAGTCAGCGACGATTCCGTACCGGCCGGCTCGGACGGCGGCGTGAGCGCCCGATTCCAGAATGTGCAGGTCGGGTTCAACAACGCGGCCGCCACACTCTGGGACGATTTCAGCGGGACGGGCGCAAACAGCGGCCCGACGGAGCTGAGCGAGGCCAAGTGGACCACACCGGGCAAGACCTCGCTGGACTTGACCGTGAGCAGCCTGGCCGTCCACACCCAGATCACCAGCCTGAGTACTGCCGGCCTTAACAACTTTCAAGGGACCGTGTTCCAAAACCCGGCCGGCCTTAACACCTTGCAGGCCGACGTGACAGTCTCGGCCTGTAGCAACTCCCTAGCTGGCACCAATCGAGTATCGCTGGAGGGGACTTTCTACAATGACGGCACGCCCGGCACGACGCCGCCCAATACCAACCAGCCCAACAGTCTGGTCGGCGACATTCAGGCGTACTTGTTTCTGGATTGCGTCGCGGATGTGGCACGCTTCCAGATCCTTCGCTGGAACAACACGACGCAACCCCTGTCGTCCACCCTGTTGTCCAGTTTCGCGAACAGCATAGTGCAGAAAGGTCCCGCCACGGTCACTGGCAACACCCACACTCTGACCATGAAGTCGGATCCCGTCACTCACTTCTTGACCTTCCAGGTGGATGGCGGGACGCCAGTCGTGGTGGACCCCACGACGGTCAACACGTACATGACCACCGCCGCGCCTTACGCAAAGCCAGCGAATTCACCGGGGAGGACATTGGGAGCGTTCCTATCGGTGCCCCCCTCTGGCTCGGCCGTTGGCGCGACCGCGAGCATGGACTTCACGGTCAACAACGTGTTCACGGCGCCTTAGCCGATACACGGAATCAATCAGACTACTACACAGGAGGAGTTATGAAGAAATTGATTGGCTCTGTAATTGGCTTGGTGATTCCTGCCTTCATCATGGTAGGGGGCATGGCGAATTCTGCGTTGGCGCAGAAGGCGTCGGAAATGGACGCTGTAAAAGCGGCCAACGAAGCCCTTTACGCAGCGCTCTCGGCCCGGGATATTCGCGCCATGGAGAAGGTATGGTCTCACAAGAGGGAGGTCAGACAAATAGGCCCGCGTAGTAAGGCGGTTGACGTTGGCTGGGACGCCGTGAAAAAGAGTTTTGAAAGGACCTTCGACGCTTTCCCGGAACTCAAAGTCTCGGCTGAACAAACTTATATTCGGATCAATGGATCGACCGCGTGGGTCAGCTGCGTCGAAAGAGCACAAAGGAAGACCAAGAGCGGTGAAACTCAAAGCGGCACCAACTTCGGGACAAGCATCTTCGAGAAGCAGGGAGGCAAGTGGCTTATGGTTTACCACCACGCCTCCGCGATTCCTCAGTAGGTGCACGCGGGCTCCCCGGA
>Ga0137387_10002107_pt1 | contig 10106 bp, 5 predicted proteins | sample SagtaG_3_FD_104909 | JGI IMG/M metagenome (GOLD analysis project Ga0137387, IMG submission 104909) | Vadose zone soil microbial communities from Angelo Coast Range Reserve, California, USA - Sage2_R_115_16 metaG | ecosystem: Environmental > Terrestrial > Soil > Vadose zone > Saprolite | place...
GATCTGCCCCCTCCCACGAGCCGCACGCTGCCGCGGGTCGAGCTCGCCCACGCGCATCGACGCAAGCGCGACGACGACCGCCAGATAGGAGACGGCGTTGATCAGGAACACGGGCCCCGTCCCCACGATGCCGATCAGGACCCCCGCGATGGCCGGGCCCACGATGCGGGTGCCGGTGAACGTTGCCGTGTTCAGGCTCATCGCGTTCGTCAGGTCGTCGGCACCGACCATCTCCAGGTAGAAGCTCTGCCGGGTCGGCATGTCGATCGCGGTGACGCACCCGGCCAGGAAGGAAAGCGTGTAGACCATCCACAGCCGCACGACGTCCGTAGCCACCAGGGCCCACAACGCGGCGGCCACCACCGCGTAGGCCACCTGCGTGACCAGCTGGACCCGACGGTTGTCGAACCGATCCGCGATCACTCCACCCCACGCGCCGAAGAGCAGGATCGGCAGGAACTGCAGGGACGCGTCGATGCCGAGGGCGACCCCGCTGCCCGTCAACTGGAGCACAAGCCAGGGGGCCGCGACGCCTTGCATCCAGGTGCCGGTGCTGGAAAGGAGCTGCCCGATGATGAACAGCCGGAAGTTCCTGACCCGAAGCGACTGAAAGGTTCCCGCCATCCCTCTCTCCGTCACTCCCGGGTCGATTGGTCTTCCGGTGCTCTCCCGTAGTCCATGGTCCAGCGTCAGGCAGGGGGCGGCGGTGGCATCAGGCCGAGCTGCTGCACCAACCCCATGGCGTCACGAAAGCCCTCATCGCGTGCTTGCTCCAGAGCCAGCCTAGCGACGAGGACGAGGTTCCGTCACGCGCCGTGATCCCGTGTCAGCCGATCGCCCAGGTGATCGTCACGCTCACGAAAGTCTGGATCGGAACCGTGATGGTCGGAGGGCACTTCACTCCGGAGGGGCACGGGGGAGACGGCGGGACGGCCGACCCGCCGCCAGTGCCAGCTTCAAGCGGGTAGGGGTAGCCCGATGCCGAGATCTGCATGCTGAGGACCTGGCCGAGCTTCACGCTGGCGGCCTGCGCGGCCACCTCGGCCTGCTCCTTGGCATCGGCCACAGCCTGGCGGATCGCCTCATCGCGCACCTGCGCTCCCCCGCCCTTCAGGGTGGCCTGGCCGGTCACCGTCACCCCGGGTACCGCTCCGCCGGGGCAGCACCAGATCGCCGGCACAGGCCCGCAGGCGAACCCGGCGCTCGGAGCTTCGGTCGCAGGACAGGCGATCGCCGAGCTCACCGGCGATGCTCCGGGGGTCGCGGAGATCAAGCGGGCGCTGCTGCCCGAGCCGACGGCGAATCCCGTGGACTGGGCCTGACTCGGCTGCGCTCCGGAACGTAAGGCGAGCGCTCCGACCAGAAGCCCAGCCACCACGACCATTCCGAAAGCCACACGAAGACTTGCCTTGATGCTCACTTTCGATCACCTCGCTCACGTGTGTATGTTGCTGCCTTGGACGCGCTAGCGGGGCGGGGGGTTCCAACGCATTCCTATGTAGGAGAAGAAGGACGATGGGTCCTTGAGGGCCGTGGGTCCTCTGATTCAAGGACGATCTGCGGTCTTGGGGGCGACACACGTTCGACTCGCCTCATAGAATGGAGCGCCCCACGGAACCAAGGAGGACGCTACATGCTTCGACGAACGGTTCGGGTCGCCGCCGCAGTGCCGTCGGTGCTCGCTCTGGCGTTGGTCGTGGCCGTGCCTGCTTGGGCGACCGCGCAGTCGATCCCGCCCAACCACAACTCGAGCACCAGGCCGGGTAACGAGGCCGAGGACGCCATCGCCGTGAACCCCACGAACCCCTTGAACATCGTCACCATGTCCACGTTGCCGGACGTGCCCAGCGGGCTCTTCGAGGGAGTGTCCTTCGACGGAGGGCAGACGTGGACGAGACAGGTGATCGGGACCGGATCCCCGCTGGGCGAGATCTGCTGCGACGAGCAGCTGACCTTCGATGGATACGGGAACCTCTGGATGACCTACCTCCTGAACACGAACGGCAACGTCCCCATCGCCCTGTCGACGGACGGCGGCATGACGCTCTCGAAAGTAGCCGAGATCGTCCCGACGAAGCCAACGGGGAGCAAGTCGCCGAAGAACGCCGCCTCCAAGCGGCTTCGGGGCCCCACTAAGGGTGTGAGCGGCGATCAGCCGTCGATTTCGGCGGGCCCGAACAGCGTGTGGGTGAGCTGGACGAGCTTCCCATCGACGGTAGTGGAAGCCTCGGGCGCCAGCGTGAGCGGCCTCGGCCAGCATGGGGACTTCTCGGCGCCGGAGCCCGTCCCGACGTCCGACGGGAAAGGGGACTACGGCGACACGGCGGTGGGACCGGACGGGCAGGTCATGGTGACGTACCAGGACCAGACGAACGGCCAGGGTGGGTCACACATCTACACGGCGCTCGATCAGGACGGCCTCGGACCGGCCGGGTTCAGCGACCCACGGCTACTCGCGCGCAGCCGGGTGGGCGGGTTCGACTACCTGCCAGTTCAACCGCACCGTTCGGTCGACGCCGAGGCCAACCTGGCCTGGGACAAGAGCGGCGGGCCACACGACGGCCGCGTGTACGAGGTGTGGACCCAGGAGGTCAAGAACGAGAGCGACAACATGGACATCATGCTCCAGTACTCCGACGACAACGGAGCGACGTGGACCCCGGCGGTCAGGTTGAACGACGACCAGGGCACCAACAGCCAGGTCGACCCGTCCATCGCCGTCGACCAGGCCACCGGCGACGTGGGCCTGTCCTGGTTGGACGCTCGCAACGACGTCGGCACCGGAGGAGCTGGAGACACCGACGGCGTGCCGAACGACGACATCGAGATCTGGGCCACCTACTCGAAGGATGGTGGGGCGACCTTCGTGCCGAACTTCCAGGTGAGCCTGGGGACGTCGAACGCAACCGATGCGCAGAGCTCCTTCGACTACGGGGACTACACTCATGCGGCTTTCGCCTCTCATCTGTTCTATCCCGTGTGGTCGGACAACTCGAACAGCACGGCGGACAACCCCAACGGCACGCTTCACCAACTAGATCTCTACACGGCGAGCGTCAGCATCCCCTGATGGGGGTGCGCACGGCACCTTCGTAACAAAGATCGTGCCACGCTGACCTGACGTTCGATCATCACAGCCGCGGGGCTCGCCCAATCAACCTCCATACGCGTTGCCGAACCGTTACCGGCCCGCGACGGCCGCGTGACGAGCATGGTCCACCATCGAGTCACACCAGTAGAAAGGAGCGTGGGAGATGAAGCGGTTCGTCATCATCTTGATGGCGGGGGCGGTCGGACTCGGGGCCACCGCAGCCGTTGGCTTTGCACGAGCGGGAGGCGGGCGGCCCACCGCGGCCCTCGAAGGAAATCCCGCGGCTTCACCGGCGACCCCTTCCCACGAGTCGGAGGCCCTCAAGAAGGGCGCTGCGCCCAGCCGCGAAGAGGCAAGCGAGAAGCCGAAGCAGCCAATCGAGGCTCCGGCTGCGGCCCCGTGCGACCCTGAGGCCATCCTGCCGGTCATCCGCAAGGTTATCGATCCGGCCCCCGGAATGTTCTGGGAATCGGTCGACATCGCAGAGTGCCAGAACGGCTACGCGCGGGTCTGGGCGATCACTGGTGGGACCCCCCCACCCGCAACACAATACGAGGGGGGCGAGCAGGCGTTCCTGCAGGACGTCGCGGGCGAGTGGACAATGCTCAGTTCGGGCACCGGGCTGGATTGTTACCCAACTTCTATGCCGCCGGACCTGAAGGACGCTTGCGAGGCGCTTGGCCTCCCGTAGCTCTGCATCGCGGATCGCACCTCGACCAGCTCGCCGCTGGCCGAGGTGCGTCGCGGTACGGACGATTAGGCTCTGGCAGGAACCATGACCGAACCGACGAATCACGGCAAGCACACGCTTCGCCCACGCAGTGGTGTGGTTCTCCTGGTCCTGGCGGCACTGGGTGCCGCGTGTACGAGGGTAGCGTGCCCCTGGCAGCCTCCCCGGCCGGCCCCACAAACGCGGCCACGAGCTCGACCTCGCCGTCGCCAAGCGCTTCCATCCGCGAACTCCCTGTGCCACAGCCTCGCCTCGTGTGGAAGCCCATCCCATTCCCGGACTCACGGAAGCAGGAGATGCTCGCCTACGCGCACGAACACTATGGCTTGAACATGTTCAAGCTGGTCGATCCGCAGGTCATCGTGGAGCACTTCACCGCCAATTCCACCTTCGACCCGGTCTTCAACACGTTCGCCGCGAATCAGCCGGACCTGGGCGAGCTGCCGGGGACGTGCGCGCACTTCGTCATCGACACCGACGGCACGATCTATCAGCTTGTCCACTTGAACCTCATGTGCCGGCACACCGTGGGGTTGAACTACACCGCCATCGGCATCGAGATGGTGGGACAGAGCGACCAGGACATCCTGGGCAACCCCCCACAACTCAACTCGGCGTTGAACCTCACGCTGTCGCTCATGCAGCGCTTCGACATCCAGGTCCGAAACGTGATCGGCCACAACGAGAGCCTGACCAGCCCTCTTCACAAGGAACTCGTGCCGTCATTCAGGTGCCAGACCCATCAGGATTGGAACCACGAAGACATGGAGATCTTCCGGCGCGATCTGGCTCGGCTTGCCGGGACTTTCCGTGTGCCCCTGGGGCCCCCGGCCACGCCGGTGAACAGCGGCTGCTGAGCGGCCGGCTTCCCGCCAGCCTTCATCTGTTGTGCTTGATCTCCCCGAGCAGGAGCGAGAGACGACGAGCTCGAAGGCTCCCTCTTCCAGACTCGGAAGGTCCAGGCCGATGCGCCCGGGTGCTCGGGACCCCCTGACCGGCCTAGCCTCGCCGCCCCGGGCTCTGGCTTTCGGCCGGGCCCCATCCCATAATCCCGGAGGTGGACGTACACGGCGAGGGCTCGGCCGAGATCCGAACGTTCCTGATCGCCGACGTCCGTGGCTACACGCTGTTCACCCAGGAGCGCGGGGACGAGGCCGCGGCCAAGCTGGCCGCGAAGTTCGCCCAGATCGCCCGCGAGGGCGTCGAGGCACGAGGCGGCTCGGTGATCGAGCTGCGGGGCGACGAAGCTCTGGCCGTGTTCGGCTCACCTCGTCAGGCGCTTCGCTCGGCCATGGACCTGCAGCTCCGGTTCGTCGAGGAGACGGTCTCAGACCCCTCGCTTCCCTTCCCCGTCGGCATCGGATTGGACGCCGGCGAGGCCGTCCCCGTCGAAGGCGGCTATCGGGGAGGAGCGCTCAACCTCGCGGCGCGGCTGTGCGGCCAGGCCGGCCCCGGCGAGGTCCTGGCCAGCTACGAGGTGGTTCATCTGGCCCGGAAGGTGGAGGGGCTGAGGTTCATCGATCAAGGGACCGTGCACCTGAAGGGGCTCGCCGATCCCGTTCGGGTCACCAGGGTCGTCCCCGAGACGACCGAGGACCCGGCGAGGACGTTCTCCTCGATCCTCGCTCCGGCGAAGCCGAAACGGCCTGCCACCCGTAGAGGCCGTCTCTTCCCCCACGGCCTGCGCTCGCGCCGGGGTCTGGCCGCGGGCCTGGCAGTCCTGCTCGTGGTCGTCGCCGTCCCACTCGTCTTGGCCCGCACCGGCGGAGGCCATGGCTTGCCGGGGATCGATACCGACTCCGTGGGGATGATCGATCTCGAGTCCGACCGGATCTCCGGCCAGGTGCGGGTGGGAACCCGACCCGGAGCCATCGTGGCGGGCCTGGGGGCGGTGTGGGTGACCAATGAGGAAGCAGGCACCGTGTCGAAGATCGATCCGCTCACCCGGAGCGTCCTCGACACCATCGAGGTCGGCAGCGACCCGGTGGCGATCGCAATCGGCGAAGGAGCGGTGTGGGTGGCCAACGGCGGCGATGGCACGGTGATGAGGATCAACCCGGATGCGAACAAGGTGGTCAACACCATCGCCGTGGGGAACGGCCCGGCCGGCGTGGCCGTGGCCAAGGGATTCCTCTGGGTGGCCAACACCTTCGACGGAACGGTGTCCCAGATCGATCCCAACTCCGGCACCATCAAAGCCAACATCGACGCCGGTGCCAATCCCACGACCATCGCGGTCGATGAGTCCGTTTGGCTCACCAACAGCACGAGCGGCACGGTGTCTCGGATCGACCCCAGATCGGCCACGCTCGTGGGGTCCACGCACGTGGGGAACGGACCGACGGCCGTCGTCGTCGCCGGCGACGACGTATGGGCGGCCAACCAGCTGGACGGGACGGTGTCGAGGATCGACGCGAAGACCGCTGCGGTGGCGGCGACCGTCACGGTCGGGCAGGGGCCGGGCGCCATCGCCGTGGGCGGCGGGGCGGTGTGGGTGTCCAACGAGCTGGACGGCTCCGTGTCCCGGATCGATCCCGCCACCAACACCGTGGTGAAGACGATCGAAGTGGGAAGCGCCCCAAGCGGCGTGGCCGTGATCGGCGGAGCGCTGTGGGTGACCGCCAGAGGCGCCGGCAGCGTCCACAGGGGCGGGACGCTGAACCTGGTCGCCGACTCCCCCGTGACTCCGGATCCGGCCGTCGGCTACGACCCGGTGTCGTGGTCGGTCATCACCATGACCAACGACGGGCTGGTGGGGTTCAGGCAGACGGGGGGCGCGGCGGGGGCGACGATTGTTCCGGATCTGGCCACCTCCCTGCCGGAGCCGACGCAGGGAGGCCTCACCTACACGTTCCAGCTTCGGAGCGGGATCCGGTACTCGACCGGGGCTCCCGTGAAGGCGACCGACGTTCTGTTCGCGTTGGAACGGGGCTTCCAGAGCGGCTCTTCCACCCCGTACTACCAGGGCATCCTGGGAGGCCAGGCGTGCACCTCGCATCCGAAGACGTGCGACCTCTCTGAGGGGATCGTGACCGACGACGCCAGCGGCACCGCGACCTTCCATCTCACCGCCCCCGACCCGGAATTCCTGTACAAGCTGGCCCTGCCGTTCGCCGATGTGGTTCCCGTCGGAACGCCAGTCCATGGGAGGGACCAGAATCAGACCGTTCCGGCGACGGGTCCGTACATGGTCCACACCGTCACGCCCAAGCATGTGGAGCTTGTTCGGAACCCTCACTTCCACGTGTGGTCGGGGGCCGCCAAGCCCGACGGCTACCCCGACAGCATCGCCATCGACATCGCCGCCGATCCCAGCGACCAGGACAAGCTGATCTCTCGGGTCGAGGACGGAAAGGCCGATTCGTTCCTGAGCCTCGTCGCGCCCCAGCGCGCCCAGGAGCTCATGACCCGGTACACGAACCAGCTCCATCTCTATCCGCTCCTGGCCGTCCACTTCCTGTTCATGAACGCCGGCCGACCCCCGTTCGACGATGTCAGGGTGCGACAGGCAGTCAACTACGCCGTCGATCGAAACCGGGTCATGGAGATCTTCGGTGGCCCGCTCACGGTCCGGCCGACCTGTCAGATCCTTCCCCCGAACTTCCAGGGCTACCGAGCGTACTGCCCGTACACGTTGGACCCGACATCCGGCGGCCAGTGGACGGCCCCCGACCTGTCGAAGGCGAAGCAGCTGGTCCAGGAGTCCGGGACCGCCGGCATGAAGATCACACTGTTGTACCCGTTCTTCTTCCCCCAGGCCGGTGGACCGTATTTGGTCTCGGTGCTGAGGTCCCTGGGGTACCGGGCGACGCTGGAGGCCGGGGTGGGCGCCCCCGACGACGAGGAGGCCTACTTCGACTTCATCTCCAACACCAAGAACGAGGCACAGATCGGTTTGGTGGGGTGGGGCTCGGATTACCCGGTGGCTTCCCAGTTCATCAACGTGCTGCTGAGCTGTTCTGCACTCGTGCCGAACAGTATCACGAACCAGAACTATGGGCAGTTCTGCGACCCGACCATCGATGCTCAGATCAAGCAGGCCCTGGAACTCCAGGTGGCCGACCAGTCCGCGGCCGGGGAGCTGTGGGCGAAGATCGACCGGGCGCTCGTCGACCAGGCGGCGGTCGTTCCGCTGTTCAACCGCCAGGGGATCGACTTCCTCTCCAAGCGCGTGGGCGACTACCAGCACAATTCCTTGTTCGGGATGCTGGTCGACCAACTCTGGGTGCGCTAGCAGCGCCACAGGTTCTCTAACTGGCGCCAATCGGAGCGCCTCGGTGGCCTTGGTCTTTCGCGCCAACCCCACTCGAGGTCTAGGTGGCGATCGGGCCGGCCTTCGGGGCGACGGCTTCGATGTCTTCAAGCTTCTGGCGGGTGGTGGCGGCGGAAACCACGTTGCCTTTGGCCTCGTGCACGGCGACCGCTTTCCTGAGCGCTTCGGCCGCCTCTTCCGTTCGCCCCGATCCCTTGAGGACCTCCGCCAGCGCGACCAGCGATATGCCTCGAAGCTCCTCGTAGTCGGTGGCCCAGGCGCGTTCGACCGATCGTCGGGCCAGCCGCTCGCCCTCCGATGCGTCGCCGAGACGCGCCACAGCCCGGGCTCGGGCGGCGTGCCACCGAACCACGGCGTCCACGTCGTCTTCGATCATCAACCGCTCGTTGGTGTCGGCGAGCTCGAGGACCTCGCGCTCCCGTCCGTCCAGCTCCAGGAGCACTAGGGCAAGGTCGGCCGCGACGCTCACCTGATGACCGATGTCCCCGATCCGCTTGAGGGTCTCGACACCTTCCCGAAGCGCTCCCTCCGCCGTTTGCAGATCCCCCGCCAGGAAGGCGACGTAGCCGGCGGACCGCTGGAACCCGGCGCCGAGCTCCAAGATGAGGCCGAGCTGGCGAGCGGCCTCCATCCCCTCGCCAAGGAGAGAACGGGCCTCCGAGAACCGACCCCGCCTCGCCTCCAGCTCGGCCTGAAAGCGACCCATCCAGCTCCGATACATCGGGTCGTCCTCGTGGCCTCGAAGCAGGCCCTGGATCCGGTCGATCGCTTCTCGGGCTGGCGTCGAACCCACGGTCAGGGCCAGACCCATCCAGTGCCGCAGATCGGTCTCCAGCCGGCGGTCGCCCGCCAGCCGGGCGTGTTCGACCCCGCGCTCCCACAGCTGCAGCGCGTCGCCGCACTGGCCGGCCCACAGCCGCACGATGCCGCCCAGCCGAAGCGCCTCCGCCAGACCAGCGTCGTCATCCAGTTCCTCGAACGCGGCGATCGCTCGTTCCGTCTCCGCCAAAGCGTCCGCGTGCGTGGCCTCGGGGGACCGGAGCATCCAGATGAACTTGTACCGGACTGCCGCACGGAGCTCGATACGCCGATCGCCGATCGCCCTCGCGCCCTCGATGGCCTGCGCGAACACGGCATCGGCATCGTCGAACCGGCCCATGTCCGCGAGGGAGACCGCCAGCGATTGCAGGAGCTCCAGCTTGCGTACGTCATGACCTGGCAAGAGGGCGACGGCACGGAAGAGCAGGTTCGCTGCCGAGGGCATGTCGCCACGGTCGAAGCTTCGGACGCCCGCGGACGCGAGCCGGTCGGCCGCGAGGGCGGCCAGCGCGGCCCCTCGCTCGTCGAGCGATCCCAGCTCCGCCAGGTACGCGTGGGCACGCTCGGCGTGGTAGCCGACGATCTCCTCGTACTCGGCGGCCCGTTCGCCGCTTCGTCGATCCACCCACGAGGCGAACCGCGCGTGCAGGTCGGCGCGGATCTTCTTCGACAGCGATTCGTAGGCCACGTCCCTGATCAGGAGGTGGCCGAAGCGGAAGGCATCCTCGCCCGCGAACGTGGAAGGGTCGGGCCGGATGAGGTCCTTTCGGACCAGGGTCTGCAGGCTTCGACCCACGCCGATCGCCTGAGCCTCGGCGGACAGGTCGGCCACCGCTCCCCACCAGAACACCTCGCCCACCACCGAAGCGCGCTGCAGGACGTCACGGTCGGCCGGATCCAGCCGGTCGAGCCGGGCCGCGATGACCGCGTGGACCGTCTCCGGCGCGCCGACCCGCGAAAGATCTCCGCGATCAACCCACCGTCCGCCCTCCCGGGCCAGCGCGCCGTCGTCCACCAGCATCCGCAGCATCTCCTCGATGAACAACGGATTGCCGCCCGCGCCGTCCACGATCTGGCGCCCGACCTCCTCAGGCCCGGACCACTCGCCGAGGAGGTTGCCGACCAAACGCTCGCCCTCCTCCGATCGAAGCGGCTCCAGGCGGATCACCGCGCCCATCTCCCCCCAGTCCGGC
>Ga0137387_10002109_pt1 | contig 10095 bp, 9 predicted proteins | sample SagtaG_3_FD_104909 | JGI IMG/M metagenome (GOLD analysis project Ga0137387, IMG submission 104909) | Vadose zone soil microbial communities from Angelo Coast Range Reserve, California, USA - Sage2_R_115_16 metaG | ecosystem: Environmental > Terrestrial > Soil > Vadose zone > Saprolite | place...
GGTGTTCTTGTCAATGAAAGATGCCAACGGCAAGAGCTACGAGACCGCGGAAGAAAAAGTCAGCGCGATGTCCTGCTTGAATTCGCGGAAGTAGGCTGCACACTAAGTCGCTGCCGAAAAATAACTACGTTTCGATGCAAAGGCAGATTCCTCGCTTCGCTCGGGAGGACAAAGGCAACATTTCTTAGATCCTCCGTTACGCCCACGAAAAACCGTGTTTGGAAAGCGGCAGCGAGCGGATGCGCTTTCCCGTGACCGCGAAAATGGCGTTGCACACCGCGGGCAGCAGTGGAGGAAGCGCGGGCTCGCCAAGGCCGGTCGGCGGATTGTCCGTCCTCAAGAAGTGCACTTCGATTTCCGCCGGATTTTGGTTCATGCGCACAGGCGGATATTCGTGGAAATTGCTCTGCACCGCGCGGCCGCCATCTATCGTGATTTCGTAGGACATGACCTGGCTGAGGCCATCAATCACCGCGCCGCGAACTTCGTTGTCCGCGCCACTGGGATTGATGATCGTGCCGCCTACGTCGCCCGCGACCCAAACCCTGTTGACCTTTAGTTTGCTGCCTGCGTCGACCTGCACTTCGGCGACTTCCGCAAAATAGCCGCGATGTGCAAACTGGAAGGCCACGCCCATGCCGGTATTCTTCGGGAGTTGGCGCTTGCCCCAGCCGGATTTTTCGGCGACGAGTTTGAGAACACCGATCATGCGGTCGGCGTCCAAGTCGCTGGAAAAAGGATCGGGTTTTGCATTGGGATTGGAGACCCGCGGAAGGCTGAGGAGATCCAGGCGGAATTGCACGGGATCTTTCCCGGCGGCGTGCGCGAGTTCGTCGATGAAAGACTGAAACACGAAGCAGAACGCATTGCTGCGCGGTGCGCGCAACGCATAAGTGGGAACGCCTAGAGGCATCAATGAAGCACCGAAGAAAAAATTCTGTAGGAACGTGCCGGGAAACTCGTTACCGGGAATATTGGCGGACGGAGCGAACTGTTCGCCTTCGCCAAAGGAGACAAAGTGATTGCGCCAGGCGATGAGCTTTCCGGAAGCGTCGATACCGCCCTGGAGATAGTGGAAGCCGGCGGGGCGATAGTGATCGTGGCGAAAATCGTCTTCGCGCGTCCAGAGCAGTTTCACGGGAACGCCGACGTGCTTGGCAATGGCGCCGGCTTCGAGCATGTAGTCGTTGGTGAGGCGGCGGCCAAAACCACCCCCGGCGCGCTTCATGTGCACGGTAATGTCGTCGTGCGGAATGCCGAGGACTTTAGCGCATTGTATGCGGCCGGATTCGGGAGTCTGGCTTGGCGACCAGAATTCGAGTTTGCCGTCGTGATAATGCGCCAGGCAATTCTGCGGCTCCATCGGTGCGTGCGCGAGGAAAGGATAAGAGTAGGCGGCTTCTCTCGATTTTCGCGGCGGACTCGAGAGCGGCGTCCGCGTCGCCGTCTTTCCGCAAAGTGATCGAGGGAGGCTGCTTCGAGAGTTCGTCGGCGCGTTCCTGGAAGCCCTTGCTGCTCTGCTGTGCCGTAGGGCCTTCGTTCCATTGCGCGCGTAGTTTCTTGCGCGCGGCATTCGCTTGCCACCAGGTGTCGGCAACGACGGCGACGCCCCAGTGCAACCCCAACAAATCCTGGGTGCCTTCGACCTCAAACACGTGACGCACGCCGGGCATGGACTTGATTTCGTCGAGGTTCGCGCCCACACACTTCCCTGCGTACACGGGACACTTGTCATAGACGGCATACAACATGCCGGGGACTTTGAAGTCGATGCTGTAGAGCGATTTGCCGGTGACGATGCTGAGGTTGTCGACGCCAGGAGTAGGATGGCCAATGATTTGGTAATCCTTGCGATCCTTGAGCTTGACGGATTTGAGGTCGGGAACAGGAAGCACGGCTGCCTTTTCGGCCAGCTCGCCGTAAGTGAGCGTGCGCTTTGTGGGCTGATGGATGACGCGGCCGGACGCAGTGGCACATTCGGATTCAGGGACGGACCAGGTTTGCGCGGCGGCAGCGAGAAACATCTGACGGCATGCGGCTCCAACGCGGCGCAGCGGATCCCAATTGATAGGCGTGGCCGTGCTGCCACCGGCACGCTGCGGACCGTACTTGGTTTCTTCAAGGTCGGCCTGTTCGATAAGCACATCTTTCCAATCCACGTCCAACTCTTCAGCGATGAGCATGGGCAAGCTCGTTTTGACGCCCTGTCCGATTTCAGGATTCTTGGCCATGATGGTGACCACATTGTTGCCGACGATGCGCACAAAGGCGAGTGGCTGGAATGCGGGTGTAGGCGGCTGCGGCGCGGCGGCCTGAGCAGCGGCAGCAAGTGCTTTGCCGGCGGGCTCGAGATGATAGGCGAGAAGAAAACCGCCACCGGCAAGGGAGGAAACCTTGAGAAAAGCGCGACGATCCAGAAGAGCGGCGTTCATGGAGCCTCCAGCGGCAACAGACGCGGACCGGGAGGGCCGGCGCGTCCGGCACGCGAAGCATTGTAAACCAAAGTCGGCGCTGGGTGACCGGTGACTTGTGACTGGTGAAACGATCACCGTGAGTCGCGGCTCGATTGAGGAGAGATTCCTCCCTTCCCCGTGCTGACCACTTCGTGGTGGTGAAGTGGAAAGACAAAGTCAGCCCGCTGCATTCGGACCGACAGCGTTGAGGCATGGTGCGTTTGCGGCGCGAATTCAGTCGTGCCCTGACGAAATACTCTTGTCAAGCGGCCGGTGGTGTCGCGTGCTCGCAGGGTTGGGACATGAGTTCGCGAAGCTTGGCAGAGTCGAGTTCGCCCTGCCAGCGGCTCACCACCAGAGTGGCAACGCCATTGCCGATGACGTTCGTGAGGGCGCGGCACTCGCTCATGAATTTCTCGATGCCCACTAACAGCGCAAGCCCTTGAACAGGGATCGCGGGGACCGCGGCAAGAATGGCGGCAAGGGTCACAAAGCCCGTGGCAGTGACGTCGGGAGCGGCTTTCGAAGCGAGGAGAGCAAAGAGCAAAAGGCCGGAGATCTGGCCGAAGCTGAGGTGCGTACCGGTGGCATGGGCGAGAAAGAGCGCGGAGAGCGTGAGATAGATGTTGGTGCCATCGGTGTTGAAGACGTAGCCGGTGGGGAAAACCAGGCCGACCACGGAGCGCGAGGCGCCGAGACCTTCGAGCTTGCGCATCATGTCGGGCAGAACGGTTTCAGAAGAGCTGGTGCCAAGGACGATGAGCAGCTCGTCCTTGATATAGGAGATGAAACGAAGGATGGAAAATCCTGCCCAAGCCGCGATGGCTCCAAGGACAACGACAACGAAGATCAGACTGGAGAGATAGAACGTGCCGATGAGCTTGACAAGATTCGAGAGGGAAGCCAGGCCGTAGCTTCCGACGGTGAAAGCCATGCCGCCGAGAGCGCCGAGCGGAGCCGCGCGGATGATGGTCCGAATGATCGCGAAAACGACTTTGTTGGCGACCTCGACGGCGCGCAGTGCGCGAGCGCCAAACTCGCCTAGAGGAGCAATGGCGAAGCCAGTAAGGATGGAGATGAGAAGAACCTGAGGAACCTCGCCGCCGGTGAAGGCCCCCAGGAAAGTGTGCGGAATAAAGCTCAGAAGAAACGGAATGAAACCGGTTTCTTTAGCACGGCCGACGTAAACGGCGGCGGCTTGGGGATCGAGCGTCGCGGGATTGATATTAAGTCCCGCGCCCGGATGAATTACAACAGCAACGGCGATTCCAATGACCAGCGCGAGCGTCGAAACGCCTTCAAAATAAATCAGCGTTTTGATGCCGACCTTGCCAACTTTCTTGACATCGGCCATTCCCGCGATGCCCTGGACGATGACACAGAAAATCACCGGCGCGATCATCATGCGAATGAGTCCGACGAGGGCGTCGCCAAGCGGCTTGAGGGCGATGCCGGTTTTTGGAGAAAAGCGGCCAATCAGAATGCCCAGGAAGATGGCGACGAGGACTTGAATATAAAGGACGGCGTACCACGGCTTGGGTGAGCCGGGAGACTTGGCGCCGGTCACGCCTGGCCCTCCTGGCTGGCCGAGAAGAACGGTGGATACGGTGCGGGCTGGTTCACGGTGCACCTCAACAGGCGCGATTGTGCGGCGGCTCGTTGGCAAGCAGCACGCGCTCGATATTGCGCCAAGCGGAACGGAAAAGGAAAGTGGAGGCCTGACGGGTCACGCCGGCGATGTGCGGCGTGAACAAGATGCGGCGCGCAGCCTCGCCTGAGAGAGCCAGGAGTGGATTGTCGGCGGCGGGAGGCTCGGTGGAGAAGACGTCGACGGCAGCACCGGCAAGGTGACCTGAGCTTAGGGCGGCAGCGAGGGCGGCTTCATCGACGATGCCGCCGCGGGAGGCCTGGATAAGAATGGCGCCGCGCTTCAACAGCGCGAGTTCGCGCGCGCTGATGAGGCCTTGCGTGCGAGGAAGCAGCGGAACATGCACGGTGACAAGGTCGGCGGTTTTCAGCAGCTCGTCGAGCGGGACGGATTTCGCGCCAAAAGCTGCGGCGGCTTTTGGATGGCGAGGAGCGGGGTCGAAATAAACTATGTTGCAGCCATTCTTTCGGAGCGCTTCAGCAACAGCCAGGCCGATCACGCCGAGGCCCACAACGCCAGCAATGAGGCCGTCGAGGCCGGAAAGATTGTCCGTGACCATGCGAGCGCGAAACTCGCGGTACCGTCCGGCACGGATTTCTGCGTCGGCCCAGGCGAAACGGCGCAGAAGAACAGAAGCTGCAGTAACGACATATTCGGCGACGGCTCGGTTGCTGCCGCCCGGAACATTAGCCACGGCGATGCCAAGTTGCTTCAGAAGCGGCAGGTCCAGGCGATCGAGACCGGCGCCGGTGACTTGAACGAACTTTACCGATGTGTTCTCAAACAGCGCTGGCGCGAGTTTCGGTCCGACCGCGGGAATCAGCAGTGCTCGAGCGTGCTTCATGAAGGCCAGAACATCCGGGTCTTCAGGATGGCGATAGACGACTTTGAGCGCGGGAGGTGGCAAGGCACCCGGGCGCAGAAAATCCGCTTCGGGGCGCAAGCAAAGCACGTCGACGGTCATGCTTTGCGGGAGGCACCGGAGGAAACTCCAGGTTCCCTCGTGCCTCTGGTAATGTCCGCGACAGGAAAGAAGCAAAGGAGCAGGAGCGGCTCGGTGCCGGTGTTACGCGTGACGTGCTTTTCGCCCGCAGGCATCAAGAGGGTATCGCCGGGCCTGAGGGGGAATTCGCCGCTATCGGCGAATGTCGTGCCGGTGCCGGACAAAACGTATATGCATTCTTCGAAATCGTAATGCTGGTGCGGGCCGCGCGGGGTTTCGCCAGGCTGAGGAACAGGAATTTCGGCGAGGCGCAACGTGACGCCGCGCGAACCCCTTTCGCCAGAGACGATTTCCAGCGCTTTGCGGCCGGGAAGACCGCGTTGCTTGGCTTCCGCTTGCGTAAACAGGCGAGCCATCAGCGCGCCTTGCTCAACGTTTTTATTTCGCCGATGCCGCCCCGGAGTTTGTCGAGTTGCGCAAAAATGTCCGTGGATTTTGTGGCGATGGAATCGGCAACAGTGTTGAGCATGCGCTGCGCTTTTTCGACCGTAGCGTATTGCGGGCTGCCATACCAACCCGTGGGAGCGATCGAGCGCACGTCGGTTAGAACCGGTTGATAAGCGCGGGTTCGGCGCAGGGCATCCATTTTCTGGGCGCGAGCGTGGTCGGAGGAATTGTCGATGCGATCAAGATGCACGAGTTCCGGGCGGTAGGCCAGCACGGCCAGGGCTTCGATCTCGCCGCCGTGCGTGAGACCGTTGCACTCTTTGCCAAACAGTTCTTCCGCGACAAAGCAGGCCTGCACGGTAAGCACAGTCATACCGTGTTCGCGATGCAATGTTTCAGCAGCAACGCCGAGCGGCGGAATGTTCAGCTCGTGCCAATTCAGAATGAGGAGATATTTTGCGCCGTGCTGCGCGGCGGAAGCACAAGTTTCGATGACCACGCGCATGTAGGTTTCCGGCGTAAGTGTGACAGTGCCTTCGAATGGCATGTGCAAAGGCGTAACCCCAAGCGGCCCGCCGGGCAGAACCAGGCCGTCCATGCGCTCGGCCACCGCGTGAGCGATGACGTTGGCAGCAAAAATATCCGTGCCCGAGGGAAGATGCGGGCCGTGCTGCTCGACACTGCCTTGAGGGAGAATGACGAGCGGACGCTTTTTCAGTTGCGCGGCGATTTCCGGTTGTGTCAAGTCGATGAAATAGCGGCTAGGCAACATCGTGAATCCTTAGGGCGACATGCTCTTGCGCCTCTTTCAAGACGTCGGCGATGCGCGTGGCCCGGCCGTGGTTTTCGATGGAGCGAAGCGCGGCATGCACAATGGCGACGGCAAAATTGCCATTGGACGCGCTGAGCTCGCTGGACTTTCCGGTGCGACAACTTTCCGCAAACATTTCGAGCTCGGCGCGAAACATGTCACTTTCAGGAACTTTCAGTTCTTCGCGCTTCGCGTAGCCGTCCTTGCCGCGCTGGATGTACAGCGTGGATTTTTTATGGAGCTGATCGGGCGTGTCCCAGGTCTCGAAGTCGATTTCGTAGTGCATCAGACCTTTCGATCCAAACACGCGAACGGCGAAGACACCGGGCGAGGTCCAGCAGGAGCCGACGTAACCTACTTTGCCATCGGCAAATTTCAGAAGTGTCATGGACTGATCGTCCACTTCCGCGCCCACCGGAGACAGTTTCGAGGCCATGGAACTGGCTTCGATGATTTCGCCGCCGAGATAATGCAGCACGTCGAACTGATGAATGGCGAGCTGCGAAAGCGGCCCCCCGGGCGCGCGGTGTTTGTACCAGCGCCAGGTCTTGGGAGTCAGCTCGAGCGCGCGCTCGTTGGAAAAATTGCCTTCGAGGAAGGCAACGCGGCCAAGCTCGCCGCGGTCGATGGCTTCGCGAATCTTCCGGATGCCGCCCATGAGTCGCGCGCTGTGGCCCACGGTGACGGTGATCCCGTATTTTTTCTCGAGCGCGGCAATTTCCAACCCTTCTTCGAGAGTACTGGCGATGGGCTTTTCCGTATAGACGTGCTTGCGGGCTTTCGCGACTTCTGCGGCGACCGCCAAGTGCTGCTCGTTGGGAACGGTGAGGATGGCGCCTTCGATCTCACCATTCGAAAGCATGGCCTTCAGGTCGGGAACGGTCGGGACGCCAGTGTCCTGTTCGAACGCGGTGCGTTTTTCCTCCGAACGGCTGAACGCGGCGACAATTTTGATCTTTTCGGACTTCGCAGCCGCGCGTGTCAAAACCTTGGCCCACCGGCCGAGACCTACGATGCCGATTTTCACAGGATTCGCCGTCATTTCGGTTCCATTCTACTCAATCCGAGTATTGAAACTGAAAAGCATCTGCCAACGGCCGCCGCGCTTCACCCACATGCGCGTATTGAAATACGACTTGGCGCCGGGGCGCTGCTCGCGGGCAATCATCATTACCGTCTCACCAAAATCGAACATGCGCGCGCTGGTCAACTCAGGCGGAGCGGAACGCGCGCCCGCGAGCTTTTGTTTTTCGATCTGCTCGAGGCGATCCGATTTCGTGTACGGGCGGTAGTGGTGCGTGTCCGTGGCTGTAAATTCATCGGCGATCAAGGGAGCGTAAGCATCCGCGTCGTTACTGGCCATGGCGCGCATCACGCCTTGCCACAAGGCGATGGCTTCTTTCTCCGACCGCGTTTCCGGCGCGAAAGGAATGGATTTGCAAGGATTTTCGCAATCGCCCAAGGCGGTTGGCGGCTGGGCCGGCGACTCTGACTTTTCCACTTGCTGAACTTCCTGGTAAAGCAAGGTGCGCCAGCCTGCTTCGCGACGAACCCAAATGCGCAGCACATGAAGGCGGTCGGCGCTGGCACGAAGCACGGCCACCTTGTCATAGGTGCGAAGTCGCGGCTCCACATTTGCATTTGCAAGCTCAGGCAAGCTTTCGAGGACTTGCCCACGCGCCAAGGATCTCCCCTTCGCATCGATCCAGGTGAATTCGGGATCAAGAAGCTGATTCAAGGCAGACTTGTCCGAACTCGCGAACGCTTGGATGAGGGTATGGTCCGCTTGAAGCGCGGCTGCGCCATCGCTGCCTTGGCCGAACGACAAGGCGACGCACGGCATCAACAAAAAACTGACGGCCAGCGCGCCGGTGATGCCGTACAGAGAAGACCGCTTCATGTTTCTGTGCCTATCGGCTTCGGGCATGGATCGCAAGCGACAAGTATTTTACGACGTCTTTGCCGGCGCGGCCTGAATGGTGGTCTGAAAGCTGATGGACATGACCCATTGGCCATCGCGTTTGACCCACAGGCGGCTGACATGCACGGGTTTCCCGGTGTAGGCCTGGTGCAGGCAGGTCATGATCACCGAGTCGCCGAAATCAAACATCTGCGCGGACACCAGCGGTGCGGGAGCCGTGCCGCGTCCAGTTTGCTTCTGCAAATTCAGCGTGGCGATGCGATCGGCCTTCGTAAGCGGATGATCGTTTGCGGAACTCAGCATAGCGAACTCTTCCGCAATGTGCGGGGCCCAGGCTGCAGCGTCGTGATTCGTGACTCCTGTTTCCAGTGCCTGCCACGAGGCGATGATGGCTTGTTCGGACTCGTTTTTCGGCTTGTAGGGTATCGTTTTGCAGGGGTTTTCGCAGTCGGTCACGCCAGAGCTGCGCGCGCTTGCTTCCTGACGGCCAAGAGCAACTTCGTGATAGACGAGCAAGCGCCAGCTGGAGCCGCGCTTAACCCATAGACGAAGCACATGGACCTTGTTGCGATCGGCCATGATGGCTTCGACCTGGCTGCGTGTTTGTCGTACCTGATGCGCACCGGCTTCGTCGGCGAGGGCAGGTTTGGGCAGCGCGCTGAGGACTTCGGCCCGAGAGAGAGTCTTGCCTTCAGCATCGGTCCAGGTGAACCCGGCGTCGAGCAGCTTCGCAACGGACGCGCTATCGCCCGTTGCAGCGGCTTGCACAAATGCGCGGTCGGCTTGGACAACGGATGTTTCCTCCACCGTCGCAATTCCCCGCTTGAGGGGCTTCGCGAGCAAGAGGCCGAAACTGAAAATGCCTGCAGCAAACACACCGGTAATGGAACGTCCCATGCTTTGTGGTCCTCCCTGGCCCGTCTCTCTCTTTTTGGTGCGAACAAAAGGCCGGAGGAGGTCGGCCCTTTCCTCGCTTGGCGTTTCAGGAAACAGCAGAGCCTAAAAGATAAACTTCAAGCCCAACTGGATAGCGCGGTTGCTGCCGGAACCAAGCACAGGGTTAAACGCGGCATTATCCGGGGTGGCGCAACCACAGCCGAAAGAACCGGGCTGTGAGGGATCAGCGAAGGCTCCCTGCCCGTAGCCGCTGGTTGCTCCATTGGGATTAGCGTAGTTCGGATGATTGAAAATGTTGAACGTCTCAATGCGGAATTGCGCCCGGAGGCGTTCGCCGAATTTGAAATTCTTGCTGACGGATAGGTCGACGTTGTGAAAACCGGTATCGCGGAAGACGTTCCGCCCAAGTGTGCCAAATGTGCCCAGCCCATTGGGAATCAGGATCGAACTGCCGTTGGCATAGCAACCGGCAAAGCCGAGGGCTGTCGTGAAGGGCTGAATCGGGTTTGTTCCGTCGAGGGCTGCTGCCTTTTGAGCGCAAGCTGAATTGCTAGTGCCTGGGAAATAAGGGAGTCCATTGGGCCCTTGCGATTTAAAGTCAGAGGGATTGCCATAAAAATTCCAGCGGTCGGCCAGCTCACCCGTTCCGCTGAAATCAAAAGACTGGTCATTGATGTTCCAGGGCTGGCCGCTTTGCATGGTGATGATTGTATTGACCTGCCAGCCTTCCAAAAGCTGGCTCGTAGTCTTCATCTCAGGAAGAGTGTAAGTTATCGAGAATGTAAAGCGATGGCGAATGTCTTCATCGCTGCTGCCATGGTCCAAGAAAGGGCGTTCGCTGTCTTTGGGAAGGAACGCCACCCAGTTCGAAGACAGATCGTCCGACGCGTGGGAGTAGGTATAGCCAGCCACAAAATCGAGACCGTGGTAGTTTCTGGCGGTCACGGCGGTCTGCAGACCATGGTACGTGGAACC
>Ga0137387_10002116_pt1 | contig 10077 bp, 8 predicted proteins | sample SagtaG_3_FD_104909 | JGI IMG/M metagenome (GOLD analysis project Ga0137387, IMG submission 104909) | Vadose zone soil microbial communities from Angelo Coast Range Reserve, California, USA - Sage2_R_115_16 metaG | ecosystem: Environmental > Terrestrial > Soil > Vadose zone > Saprolite | place...
CTGTCAAATCTGTCAAATCTGTCAAAAGGGCGCCATTATGCATTATTTTTTTGTAAATTTACAATTTTACAATTTTCTAATCAAACATACAAAATCTTTATTGACAAATCTGGATGAAGAGGCTACAATTAGATAGAAAAGATTGAAAGGCTTCATGTAATGATTAGGAGGCAGTCTCATGGCTGTTGCACATCCTGACTTTTATCGTCATGATAACTTCATCCGCAAATCCATTCAGATTCCCTCGACGCAGCATAAAGAACTGAAGGCGCTCGCAGTTGAACTAGAAGCTTCCCTAGGAGACGTTGTGGAGACAATTATGGAACTAATGCAGCAAGATAATTACCAGCAGTTAAAGACCGCAATCCTTCAGAAACGCCAACAAGCAATCTCCTCTCTCAGTTACTCACTCGATGAAGCCTACGACTATCTCGGTTCCCTCCCAGAAACTCTCGACGATGCCCGCTTCTTTTTTGATGCCGGTCACGAAGGTATGGTTGCGTAATTGTGTAATAAGGTAAATTTGTATGAGTAGTGAGGCGAGGCAAACACAACAGCCCAGCCCCGAACAACAATCGAGACAGCAAGAATCAATTTCTCCTCCATCGCTTCCTCCAAGCCCCCGGCGTGGAGAGATTTGGGATGTGAACTGGTCCCCTGGCCGTGGTGCAGAACAAAAAGGTACTCGTCCCGCCTTGATTATCCAGAATGATCGAGGCAATGCCTCTCTTTCTTATCCTCTGACTATTGTCGCCTCGATGAGCCGCACTGAACGCGAGCTGCCTCTGCACGTACGTATTGCTCCATCCGAAGAGAATGGCTTGACCGATTTCACCGATGTCAAATGTGAACAGCTCATGACCGTTGAAAAATCACGCCTGGTGCGTCGCCGTGGCAACATCACCCCCGATGAACTCAGCCGCGTAGATGTGGCACTGAAGTTGAGCTTGAACCTGCTGTCGTGAGGGTAACTCCTCACTTCCACAATGTATCATCCCCTGTCAAACTATATTTAAAACTCATTGAAATTCTCTACAGGTATGATATTATTAAGCCCGTCCCCGGTATTTCTCATGAATCGCGACTCGCTATCATACATAAAAAGGAGGGATGTCATGCAACGAAAACCCTTTTTATTTGCTGTTGCCTTGCTGGCGGTCCTGCTCTCTATTCTCCTGGTAACAACATCGGGATCGCATGCGCTGGCCCACAACACCACCATTATTGATGCGCCAACGGCGACACCTGATCCCAATCAGATTCTTAATCAGGCCAATCAGGCCACATCCGAAGCTCAAGGCACACTGAACGTTATAACCAGTATCCTAAATCTCTTTTCTGTCGTTGTCGGGATATCAGCCATCGCGGTTGGATTAATTACTACTTTTGGTTTAACTTTATTAAACAGGTATCGCAAACAATTAAGTGAGGAGCGAGAGGAAGCAATCAAGAGGAGAACTGCCATGGACAATACGCTAAAAGCGGTTGTGTATCTTGGTTTAGGTGACCAACTTTACAATCACGACAGGAAACAAGAAGCAGTCGCTTTCTATCGTAAGGTCGGAAGTCTTCTCCCAGAAGACAGCGAGATTAATAATAGTTTGGGCCGCATCTATAGCGGAACTGGCTATTATGACGACGCTATCACAGCGTTTAAAGCAGCCCTTTCCGTTACTTCCAATTTTGCTGAGGCCGAAATGGAATTAGGATTGGCCTACCGCCGTCGTGGAGAAGCACAGAAAGGACCAGATGCAGAGACTCTGCGTAATGCCGATTACGACGAAGCGCTAGTGCATCTAAAGCGCGCCATTGATCTGCGCCCCAATTATGAAGACGCTCTCGCGGGACTCGGTGCAGTCTACCGCCGCATGGGAGATATTGAGAGAGATGCACAGCATGACTCCAAAGCCAGGGAATATTATGAGCAAGCCAGAAAATATTATGCACAGGCCCAAATCGCTGATCCTTCTTCTTCTTACGCACTGGGAAATGTTGCCAGTCTCTCCTGGTATTTGGGCGAGAAGAATGACGCCAAAAGATACTTCATCCTTGCTGAGGCTGCTGCAAAGGTACGCATTTTGAACGCGGGACGCACGCCGGAAATTTACTGGGACTACTATGATCAGGCACTGGCTCAACTGGTGTTAGGAGAGATCAATAACAGCAAAGCGATGAAAGACGAGGCTTTACAAACCTACGCAGCTGCAACTCGCCTTACTCCTGGCATAATACAACTCAATAGTGTCTTGAATAACCTCAACCTGCTACAAAAAGCGCAAGAGCACATAGACAGATTGGATACTGCCATCGCTATGCTGGAAGAGGCAAAAACGCAGTGAGACAAGTAGCAAATTGGCTGATTAATGGCTCATATGGCTGGTATCCCCCAGATTCATTGGCTGTAGCAGCGTAAACTCCCCATATGATAGAATCGTGACATACATATGATACATCCATGCAATCCATGTAATGGGACAATCAATCAGGGCAGGAGACACACAGTCATGCAAAAGCAGACAGGAACCATACAAGTAAAACGAACATTTCCAGAAATGCTCAAGGGCGGCGTCATTTGTGATGTGGTAAACGCGGAACAGGCGCGCATCGCAGAAGAGGCCGGGGCTTGTGCAGTGATGGCACTCGAGCGCGTGCCAGCCGATATTCGCGCTCACGGCGGCGTTGCCCGTATGAGCGACCCCGAGCTTATTATCCAGATCAAAGCGGCAGTCACCATTCCGGTCATGGCCAAGTGCCGCATCGGGCATTTTGTCGAAGCCGAGATTCTCCAGGCGATTGGCGTGGATTGTATCGACGAATCAGAGGTATTAACGCCAGCAGACGAACATTTCCATGTCAATAAGCACCTCTTCTCCGTGCCATTCGTCTGTGGAGCACGCAACCTTGGCGAAGCATTGCGCCGCATTGGCGAGGGAGCAGCGATGATGCGCACCAAGGGTGAAGCAGGCTCGGGCAATGTCGTAGAGGCCGTCCGCCATATGAGAGCCATTATGGATGGTATCCGCCGCTTGCAAATGCTCCCTGAAGAGGAATGGATGACCGAGGCTAAAAATCTTGGCGCACCCTACGAGTTGGTCACTGAAGTAGCTCGTACAGGAAAACTCCCGGTGGTCAATTTCTCGGCGGGCGGCATAGCCACACCCGCCGATGCTGCTCTGATGATGCGTTTAGGCGCCGAAGGTATCTTCGTCGGCTCCGGTATCTTCAAGTCAGGTGATCCAATGAAACGCGCCAAAGCCATCGTGCGAGCCACCACCCATTTTGAAGACCCCGCCATAATCGCGGAGGTATCGAGAAACATTGGCGAACCAATGGTGGGCATTAACCTCGATACCTTGCCCGAGGAACAATTAATGGCCCGGCGTGGCTGGTAATGTACTTTTGAACGAGACATACCCGCACTCTAAAAAAACTGCCGTAGGGCCTGGTGAGTCGCAATCCAAACAGAAAAATATATGGAATCTAAAAACTACAACTCAAAACTACGTATAGGCGTATTAGCATTACAGGGCGATTTTGAAGCTCATTGTAAAGCATTGCAAAAAGCTGCGACCGAATTGGGCATTGAAGTCGAGGGAAAAGCGATCAAATTACCCGCGCAATTAGACGGATTAGATGGTATAATAATACCAGGTGGTGAGAGTACCACCATTGGCAAACTAATGGTGTTGTATGGCTTACAGGAGCCATTACAACAGAAGATTCGCGAAGGCCTCCCCATTTGGGGAACATGTGCGGGATTGATACTATTAGCAAAAGAGACGGATAACGCGCTGGAAGGTCAACCATTATTGGCCTCGATGAACATTCGCGTCCGTCGTAACGCATTTGGCAGTCAGCGGGAAAGTTTTGAGACTGATCTGTCTGTGCCAGTACTAGGAGAAGCGCCATTCCACGCGTTCTTCATTCGGGGACCCGTCATTGAGTCGGTAGGACCTGAAGTGGAGACACTGGCAACGCTCGACGATGGAACCATCGTTGCTGTCCGCGAAGGAAGGTTACTTGGCACTGCATTTCACCCGGAGGTTTCAGGAGACCCACGCTTTCATCACTACTTTCTCCGCATAGTACAGAGCGTCAAAGGGTAATATCCATTCGGAGACCCCAGACGCGGGAGTAATGGATGATACGACCGGTACTATACGTCGATTTGCCGGGAATCATCTACTCGATTGATCGCCGTGCTCGTAGTAGACAGCACGAGTTTGCAAACTTTGTGTGCTGGCTCGAGCCGGAGGAGAAACGTCTCCCATTGCCACCTTTTCTGCGTAATATCTTTCCGCTCAATCCGGCCTCGCGCACCTGGATTTGTGAAGACCATTGGCGCATTCTCGGGTTCGCCCAGATACAGGAGAGGCCGTCCCATAACATGTGGGAGGTTTCCTACCTGGCCTCGATGGTACAGCGCAATGTCTCCAGCGACGATGTTCTGACAGCACTCCTTGAATATATGTTAGAGATGGCTGCAGGACACGGCATCCTCCGTATTTTCGCTAAGGTTGAGGACGAAATACCAGAACAGGAACTGTTCCAACGAGCAGGCTTTCAACGTTACGCCCGCGAGTTGACCTATGTCTATGATCCTGCTGGGGCCAAATCTTTTACTTCTGACCCCACTCCCAACCTTCCCTCACTGCGGCGTTGGAACCGCCACCATGTGTGGGGTTTGCATCAACTCTACCGCTCTGTTACTCCACAACGGGTACAGATGGCAGAGATGCTGGAGAACAGCGAAGAATTTGCTAAGCTACACGTCGGATCACTACGGCCGTTGCCTGCTCCCTTCTCGCGGGGGCAGGAAAACTATGTGTGTGATCTAGGCGTTCGTTTAGGAGCATGGCTGCGTCTTTGCCCGGGCCACGGTTCGGCGCCGCACCAGCTCTCTCTTATTGTCCATCCTGAACATTCTGAACTTGCTGAACCGCTTTTGCGCTTTGGAATCAGAAAGTTACAGGACCAGGGTGTAACGACGAGAAGCATCTATTGTCAGGTGCGAGAGTACGAGTCGTTTGTAATCGCCGCTCTGCGCAACAGTGGATTCGAGCAAACCACCATCAGGGCTCTGCTCGTGCGACACATAGCGCTCTTGGCTATGCGTCAGCGCACAGTCCCCGCACTTGAGCAACGAGTGGTCTATGGTGTGAAGGGCCTGGGGACGGTCAATTCCCGCCAACAATGAGGTGATAGAACTGCCTATGCAACATGTGATCACTGACGATCTGGAGGCTCTGCTAGCGACACTTCCGCCTGGCATCCACGACGCGGTCAATCGGCTAGAAAACCGAAGCGAACTGCTGGAGATCGTAATGGACCTTGGGCGTTTCGCCGAAGGCCGGTTCCCAGAAGGGGAGGTGATCCTTAGTACAGAGCCAATTACCACTGCAGACCTCGAATACGTGGTCGAACGCATCGGTGAATTTGGCGACGATAACCGTGCTGGTATTGAGCGCACGCTCCATCGTATTAGCGCCCTACGCAATCGCAAAGGAAAAGTTGTCGGCTTGACCTGCCGTATTGGTCGAGCGGTACTCGGCAGTATTGCCCTGATCCGTGATATTGTCGAACAGGGTCAATCCATCTTGATTCTCGGTCGTCCAGGTGTGGGGAAAACCACTCTGCTACGTGAAATAGCTCGCGTCCTCGCGGACGAAGCCAATAAACGGGTAGTGGTCGTCGATACCTCCAATGAAATCGCAGGTGATGGGGATATTCCGCATCACGGCATTGGTCGTGCCCGCCGCATGCAGGTGGCACGCACCGCAGAACAGCACGCGGTGATGATTGAGGCCGTCGAAAACCATATGCCCCAGGTAATCGTCATAGATGAAATCGGTACAGAGCTGGAAGCCGCCGCCGCGCGCACAATTGCTGAACGCGGTGTACAGCTTGTGGCAACTGCCCATGGTAACTCACTGGGTAATCTGCTGGTCAACCCTACGCTCTCTGATCTTGTCGGCGGAATCCAGACCGTGACCCTCGGTGACGAGGAGGCGCGGCGACGTCATACGCAGAAGAGTATCCTGGAACGTAAAGCGCCACCGACCTTCGATGTGGTGGTTGAACAGCAGAGCTGGCAAGAACTCATCGTGCATCGCGATGTCGCTGAAACGGTGGACAGTATGCTGCGAGGGCACGCCGTCACTGCCGAGGAACGCACGCGCGATGAAGAGAGTGGGCGTGTCACCATGCGCCGTATCTCCGCAGGTGGTATGGAGGTACCGACCTGGGGCGTTGGCGGCCTTGGTGGACCTGTCGATCCTCGCCTGGCAGGTCCAGGTGGAAACTATGAGCGTTCCAGCCGTGGCAATAATAGCAACGAGGACTGGGGACAGTTTCGCCAGGTTGGACAGGGACAAGGTTTTCGTAACGGTGGGAGCGCTGGAGGCGGTGGCAATGAGCGCGCACGCGGTCGAAGCCAGAGCCAGCCGCAAACGCAATTTCGAGCTTTAGCGCCGACCGGGACGTCTCCAGCGGACGTGGAACACCAGCGCCCCACGGCATTGCTGGCCACTCAACGTGCTCCTCAGGCCGAAGGGGTTTACAAACCTGAAGAGATGGAGGAACCGGTGCCGATCATGAAGACGCTGCGCGTCTATCCGTTCGGCGTAAACCGCGACCGCCTGGCAGAGTCAGCACGTCAACTACGTGTACCCATCATTGTCACGAACAACCAGAGTGATGCCGATGCTGTCATAACTTTGAAAAATTACTATCGCCGCCAACCTGAGCGGTTGCAGCAAGCGGAACAGGACCGCAAGTTGATTATCATCCTGAAAAACAATACCGTCGCCCAAATGCAGCATGCACTTGCGCACGTCTTCGACATTCCTACGGCGGACGCGCCGCCTGATGACGAAGACGAGGCAGAGGGTGAAGGGAAAGATACAGTTGATTCAACGACGCGAGCCTTGCTGGAGACAGAGGACGCCATTCATCAGGTCCTGAACAAAGGCTTGACGACGGCAGAATTGGCTCCAGCCAATGCCTACATCCGCAGATTGCAGCACCAGATGGCAACGCGCTATAACCTGATCTCGCGCAGTAGAGGAAAAGAACCCTATCGAAGGGTGAAGATCTTTCGGTCGAGAGATTAGGAAAGGAAAGTAAAAATCACTTTGCCACCCGCGCGGGTGGCAAAGTGATTTTTACTTTAGCGGCAGTTATTGAATATCATACCTTTTTCTAGGCTATTGTCAATCCTACCTGCCTCCCCAAGGTCGCGATAGACCCCTGCTCGCCGGTTTCGTGCCCTGCGCTACTGGCTGCGGCACATTAGCATGAGTCATTTCCCAGGTTGTGGATAAGAAGAGTATCCATCCCCAGGCGAGGAGTGGAAAACCTATCGTCACCAGAGCCTGGCCTGTCCAGGGAGGCTGCCAGAGCCAGAAGTAACAACTGAGCAGGGCCCCCATCGTGAGCAGTATAGCCAGCAACATAGTGCGACGGCTGGCTGAAGACAGCGCCAGAGCCACTGGCAATAGGGCATACCAGGGCCAGTAGGTGGGCATCAAGACAAGTAGCGCCAGGGCGATCCAGCTACTGAACAACACGACCAGTTCGACGGTGTCGGCTAACCAGCAGCCAAGCAGCAGCAGAGCGCCAACCGTCACAGTGACGAAAATCGTCCAGTGGTGAGGAGCAACCAGCCAGGACAGCACCGGGGGCAATGTCACGGGCAGGTTGATGAGCGCAGCATCAAGCGAATTGATCGCCTTGTCTTGTAAAAAGACTTGTTGCGTATAGGTAAGCAAACCTGCTAAGCCCCAGCCCGACCAGTAAGGCGCGTATGCCAGTATGACAACCAGGGCAGAGACACCGGCAGCCGACATCCACCAGAACACACGCCATCTAGAGGGTATTGTTTGAGCTTCTTTCAGCAAAAGGCGGAAAAAGAGCGGCAGTAGCAGGATCGTTAACATGTTGATAAGCATCGCCAGAAGCATCAATACCCAGCCTAAAATGGGCGATTTGCGTTGAAAGAAGAAAATCGCCAGTAAAATGAAGAGGACGACCACTACATCCAGGTGCATTCCATTGATACTCAGCAGCAGAACCAGCGGATTCCAGCCATAGAGTATGGTGGCAGATATCCGCATCTCTGGTTTCAGTTTCGCCAGGATAACCCAGATGAGCACAGTATTGATGAGATGTGATGCCAGGCCAATACCACGGAACAGCAGGAGGACATTCGCGACGCTATCGCGCGCCAGCAGTACCACGGGAATACATAGATCTATCCAGACTGGACCGGGGGCTGTCACACTTTGTGTGCCGTTGACAATACCTTTTTGTAATAGTTCATGCGGGAAAGCCGTAAGAGAGACCGCGTATGGGTTCACATGATAAATGGTAACCAGGTGTCCATATATGCCATAGAGAAACATCCCCTGCGACAGGATAGCAGGAGCAAAGTAACAGGTCACGCCAAAGACGCCTGTCAGGATGATGATTGTGCTGAACAACGCGCGGGTATCGTTGAGCGAGAGCCGTTCTCGTAGCACACGATCTCCTACACGTCCTGCGAGGAACGTGATTACAAAAGCCAGTCCGAGCAAGAATAAGAGCAAGTTGGCGTTTCCATCCACCGTACCCAAACCTTCATGAGCGAGGACGAAGAGTGGGACATGTGAAAGCGCTGTTACAACGAAGGGCAACACGGAAGTCCAATAGAGGTGTGGTAGCCAGGGGAAGAGGCCAAGTAACGCCTGCCTGGCCGCGTCCGTCCTGGATGTAGCGGCAGCGAGCAGAGGATAGACTGCCAGTAAGAGCAATTCCAGGAGCGCTCCCAGGCCCAAAAGCGTTAACAGGGCGCGCCGTCCATAATTCGGACAGTTTTTTGCAGGAGTTTGCAGCTCATTGGGATAGGACTGCGAACGCGTAGCAATGGGCGCCGTTGGCAAGGTAGCGCCGGGTAGCGCCGGCTGTGTTCTGCCCGAGCGCACTGGATATAAGCTTTTGTCTCTACCGCCTGGACGCCACTGCATATGTTTCACCAACCCTGGGAGTGCAAGGGAGCAAAGGCCACTTCCCTTGGTGGGTATCCCCTCATACCCTTCCTTTTGCGCTATCGATCACCATACATAGTATCGGGCATAGAGCAATTGCTGTCAATGAGTAGTTCTGCTACAAAAAGCGCTCAATTGTTTCCGCTTTTCCGTTTTTCTAGTGTATAGAAGGAATAGGAAGTTGGAATTCTTAGTAAACCTTAGCTCTATTGTCAGACATAGCGAAGAATGCTATAATGGCGAGGTGTTTTGAGCACCCCGCTACCATCGCGGGACAATACATGCTGAGGCCGCGCAGTTTTAGCGGCATCTGTCTTCTTATGCACCGGCATAAAGTCGGTGTTCCACCTGCTCTGGCAGTCCCTGGGTGAAGGGAAAGAGTTCTACCAGCAGATGTAGGTAGGTACTCATCTCAACCGGCACTTCAGAGGTAAATCTGACCAGGTGCAAACCCAAAGGAAGGAGGTGACTTCGTGAGACGAGATTACGAACTTGGATTCATTCTCAGCCCCGAAGTCAGTGAAGAGCAAACACGGGCAATTTTAGACCGTGTCGAACAGGTCGTCGCGAATTATAACGGCGAGGTCGTCAGAGTTAACCAATGGGGGCGTCGTCGCCTGGGATACCCCATTCAACACCACCGCGACGGATTTTATATATTCATAGACATGATTCTGACCCCTGAGACGGTAATTGAACTCGATCGTACACTCAAGGTTTCGGAAGAGGTCTTGCGGCATCTCATCAAGCGGCGCGATCCAAAGACTGTACAGAAGGAACGCGAGGCTCGTGCCGCTGCCGCGGCAGCTTCTGCTGCTCCAACTGCAGCAGTGGAAGAGCAAGAGTTGGAGGGAGTAGCTCCCGACGAGAATCTGGTCGGTGAAGAGACAGAACTCCCAGTTGGCTTGTCCCCCGAGGACATCGAAGATGTCCCACATGCAATAGAAGAAGAAATCATCGAAGCCTGAGTAAATAAATACGTTTGGGTCGATTCGTCTGATCTCCGCGGTAGAGAAGAGTTGAGGAAGTGATTATCACATCGAAAGGATCTTGA
>Ga0137387_10002121_pt1 | contig 10071 bp, 10 predicted proteins | sample SagtaG_3_FD_104909 | JGI IMG/M metagenome (GOLD analysis project Ga0137387, IMG submission 104909) | Vadose zone soil microbial communities from Angelo Coast Range Reserve, California, USA - Sage2_R_115_16 metaG | ecosystem: Environmental > Terrestrial > Soil > Vadose zone > Saprolite | place...
GTCATCCGCGCCCCGTGGGGATCCGAGACCCCGACGAGCTGAATCTGCCCGATCATGATCGGGCCCGAGGTGCTCGCCGAGAATCCGCCCCGCTCCCGCGCCATCCGAGCCGCATTCGAGGCCGCTGCGACGACGCTCGGCTCTTCAATCGCCATCGGGACCAGGTAGTCGCGCTCGTTGATTCGAAAATTCACCGCGACCCCTAGGGGGATCGGCATCGCCCCGACCACATTCTCGATCATCCGGTCGACTTGGTCGAACTTCAGTGCCCCCGTGTTCCGGATCGTCTCGACTTCCGCGTCCGAGAGCTCGCCGAACGATCGGATGATCTGCCAGCGGTCCTCGGGGGTCTTCTTGTAGAAACCGGACACGTCCGAGCTCTTCATCGCGGCACCGGTCGCAGGAGTAGAGCGTCTGCGCCATAAAGGCATCGCGCGTCGACGGCCCATTTCCTCCGCCGGGACCGCGATCGAGTTCCCGGGCCGAAGGACATTGCGGCGACGGACCTGCTCATGGCGGCGATGACGGTCGCGTCGACCCGGGTCAGGACCCCCGGCCACCAGAGAGAACACGAATGCCGCCGTCGCCTCCCGTCGGCCGATTCCTTCCCTCGCGGACGCGCTGATTCGCTCATAATGATATAAATACGGCTTGGGGGATGCCGCGCGACAGAGACCGCATCGGGGGTGAGCGAGATGCCCGTCGTCCTGGGAGACATCGCGATCCCGTTTCAGGCGTCCGCGTCGGCCTCGCCGGTTGGGTTCTGGCTCTTCCTCCTCGCGCTCTACGTCGCCTTCCTGCTCATCGCGCTTTGGGTTTACCAGGACGCGCGGATTCGCGGCATGAACAACCTCTTCTGGTTCGCCATCGTGTTCTTGGTGCCCGTGTTCGGACTCGTGGGTTACGTGATTTACCGCAGGGACCGCCCGCTCTGAGGCGGGCCGCGTCGTGTGCGAGCGCTGATAGTCCGCGGATTGAGCCTTGCAGCGAGTTCGATGATTGGCCTAAGATTTTGTCAAAATTGGGGCGGCGCCAGAATGTTTAAAACCACGTCAAAACATGTCGCCCGGGGTTATTATGGAGGAGCAGCAGGCACCTTCGGCGGAGCCAAAGCCCGGCCCCCCGAAGCGCAGGACATTGTGGATCGCGATCGCGGTGGTCGTCGTCATCGTCGTCGTCCTCTTGGCGGCGGTGCTTGGAGGCTTGTTCGCGGGGGCCAAACCCCAGGCGATCTTTTTTGTCGGGTATCCGGGCGAAGGGGACAAGCTGGTTCCGACTTGGTGGAGCAATCGGGCGCAGTGGCCCGCGCAGTGGCTGTACTCGGAAGGCCTTCAAGACATCAGCTTCATGGGTCGGCTGAAGACCGCCGGAGTCGATGTGACTTCGATCGAAGGGACCGCGCCGACGGCACCGATTTCTCCAGACTACAACACCTCATCGGGGCTCTTCAACACGGAATATCAAGCGATGTTCGGCCGGGCGCCGAAGCTGTACGGCCCGAACTCGTACGATGCGATGTTCACCCTCGCGTTGGCGTTCCAGAAGGCCCAGACGACGGATACGAACTCGTCCTCGTTCAAGGCGGCGCTGCGCGCCGTCGCAAACCCGCCGGGTGTCGCGATTCGGCCGGGCGAATGGGCAAAGGCTGCGGGCGACATCACGGCCGGCACCGACATCGATTACCAAGGCGCATCGGGCGCCGTCAATTATGACCAGTTCGGCGAAGTTGGCAGTGATTATGAAGCCTGGAGCGTGAATGCGAGCGCCGGGATCAACCAGAAGGTGTTCATCCCGGAGGGATCGTGGGGCACCTCGAGCGTGCACTCCGCGGCCATGAAGGCGGACAGCCTCCCCGTGGATCCGGCCGCACCGACGAACCTGCCGATTGGCACCCTGTTCGACTTGACAGGTCCCCTGAAGGACTTCGGACCGGACCAGCAGAACGGGACGGTCCTAGCCGCCACGGACATAAACTCGGCGGGCGGGATCACGATTGGCGCCACCGTGTACAACATCCAGTTGTACCACGAGGACGACGGCACGGACGCGACGAAGGCCGCCGCCGCCGCGACGAAGCTCGTGACGGTCGACGGCGTCAAGGCGCTCATCGGAGCCACGGCTTCGAGCGCTTCCGCGGCCGCGTTTGCGGTGATTGCGCCGGCGGGGATCATCGAAATCACGAGTTCCTCGACGTCTCCGGTCTTCACGACCGCTGACACGACGGACCAGTTCTGGCGCACCGCTCCGTCCGACGCGCTCCAGGGAAAGGCTGCCGGCTGGTACGCGTTCACGCAGCGCGGGTGGCGAACCATGTCCGTGCTGTACGTGGACAACGCGTACGGACGCGGTCTATCGGGTGTCTTTGCGGCGGACTTCAAGGCTCGGGGCGGCCAAATCCTTCGGCTTGTCCCCTTCCCGGAAGACCCCGCGAAGGTCGATGCGAACTCGATCTTGCAGACGCTCTTCACGCCCGGATCGGCATCGTACATTCCGATCGCAACGTGGCGGACGGAGGAGTACGGGCCAACGCTGCGCTAGGCCGGAGGCTCGGTCGAATCGCCTGAGCCAGCGGTAGCTCCGCCCAGGAACATCTGTCCGATCTCGGGGTTCGTCAGAATCCGGTCCGCCTGATCCGTCAACCGGTTGCGCCCGGCCTCCAGCACATAGCCGCGATGGGCGAGCTGGAGCGCCTTGCGCGCGTTTTGCTCGACGAGGACGATCGCGGTTCCGGCCGCATTGACCGCCGCGATTTGGAGGAAGAGGGCATCGACCAACTTCGGCGCCAGGCCGGCGGACGGCTCGTCGATCAGTAGGATCTTCGGCTTCAGGATGAGGGCCCTCGCGATTGCAACCATCTGTTGTTGGCCCCCGCTCAGATTGGCGGTCCGTTCGCGAACCCGCGTGCGCAGGTCCGGAAACAGCCGGAGGATTTCGTCCGTCCTCGCATCGATCGCACCCGAATCGAGCCGCTTCGCCGAGTAGTATCGGGGATGCGGCGTGAACCCGAGGGCCCGTGCGACCCGTTCGCGCAGCCCCGCGGTCCATGCGCTGAGGGCACCCGACGGCCCGAAGTTCAGCAGGTACGCGCCCATCTCCAGATTCTCCCGGACGGTGAGCGTGCGAAACACGTTGCTGACCTGCGGCACGTAGCTCATGCCGAGAGCGACGATGGCTTCCGGCGCCCACCCGGTGATGTCGCGCCCTTCGAGGGTTACGGATCCGTCGACCGGCTTGAGCAACCCGAAGATCGCCTTGATGAGGGTGGACTTCCCCGCCCCATTCGGCCCGATGACGGCGACGATTTCGCCCGAATCGAGGGAGAGCGACACGCCGCGGAGAATCGGCACCTCGCTGTATCCGACCGTGAGGTTGCTGGCCTCCAGGAGCGCCAACCTAGCCTCCCAGGTACGATTCGAGGACCGCTGGATGGGCGCGGACTTCGGCGGGTTTCCCTTCCGCGATCACGCGGCCCTGATGCATGACGATGACCCGGTCGCACCGGTTGAACACCACGTTCATGTCGTGTTCAATCAGGAAGAACGTCTTGCCACTCTTGCGGAGATCCTCGATGAGGGAGAGGATCTTGAGGCTGAGGGTCGGATTGACGCCGGCGACGGGCTCGTCGAGCAAGATGAGCGACGGGTCCATGACGAGGACTCGCGCGAGTTCGAGGAGTTTTTTCTGGCCGCCCGAAAGGTTCCTCGAGGGTTCATCGGCCAACTCCGAGAGCCCGATGAGGGCCAACAAATCCCGCGACTGCCGCTCCAGCTCCTCTTCCCGTCGCCAGACCCGTCGCAGCCCGAGTAGGGACAGCACGGGGCTCTCCCCGGGCTCGCCCCGCGCGCTGACCATGACGTTCTCGAGGACCGTCAGGGAGCGAAATTCCCGGGGGATCTGGAAGGTCTTCGCGAGGCCTCGCTCCACGATCTCGTACGGCGGCAGACCGTCGATTCGCTCGTCGCGGAACACGATCCGGCCGACGTCGGGTGCGTAGGTGCCGATGACAAGATTGAAGAGGGTCGTCTTGCCCGCCCCGTTCGGCCCGATCAGCCCGACGATACTCCCGGCCTCGACCGCGAGGGTGCATTTGTCGACCGCCCGAATCCCGCCGAACGACTTCGACACCCCGTCCACCTCGAGGAGGAGCACGGTCAGCGCCTCCCGAACAGGATCCACGGCTTCTTCGTGACCTTGCGTGGCTCGGGCACGAGCCCCGCGGGGCGGAACAGGATGAGGGCGATCAGCAAGAGGCCGATCGCGATGAGCCGGAGGTAGAAGATCCGGATATCCCAGAACGAGGACAGGTTGAACCAATCCTTCGCGCGGAGCGTGAAGTATTCCAGGAACGTCAGCGCGAACGCCCCCACGATGACGCCCTTATTGTTGCCGCTCCCGCCGACGATGACCATCGTCCAGATGCTGAAAGTCAGCGCGGGAGTGAAGCTGTCCGGCACGGCGACCCGTAAGAGACTGGCGAAGAGAGCGCCGGCGCCGCCCATCAGCGCCGCGCCGATTACGAACGCCTGCAGCTTGAGGAAGTACGTGTTCTTCCCCAGCGCGAGGGCGGCATCCTCGTCCTCGCGGATCGCCTTCAGGGCCCGGCCCCAGGGAGCCCGTGTTGCCCTCTGGATCAGGAAAAACACGAGGAGCACGATCACGCCCGCCGTGATGGCGAACGCGAGTTCCGTCCGCCACACGTCCTGGCCGAACTCCCAGGGCCTCGGAATCCGCAGGATGCCGTAGACCCCGCCGGTCACGGGATCCGAGTTCCGGATCGATTCGACGGCAATCGCTCCGAGGGCCAGGGTCGCAATCGCGAGGTAGTCCGCTCGGAGTCGGAGCGTCGGGATCGCGATCAGCAAGCCGACCAAGCCGCTCACCACCATGGCGGCGATGCCTCCGACAAGGAACCCGACGAGCACGGTGTACGGCGTGAAAATCGCGAACAGCGAAACGAGTCCGAGATGGCCGGGGCCTCCGGGTCCTGGGCCGATCGCGGGCGTCGTGAAGATCGCGCCGATGTAGGCGCCGATTCCGAAGAACCCCGCGACTCCGGCGTTGAAGAGTCCGGTATGGCCCCACTGCAGGTTGAGTCCGAGGGCGACGATCGCAAAGATGAACGCCGGGGCGATCCAGGCCCGACTCAGATCGGTCACGAGGCTCAGGTCGACCAACTAGAACAGCCCCCGCCGGATGCCCTTCAACATTTCTGCGATCTCCGTCCGGAGGGGCCGGATCTCGCCGCCGATCGGACGGCCGACGAGCCCGGTGGGCTTCACGAGGAGCGTGGCCACGAGGAGCGCGAATGGGACCGCGATTTGCCATCGCGGATCGAGGCCACTCACCAAGGAGACCAGGAAAAACAGGGATTGGGACAAGCCGACGACGAGCGAGCCGAGGATGGCACCCGTGGTCGAGCCGATTCCTCCGACGATGACGGCCGCGAACATCGTCAGGAGGAGGGTCGCCCCCATGCTCGGGGCCAGCGTCCCGACGGACACGCCTAGCACGGATCCGCTGAGGGACGCGAGGACCCCGGCCAGGATCCACGTCATCCAGTACACGACCCGCGTGTTCACGCCGCTGACCCGAGCGAGGTCCCGGTTGTCGGCGGTCGCGCGCATCGCTTTCCCGAGCTTCGTGTACTTCAAAAGGACGACGGTCGCGGTCGTCGCAGACGCGGCCACGGCCATCGGGACTAGGTCCCGGATCGGTGTATTGCTGATGGCTCCCCCGAAGAAGACCCAGTTGTCCGGGTATCGGATCCCGTAGCTCAGGAACGCGGGGCCGAAGTACGTCGTGAGGCTGTTCTGCATTACAAGCGACACGCCGATCGACGCCACGAGGGGTGCGACGGGACCGCGATTCTCCAGCCGCGCGTAGATCAGGACCTCTTGCACGACGCCTGCGAGTGCGACCACGAATACCGCCCAGATCGCCGCCGTCAAGAGGTCGCGTGTCCCTCCGAGGAAGACGAAGGTGAAGTATGCGCCCAACGTCATCATGTCCCCGTGGGCGAAGTTCGCGAACTTCTTCACCCCGTACAGGAGGTTGATTCCGATCGCGCCGAGGATGACGATGGATGCTTGGACCAGGCCATTGAAAAGGAACTGGACAACCACGCCGCGCTCCTCCTCCCGTTGTCTGGCGCGAAATCGGAACTCAGCATATAAGAGTTCGCGGATTACGAACGCGTGAGCGAAGGGGCGCCGCCTACGGGCCGGCTCGATTCGGTCGTCATCCTGGATCGCCGCGGGACGAAGCGGTTCGTGTCTCTGACGGGAGACATGGTCACGGTCCCTGGCCTCGGCGTATTCGCGTGCGAAACGCTGCGGTCGGCGCTCGGCCGGGTCGTGCGGGTCGGCGCATCGACGGTCCTGGTCCTCCGGCCGTCCGTCCGCGACCTGCGCGATACGATGGACCGGGAGGCTCAGGCGCTCACGCACAAGGATCTCGCGGCGATCCTGTACGGGATCGACATCGCCCCGGGCGCTCGCGTCCTCGAGGCGGGAGCGGGTTCGGGCACCTTGACGACGGTCCTCGCCCGTGCGGTCGGGCCGACCGGCCGAGTCTATTCGTACGACCTTCGAGGCGACTTTCTCGAGGTCGCCCGGGCCAACGCGGAGCGCGCGGCCGCGTCCTCTTCCATCGAGTTCGTCCAAGGGGATGTGCGGGCGGGGATCTCGGAGCACGACCTCGACGCGGTCGTCCTCGACATACCGGATCCTTGGAATGCCATCGCAGCCGCTTGGCAAGCCCTGCGTCCCTGTGGCCATCTCGCCACGTTCTCTCCGAACATGGAACAGGTGAAAGGGACCGTCGCGGCGATCCGGGCCCTGCCCTTCGTCGACACGCGAACGGTCGAGCTCATCGAGCGGGAGATGGAGGTGCGGGACATCGGCGTGCGGCCCTCCTCGGCCGCCCTGGGGCACACGGGCTACCTGACCTTCGCCCGGAAAGTCCTTGACCCGTTCCCGTAGCGACGTGTCGATCCTACGCGGGGCGAATTTGGACGGTCAGCCAAGGGCCATCGGCCGCGCGAGTTCTGGTTGCATGACGCGATGTGAGAGCCGGCTGAATCGGTCTGGATGGAGTGTGTGGACCGGCATTACAATCTTCGCGCCGATCGTCTCGAGCATCTCGCCGACTTCGCGTTCGCTGAGGTGTCCCGAGGCATGCAGCTGGTGTCGCTGCAAGCTGAAACGATCGAGCCAGTGCTGCAGCACCGCATCGTTGACGTCGTCCTCCTCGAACGGCTCGCTCTTCGAATGGATGAAGGGAGAACCGGGCGGCGGCCGCAAGTCCACGAGCTCCGGCAAGTGCCAGAAATCGAGCTGTACGAGGTAGTCCGACGGCCGAGCCGCGATTTGTTCCGCCGTCACGACACGATCCTTGAGCTTCGCCTGGAGCTCCTTCTCCCACGGATCCGTTTTCCGCATGAGGCGGTCGAACAGGACGAGGTCATTCTCCCGAGCCACGTCGGGCACCGCAATGTGGGTGTCCTTTTGGAGCGTCAGGAGAAGATGCGCCGTCTTCGCGTTGACGACGAACTTGCGACCGACCTCTTGCGCGGCCTCGAAAAAGGTGCGGATTCGGTCCACGTCGCGTCCCGGAAACGTGACGATCGCGAGCTTTTCTTTGAGCGGCGTGAGGAGCCGGATCGCGTCCGCCTTGACGTCGGCCTCGGTGAGGGTCCCCCGCGGATCGTCCGGCGTGACCCGGGTGCCTTCCGTGATCAGGACGACCGGTTTCGCCGCGGCCGCGGCGGTGATGAAGTCCTCCGTCAACGTCTTCATCGGCCCGTGGTGGCGGAGGTCCCCGGTGTACGCGATTGTGCCCTCGCTCGTGTGCACGAGGTAGCCGTACGCCGCCGGGGCGCTGTGGTCGACGTGGATCGGCTCGACCTCGAGACCGTCGACGGTCGTGGCCTGGCCCGAGCGGAAGGTCTGATAGGCGTGGGTCCCGAGCTTCAGAAAGGGCGCTCGCGCGGTCGTGTCGAGCGACTCGAGGATGGTCCGCGCGCCCTCTCCGAGGTGGACCGGGATGTTCGGGTCGACGAACCGAAGTTGCTGCGTGTGGTCGTAGTGGACGTGGGTGATGAAAATCGCCGAAAAGGCCGGCGGTTCCCACGTCATGTCGGTCGGGTCGAGGGCTTCCGAGGAGTAGAGCCCAGGAATTTTCCGGATAAGATCCAAAGCGAAATAGTCCCGGAGGCCGAATCGTTCTCGCGGCTGAAGGAACTCGACGAAGTACTCCTCGCCGAGGTCGAACGGCGCCCCCATGTCGAGCCAGACCCGAGCGTCTCGGTCCTCGACGAGGATCTTGTTCCCGCCGATCTCGCCGACGCCGCCGTAGAACGTGAGGTTCGCCACGGCATCCACCGGCCCGTGCTCACTCCGCGAGCTGCACCACGATCACGTCCCGAACCGATTTCATCGACCGGAAGCCGAGGATGAGCCGTCCCTCGGGGTCCGTCTTGAAGAGACGGGTCTCGACGGTTTCGGCCGGCGTCACGAGGAGCGATGGAATCCGACCGGTCTTCGTCTCGACGAGGAAGTCCGCCAAGACCCCGAGGATTTGCCCGTCCTCTGTCATGACCGTCTTCCCTCGGAGCTCGGTCGCGAAAACCTTCATTCCCGCCGCGGCGCGTATCCTCCGATGCTTATTTTTCCTTTCTGGCCTATAGCCGTGTGACGTCGATGCGAAACCGTCTGAATTTGAACCAAACGAAGTTTCGAAACTCACGACGGCACTTTCTTATACGGCCGGCGGCGTTGCGTCGCCCCCTTATCGGAGGCTCCCGCCATGGACAATCTCATCGTCGAACGGCCCGCGTTCGTAGGCCTCGTCACCTCCGCGGTCGAGGCGTACAATCGAGAGACGAACGGATTCCTGGTCGGGAACCGCGGGACCCGGATCATGCGGCAGCGCCCACGTGAGGTGACGGTCCTTCGCGCCGCGTATCCGCTGCAGACGGAGGACCGCAAACCGAACTGGGTGAGCCACGGGAACGAAAAGGCGTTCAAACGGGCCCGAGGGGCGATCGAGAATCTCGACGTGGGCTATGCGGTCCTCGGCGGCTTCCACTCCCACACGGGCGACGACGGCGCGGCGAGCCTCTCTCGGACGGACTTGGATTATGTGGCCGACGAGCTGCGGCGCATCTCTCGGGGTCGGCCCGCCGAGCGCGTGAAGTGGCTCGAGGTCGTCTTGGCGCTGAAGCGCCGGGAATGGTCGCGGAACCATGAACCCGGCTGGACGACGCGGGCGTACCGGAGGAAGCTCGGCTGCACGGTGGCCCTCGACCCGACGTACGGCTACGACATGACGATCGGCGGCTTCTGGGTCGAAGGCGAGCCGGACGGCGAACCGGGCCGGTGGGACGTCGTCGGCACGAGCGAGGCCCGATTGCTGCTCCCCTGGAACCAGTGACGTCGGCCAACTACCGGGTTGCGGGGGGCTGTTGCCCACCCGGCGGAGGACCGGACCACCCGCGGCGGCCGAGGCGGCTGCTGAGGAGTTCCTGCACTTGAGCCGGACGGGAGATCATGTCGAGGTTCATCGTGTCGTCCCCCGTGTCGACGACGATCGTCCCGATCCGAAGAATCCGCTGCCCGAACGTCTGCTTCAGGTCGACCCGCTCGAGCTGGGTGTAGGGAATCATCACGGTATTCTTGTTGAGGATCCCGTCTTCGCGGATGATCTTGTTGTCCGTGATGACGTAGCGCGTCGTCTTCCGTTTCAGCTCCGCGACGAGGAACGCGATGAGGGCGAGGAACAGGAACAAGGCGGCGAGGATCGTACTCGCCGGCACGCTGCCCAAGGTCGGATTCCCGAGGGTCGAGGAGAACCGCCACGGGAGCTGGACGAACAGGACTCCGGCCAGGATCAAGGCGAGGACCATGGCGCTCCACCATCGGAGGGCGATGAGCCGCGTCGGTCGCGTCACCAGCAAAGTCTGTTCGCCCGCATAGGACATGGTCTGGCCGTCCGCGGCGTCCATCCGGAGAGGTCGATAAAACAGTTTCGACCGGAAGGCCCAGACGATCTCCGGGAGGATTCGGTTCGACA
>Ga0137387_10002125_pt1 | contig 10057 bp, 10 predicted proteins | sample SagtaG_3_FD_104909 | JGI IMG/M metagenome (GOLD analysis project Ga0137387, IMG submission 104909) | Vadose zone soil microbial communities from Angelo Coast Range Reserve, California, USA - Sage2_R_115_16 metaG | ecosystem: Environmental > Terrestrial > Soil > Vadose zone > Saprolite | place...
AGACACGACCGCCCGGCCGCCTCCTCGGCGCACGGGAGGTGATCGCCCTGGTGGAAATGGACCTCCGAGCAAGGGCCGCAGGTGCCATGGTCGCCCATCGCCCAGAAGTTGTCCTCCTCCCCCAGGCGCAGGATCCGGTCGTCCGTGAGGCCGGCAACCTTCTTCCAGAGCGCGTGCGCGTCGTCGTCGTCCGTGAAGACCGTCGCCGCGAGGCGTCGTGGGTCGAGCCCGAGCTCGCGCGTCAGGAACTCCCAGGCGAAGGCGATCGCCTCCGCCTTGAAGTAGTCGCCGAAGGAGAAGTTCCCGAGCATCTCGAAGAAGGTGTGATGGCGCGCGGTCCGGCCGACGTTCTCGAGGTCGTTGTGCTTGCCGCCTGCCCGGACGCACTTCTGGCAGGTGGTCGCGCGCACGTAGTCGCGCTGCTCCTCGCCGAGGAAGACGGCCTTGAACTGCACCATGCCCGCGTTGGTGAAGAGGAGGGTCGGGTCGGCCCCGGGAACGAGCGGCGACGAGCGCACGCGCGTGTGACCGTTCTCCTCGAAGTAGGCCAGGAATTTCTCGCGGATCGCGCTGCCGGTCATCGGAAGGCTCATTGTACCCCGGTCAGTCCTCGCCGGAGAGCCCCGTGGACTCGCGCAGGACCCGGGCGACGATCGCCTCAGGGTACCCGCGCCGCATGAGGAAGCCGCGCAGACGCGCGGCCGTGCGGACGGGATCAGTCGAGCGCAGCGCGGGCAGGCGCCGGCGCGCCGCCGCCCGCGCCCGCGCGAGCTCGGCCTCCGGAGCCACGGCGGACAGCGCTCGGTCGATGAGAGATGAGGCGACGCCGCGCGCGCGGAGCTCGGCGCGTAGGCGCGCCGGACCGTAGCCACGAGCCGCGCGCGCGTCCACCCACTGGCGCGCGAAGGCGGCGTCGTCCACGTCACCGCGCCCGGCGAGGTCGGTGACCACCTCGCTGGCCACGGACGGGGGAGCGCCGCGGCGCTCCAGGCGCAGGGTGAGCTCGCGCCGGGTCCACGCCCGCCGCGAGAGCAGGCCGGCCGCCGCGCGGCGCGCGGCGGTGGCGTCGAGGACAACCCGCCGGGGCGCTACGATCGTTTGAAGAAGGCGCCGGCGCCCGTTTTGGGGCTGCCCTTGGGCACCTCGGGCGCCTTCTCGTCTTTCTTCTGCTCGAACGATTGCTCGCCCGTGGAGAAGATGCCGCGGACCCTGAGGTCGAAGTCGTCCGGGCTCGACGCCGCCTCCCGCGCCGTCTCGTGGGAGACGAGGCCATCACGGAAGAGCTGGAGCAGGCACTGGTCGAAGGTCTGCATCCCGTACTGGCTGTGGCCCTGCGCGATGGCCGCCGGGATGTCGGGCGTCCGCTTCGCCTCCCGGATGCAGTCCCGGATGAGCCCGGTGGCGATCATGATCTCGACGGCGGGCACACGGCCATCGCCGCCGATCCTCGGGATCAGGCGCTGCGAGATCACGCCCTGCATGACGGCCGCGAGCTGGTCGCGGATCTGCTGCTCTTGGTGGGGAGGAAAGTTGCCGATGATCCGGTTGACCGTCTCCGTCGCGTTCAGCGTGTGGAGGGTCGAGAAGACCAGGTGGCCGGTCTCCGCCGCGTGCAGCGCGACGGACATTGTCTCGGGGTCGCGCATCTCGCCCACCAGGATGACGTCGGGGTCCTCGCGGAGCGCGGCGCGGAGCGCGACGGCGAAGCTCGTCGAGTCATGGCCGATCTCGCGCTGGCTGACGACGCAGTTGATGTCGTCGTGCATGAACTCGATCGGGTCCTCGATCGTGATGATGTGGTCGTTCCGGTTACGATTGATGAAGTCGACCATCGCCGCGAGCGTCGTCGACTTGCCGGAGCCTGTGATGCCGGTGCAAAGGACGAGCCCGCGACGCTGCATCGAGAGCTGCTCGAGAACGGGGGGCAGGCCGAGCTCGTCGAACTTCGGCTTCTTCGACGGGATCGACCGGAGCACCGCCCGGATGCTGCCGAGCGCCAGGAAGATGTTGACGCGGAAGCGCCCGACGTTCCGGACGGCGTACCCGGTGTCGATCTCCTTGCCCTCGCGAAGCTGGTTGTACGAGCGCTCCGGGAGCATCTTCCGGGCGAACACGTCCATGTCCTCGGCCGCGACGACCCCGAAATCGGCCTGGGGCAACAGGCGCCCGTGGATACGCAGGATCGGAGGCGCGCCCGATTTGAGGTGGAGGTCTGACCCGCCCCGCTCGGCGGCAGTCATCAAGAGCCGGTCGAAGTCGATCGCCATCCCTGACTCCTATTTGATCAGTGCGGCCGGGCGTAGCCCAAGGGCCTCACGGATCTTGGCCTCAAGATCGGCGACCGTCGCCGGATTCTCCTGGAACCACTTCTTCGCGTTCTCGCGCCCCTGCCCGATGCGCTCGTTCTTGTAAGTGTACCAGGTGCCGGACTTTTCGATGATGCCCTGCTCGACGCCGGCGTCGAGCACCGTGCCCGCCTTCGAGATCCCCTCGCCGTAGATCATGTCGAACTCGGCCTCGCGGTGGGGGGGCGCGAGCTTGTTCTTCACGACCTTCACCTTGGTCCGAACGCCGAGCGATTCGGTCCCCTGCTTGATCGCGTCCTGGCGTCGGATGTCCATGCGGATCGACGCGTAGAACTTGAGCGCGCGCCCGCCCGGTTGGGTCTCGGGCGAGTTGTGGACGACGACATCGTCCACCAGATAGGTATGGTTGCCCTCGATCTCAAGGTCGAAACGATGGGTCGCGTGCGTCCCGGGCTTCACGTACTTCTTCAGGATGCGCCCCGGCACCGTTCGTAGGAATTCACGATCACGCAGCTGCTCGTCGGTGACCGGCGCGGCGTGCCAGGCGAAGCGCGCACGCTGGCTCGGGTGAAGCTTGTAATCCAGTGATGGATGGAGGTACGGGGCGATCAGCGCGTGCAGCCGGGCGGTCTGCTCCGAGTTGAACCAGAAGCAGCGTCCGTCGTCGCGTGGTCGCCCGACGCCCAGCCGCTCGAAGACCGCGATGACCCGCTCGCGCGACTCGCCGGTCAGCGCTTTGTTGTAGAGGACCGCCTTGCCCTTGCCCCACCGAGCGTAGGAGCCGGCAAAGGAGCCGTCGTCGCCATACCACACCGCGATCCCACGGGCGTCCAGGCGGTCGAGCACAGATCCCGACGCGAGGCGCCCGGCACCGCCGTAGTACGCCGCGCGTAGATCACCAAGCGCCGGCATGGCGAGCGTGTCGAAGCCAACCCCGTTGCCTGTCCGCTTGATGGGGCTAGCGAAGGGCGCCAGCATTTGCTGCTTCCACTCGAGATAGTCCTTCTGCGCAGCGCCGTGTCCAACCCTGAAGTGGGCGGAATGGGTGCCGACCCTCCGGAGCGAGCCGTCACCGAAGCTTCCGCCGAGGAGAATCTGCCACTGGTCGTCGGTCAGCCGATAGTCCTTCACCGCGACCAACACTTCGTCGCCGATCTGGATGTCCCCTGCTCGGACGCGTCCCCGCGGCGTGAAGATGACGTGGTTCTCGGTCGCCGCGAATCGGCGCCGTCCGGATCGCCCACCTCCCACCTCGAACTGGATGAAGTGGTCGGTGCGGCCGTTGTCGAACCAGTTCACGATCTGTCGCGGCTCGATCTTCCCCGTCTCCGGATCCCAGGAGAGAACTTTGTGGGGCAGACGCTGATTCACAATCTTGCCGATCTTCTCGCTACGCCCGTCTGCCAGGCTCACGCGGGTCGTGTAATGGAAGCACCCGAACATGACCCCGATCTTCTCGCGGATCTGGTTGATGAAGATGAGGACGGCGCCCGAGCGCGAGATGGCCGCGGTGAGCTTACGAAGCGCCTGCGACATGAGGCGCGCCTGCAGCCCCGGCAGCGAGTCGCCCATGTCGCCGTCGAGCTCGGCGCGCGGCACGAGCGCGGCGACGGAGTCGATGACGATCACGTCCACCGAGTTGGAGCGCACGAGCGTCTCGGCGATCTCGAGCGCCTGCTCACCCGTGTCCGGCTGCGAGATCAGGAGCTCGTCGGTGTTGACGCCGAGCCGCTTCGCGTAGATGGGGTCGAGCGCGTGCTCGGCGTCGATGAACGCGGCGATGCCGCCCAGGCGCTGGGCCTCGGCGATGACGTGGAGCGCCAGCGTGGTCTTGCCCGAGGACTCCGGCCCGTAGATCTCGGTGACGCGGCCGCGCGGCAGGCCGCCGACTCCGAGCGCGACATCGAGCGACAGCGCACCCGTCGGGATGACGGCGATCTCCTCCAGCGGGCCCCCGGCGCCCAGGCGCATGATGGAACCCTTGCCGAACTGCCGCTCGATCTGCGCGATCGCCAACTCCAGCGCCTGTCGCCGGTCGCTCTTCGCTTCCGCCATGCGCGTCTCCTTGTTCAGTGACGTTGTTCAGTGTTCAGTGACGTTGTTCAGTGATGTTCGCGAGCATTCGATGCTGCTGATCATTCTAGGAGTCGTGCGAGGGTGCCGTCAATGTCCAGGAATCGTGACGGCGTCCGAGGATGGCGGCCGGCGTCAGGCGAGCCTCACGGCGGCGAGCTCTGTGTAGCGCGCGCCGCGGGACGAGAGATCGCTCCGCATGAGCGCCACACGCTCGACGGAGAGCCGCCCGAACTCGCGTCCCTCCCCGGCCAGCAGCGCGTCGGCCAGCGCGGGATCGCGCCGCGGTGTGCGCACGCGGCCGAGGGTGGCGTGCGGCGAGAACGGGCGCGGCTCGCGCTCGAACCCCAGCGCGGCGAGGGCCTCGTCCACGCGGCCCGCCAACCCGACCAGCGCGTCCGCCCCTCGGCCCACGCCCGCCCAGATCACACGCGGTCGCGTCGGCGTCGGGAACGCGCCGAGCCCTGCGACGGTCGCCTCGAAGGCGGCGACTCCCGACGTCGCCTGGGCGATGGCGGCGACGAGCTCAGCCGTCCGCGCCTCGCGGACTTGACCGAGGAACTTCAGCGTGAGGTGGAGGTTCTCGGGAGCGACCCAGGCGACGTCGCGCGCGACACGGCGGAGCCCCTCGATGGCGGCGCCGAGGGCGGCCCGGACCGTCTCATCGAGTCGGATCGCCACGAACGTCCGGATCTCGTTGATCGCGTGGATTCTCCAGCAGGAGCAGCAGGTTGCGAAGGCCGAGCAGACGCTCCGGATCAGTCTCCTTCGCGATTGCCGCGCGCAAGTCATCGAGCGCACCGGCGTGGTCGCCCTGGAGCTCGCGCGTCAGCGCGCGGCTCCCGAGCGCATCGGAGTCGAGCGCCGGCGCGGCCGACGGCGCCTTCGCGTTCGGGTCGCGCTCGAGCTCCATCGCCACCTTCCTGAAGGAGTCCTCGGCGCGGCGCGGATCCGCCTCGATGGCGCGCTTGAAATCGGCGATCGCCCGGTGGTCGCCGCCCCTCGCGGCCCAGGCGACGGCGAGCGCGACGACCACCTCGGCGGCGATCCGTGCCCTCATGTCCGTCCTTTCAGCGCCCGCCGCAGCATATCAAATGCCGCCTGCGTCGACTGCCACTTCACCGAGGCGCGGTCGCCCAGGAAGCGGAAGCGCCGGCTCGTCACCTCGCTCGCGACCGCGAGCGCGACGAACACGGTGCCGACCGGCTTGGCGGCCGTGCCGCCGTCGGGCCCGGCGACTCCGGTGATCGCGAGGCCGCAGGGCGTGCCGGCGCGCTCGCAGATGCCGCGCGCCATCGCCTCGGCGCACGGCGCGCTCACAGCGCCGTGGACGCGCAGGATCTCCGCCGGCACCCCGAGGAGCTGCTCCTTCGCCCGGTTCGAGTAGACGAGCACGCCACGCTCGAAGTACGCGGACGACCCGGGGACGTTCGTGAGCCGGTGTCCGAGGAGCCCGCCCGTACACGACTCGGCCACCGCGAGCGTCAGACGGCGCTCGAGCAGGAGGCGGCCGACGACGAGCTCGAGCGACTCCGCGTCGCGGCCGTAGCAGTCGTCGCCCAGTGCCTTCAGGACAGGCGACTCCACGCGGCTGAGGGCGCTCGACGCCTCGGCCATCGTCGCCCCGCGCGCGCGGAGCCGCACCCAGACCTCGCCATCGCCCGGAACCACGGCGACGTCGGTGCCCTTGCGGTCGGCAGCGCCGAGCCATTCCGCGAGCCGCTCCTCGACCTCACCGAGCGCGACGCCCGCCGCGCGGAGCGTCCGCACGAGGACGACGCCGTGCCGGGCGAAGCGAGCTCGGGCGAAGGGCACGAGGTGTTCGGCGAGCGCCGCGGGCAGACCAGCGTCGCGCGCGAGCACCGCGAAGGCCCGCGCGCCTCTCTCGAGGCTCCATCCCGGCTCGCCGTCGCCCACCGGCCAGGTGACCGCGCCCTGCGGCAAGAGGGCGAGGCGCTCGGCCCGCCGCGGCACCGGCCGATCGAGCCGTCGGTAGCGCTCCTCGAGCGCGGCGAGGAACCGCTCGCTCAGGACGAGCCGCGCGCCGACGGCGCGCGCGAGGACCCGGCGCACGACGTCGCCGGCCGACCCGCCGCCCGCGATCACGACCGTGAGCCCGTCGTCCGGGGTAAGCGCCCGCTCGAGCGCCGCCTCGTCCTCGTCGAGGACGACGCGGCTCGTCACGGGCACACCCGCCTCCACGAGCGCCGCCGCGACGGCAGCGCCTTCGGGGTCGGCGACCGCCGCTCCGGGCGCGGCGCCGACCGTGACGACGTGGGCGACGGCGGTCACGGCCAGTGCGCCACCGTCCTGAGCACGGCGAGGACGATGGCCGCGTAGAGGCCGGCGATCAGGTCGTCAACCATCACGCCGAGTCCTCCTCGAACGCGCTGGCTCGCGCGGGCGGGGAACGGCTTGACAGTGTCGAAGAGCCGGAACAGGAGGAACCCGGTGACGAGCGTGGGAAGCGTGAGCGGGAACGCGAGCACCGAGAGCGTCATCCCCGCCACCTCGTCGATGACGATCGCTCCCGGGTCTTTCCTGCCGAGGACACGCTCGGCCCGATGCGCCGCCCACGTGCCGGCGAGCGTGACGACCACGAAGAAGACGACCAGACCGGTACCAGAGAAGGGCACGAGCCAGAGGACGAGCACCGTGAGAGCGCTGCCGACGGTGCCGGGAGCGACGGGTACCCACCCCGCGCCGCCGGCCGTGGCGATGATCAGCGCGACGCGGTCCGCGGGAGTGACGCGGCTAGGCGCGCTCGCCGACCAGCTCGTACCCCTCGACCTCGACGATCGACACGCGCGCGAACCGGCCGGGCTCGAAGCGGCCGCCGCGGAGATAGACCACACCGTCGATCTCCGGCGCCTGGCCAGCGGTGCGGCCCTCGAAGGCGAAGGCCGGATCCTGGCTCGGGCCGTCCACGAGCACGTCCGTGACCGCCCCCACGAGCGTCTGGTTGCGCTCCCACGCGATCCTGTCTTGGAGGTCCTGGACAATCGCCGCGCGCTCGGCCGCCACCTCGGCGGGAACCTGGTCGGGGAACCCGGGCGACGGCGTTCCGTCCTCGGGCGAGTACGTGAAGACGCCGAGCCGGTCGAAGCGCACCTCGTCGAGGAACTCGAGGAGATTCTGAAGCGCCGCCTCCGATTCGCCCGGGAAGCCGACCAGCACCGTCGTGCGGACGGCGAGCCCCGGGATCGCCTCGCGAAACGCGGCGACGACCTCCTTCATGCGCCTGGCGGTGACGGCCCGGCGCATGGCGCGCAGGATGCCGTCGTCCCCGTGCTGCACGGGCAGGTCGAGGTAGGGGACGATCCGCGCGCGCCGCCACTTCGCGATGAGCCGGTCGCTGACGTGCGCGGGGTGGAGGTACATCGGACGGATCCAGGGCATACGCGTCTCGCCGAGCGCCAGGAGCAGGTCGCCGATGTCCCCGCCGCCGGGCAGATCGCGACCGTAGGCCAGCGTGTCCTGCGAGACGAGAATCGCTTCCTGGATTCCGCGCGCGGCGAGCGCTTCGACCTCGCTGACGATGTCCGCGAGCGGACGGCTCCGGTGGCGGCCGCGGAACTGCGGGATCGCGCAGAAGGTGCAGCCCATGTCGCACCCCTCGGCGATCTTCACGTAGGCGTACGGTACCTTCGCGGCGAGGAGGCGCGGTGTCGTCGCGTCGTAGAGGTAGCCCGGCGGCGCCGAGGTCGCCCAGTCGTGGCGGTTCGCCGCCTGACGGACGAGGTCCACGATGCGCGAGAGGTTCGAGGTGCCGAGGATCCCGTCCACTTCGGGCATCTCCCGGAGGATCTCGCCGCCGTAGCGCTGCGTGAGGCAGCCGGTGACGATGAGGCTTCGGCAGCGCCCCCGCTCCTTCAATCGCGCCAGCTCCAGGATCGTCGCGACCGACTCCTCGCGGGCGCGGTCGATGAAGGCGCACGTGTTGACGATGAGGCACTCGGCATGCTCGGGCCGGTCGGCGCGCGGGAACCCGGCCTCGGTGCGCGCGCCGAGCATCAGCTCGGAGTCGACCTGGTTCTTGGGACAGCCGAGGGTCGTGAGGTGGACCTTCATGTCGGAGGCTCAGTATACCGTGGGGGTCAGACGCTGCGGTAATTGGTGAACTGGATCGCGATCCCGAGGTCCTTCTCCTTCAGGAGCGCGATCACCTTCTGCAGATCGTCGCGGTTCTTGCCGGACACGCGCACGTGGTCCTCCTGGATCGCCGCCTGCACCTTGAGCTTCGTGTCCTTGACGAGTCGGACGATCTCCCGTGCTTTCTCGATCGGGATCCCCTGCTGGAGCGAGATCTTCTGCCGGAGCGCGCCGCCCGCGGCCTCCTCGACCTTGCCGTAGGTGAGCGCCTTGAGGGGCACGCCGCGCTTGTGCAGGCGCGACTGGAGGATGTCGACGACCGCCTTGAGCTTCATGTCGTCGGCCGCGAGCACGGTGATCTCGTTCGTCTCGAGCCTCACCTCGTTCTTCGAGCCCTTGAGGTCGTAGCGCGTCTCGATCTCGCGCCGCGCCTGGTCGAGGGCGTTCGTGACCTCCTGCGGGTCGATCTTGCACGCGACGTCGAACGAGTTCTCGGCGGCCATCCTGGTCTCCCCGTCTATCGGAGCGGCACCGTGGCGACGCCTTTCGGGGTCACGAACGTGAAGAGCTGGTCGGGCAGGCTCGAGTTGATCGCGACCTTGGCGAAGCGCATCGTCACCGTGTTCTCGAACTGATCGTACACGACCGCCGTCCGCAGCTCCCACGTCTTCGCATCCACGGCGAGGATGAGCCGGGCGAGCGTCGGAAGGGGCTGCTTCGGCGTGAGGTCGAGCACCCAGTTCCCCCCGTCGTCCTTCGGCTGGGCCGGGTTCAGGAAACGGACGCCGAACTCGGCGCGCAGGCGCCCGAGGCCCGCGAGGAAGCTCCCCGCGGGGCCTGCCAGGGCTTCGGGCGCGTCGCCGACGTTGACCTGGTTCAGCGCCGGCGTGTAGACCCAGAGCTTCCTGCCGTCGGAGACGATCTCCTGGGGCGTCGGCTCCGTGTACTCCCAGCGAAGCCTGCCCCCCTTCTTGAGATAGACCGTGCCCTGGGCCGGGATCGTCTGGTTCAGGCTCTTGTTGAACGCCGTCTGCGTGAACTCGGCGCGGAGGTCCGTCACGCGGCTGTACGCGGCCTCGAGGTCGCGGACGACGTCCTCCAGCGTCTCCGCCGGGACGGCGGACGGCGTCACGAGGGCAAGGCACGCGAAGAGGAGGGCAACCGCATTGCGCATGAGGCCACTTTACACTAGAGTCCGCGGTCGTGACCGCGCCCGCGATCCTCGCGCTCGACTTCGACGGCGTTCTCTGCGACGGGATGCGTGAGTACTTCGAGTCGGCCTGGCACGCCTATCGGCGCCTGCGTCCGGCCGTGCCGCCCGAGCCCCCTCCCGGCCTCTTCGAGCGCTTCGCGCGGCTCAGGCCCCTCGTGGAGACCGGCTGGGAGATGCCGGTGCTCATGCACGCGCTGCTCGCGCGCGCGTCCGAGGCCGAGCTCTCGCGGGAGTGGCGCCCCGACGCGTGGCTCGCCGACCTCAGAGCCTCGCGCGAGGCCGTCGGGGCCGAGCTCGACCGCGTGCGTGACGAGTGGATCGCGCGGGACGAGGCTGGCTGGCTCGAGAGCCATCGCTTCTACCGGGGCGTGAT
>Ga0137387_10002126_pt1 | contig 10057 bp, 11 predicted proteins | sample SagtaG_3_FD_104909 | JGI IMG/M metagenome (GOLD analysis project Ga0137387, IMG submission 104909) | Vadose zone soil microbial communities from Angelo Coast Range Reserve, California, USA - Sage2_R_115_16 metaG | ecosystem: Environmental > Terrestrial > Soil > Vadose zone > Saprolite | place...
CTGGCCACCGGCGCGGGTCGTGAAGGAAATGACGCCCGACTGCGCGTCGGCGAACTCGACGCCCAGCGCCCCCGTCGTCACCGACGCCTCTTCCACCGCGTTGGTGCCGAGGTTCACGCGCTGCGAGCCGGTGTTGGTCGAACGGACCGGGGCGCCGTCGATGTAGACGTTCGCCTCCCCGGGCCGGCCGCCGCGGATCGACACGCCCGCGCCCGCGCCCGATTCCACCACACCGGGCTGGACCGCGACGATGTTCCGGATGTCGTCCACCGGCAGGTTGTCCACGAGCTGTTGCCCGACGCTGGTCTTCGATGCGACTTCGTCGCGCGGTACGATCGGGTTCGAGGCGGCCGTGACGGTCACGCCGGTCAGTACGACCGCGGACGACTGCATCTTCACGTCCACCGTCATCGTGTTACCGCCCTGCACGCGAACGCCCCGCACCTCGGCGGGCGCGTAGCCGATGAACTGCGCGCGTACCGTGTAGCTCCCGACGGGCACGTTGTTGATGAAGTAGTAGCCCTTGTCGTTGCTGATGGCGCCGAACGATGTTCCGACGACGAACACCTGCGCGTTCGCGATCGGCACGCCGGCCTGGTCCGACACCGTACCTTCGATCTTTCCCGTAGTCTGCTGCGCCGAGAGCGGCGAGGTCACGATCACCAGTGCGATCGCGAACCCGACACTCAGCGCGAGGAAGCGACCGAAAGCGCTCCGCACACGATGAGTCATGGATTCAGTCCTCCAAAGACGTGGATGCGCGTGGACTACCGAACAAAAACAGTGACGTCGACACGCCACCTCCCTTCGGTGTGCACGTTTCCGACGGCTGAAGTGTTGCTGTTTTGGTAAGCTGCCCCGCCGTCAGCGATGCGTCAAGGCAACACCACGTCAACGTCTTAGGCGCCTCTGTCCCCCCGGGGGGACAGGATGACAGGGCCAGCGGCGGCGAAAATGCAGCGCGCCGGGGAGCCCCGCAAGACCCCCTCGCGCGCGTCAAACGAGCAGCAGGTCTGTCTGGGGCGCCCGCGGCGTCACCTCCGGGCCCGCCGCGTCGAGAAACACGTTGATTTCACTCCGCATTCCAAAGCGACCCCCCAGGTAGATCCCCGGCTCTACCGAGAAGCCGATGCCTGCGAGCAGCTCGCGGTCGTCGGCGGTCTCGAAGTTGTCGAGGTGCGGTCCCGAGCCGTGCAGGTCCCGATCGATCGAGTGACCGGTGCGGTGTGGAAATGCATCGCCATACCCGGCCTCGCGGATGACGGCCCGAGCGGCATCGTCGAGCTCGGCCCCTGTGACGGCCGCTCCCCCCCATCGCTCGCGTAGCCGGCCGACCGCCGCATCCCGCGCCGCGCGCACCGTCTCCCACACGCGCCGCACCTCGGCGTCGGGCGTCCGACCGGCGAACGCCATCCACGTCTGGTCGGCGAACACGGTCCCCCGCGACGGCCCCGCCCACAGATCGAGCAGCAGCACCTCGCCCGCCTGGAGCCGGCGGTCGGCGCCCTCCTGCGGCTCGTAATGGGGATTCGCCGCGTTGGCCTGGAAGCCGACGATCGGCGGGTGGTCGGTGACGAGTCCGGCGGGCGCGAACGCCTCCATCACGCGCCGCTGCACCGCCGTCTCACGCACCTCGGCGCCGCGCGCCAACTCGCTGCCCGCCCAGCGCAAGGTCTCCTGCGCGATGCCGGCCAGCGCCTCCGCGGCGCGCCGGTGGCCCGCCAGCTCCGCTGGCGACCAACGCGCCGCGAAGCGCGTGACGAGCGGGGCCGACGATACGATGCGCGCGCCGAACCCCTCGAGCAGCTCGATGACGCCGTGGGGGACGCGATCGAGGTACGGGACGCGGTCGAGCGGCGACACTTCCATCGCGAGCGTCTTTCCCGCCACGAGGGGACCGAGCACGGCGTGCAGCTCGCTCCACGCGGCATAGGGGCGCACTTCTCCTGGGAAACCGTCGAACGACGCAAGCTCGATGCGGTGCGCCACGGCGACGGGCCGGCCACCCTCCGGTCGTGACAGCAGGACGAAGAAGCGCCGCGTGCCCATGCCGTGCATGCCCACCACCCGCGTCGCCACCGGGTTCAGGCCGTGGAAGTCGTACAGCAGCCAGCCGTCCGCGCCGAGCCCGCTCAGCATCTCGCCGAGCGCGGTGAAGTCGAACCCGTCGAGCAGCGCCATCAGTGGTGGCGGGGATCGGGCGAGGCGGCGCGCCACTCGCAAGCGGCGGCGCCGGTGGCGCGGCAGGCGGTATGGAGCATCGCGCCCTCGTAGCCGACGAGGAGGCGCAGCAGCTCGGCGAGCGCCGCCCCGTAGAAACCGCACGCCGCTCCGTCGGGCGTCGCGTTGATCGCGATCGGATCGGCCACGCGCGCGACCGGCACGTGGCGCTCGCGAATCAGGTCCGCACCCAGCACGGCGCGCGCGGCGCGCCGCGCGGCAAAGTGTCCGAACAGGCGCAGCGGCGGGAACACGCGCCGCACCGCGCGGCGCGCCGCGCGCCGCCCCGCATCGGCGAACACGAGATCGGCATCGGGGCGCCGCCCCACGAGCCGGAGCAGCGCTTCGACGTGCGCCGCATCGACGCGCGCGTCACGCCGCACCAGCTGCTCGTACTCGGCGAGCTGCATGGCGACCGTGGGCGAGAGCCCCAGGCGCTTGACGAGGAGTTCCTCGGCGAATTCGGTGAGCCCGTCCTCGACTGGCGTGTCGAGATTCTTGACCGCCTCGAGGACGGTGAGCGGAACGATGCTGTGCACCACGGCGCGCGAAACCTAGCACCCCATTGCGAAACTGGGGAGCCCGGACGAGCCTTAAGCAATCGCCATGAGCACCAGCCCCACCCCCACCCCCACCCCGGTCGACGACAAGCGGGCGAGCTTCGAGCGCGAGGCCCTCGTCCACCTCGACGCGCTGTATCGCGTCGCCCTGCGTCTCACCAACAATGCCGCCGACGCCGACGACCTCGTGCAGGAAACCATGCTCAAGGCGTACCGCGCCTGGGACCAGTACGAGAAGGGCACGAACGCCAAGGGGTGGCTGCTGACCATCCTGCGGCACGCCTTTATTAATGAATACCGCCGCCGCACCCGGCACCCCGAGAACGTGGATCTGGACACCATCGAGCCGTTCGCGGTGTTTGGGGAGGTACAGGACGAGGACCCCCAGGGCGCGTTTTTCGACAAGATCGTGGACGACGAAGTGCTCCGGGCCATCGATCAGCTGCCGGAGTCGTTCCGCGAGACCCTCGTGCTGAGTGACGTCGAAGGCATGTCGTATCAGGAGATCGCCAAGATTCTCGAGATTCCGGTAGGAACCGTGAAGTCGCGCCTGTTTCGTGCGCGCCAGGCGCTACAGGGAAAGCTGTACGACTACGCCGTCAGCCAGGGTTATATCAAGGGAACGCCGGCATGAATTGTCGCGAGTGCGTCGATCACCTGTACGAGTTTCTCGACCGGGAAGTCACGCCGGACTTGGAGCGCGACATCCGCCGCCATCTGGACGAGTGCCCGCCCTGCGGCGAGCAGTTCGACTTCGAGGCGATCTACCTGAAGTTCCTCCGGGCTCGGTGCCGCACCCAGGGCGCACCGGCCGAGCTCAAACGCCGGGTGCTGCGCGAGCTGTTCGGCGAGTGAAATGGCTGACCGCGGCGGGCGCGGCGGCAGCGCTCGCCGTCGGGGGGGCGACGATGCTTGGCGTAGGATGGCGAGGGCTGCTGCTGCTCCTCGCCTTTTTCGTTTCCGGAAGTCTGTTGACGAAGGGTGGAGGGCGCCGCACCGCGCGTCAGGTGCTCGCGAACGGGGGCGTGGCGGCCGCGGGAGCCCTCGCCGGCAGCTGGCCGGTATTCGCCAGCGCGCTCGCTGCGGCCGCGGCGGACACCTGGGCCACGGAGATCGGCGCGCACTCCCGCACGCCGCCGCGGCTCATCACCAGTGGCGCGCCGGTCTCCCCCGGCGCAAATGGTGGCGTCACGCTCCTCGGCACCGCCGGCGGCGTCCTCGGTGCGGCGTTCATCGGGGGTCTCACCTGGGCGTTGGGACCTCGTGACCTGCGGTTGGCGGCCGTGGTCGCAGTCGCAGGAGTGCTCGGCATGCTGATCGACTCCCTGCTCGGAGCCACCGTGCAAGGGCCTCACGACAAATGGCTGGACAACAACGGTGTCAATTTCGCGATGACACTCGCCGGGGCGGGGATCTCCGCGTGGCTGGCGTGATGCGCTGGGACGCCGTCGTCGTCGGGGCGGGACCCGCGGGCTCGGCGACTGCCCTGCTGCTCGCGCGTGCGGGCGCCCGCGTCCTGCTGCTCGACCGCGCGCGGTTTCCCCGGGATAAGCCATGCTCGGAGTACTTGAGCCCTGAGACGACTCGCGTACTGGAACGGCTCGGCGGCGGCGTGGTGGAAGGCGTCGCGGCGGCGTCGCACGCGCGGCTCACGGGCATGAAGGTCGTCGCTCCGAGCGGAGCGGAGATGGTTGGACGATTCGATCGCACCGGGGAGCGCTTCAGCTTCGCGTTGCCCCGCGCGAGCTTCGACACGATCCTGCGGCGCGCCGCGGAGGACGCGGGCGCCGTGGTGCGTGAAGGCGTGAAGGTCCAGGACCTCGTCTATGATCGGGGTGCGGTGGGTGGGGTGGTCGCCAAGGAGACGTATCGGGCCCGCGTGGTGGTCGGGGCCGACGGCTTGCGATCGATCGTGGCGCGGCGCTGCGGCGGCGTGCGGACGTCGCCGCCGCGTCGCGTCGCGTTCACGGCACACGTCGCCGATGTCGCGGGCGTGACGGACTTGGGTGAGATGCACGTCGGCAACTCGGGATATGTGGGCATGGGCCCGATCGGCGGCGGCGTGACCACCGTCGCGCTCGTCGTGCCGGTGCGAACCCTCAAGCAGCGCCTCGCCCCCCACCCGGACTTCTTCGCAGCGCTGGATCGCTTCCCCGGACTTACCGGCCGTTTCGATCCCCGGCGCATCGTGCGCCGGATCATCGCGACGGGGCCGTTCGCCCAATGGTCGAGGACGTCGGTTGCCCCCGGCGGAGGAGCGCTGCTGGTCGGCGACGCCGCCGATTTCTTCGATCCGTTCACCGGTCAGGGGATCTACAGCGCATTGCGCGGCGCCGAGCTCGCCGCCGCCTGCTTGATCCCCGCGCTTGCGCGCGGGGTCAGTGGGCCCATCCCCCGCGCTGCGTTGCAGGGTTATGCTCGCGCGCGACGTGGCGCGTTCGCCGGCAAGTGGCTGCTCGAACGACTCATCGCTGTCGGGGTCGGCTGGCCGGCGCTCGCCGAGCGTGTGATCGGGCGGCTGGCCCGCCACTCCGAGCTCGCGGATCTTCTGGTTCGCGCCACCGGCAACTGCATTCCCGCGCGCGCCGCCCTCGCTCCCGGCGTTCTCGCCCAACTGCTCTGGTGACCATGCACGGCGTCGAACCCGCACTCTTCCGCCAGCTGCTCGGCCGTTTCGCCACGGGCGTCACCATCCTGACCACGCGCACGCCCGGTGGTGAGCCGATCGGCATGACCGCCAGCTCGGTCGCGTCGGTTTCCCTCGATCCACCGCTCGTGCTCGCGTCGGTGGACCGGCGCCACGAGATGCACGCGGCCCTGGAGGCGGCGTCCCACTTCGTGCTGAACGTCCTCGCCGCGGACCAGGAGGCGCTGTCGCGCCGCTTCGCCGCCGACGAGCCGAACCGCTTCGGCGGCGTCGGCTTCCATCCGAACAAGCAGGGGATCGCGGTGCTCGACGGCGTGCTCGCGCACATCGAGTGCGAGAAGCAGGCGACCATTGCGGCGGGCGACCACACCGTGTTCCTCGGGCTGGTGGTCGGCGGCGGCGTCACCGACCGGCGGCCGCTGCTGTATTACCGCGGCGGGTATGCGGGGCTGCGTGAGTGACCCCGGGCCGCCGGCCCGGGGTCAGCCGACCTAGGTTGGTCCCGTGCATACGGTAGACCGGACCCACATGCGTGCGCCCCTCGAGCGGGTGTACGCAGCTGCTGCCGCCGTCGAGCGCTGGCCCGCAATCCTGCCGCACTACCGCTGGGTGCGGCGGCTCGAGGGAAATCTGGTGGAGATGGCGGCGTGGCGGCCGTTCGGACCAGTGAAGTACCCGGCCTGGTGGGTCTCGGAGATGACACTCGACCGAGCCGCGGGCGAAATCCGCTATCGCCACGTCCGGGGTATCACGCGGGGCATGCGGGTCGTGTGGAGGATGGTGGAGGCGCGTCGAGGTCATGAAGGTTATGAAGGGGGCGTGGACGCGGAGATCGTGCATACCTGGGACGGGCCGCGCTGGCCCCTCATCGGCGGTCTCGCGGCGGACCTCGTCATCGGCCCGGTATTCATTCACGGCATCGCGTCGCGCACGCTCGCCGGGATCAAGCGCGCGGTGGAGCGCGGCTGACCCCGGGGCGACGCCCCGGGGTTATCGGAGGTAGGAAATGGACAGTGGGTCTAGGCGCGTCGTGATCACCGGAGTCGGCGCGGTGACGCCGATCGGCACAGCGGCGGCGGGGCTGTGGGCGGGGCTGGAAGCGCGCGCCTCGGCGGTGCGTGAGATCACGCGGTTCGATCCCGCGCCGTTCCGCAGCCGCATCGCCGCTGAGATCCCCGATTTCCGCCCCCAGGACCACCTCGACGCAAAGCGGGCGCGCCGGCTGGACCGGTTCTCGCAGCTCGCCGTGGCGAGCGCGCGGCTCGCCCTTACCGACGCCGAGCTCCACACGGAGCGCGAAGACCGTGACCGCATCGGCGCGATGATGGGCTCCGCGCTGGGCGGCGTCGCGTATGCCGAGGCGCAGGTCCCGAAGTACCTCGCCGAGGGCCCGCGCGGGCTGGACGCGGGGCTGGCCCTGGCCGTGTTCGCGGGCGCCGCCAGCTGCAACATCGCGATCGAGTTCGGCCTCACGGGGCCGAATGCCACGAACGCGATGAGCTGCGCGTCGGGGACGATCGCGGTGGGGGAGGCGTTCCACGTGGTGCGCGACGGCCGGGCGGACGTGATGCTCGCGGGTGGGGCGGAGGCGCCGCTCGCACCCCTCACGTTCGCCGCGTTCAGCAACATCCGCGCGATGAGCACGCGCAACGACGACCCCGCGCACGCCTCGCGTCCGTTCGACGTCGGCCGCGACGGGTTCGTCATGGGTGAGGGGGCGGCGGTGCTGGTGTTGGAGGAACGCAGCCGCGCGGTGGCGCGCGGCGCCCGGATCTACGCCGAAGTCGTGGGCCACGCGTTCACCAACGACGCCTATCACATGACCGCGCCGCGACCCGACGGGCGCCAGGCCGCCCGCGCGATGCAGCTCGCGCTCGCCGACGGCGAGGTCGCTCCGCAGGAGGTCGGCTACATCAACGCGCACGGCTCGTCCACGCCGCTCAACGATGCGACGGAGACCACGGCGATCAAGCAGGTGTTCGGGGATCACGCCTACCGCCTCACGCTGAGCGGCACGAAGGGTTATTACGGCCACGCACTCGGCGCGAGCGGCGCGATCGAGGCGGCGATCTGCGCCCTGGCGCTGGGCCGCAGCTGGCTGCCGCCGACGCTCAACCTGGAACATCCCGACCCCGCCTGCGACCTCGACTGCCTGCCGGGCGACGGCCGGCCGGCGCGACCCGCCGCGGTGGTCTCGAACTCGTTCGGGTTCGGCGGCATCAACGCGGCGCTGGTGTTGCGGCCCGACACCGGCGACCGGTAGATTGCCCCCGCCTTCACTCTTCAACTCTTCGGGAGCAGACTCGTGAATCCCAAGGTCCTACGGCCGCTCGTCGCCGAATTCATCGGGACGGCACTCTTCGTCTTCCTCGGCGTCGCCGCCATCGTCACGAACGCCGCCTCGAACAACTCGGCCGGCTTGGTCGGCGTCGCCCTCGCCCACGGCGTCGGCATCGCCGTGCTCATCACGATGACGATGCCCATTTCGGGGGGCCACCTGAATCCGGCGGTCAGTGTGTCGCTCTGGCTGGCGCAAAAGATCGACGGCCGCACACTCGGCCAGTACGTGCTCGCGCAGATCCTCGGAGCCGTGGTGGGCGCGCTGCTCGTGAAGGGACTCTACCCGACCATGGCGGCTAAAGTGACGTCGCTCGGCACGCCACAGCTCGCCGGGACGATCGGCCTGTTCGAGGGCATCGGCATCGAGGCGCTGCTCACGTTCTTCCTCGTCAGCGCGGTGTTCGGGACCGCGGTGTCGCCGCAGGCGCCCAAGGTCGGGGGATTCGGCATCGGACTCGCGATCTTCGTGGGCGGCTTGGTGTCCGGCCCGCTCACCGGCGCCTCGATGAATCCGGCGCGCGCATTCGGACCGGCGCTCGTGGCGTGGGAGTGGCACGGCCAGGCGGTGTACTGGATCGGACCGCTGCTGGGAGCGACGGTCGCGGGAGCCCTGTGGAAGTTCGTCCTGCTGCCGCGCGACGCCGCGGACATTGGGTGACGGCCTGGTGATCGCGTAGGGGTTCGCCGACGACGTTACAGCTGTTCGGCGACGGTTACAATTGTTCGGCCGCGACCGGCGCGAAGTACGTCAGGATGATGTCCGCGCCGGCGCGCCGGATGGCCGTCAACGATTCCCACATCGCCCGCGTCTCGTCCAGCATCCCCCGCTCCGCCGCCGCCTTGATCATCGCGTACTCCCCGCTCACCTGATAGGCGGCGAGCGGGGAGCCGAACTCCTCGCGGGCACGCCGAATCAGGTCGAGGCACGGCCCCGCGGGCTTCACCATCACGATGTCGGCGCCCTCCTCCAGGTCGAGCCGGATCTCCCGCATCGCTTCGTCGCCGTTCGCTACCGCCATCTGGTAGCTCTGGCGGTCGCCGAATTGCGGCGTCGAGCCCGCCGCCTCCCGAAACGGTCCGTAGAACGCGGACGCGAGCTTGGCCGCGTACGACATGATCGGCAGGTGCGCGAACCCCGCCGCGTCGAGCGCCTTGCGGATGCCGGCCACCCGCCCATCCATCATGTCGCTCGGCGCGACGAGATCCACCCCCGCCCGCGCCTGCGTGACCGCTACCTTGCCGAGCAGATACACGGACGAGTCGTTGTCCACTTCGCCGTCCCGCATCACCCCGCAGTGGCCGTGATCGGTGTACTCGCACAGGCACACATCCCCGATCACGAGCAGGTCCGGCACGGCGTGCTTCACCGCGCGGATCGCTTGCTGCACGATGCCCTGCTCGTCGTACGCCTCCGAGCCGGTCCCGTCCTTCGCCGCCGGAATACCGAACAACACGATCCCGCCCAGCCCGAGCCGCGCGGCCCGCTCCGCGTCCTTCACGAGCTCGTCCACCGAGACCTGAGCGACGCCCGGCATCGCGTTCACCGGCTGGCGGACGCCGTTCCCGTGCGTCACGAACAGCGGCCACACGAGCTGGGAAGGCACGAGGTGGGTCTCCTGCACCAGACGGCGCAGCGCGGCCGTGCGCCGGAGGCGCCGCATGCGGCGGACGGGAAACGAGGCCGGGCTCATCGGGCGAGTAAGCTCGCCGCGCCGTCGGCCTCCAGCAAGCGCGCCACAGCTTCGCCCGCCGCTTCGGGCCGCGCGGGATCGATCTCGGCTGACGCGGTGTGTTGGACCGAGCCATCGGACGCCGTCACGCGGCCGAAGACTCGCCGTCCATCGACCCACGCCGCTACCGGTGCTTGGCAGCCGCCGCCGAGCGCCGACAAGAGAGCGCGTTCGGCCGCGACGGCTTGCGTGCTGGCCGCGTCGCCCAGCGGCCGCAACGCGTCGCGGGTCCGTCGATCGTCGGCGCGGATCTCGAGTCCCAAGGCCCCCTGCCCGGGAGCCGGCATCACCTCCAGGGGATCGATCGGCGACGCTCGCTCCGCGAGCGACAATCGTTCCAGCCCGGCGAGGGCGAGGAGGGCGGCGTCGCAGCCGTCGCCGTTCTCCACCTTGCGCACCCGGGTCGGCACGTTTCCACGGAGCGCGACGACTTGCAGGTCGGGGCGCAGGTACCGGACCTGCGTGACGCGACGCAGGCTCGAAGTGCCGACCCGCGCTCCGGGCGGAAGATCGGCGAGACGCGTGCCGCCGACGAGCGCCTCCCGGGCGTCGTGTCGCGC
>Ga0137387_10002130_pt1 | contig 10044 bp, 9 predicted proteins | sample SagtaG_3_FD_104909 | JGI IMG/M metagenome (GOLD analysis project Ga0137387, IMG submission 104909) | Vadose zone soil microbial communities from Angelo Coast Range Reserve, California, USA - Sage2_R_115_16 metaG | ecosystem: Environmental > Terrestrial > Soil > Vadose zone > Saprolite | place...
CGGTCGCCTTCGCCGCCGCGGTGCCCGGGTCGAAGGTGCCCACCAGCTGGGCAAGGAACCGGGGGCGCCCCACCAGGACCAGCGGTAGCCACACGATCCAGTAGCCGAAGAAGGTCAGCGCCATGGCGGGGATCGTTCGGCGCGCCAGGGTGCCGGCGAGGGTACCCAGCGCGAAGGCGAACACCGCCGAGGCGGTGGGCACCGCGCCCTCGAAGTTGTAGGCGGCGCCGTCGAACCGTCCCTGGATGCCGTCCAGGGGCCCGCGCCACCAGGTGAACAGGGCGGTGAACCCGACCGCGAGCACGGTCACCGCGGCGGTCAGCAGGGCGAGCTTCACGGCCAGCCACCGGGTGCGGGTGACGCCTTGCGCCCAGGCCAACCGCCAGGTGCCGTGCTCCAGTTCCCGGCCGAGCAGCGGGGCGCCGATGAACACCCCGGCCAGGGCGGGCAGCACGGTGAGCAAGGTGACCAGGTCACCCAGCCCGACATAGCGCCTGGTGAACTGCTCCAAGAGTGTGTCACAGCCCGCCGCTCGGCCGCCGCCAGCCACACAGGCGGCCACGCCCTGGTCGGTGTAGGCAGCGTGCATCGGCAGCCCAGTGACGAGCAGCACCGCAGCGAGCGCCGCAAGCAGCACCAGCCCGCCGAGGACCTCCGCCCGGTGCTGCCGCCAGGTCAGCCAGAGCATCTAGCTGTCGGCCTCCTTAGCGGCAGCGGGTTCGGGCTGTTCGAGATAGGCCAGGACGAGCTCCTCCAGGGAGACGTCATGGGCCTGCCAGCGCGGGTGGAACTCCACCGCGCCATTGGTCCTGACCAGCAGGTTGGTATGCCGCGCCCCGCTGGTGGCCCGAAGCAGCCCTGGGATGGCGGCAAGCTCATCGTCGGGGCAGCGCGGGCCGACCAGCAGCCGGTGGCCGGCGAGCAGGTCATCGATGTCGGCCGCCAGCCGGATGCGGCCGTCGCGCAACAGGATCAGGTGGTCGCAGACGCGCTCCAGCTCGACGATGACATGCGATGACAGCAGCACGGTCAGGCCCTCGGCGGCGACCGCGTCCATGAGCGCACGCAGAAAGTCGCGGCGGGCCAGCGGATCCAGGCTGGCCACGGGCTCGTCCAAGACCAGCAGCCGCGGCCGCTTCGCCAGCGCCAGCGTCAGCGCGACCTGCACCTGCTGGCCGCCGGACAGCTTGCCGGCGCGGCGATCGAGGGGAATGCCAAGCCCATCCAGGCGCCGTTCGGCCAACGCCTGATCCCAGGAGGCGTTGAGGCTGCGTCCCAGGTGGAGCAGGTCAGCGACGGTGAAGCCGCGGTAGAGCGGATGCTCCTGGGCGACGAAGCCGACCTGGGCCCGCAGGGCGACCCCCGCCCCGTCGACCGGCGCACCGAACACCTCCACCGTCCCAGACGTCGGCTTGATCAGGCCCACGGCGAGGTGCAGCAGCGTGGTCTTGCCGGCGCCGTTGGGGCCGACCAGCGCGACGACGCGGCCCTGGGGCAACGACAGCGTGCAGTCCCGCAACGCCCACGTCTTGGCGTGGCGTTTGGCCAGCCGCTCGGTGCGCAGCGCCGCGGTCACGCGACACCCTCCCCGCTGGCGGGCTCCTCCAGCACGCTCGCCATCACCGCGGCCACCCGCTCATGGTCGAGCCCGGCGGCGTAGGCTGCGTCGACCCAGCGGCGCAGTGCATGGCGCAGCCGGGCGTAGGTCGCGGGGTCGACTCTGGCGGTCGTGGTCTGGATGAAGGTGCCCTGTCCCGAGCGGGCGGCCGCAAGGCCCTCCCGGTCCAGCTCCCGGTACGCCTTGGCGACGGTGTTGGGGTTGATTGTCAGATCGGCCGCGACCTCCCTGACGGTCGGCAGCTGGTCGCCCGGCTGCAGGTAGCCGAGCAGGATGGCCTGCTTGACCTGGCTGACGAGCTGCAGGTAGGTCGGGACACCCGAGCGCGCATCCAGCCGGAACGCGAACACGGCACCTCCTCACGTCCTCTTGCACTAGTAGCTTAGTACAGCGCCTCCCGTCCCGCCTGAAGCGCGCACGGCCCCGCTGCCTCGTGTCGCCGGCCCGGCGCCTGGAGGCAGCGGTCGTCCCTCGACGGCTGCCCCCTACTGCTGTGCTCGTCCCATCAGCTGCGGCAGCGGTTGGACGACAAGCATGTCGTCCAAGGTGCTCAGCGTGAACGTTCGCCCGTCCGTGTCGCGGATGACAGGACCCAGGGCGTCATTCACCCGCCGCCAGCCGAGCCCGTCGAGTACAGCGAACAAAGGGATACCGCCCAGCCGAGAAGCCTCCGATCGGAGGTTGCGATAGCGGCCCGCTTTGTCGCGCGCGGTTCCGCCGTCGTTGGCTTGCTTGCACTCCAGCATCGCCCTCAGGGTGCCCACTTCATCGAACATGACGAAATCTGGAGCGGGCTTGACTGTAATCTGAAACCGCCGCTCTATCTCAGCTTGATTATGAGAGCCGGTACGAAGATGCGGGATGCCGTTAGCAGTCAGCAGCTCCTCGACGGGGGCTTCCAGGAGATCACCACCCAGGGTGGACGTCGCGTCGAGTAGTTGACGGAAGGCACCGCCATACAGACGCTGGTGAAGGTAGACGGCGAACGGGACGCCGCTCTCAGCGAATCGGCGTACAGACGCCCAACCCTCGGCCGTGTCAGGTTTGTCGAGCTTCCGGCGCAGCGGCGGATCCCCGCCTTCAGGTACCGGCCACATCTCACCTGTCATCAGGCGGTGAATCAGTTGACCGAGAGCGAGCGCCAGGCTGGGACTGGGCCGCGAACCTGATTCGATTCCGTCGATGCGTCCAGCGGCCACCGTCAACGGAGCTTCAGCAAAGTTGGCTATGTGCTCGGTGACAGCGGCGGCGAGCTCGGTTGGCGTATACCCCAGGAGAGTGCGAAACACCCGTAGCGTCCTCGGTGCCGCGAGCAGTGTCTCTCGAAGCCGCTCAGACTCTACGCTGGTGAAGCCATGTGTAAGGTCCGCGGCCTCTGCATAGGCGGTCTGGAAGGGCGCAAGCTCATAATCTTCGCGCCAAGGCACGTAGGCGAACATCGGAGACAGGTTCGGCGCGTAGATTTGTTGCGCAATGGCGGCATAGATCGCCTGGTGCTCACCTATACCGAATAATTGAGGGATCCCGCGGATGGCCGCGACGCGGGTGTCCCAGCTAGGTGCTTGGGCGACGGCCTCGACGGTATGAGTGACTCGTGATGCCACCCTCGCTTACCGCCCACTCTGGATTCGCCCTGGCAGGATCTCGGCGTAGTGCCGGTCGAGTTCGGTGACGATCCAGCGCCGGCCAGACTGCTCGGCTGCCAGGGCGGTCGTCCCGGTGCCTGCAAAGGGATCGAAGACCAGCTGACCTGGCTGCGTCAGGAGCCTTATGAAGAAGCTCGGGAGCTGGATCGGAAACCGTGCGGGGTGGCCGGTCGGGTTGGGTCCGAACTCGGGTTCGAACAGGAGCAGGGTCGACGGTCTGACCATGTCGGGACCAGCGTTGACACGGTGACGTCCATGGCCGCTCGGCTCGTTGACGCGAACGTAGTTCTGGGGCAGCTTCTTGCGCCGCTCGCGATCACGGCTGTCCCAGCGCGCCGCCGTCAGGCAGTTGTCCGGATAAAGCTGCCATGCCGACGTCTTGGCGAACTGGAAACAGTACTCGACGGCGTCCTTGACGAAGCGGTTGAAGCGTCCAGGCGGCGGGGAAGGCTTCCCCCAGACGAAGTCCTCGCAGAACAGGAATCCCTGCTCTCGAAGCCAGAAGACGAGCTCGTACTGGAGCGTGCCGCGCTCGTCGCCGTGCCGCTTCGAGCGATAGTTGAGAACGAAGCTCCCATGGGGGGAGAGCGTCCGGAGTATCTCTCCGGTCACCTTGAGGAACGTGTCCTCGTACCACTCGCGAACGTAGCGCTCGCCGTCTCGGTACTTGCCCTGTCGGTCGTAGGGGGGTGACGTGATGACAAGGTCGAGCGAATCGTCGGGGATCGCCTGGAGGGTATCCAGGCAGTTGCCGACGATCGAGATTCCCAGCTCGGTGGTGAAGGCAGCCTCGGTGGCGAGCTGCCGGGGGTCGAAGGGAGCGCCGCTCATGCGGCGAACCCTATCCGATCGCTGTGACAGAGGAGCCCCGGCTCACGTGGGCAGGTCCAGGCGGCTCGCGATCTCCTCCCAGCGCCGGACGAACGCCTCCTCGGAGAACTCCTGGGCCCGCTCGGTCGCCGCCGCCCCGAGCCGGCGGCAGAGGGCCGGGTCGGCGGCCAGCTCCCGGGTGCGTGCCTCGAGCTCCTCAAGCGACGTCCAGCGGTAGCCGTCCACCCCCTGGCGGACGATCTCGCGCTGGCCGGCCTTGTCGATCACGACCGGGACGCAGCCGGCCGCCATCGCCTCGACCGTGGTCATGCCGAAGTGCTCGAACACCCACGGCGCCTTCTCGTCGTCCTCGCCGTACCCGGTGGCCGCCCAGAACAGGGAGCTGGTGGCGAGCAGCTCGTCGACCAGGGACCGGGGCGCGTTGGGGTGGATGTGCACGGGCAGGCCGACCGCCGCCTCGCGGAGCTGGGCGAGGTAGGGGAGCTGGGAGGGCTCGCACCCGCCGACCACGTGCAGCTCCCAGCCGTCCATCCCGCCCTTGTGCACCATGTGGCCGAACGCCCGCACCTGCTCGAGCTGCTTCTTGGAATGGCCCAGGCCAGGCGCGAAGAAGCGGCCCACCGTGGCGATCTTCCGCTCCTTGGCGCCCGGGTGCAGCTCGTGGACCCGGATGGGGGGGAACAGCACGTCGGCGTCAGCGCCCCACAGCCGCCGGATCCAGCCGCGGGTGTACTCGGAGTTGGCCAGCACGCGGTCGTAGTGCTCGAGGAACGACAGGTCCTCGGGGTCGCGCAGGAGCCAGGGGAAGCGCTCGGCCACCCGCTGGCGGACGTCCAGCTGAGCACCGGCCAGGCGCAGGCGGCTGAGCGCGACGCCGAGGGTGCGGTCGTCGCCGTTGCCTGGCACGAAGGTGCCGCTCTCGAGCACGAGCTCGCCGTCGTGGAGGGACCCGGGCAGCGTCACCTCGTGATGCCTGAACCGGTCGGTAGCCTCGATGCGGGCCAGCTCGCGGCCGTCCTCGTGGCTGAAGACCAGCTCGGTCGGGCCGGGCGCGCCCGGACGGGCGAGGTCGAAGACGAGGCGCTGGTTCTCGCCGGCCGGGAGCTGCAGCAGGGCCCGGCCGCTCGTCCACGTCCACGTCCGGCGCCGGCCGCCCTCGGGCGGGAACCAGCCGAGGCCGAAGCCGATGTCGGGCTGGGCGCGGCGGACGTAGGGGGCGGCCGTGCGGATCACCCGGCGCCGCCAGGGCTCGAGGTCGTGGTCGAACGGGGTGGGGAAGTAGCAGAGGTACAGGTTGCGGGGCGCGCGTGCCTTGATCCTGCTCATGTAGGAGGCGTTCACGAACAGGTCGTACTCCGCCGACACGCGTGCCAGGTCGGTCTCGCCCCTGTCGGGGACGATGCGCAGCGCCACCTTGGCGAGGTCCAGCCCGAGATGGTCCGCCAGGATCTCCTTGCCGACGTCCTCGTGGCCGATCAGGTCGACGTCGTGCCCCTCCTCGGCGAGGACCTGGGCGAGCATGCTCGAGTGGCGCTCACCGCCACCCATCGAGTGCAGGAACCGGTTGTAGACCGCTGCCTTCAACGCGTGCGACAACTCCCCCCGGCTGGTATTCGTGCAAGGTCAGGGCGTCAGGCGAGCCCTCACGAAGATCTCGTTGGCCTCGTACAGCCCCCATACTAGGTTGTCGTGCGCCTTCTGCAGGGCGCGGAGCGCCTCCTCGGTCCGCTGCAGCCGCTCGGACAGGACCTTCGTGACGTGGACGAGCTGGTAGATCCAGGCCGGGTCGTGCGCCTCGGTCCACCGGCCCCGTCCCTGGTGCTGCATGGCCATCCCGACCTTGTCGAGCGCGGCGTCGAGCACGTCCTCCAGGCCGGGGTGGACGACCGGCTCGCGCGCCAGGAACTCCGGCGGCGGGCCGGGATGGTTGTGCGGGTTCGGCCCGCACGCCTCGACCTCGAGCCCGGCCTGGCGGCAGAGGAACTCGAGCAGGGGACCGTCGTAGAAGCGGACGTGGGTCGGGTCGCGCCAGAAGTCGTGGGTGAGGACCGCGTAGCACGCCGGGTTCGGGGTCGCGGCGACGAACACGCCGCCGGGCGCGAGCACGCGGCGCACGCCGGCCAGCAGGCGGGCCACCTGGTCCGGGGCCAGGTGCTCGACGAAGTGGGCGCAGAAGACACCCTTGAAGGGCCCAGGGGCCGGGTCGCGGTGCAGGTACCCGATCGCGTCCTCGCAGGCGACCTCGAAGCCCCTGGCGCGGGCCTTCTCGACCATGCCCTCGTCCGAGTCGACGCCCCGGCCCTCGATGCCGGCCTCGGCGAGCAGGGCGAGGAACTCGCCCCGGCCGCAGCCGAGGTCGAGCACCGGCGCCTGGCCGGCCAGCATCTCGACGTAGAACCACTGGACCTTCCGCGCGTGCTCGCCGTACGGGTCGAAGTCCATGTGGGCGTAGTAGTCGCTCTCGAGCCGGGTCACGAGCGTCGACCTCCCTTGGCGGCGGGCCGCTGGCGCGATGCCACCCTCCCCCCTCCCTGCACCGTCCCCGCACCGGACCGGGGTGCTCTGGGCGGGGATGCTACCTGGGCGGGCGTCCCCCCGTCTGTGCCACAATCCGTCGTCGCCGGCCCGCCTGAGCACGCGGGGGGCCGCGCGCCGCGAGCCGCCGAGGAGCGACATGCCGGACCGATTCCCGATCCTGATCAACTGCCGGGACCGTCTCGCGTCCCTCGCCGAGCTGGTCGCATGGCTCGAGCGCGCCGACCAGGGGCCGATCTGCCTGATCGACAACGACTCGACCTACCCGCCGCTCCTCGACTACTACGAGCGGACCCCGCACGAGGTCGTCCGCCTCGGCCGGAACGTCGGCCCGTACGCGCCCTGGACGTCCGGCATCGTGGCCGAGCGCTTCGCCGGACGCCCCTACGTCTCGACCGACCCGGACATCGTGCCGGTCGAGGGATGCCCGCTGGACGCGCTCTCGTTCTTCCACGAGGTGCTGGAGCGCTTCCCGGACCACCCCAAGGCCGGGTTCGGGCTCAAGGTCGACGACCTCCCCGGCGCTTACAGGTTTGCCGCGGAGGTGCGGGACTGGGAGCGGCACTTCTGGGCGCGGCAGCTGGCGCCCGGCCTCTACGAGGCGCCCATCGACACGACCTTCGCGCTCTACCGGCCGGACGTGCCGTTCCAGATCGACGTGGCCATTCGCACCGGCGAGCCGTACCTCGCCCGCCACACCGCCTGGTACGTCGACAGCGACGCGCCCTCGGAGGAGGAGCTGTACTACCTGGAGCGGGCGCGGCCCGACGTCAACCACTGGAACCGCGACGAGCTGCCCGAGTGGCTGGTCGCGGCGGTCGAGCGCGCGCGGGCGACCGGCGACCCGAGGCCGCCGTCCGGGCGCCCGGCGGCCGGACGGTGGCTGCGCGCCTGGCTGCGCCGCTGACCAGGGCCCGAGGCGCCACACCGAGGGTGAGAGGGTCCATGGCGATGCGGCAGGCAGCCACCGTCGCGGGCGGCGAGCTCCGCGACCGGGCGGCGCCGCGGGCGGCGCTCGTGCGGCGGGTGCGCCGCGGCCGGGCGGTCGACGGGCTGGCCGTCGGCGCGCTGCTCGTCCTCGCCGTCGCGGCCCGGCCGCTCGGGTCCCTCTTCTCCCACGCCTTCTGGCTGGACGAGGGCTGGGTCGCCGACTCGGTCCGCGCCCCGCTCCGACAGCTCCGCCTGCTCTCCTCCTCCACCCCGGTCGGCTGGACGCTGCTCCTGCGCCTGGTCCCGCCGGCCGGTCCCCCCGAGCGCCTGCGCCTCCTGCCGCTCGCGTTCGGCGTGGCCTGCGTCGTCCCCGCCTACCTGCTCGGCAGGCGGCTGGGGCGGCCCCAGGCGCTCGCGGCCGGCACGGCTGCCGCGCTCGCCCCCGCGCTGCTCGCCAACGGCGACCTCAAGCAGTACACCGCCGACGCCTTCGTGGCCCTGCTGCTGGTGTGGCTGGCCTCCCGGCTCGAGGCGGCATGGTCGCCGGACCGGCTCGCCGTCCTGTGCGCCGTGTGCGTCCCGTCGATGCTCACGAGCCACACGACCCTGTTCGTCTCGGCGGCCGTCCTCGTGGCGCTCGCCGTCCGCTGGCTCGCCGAGCGGCGCTGGGACCGGCTCGCGTGGGTGGCCGGCCTCGGGTTGGCCGTCGGGGCGGCCCAGGGCGCCATCTACCTGGCCGTCTCCTCGGCCGGTGACAACCAGGCGATGCGGCGCTGGTGGAGCTCGTCCTACGTCCCGCGCTCCGGCCCAGGCGCCGCCGGCTTCGTCGGCGGGCATCTCGCGGCCGCGCTCGGGCGGGCCGGGTTCGGCCCCTGGGCACTCGCCGCCGGCCTGGTCGTCGCGGGAGTCGTCGCCCTGTGGCGCGCGCCTGCCCGCGGTGGCGCTCACCGTCCCCGTCCTGCTCGCCGGGCTGGTCGCCGCCGGCGCCGCCCGCCGGTACCCGTTCCTCGACGAGCGCACCAGCCTGTTCTTCACCGTCCTGCTCACCGTCTGCGCGGGGCTCGGGGTCGGTGCGCTCGTCGCCTGGGCGTGCCGGCGGCCGGCCACGGTCCCGGTCGCCGCCGTGCTCGCCGCCGGGGCCGCGCTCCTGCTCGTGCCCGCCGCCCGGCGGGCGGCGGCCGAGCCCATGCCGGGCAGCACCGTCCGGCAGCAGGTCGACTTCGTGCTCGCGCACCGGCGGCCCGGGGACGTGGTGGTGGTCGGCCGGGGCGCCTCGTTCGCGTTCGCCTACTACTGGCCGGACCCGCCGGCGTTCGTCCCCACCCGGACCGGGTCGGCGGTGCTGTTCCAGCCCGGGTTCCCCGGGCGGACCGACCTCCTCGTCAACCACCGGAACACCCAGGACGAGGCCGACGCGGCCATCCGCGCGGCGTCGGCCCGCACCCGCTCGGGCCGGGTGTGGGTCGTGCTCGCCGAGGCGGGGGACGGCGGCCCCAAGTGGCACGACGCGGCCCCCACCGCCAGGCGGGCGAACGGCGGCCGGCTCCCACTCCTGCTCGAGGTGCCCTCGGCCCGCCCGTGACCACCACCGCGCGGGGCCGCCACGGCGCGGGCGGCTATTGCCCGCCCGCAGCCGACCAGATCTCGACCCTGGCCGTCAGGCCGACGTCGTGGGAGGGCCGCTGGGTGTTCGACTCCTGCCAGAACGGCATCCGCACCCGGAACCCGTCGACCTTGCGCAGGCCGGCCCGCTGGAGCGCGGGCGGCAGGCCGGCGGCGCCGGTCACGACGAACACCGGGTGCCCGGGGAACGCCCGCCGGATGCGGTCGAGGTCGGCCGCGGTGCCGCTCGGCGGCAGGATGACCGAGAGCTGGTCGCGCTGCAGCCAGACGGGCGCGGCGAACAGCGGCATCGTGTCGTAGTAGGTGCGGCGAGGGCCCCAGACGAACACGCCCTGGCGGCCGCCGGCGGCGCTCGCGATCCGCGCCGACGCGGCGAAGGACCCGTCGAACTCGCGGTGCCTGGCGAGCGGCAGGTCCTGCACGAGCCCGGTCACCGCCACGACGCCGGCCACCGCCACCGCCACCAGCCGCGCGGGCAGCCGCCCGCGTCCCCTCCAGGCGAATGCGGCCGCGCAGGCGATCCCGATCGGCAGCGCGAACGCGAGCAGGCCGACCGGCACGTACCGGCGGCTCCACCACATCAGCCGGGTCGAGTTGACCGCCCGGTACACGTAGAGGGTGAGCAGCAGCATGGCCGGGCCGACGGCGATCCACGCACCGGGGCGCCAGCGGCGCAGCGCCACCACCGCGAAGCCGGCCAGGGCGGCGAGGATCCCGGGCACGGTCACGAACCAGGCGAGCCGGTGCAGGTTCTGCTCGTCGAAGCTGCGGATCGTCCGGCCGCCGTAGTCGAAGTAGGCGTAGCCGAAGAGCTGGGGCCGGAACCAGGCGAGCAGGGCGAGCAGGGTGAGCCCGGCCGGC
>Ga0137387_10002131_pt1 | contig 10044 bp, 9 predicted proteins | sample SagtaG_3_FD_104909 | JGI IMG/M metagenome (GOLD analysis project Ga0137387, IMG submission 104909) | Vadose zone soil microbial communities from Angelo Coast Range Reserve, California, USA - Sage2_R_115_16 metaG | ecosystem: Environmental > Terrestrial > Soil > Vadose zone > Saprolite | place...
GCGGCTCGTGCGGCTCGTGGACGCGCCCGCGGAGTGGAGCGGCTGGACGCACCTCCCCCAGGTGAGGATCAGGGCCACAGCCGACTGAACACGTAGATCGCCAGGCCGACGAGACCGCCCACGATGGTCCCGTTGATCCGCACGAACTGCAGGTCTCTGCCGACGGCCAGCTCGAAGCGTCGAGACGTCGCCTCCGGGTCCCACCCCGCCACCGTCTGGGCTATGAGATCGCCGATCTCATGACGGTACTTCTCCACCACGCCTCCCGTGAGATCGATCAACAGGTCGTCGATCTCGGCGAGCAACCCGGGGTTGGCGAGCACGGCCGTCCCGAACTCGCTCAGGCCTCGGTCCAGCGGCCCGGGCGCCGCCGCGTCTCCGCTGGTGGCGTAGGTGATGACCGCGTGCCGGATCGTCTCCCACAGCCGGGCGGACAAATCAGCGACTGACGAGTCCGCGAGCCACTCTTCCTTCATCGCCTCCGCCCGCGCGATCACGTCCGGCGCGTGCTGCAAGCGGTCGATGAAATCCCGGATGGCTTCGTCGAACGCGGCGCGCAGCGGATGCTCGGGGTCCCTGACCATGTCGCGCAGCAGCCGTTCGACCGCGTCGATGATCTTCTGATAGATCTTGTCGTCCAGCACCGGAGGCACCCACCAAGGCGTCTCCGCTTTCACCCGATCGCGGATCAGCTCGCGGTTGTTCAGGACGGCTTCCGCCGCGAGCCGCACGGTCACGTTGAGCAGTTCCTCCTGCCGATTGTCACCGAGCACGAGGGCGAGGGTCTTACCGAGCGCGGGAGCCACGCGCGTGGCCCGCAGACGCGCGCTGACCACGCGCTGCACCAACGTCTGCACCTCGTCGTTGGGCAGCGCCTCGAGCGCCTTGGCGAGACCGCCGGCGACCTGCTGCGCGATGCGCCGGGCGTTCTCCGGATCCGAGAGCCAGCGCGCCGCGCGCTCCGCGGGGCGGACCGCGCGCAGGTTGGCGGCGACGACCTCCCGCGACAGGAAGTGGTTCTGGACGAAGTTGCCGAGGATCCGGCCGATCCGTTCCTTGCGGGTCGCGACGATTGCGGTGTGCGGAATCGGCAGGCCGAGCGGGTGGCGGAACAACGCGGTCACGGCGAACCAGTCCGCCAGCCCACCCACGAGCGAGGCCTCCGCCGTCGCGCGCAGGTAGCCGAGCCAGGGGTACTGCGCCTCGAACGCCCGGGCCGCGATGAAGACGGCAGCCGCGAACCCGAGCAGGCCCGTGGCCCGCCACTTCATCGCATCGAGCTGCGCCTGGCGGGTCGCGTCGTCGGGCCGCGACCAGCTCAGCGTGGCGGGGGCGACTGGCGGCGGCGCTGGTGGCGCCGGGGCCGGGCCCGGGGGGGCCGGGGGGGCTGGGGGAGCGGGCGGAGCTGGGTTCTGCTGTCCCATCACTGCAAGATAACCCCCACTTGGATTCGAGTGATTCGCCATTTAGCTTGCAAGGCTTATGTTTACGGCCCTTTCCGAGCAGCTCGCCGCCGTGCTCAAGCGTCTCACGGGCCGCGGCGTCCTTTCGGAGAGCGACGTCACCGAAGCCCTGCGCGAAATCCGCCGCCACCTGCTCGAGGCGGACGTGAGTTTCGAGGTCACGCGCGGCTTCGTCGAGCGGGTGCGCGAGCGGGCCGTCGGCGCGTTGCTTGTCAAGTCGGTGAGCCCCGGCCAGCAGATCGTGAAGCTCGTCCACGACGAATTGGCCCGCATGATGGGCGCGCTGGACGGAGCAGCCTCGAACGTAGGGGTGCAGCATGCTGCGCCCCTACAGTTTGCCCCCGTAGGCCCGACGGTGATTCTGCTCGTCGGGTTACAAGGCTCGGGAAAGACAACGACCGCGGCGAAGCTGGCGCGGCGGCTCAAGCTGGAGCAGAAAGCGCCGGGGCTGGTGGCGGCGGACCCGTATCGGCCGGCGGCGGGCGAACAACTGCGGCAGCTGGGTGCGCAGATTGGTGTCCCCGTGTTTGGCGTCGGGGACGGCGCTGTAGGGGCGCAGCATGCTGCGCCACTTCACGTCCCGGCCCTGGTCCGCGACGCGCTGCGCGAAGCCGAGTCGGCCCGCTGCCGCACGGTGATCGTCGATACCGCGGGCCGGCTGCAGATCGACGCCGAGTTGATGGGCGAGTTGAAGGCACTCAAGGCGGCGGTGGTGCCGCGCGAAGTGTTGCTCGTCGCCGATGGAATGACGGGGCAGGACGCGGTCAAGATCGCTCGCGGGTTCCAGGATGGCGTGGGACTCACGGGCGTGATTCTGACCAAGCTCGACGGCGACGCGCGGGGCGGCGCGGCGCTGTCGATACATGGTGTGACGGGCGTGCCGCTCAAGTACGTCGGCGTGGGAGAGAAAACCGGCGCGCTCGAACCCTTCGATCCCGTGCGCATGGCGGGCCGGATCCTCGGCCAGGGCGACGTGGTGGCGCTGGTCGAGAAGGCCGCCGCCACGGTCGATGCCAAGGCGGCCGAGCGGCTCGCGCAGAAGGCGCGCTCGAAGCGCGGCATGGACCTGCAGGATTTTCTCAGCGCGTTGAAGCAGATGCAGTCGCTGGGCCCGATGAAGCAGGTGCTGGGTCTCCTGCCGGGCGTGAATGCGAAAGCGTTGCAGGCGATTCCCGCGGACGACAAGCGTCTGAAGCACGTCGAGGCAATCGTGTTGTCGATGACCCCGGCGGAGCGCGCCGACCCCGGCATCCTGAGCGGGTCGCGCAAACTGCGGATCGCGAAGGGCGCGGGACGGCCCGTGCAGGAAGTGAACCGGCTGCTGGACCAGTTCCAGCAGATGCGCAAGCTCATGAAAAGGATGTAGGGATCGTATGGCAACCAAGATTCGGTTACGGCGGGTGGGGCGCAAAGGGCAAGCTTATTTCCGCATCGTGGTGGCGGACTCGCGCTCGCCGCGGGACGGTCGCTTCGTGGCGGCGATCGGCCACTACAACCCGCGCGCCAATCCGGCCGTCATCGACGTGAACGCGGAACAGGCGCTGGCCTGGCTGGCGAAGGGCGCGATGCCCACCGACACGGTGCGCTCGCTCCTCAAGAAGGCCGGCGTGCTGGGCAAACGGCCCGCGTAGTCGGGCGGCTGCGCAAGCCGCACGGACAGCAGGGGGAAGTGGCGGTGTTCCCCCTGGTGGAGAATCCCGGGGGCGTGTTCGTCCCCAAGGCGCGAGTGTATGTGATGGACGAGGATCGCAAAGTTCTGGCGGGTCCCCTCGTCCTGGCCCGCCGCCGGGCCTATCACCGGGAATGGCTGCTCGGGTTCGAGGGGATCACCTCACGGGCGGCCGTGGAGGGCTGGCGCGACCAGCTCGTGGCGATTGCCGACGATGCTGAGGATTAACGTCGTCACGCTGTTCCCCGAGTGGTTCGCGGCGCCGCTGGCCAGCAGCATCCTGGGCCGGGCCGCCACGGCGGGGCTCGTGCGGTACCGCGTCGTGCAGCTGCGGGACTACACGCACGACAAGCACCACACGGTGGATGACGCACCGTACGGCGGCGGAGCGGGGATGGTGCTGAAGGTGGAGCCGTTGGTGGAGGCGGTGGAGGATCTGAAGGTTGTGCAGGGTCCAATCGTCCTCCTCTCGGCGCGCGGCACGCTCTTCACGCACGAGACTGCGGTCCGTTATTCGTTGGGCAGTGAGCTAACCTTGTTATGTGGGCACTACAAGGACGTCGATCAGCGAGTGGTGGATGTACTTGGGGCTGAAGAGGTATCGATCGGAGATTTCGTGCTGTCGGGCGGCGAGCCGGCGGCGCTGGGCGTGGTGGACGCGGTGGTGCGGTTGCTCCCGGGCGCGCTCGGGGATCACGAGTCGGCCGCGAGCGATTCGCACTACGATGGGCTCCTGGCGCCGCCCAGCTACACGCGGCCCCCCAGCTATCGCGGCCTGGACGTACCGGACGTATTGTTGAGCGGCGATCACGACAAGATTGCGGCATGGCGGGCGGCGCAAGCCGAGCGCCTGACGCGCGAACGGCGGCCCGATCTGTGGTCGCGCTACGAAGAAGGATGAGGGGGCGTGTATGGAGAGGCTGCGGGCGGTCGAGCGCGAGGGGCTGAAGACCAACATTCCGGCCTTCACGCCCGGCGACACGGTGCGCGTGATGGTGCGCGTGCGCGAGGGTGAGAAGGAGCGCCTCCAGGCGTTCGAGGGCGTGTGCATCGCCCGGCGCGGGGGCGGGATCAACGAGACGTTCACCGTCCGCAAGATCTCGGCGGGCGTGGGCGTGGAGCGGATCTTCCCGCTGCACGCGCCGGCGATCGCGGAGATCGAGCTCGTCCGCAAGGGACGGGTGCGGCGCGCCAAGCTCTACTTCCTGCGGCGCCTCGCCGGCAAGGCGGCGCGCATCCGCGAGAAGAAGGGCGCGACCCAGGGCGCGGCGCCGGCCGAGCAGGAGCAGCCGAAAGAGTGAAGCACCGCCGCCCCTCGCTCGAGCGCGAAGTCGCGCTCTGGTGCGAAGGGCGGAGCGTCGTCGCCGGTCTCGATGAAGTCGGCCGCGGCCCCCTGGCTGGACCAGTGGTGGCCGCGGCCGTCGTGTTTCCGGTCGGGGCAAAGCCCATCCGCGGCCTCGACGACTCGAAGCTGCTCACCGCCCGCCAGCGGGCCAAGCTCGCCGTGCGCATCCGGCAGCGCGCCCTCGCCGTGGCGGTCGGCGCCGCGAGCGTGCACGAGATCGATCGGCTCAACATCCGCCGAGCGTCGATTCTCGCGATGCGCCGCGCCCTGGCCCGGCTCGGCGTCGTCCCGACCGATGTGCTGGTCGATGGGCTCCCCTGTCCCGAGCTCGAGTGCCCGCACCAGGCGATCATCGACGGCGACGCCAAGTGCCATTCGATCGCCGCGGCGTCGGTCATCGCCAAGACGATCCGGGACCGGCTGATGGAGCGCCTGGCTGTGCGCTATCCCCTGTACGCCTGGGAGACCAACAAGGGCTACGCGACCGCCGAGCATCTGGACGCCCTGAACCTGCACGGGCCGACGCGCCACCACCGCTGGAGCTTCGAGCCGGTGGCGCAGCTCAATCTGCTAGCGGCGTTGCGCGCGCCGTAGCGACTTCAGGAAGTCGCCGAGCGGTCGGGTGTTCAGCACATCGGCCGCTTCCAGTCCCGCGCGCCGCGCTACCGCCACCGCGAACCGCATGTTGCTCAGTTGCCGCGGATCGTGGGCGTCGGTCGAGAGCACGAACCGCGCCCCGTACGCCCTCGCGGCGGCCGCCAGCGTGTCAGGAAGGTCGAGCCGCTCGCTGCCGTTGATCTCGAGCAGACACCCGGCCGCGGCTGCCGCGCGTGCCACGACGTCGAAGTCGAGCGGGTAGGGTTCGCGCCCGTTGACGACGCGTCCGGTGGGATGGCCGATCGCGTCGACGTAGCGATTGGCGATCGCGCCCAGCAGGCGGTCGGTGATCTGCCGCTCGCTCTGTTTCAGGCCGTAGTGAATCGTCGCCACCACGTAGTCCGCCTCGGCCAGCACGTCGTCGTCGAGGTCGAGCTTCCCGCTCTCCAGAACGTCCATCTCGACGCTCTTTAGCACGCGCACGGCTGAGCTTGCATTCAGCTTGTCGATCGCCTTCCATTGGGCGCGCAGCTTCACGGCGTCGAGCCCCGACATCGACACGCGTTTGGAGTGATCGGTGATGGCGATGTACGCATACCCCAGCGCCCGCGCGGCGTCGGCCATCGGGCCGATCGGCGTCTGGCCGTCGCTCGCATCGGTGTGCATCTGCAGGTCACCGCGGATCTGCTCGAGGGTGACGAGCACCGGGAGCCGGTGCGTTCGGGCGAGCTCGATCTCGCCGCGCGCTTCCCGCAGCTCCGGAGGAATCCAGTCGAGGCCGAGGGCGCCGTATACCTCCTCCTCGGTGCGCCCCGCCACGCGGCGCGTCCCCTCGAAGACGCCGTACTCGTTCAGCTTGAACTTTTTCGCCTGCGCGATCTTGCGCAGCTCGATGCTGTGCGCCTGCGAGCCGGTGAAGTATTGCAGCGCCGATCCGTACGCGTCGGGCTCCACCGCCCGCAGGTCCACCTGCAAGCCGCCCGAGAGGCGCACCGTCGCGCGGGTCGGTCCCTGCGAGACGACCCGCTTCACGTCGGGGTACTTGATGAAGCGGGCCATCGCCTGGTCGGGCGCGGTGCTCGTGACCAGGATGTCCAGATCGCCGATCGTCTCGCGCCGGCGGCGAAAGCTCCCGGCCACCTCGATCTGTTGAATCGCGCCCCCGCTCCGCAGGTACTCCACGAGGGCGCGGGCGTGATGCTCCGCCTCGTGCAGGATCATGCGGCGCTCGGCGCGCTCCGCCTGCCCGAGACCGGAGCGGATCTTCTCGACCATCTTGGGGCCGAACCCCGCCAGCGTGGCGACCTTGCCGGCCTCGATCGCCTTCCCGAGGTCGGCGATGGTTTTCACCTTGAGTTTCTCGTGGAGCAGCTTGACCCGTTTCGGGCCGAGCCCTTGAATGCGTAGCAGATCGAGGAGCCCGGCGGGCAGCTTCTTGATGAGCGCGCGGCGCTGCGGCATCTCGCCGGTCGCCACCAGCGCTTCGATCTCGCCGCCGATCCCCTCGCCGATGCTGGGCAGCTCCGTGAGATCGAAGCCGCCGGCGCGCACCAGCTCGGCGAGCGGCTCGGGGTGGTCGCGTACGGTGCGCGCGGCGTTGCGGTAGGCGCGCACCTTGAAGGGGTTTCCGTCGGACATCTCGAGGAGGTTGGCGACCTCGTCGAGCTGGCGGGCGATGTCGGCATTTTGCATCGCCACAATAGTAGCACCGGGCGGCCCGTCCTTGCGGAGGGGGCGAGCCGGTGATACGCTAGCCCGTCGCTACACTCCTTCATACCCAGCCGGAGGCATGATGCCAATGCTGCGCAAGTTCCTCGGCCCGCTGGTTCTGGCTCTCGCACTCCCAATCGCCGCCGCTGCCCAATCCCAGGCCACGACCGGCATCATTCGCGGCGTGGTCTCGGACCCCGCCGGCGCGGCGGTGGTGGGCGCCACGGTGACGCTGCGCGAGACCCAAACCGGGTTCCAGCGCCAGGTCTCGACCAACGACCGCGGCGTGTTCGTCGCGTCGCTGCTGCCGCTCGGCACCTACGACGTCAGCGCCCGCGCGGTCGGCTTCGGCGAGGTCAAGCGCACCGGCATCCCCCTGCGCGTGGGAGAAACGGTGGATTTGGCGTTGAAGGTCGCGGCGGTGGAGCTGCAGGCCGTCGTGGTGGAAGCGACGCAGCCCGTGGTGGACGCGTCCAAAGTCGAAACATCCACCCGCCTGCCCAATGAGGCGGTCGCCGGATTGCCCAACAACGGCCGCAACTACTTGAACCTCACATTGCTCACGCCCAACGTGGCGTTGGTGCAGGGGCCCGACGGCGACGAGTTGTCGGTGGGGGGGCAGAAGGGGATTCACAACAACGTCAGCGTGGACGGCGCCGACTTCAACAATCCGTTCTTCGGCGAGCAGCGCGGCGGTCAACGGCCCGCGTTCACCTTCAACCTCGACGCGGTGCAGGAGATCGTAGTCACGGCCGGCGGCGCTAACGCTGAGTTCGGGCGTTCGTCGGGCGGGTTCGTGAACGTGATCACCAAGTCAGGGACGAATCAGTTGCGCGGCACGGCACACTACTTCGGCAAATTCGACGCGCTGTCCGGGACGCCGGCGGCGCATCCTGGTAACCCGTCCTTCCAGCCCGATTTCAGCCAGAATCAGTTCGGCTTCACGCTGGGCGGTCCCTTGAAGCGGGACCGGGCGTTCTTCTTCCTCGCGTATGACCAGCAGATTTATGATGAGGTGAAGCAGAAGGTCCCGCCCAGCGGAGCGGCGTTCGATTCCCTCAAGGCGTGGATGAACACGGCCTACAGCGGCGCCTTGTTGGGCGACTTCGGGCCGATCTCCCGGACGAACGACGCGCGGGCACTGCTTGCCAAGTTCGACTTCCGGCTCTCAGACCGGCACAACCTGTCCCTCAAGTACAACTACACCTGGTCGGAGCAGGTCAACGGTACGTTCGACGTCAACACCTGGGCCCGCAGCGCGAACGGGCTCGAGCAAGATCACTCCAATGCCGTCAACGGCAGCGTCGTCTCGTACCTCTCGTCCAACACGTCGAACGAGCTCCGCTTCCAGTATTCGCGTGAGGACCGGCCGCGGCCCTACGACGGGCCTCGCAGCGCCGCGCTCGGCACCAATCGCGCCGACCCGCCGCAGCTTCGTCCGTTCCCCGATGTGGCGATCGGGCCCGACTTCCGGTTCGGGATGCCGTTCTTCCTCCCGATCGCTTATTACGACACGCGCGTCCAGGTGCTGGACAACCTCTCGATCGCCAAGGGCGATCACTTCTTCAAGTTCGGCGGCGAATTCAACCGCGTGAACTCGGTGCAGACGTTCATCGGGTTCGCGAACAGCCGCTACATCTTCAGCTCCGTGAACGGGTTCTTGAACTTCGTGGCGGACTCGACCTACACCGATCCTTCGGGTCCGGTGCTGCTGTATCTCCAACAGGCCGGTGTCGGCCAGAACGTGCGCCAGTCGGGGACGCAGCAGATCCCGCAGACGGAGCTGGCGTTCTACATCCAGGACAGCTGGAAGCCGAATCCCCGCTGGACCTTCAATTACGGCTTGCGTTGGGAAGCGCAGCTGCAGCCCGATCCGATCACGTCGCCCAGCACGGTGTTCTTTGCGCCGTTCATCGGGCAGACCGTGACCAACGGCACGGGCAGCTACACCTTCCCGTCGGACGGCACGATCCCGTCCGACAAGGGAATGTGGCAGCCGCGCTTCGGCTTCGCATACGATCCAAAAGGCGACGGCCGGCAGGTCATCCGGGGGAACGCCGGCGTGTTTTATGCCCGAATCCCGGGCCTGAACCTCGCCTCGACGCGCAGCACGAACGGATCAAACGGGTTGACCTACTTCCGCAACAGCGCCCTGACCGGCGTCCTCGGTCCGGTGCCCGGGTTCGGCAACCTCTTGCCCGACGCGGTGCCGCAGAGCTCCGTATTCTTCCCCGACGTGTTCGTGTTCGACAAGAACTTCCAGAATCCACGGACGTTCAACGCGACGCTGGCCTACGAGCGCCAGATCGGCGCCGACCTGGGGTTGACGCTGAGCTACACGCACGCGCGCACCGACCACCTGACGCGCTTCATCAACCGTAACGACGGTGTGTTTGGGAGCCCCTGGTCCTCAGGTCTGCCGCCGGGCGGCACGAACGGGATCACGACCTTGACCGTCGTGGAATCGAGCGCCAAGTCGCGCTACAACGGGTTCACCGTCGGCCTGCGGCGCGTACTCGACCCGAACTTCCAGTTCCAGGTCAACTACACGCTGTCGTTCGACAAGTCGGACGACGACAACGAACGCGATCCCTTCACGTTCCGATATGCCCGCGCCGACTCGTTGCAGCGCGAGTACAACTGGAGCGACCGCGATCAGCGGCATCGCTTCAACGGCTGGGTGCTCGCGAACGCCAAGGGTTTCTACATCACGAACCGCGTGAGCGTCTACTCGGCGCAGCCCGTGTCGATGAGCTGCGGTCCGCGCTTCGACAACCTCTTCGCTCCGCCGGCAGGTCAGCGTGCAAACAGCTCCGCGGACCGAGTCTGTGGCCCAGTGGGCGTGGCGACGACCGATTCTGTGCTGACGCGTAACACGCTGCGCAAGGACAACGCCTACTTCTCGTGGGACATTCGCGTCTCGCGTTCGTTCGCGGTCGGTACCCAGGCGCTGGAGGCGATCGTCGAGGTCTTCAACGTGACAGGCAACGACAACTTCCGCGATCCGGCGTACGGCAGCCTGCTCTTCAATTTCGACGGGACGATCCGAAGCGGCCTCGGCGACCCGCGGCAGCTGCAGGCGGGGCTGAGGTGGCTATTCTAAGACGCTAACGCGCCAACACGCTAAGACGCCAAGTGGTTTGTAGACTGCTTGGCGTCCTGGCGTCTTAGTTGACAGTGATCTCCTGCAGCATCCCATGCACCAAATGCGACTTCCCGTCCTTCGCGTCGGGAACGTAGCAGCTCAGCACGTACTTCCC
>Ga0137387_10002138_pt1 | contig 10035 bp, 9 predicted proteins | sample SagtaG_3_FD_104909 | JGI IMG/M metagenome (GOLD analysis project Ga0137387, IMG submission 104909) | Vadose zone soil microbial communities from Angelo Coast Range Reserve, California, USA - Sage2_R_115_16 metaG | ecosystem: Environmental > Terrestrial > Soil > Vadose zone > Saprolite | place...
CTGTCGGGCCGCTACGGGCTGGCGGGGGCGGTGGCCGCGGCGGGGGCGGCCGGGTACGCGCTGGTATCACCATTGGTTGCCCGGCTGGCCGACCGGGCCGGGCAGCGGGCGGTGCTGCGGCCGCTGATGCTGGTGTTCGCAGCCGCGACGGCCGCGCTCACCGCCGGCGCGCAGGCCCGCGCGCCGGCCTGGGTGCTGCTAGCCGCCAGCGGGCTGGCCGGGGCTGCCACACCGCAGCTCGGGTCGATGGTGCGCGCCCGGTGGAGCGCGCTGCTGGCCGGCTCGCCGCTGCTGCACGCCGCGTTCTCGCTGGAATCGGTGGCTGATGAGGTGATTTTCGTGGCCGGGCCGGTGCTGGTCACCCTGCTGGCGACCGAGGTTTACCCGGCCTCAGGTCTTGCGGTGGCAGCGGCCACATGCCTGGCAGGCACGCTGCTGTTCGCCGCGCAGCGGGCCACCGAGCCGCCGCTCCACCCCGCCCACCCAGCCGGCCCGGTGCCGGGCCCGGGCCGCCGGGCGCGCGGCCGCCTGCTGCCCGCCCGGGGCCTGGTCACGCTGGCGCCGGTGTTCCTGTTCTTCGGCGCGATGCTCGCCGCGATCGACCTGGCCACGGTGGATTTCGCCGCCGGCTGGCTGGTGTTGCCGAAGCCGAGCACCAGTTGCGGCGGGCCGGGAGCATGGTCTGCGCGATAGGTGCTCATTCCGTAGAGCCCAACCGTTCGTGATCGTGCTGCCTGGATCACGTCGCGTTCGGATATTTCGGCGGACAGATGGGCCACGGCGTGAAAGCCCGCGGCCAGGCCGGTGAGGGGTACGCCAGGGGCGTGCTGGGCGAGCGCCTGGACGAGCACCTCGCGGCGGGCGGCGTACTCGGTGCGCATCCGCCGCAGGTGCCGGTCGTAGCGGCCGCTTTCGATCAGCAGGGCCAGGGCGAGCTGGTCCAGGCCGGGTGATCCGCGGTCGGTGACCTGCTTGGCACGGGTGAGTGTTTCGGTGAGGTGGGGCGAGCTCGCGATCCAGCCCAGCCGCAGGGCTGGCGCGAGGGACTTGCTGACGGTGCCCAGGGCGATCACGTGGCCGGGGGCGAGTCCTTGCAGGGCGCCGACTGGTTCCCGGTCGTAGCGGAACTCGGCATCGTAATCGTCTTCGATGATGACCGCTTGGTGCCTGGCGGCCCAGTCGAGCAGTGCGAGCCGCCGTTCAGGGGCGAGAACCACGCCGGTGGGCCACTGGTGGGCCGGGGTGAGCACCACCGCGTCGGCGCCGGAGGCGTCTAGGGCGGCCACGTCCACGCCGTGGCCGTCGACGGGGACCGGGATGGCGGCGAGCCCGGCCCAGGCCGCGGCGGCGGTGATGCTGCCCACCGATCCCGGGTCTTCGAAGGCCACCTTGGTCAGGCCCCGGCTGGCCAGGGCACGCAGGACCAGGCCCAGGCCCTGGGCCATCCCGGAGCAGATGATGACCTGACTGGGGTTGGTGCCGGCGGCGCGCACACGCCGCAGGTAAGCGGCGAGGACTTGCCTCAGGCGCGGGTTTCCGGCGGGGTCGCTGTAGCCGAACTCGGTGTTCGGGGCGGTCCGGCAGGCCTCGTGGATCGCCCACATCCAGTCTTCTCGCGGTGCTGAGGCCAGGTCTGGCACGCCGGAGGCGAAATCGGCAGTAAGCCGGGCGGGCGGGGCCGGCGAAGCCGGGCGGGCCGGCGTTGCGGCCTCACGAGCAGCCGCAGCCGCCCTGGCCGCGACCCGGGTGGCGGAGCCGCTGCGGGTAACCAGGTAGCCCTCGGCCAGCAGCTGGGCGTAACACTCCTGCACCAGGCCACGGGACAGGCCCAGCGCCTTGGCCAGCGCCCGCGATGATGGCACTCTCTCCTCGGCGCGTAGGCGCCCGGACCGGATCGCCTGCCGGAACTGGTCCTCCAGCTGGGCACGCAGCGGGACGCTGCGGCTGCGGTCGAGGATGAGGAGCACCTCAGACGCCAAACCGGACCACTCCAGAGCCACGCAACCGGACCTTACCGCACGTCCGGTCGGTACCTAACGTCAAGCTTATGACAGCCATCACCGAAGAACAGCCGGCAGCGGCCCTCAGTTCGGGTCTTGTCCGTTACCGGAATGCGCTGCGCACCCCGGGCGCGCTGGCGTTCGCGGTCCCGGGCGTGGTGGGCCGGATGCCGAACGCGATGCTCAGCCTGGGCCTGGTGATCCTGCTCAGCGCGGTCACCGGAAGCTATGGCATGGCCGGGGCGGTCTCGGCCGCCGCGGCGCTGGCGTATGCGGCGGTGACTCCCCAGCTCGCGCGGCTGGCCGACCGGTACGGGCAGGCCCGGGTGCTGCGCCCGCAGGCGGCGATGTTCACCGTCGCCACCGCGGCACTGGCCCTGTGCGCGGTGGGACGGGCGCCGGTGTGGGCGCTGGCGGTGACCGCCGGGCTCAGCCGTGCCACGATGCCCTCCCTCGGCCCGATGGTGCGCTCCCGGTGGAGCCGCCTGCTGGCCGGCACGGTGCTGCTGGATACGGCGTTCTCGCTGGAGGGCATCGCTGACGAGCTGATCTTCATCACCGGGCCGGTGCTGGTCGTGGCGCTCGCCGCGGCCCTTTCACCGGTCGCGGGGGTGCTGGTGACCGCCGCGCTCAGCGTGATCGGCGTGGCGGGCCTGACCCGGCAGCGGCGCAGCGAGCCGCCGGCCGCGCCGATCACCCGCAGCTACGGGCCGGCGCTGCGCAGCGCCGGGCTGCGGGTCCTGATCACGATGACCGTCTGCATGGGGGCGATGTTCGTCGCGGTAGACCTGGCGACCATCGCCTTCGCCCAACACCACGGTGACAAGGCAGCCGCCGGGCCGCTGTTGGGGCTCTACGGGCTGGGCAGTGCGATCGCCGGGGTGTGGTACGGGGCCAGGCGCTGGAAGTCCTCCCACGCCTCCCGGCTGACCGTGGCCCTGATCGCCACCGTGGCCGGCGCGGCGCCGCTGGCCTTCATACCTGGCATCTGGCCGATGGCCGTGGCCATCGCCGCCGCTGGGCTGGGCATCTCGGCGACCCTGGCCAGCTCCTACCGGGTCGCTGACATGGCCGTCCCGCCCGGGCAGCGGACCGAGGCGATGTCGTGGCTGACCACCGCCGCGGCGACCGGGACCGCACTGGGCGCGCCCCTGGCCGGCCATCTGATCGACGCATCCGGTGCGCCCGCCGGATACCTGTTCGCCTTCGCCGCTGGCCTGGCCGCTGTGACGGTCGTGATCTTGCGCCGCCGCTGCCTGACTCCCGCACCAGGCCCCGGAGCGAGCCACCCGGAGCAGACCGCCCGCACGCAACCCAGACGGTCACCCGCCGAGAGTCTCCCCAGGCCTGATTCTCACGGCAGACGGCCCCACGCAGGCAGCGCGACAGCACACTAGGCGCGACGGCTGCACAGCCCGAGAACGAAGCCATCCCATCCCGCCCGGCGGCGCCCGCCGAGCTCAACAGCCAGGCAACCACCGCGACGGCGTCCACGGCGGCGCGGACCCTCATGGCACCGGCCCTGGTCTCCGCCACGGGCCACCGGCTGGCCCATGCCCCGGGCATGCCGGCGCAGAACCCAGAACACAGGAGGACCGGTTAGATGAACAGCACGGAAATCGGCAGAGTCATGTCCAGCGACGGCACCTCGATCGCGTTCGAGCGGGTGGGCACGGGCCCGGCGGTCATCCTGGTGGATGCCGCGGGGAACTTCCGCGGGTTCAGCCCCATGCCGGAATTGGCCCAGGCGCTCGCGCCGGACTTCACCGCCTTCACCTATGACCGCCGCGGCAAGGGAGCCAGCACCGACACGCTGCCCTACGCCGTCGACCGGGAAATCGAGGATCTGCACGCGCTTATCGCCCTCGCCGGCGGGTCCGCGTTCGTGCACGGGTTCTCCTCCGGGGCGATCCTGGCGCTGCTCGCCGCCGAGCGCGGCATCGGTGTCCGCAAGCTTTCCCTGCTCGAACCGCCGCTGCAGGTCGAAGCCACGCCGCCGCCCGCGGCGTCAGGCATCAGCGGTGAGGTCGCCAGACTCATCGTCACCGGCCGGCGCGGGGAGGCCTACGAGCACTGGATGCGGGGCATCGGCGTGCCGGGCGAGATGATCGCCGGGATGCGCCAGAGCCCCCTGTGGCCCGCGCTGGAGGCCACCGCGCACACGCTCATCTACGACAGCCTCATCCCCGGCTCACTGCCACCGGACCGGCTGGCCGCCATCAGCACCCCCACGCTCACGGTGGCCAGCGAAGGCAGCGACGACCGGTTGCGCAACTGGGTACGAGGAGTCGCCCACGCCCTTCCGAACGCCTCCGCGCTCTTCCTGCCCGGCACCTGGCACGGGGTACCCGCCGAACACCTCGCACCAGCGCTGACCGAGTTCTTCACCGGCCGCTAAGTGGAGCCCGGGCCTGCCCTGAGCAGCAGCCACCGCGGTCGGATACGCGTGGCCCGGCCGGTGAGTCCGCCCGTCCGAAGGCCACAACGGGTACCCCCCGCAAGACCAACAGCCGCCCGGGCAACCGGCGAAGAAAGGAGCACTGCACATGATCCTCATAGAGCTCATCTTTGACACGCCACCCGGTGAACAGGACAACGTCGCCAAGCTTGCACGCCAGACGACGGCCGCGACACACCGGGAGAATGGCTGCATTCTCTACCGCTTCACCACCGACCTCGACCGCCAGAACCGGTTCATTCTGACCGAACTGTGGGAGAGCGAAGAACACCTGAAAGCTCACTTCGCGGGCGAAGCGTTCAAGAATTTTTGGGCCGCATTGCCCCAGGGAGGTAACTTCGTCAGCAGCACAGCATGGGAAGGGCCGCTTGTCGCCTACATCCCGCCCCACCCAGCCCAATAGACCCCACGGAGTCGGCCGCTAAGTGGTCTGGCCATAAGTTCGTCGGGGTCGGGGCTTGAGCAACAACGGAAGGGCCAGTGGCGATAGCGAGCTGAAGATCGCTGGGTTACCGCCGCTGGCCGTCCGGATCTCGAAGAGTGTTGGCGGCCATCAGCATCTGCCCGCTAGCGGCCACCAAGATGGCAATGGTGGTTATCACAGAGAGTGAGCGGGTTGTCCGTACGGCCCGCTGGGAGTCTGCTGCCGAACGCTGACTCGGCGCGCCGGACAGCTTTTCAGCCGGCCGGGCGAAGCGCGCACAGATTGTCCGGGTCTGCGAGTCCGGTACATGCCCTCACGCGACCGCGTTGGCGATGGGCACGGGCTTGCGGTGGGGCGGCAGTTGTGCTTGCGCAGCAAGCGAGTGGTCTTCCTCGGCGGGCCGGGTTGATGGGCAGGCAGCGCGGGATCTGCCGCTGTGCGGTCGGCCAGGCCGCGTGCCTCCGGTTGCGGGTATGGCATCGAGGCTTCCGCCGGTTGCGTGGGAGTTCTCGCGCGCCTGGCTGGTTATGGCCAGCCGGCGCCGGGTGCTGGCGCCTGGAGGGTTAGTACCTGGCCGGTTCGCGGCCCGGCAGGGCCGGCGGTACCTGGGTACTCCGCTGCCATGAGGTACAAGGTCCGCTTGTCTGGGCCTCCGAGGGCGCAGGCGAAGCAGCCGCGGTCCAGTTCGATCGTCTGCAGGACTGTGCCGCCTTCGCGCACGCGGACGCAGCGCTTGCCCGGGACGTCGGCGTACCAGATGGCGCCCTCGGCGTCGAGGCAGATGCCGTCGGGAAAGCCGCCCGGCAGGTCGGCCCACACCCGCCGGCGGGCCAGGCTGCCGTCGGCGGCGATGTCGAAGGCGGTGAGCCTGCTGGCGTAGGTCTCGGCGAGGATCAGCGTCTGGTTGCTGGGGGTGATGGCCATGCCGTTGGCGAAGGAGATCCCGTCTGCTGCCTGGCGGGCCGGGGAGCCGGGGGTGACCAGGGCGAGGATTCCGGGGGCGAACTCGCCGGCAGGGAAGTCGAAGCCGATGTTGCCGATGTAGGCGTTTCCGCGGCCGTCCACGACCATGTCGCTCCAGGGATGGCCGGCCAGGCCGGTCAGGTCGGCATAGGCTGCCAGCGGCCCGCCGGGCTCGGCGACCAGCAGCAGCCCGTCGCGGGCCGAGACGGCCAGCAGGCGCCCGTCGGGCAGGAAGCCCAGGCCCATGGGCATGCCGGGGACGCGGGCGACGACCTCGCTGCTGCCCCCGGGATCGACCGCGACGATTTCGCGGGCGCCGAAATCGGAGAACCACAGGCGCCCGCCGTGCCAGCGCGGCGACTCGCCGAACGCCAGGCCGGTTATCAGGGCGCGTGGTTCAGGCATGGGAAGGCTCCTTTGCAAGGTCACGACCCGGGCAGAGGCCGGCGGGCCTGGTTGCGGGGTCAGGTGCCCTGGATGATCAGCAGGCTGTTGCCGTCCGGGTCACGGAAGGAGAACATCGGCGGCGCGGCCCCTCCCATGCGCATGATCTCGGGATCGGCGTCGACCCCCTGGGCGCGCAGGCTGGCATGGTCACCCTCGGCGTCCCCGGTCGTAAGGCGGACGCCGACAGGCATCCCGGCGGGAACCAGCGCAATCGTCGTGACCGCTCCCGGCGGCGCCACCTCGATCCAGCGGCCGCCGGGGCCGAAGGGGACGTCGCGGCGTTTTTCGAAGCCGAGCTTGCCCAGGTAGAACTCCAGCGCCCGGTCCTGGTCGGTGACGGGCAGGCCCACCGTCTCCACCTTGGTGATATGACTACCGGTCTCACTCATTCCGTGCTCCCTGTTCGCCTGGCCGGCCACGGCCGCGGTGCGGCCTGGATTAGGTGACCGCCGCGCCGGCTCGCGTCGCGGTCGCAACGGCGATCGAGGCCACCCAGTTATTGAACTGAACAGTACAGCACAGATTAATTGAAATCAACTGTTCAGTTCAGGTGGCTTATACTCGATCCCATGACGCAGGCCACCCAGGCGCTGCCGGGCCGGCGGCCCACCGGGCAGCGTGCCGAGCGCAAGCGCCGGGCAATCGTCGCCGCCGCCCGCGAGATCTTCCTCAAGCACGGCTACGACGCGGGGATGGACCTGATCGCCGAGGCCGCGGGCGTGTCGAAGGTGACCATTTACAACCACTTCGGCAGCAAGGAGCAGCTGTTCACCGAGGTCATCAGCGAGGCGTTCGAGCAGGCTCTCGGCGACGCGCCCGGCCAGGCCCTGTCCGGCCTGGCGGACGATGGTGACCTGTGTGAGACGCTCACCGCCGTGGCGCGCGGCTGGGTAGCAGGCATCACCCGGCCGGAGGTGACCGACCTGCGCCTGCTGGTCATCGGCACGTCGCGCCGCTTCCCCGATCTAGCCCGCAAATGGCTCGAGCGCAGCCCGCAGCGCTTCGCCCCCGTTATCGCCAGCGCCCTGCGGGACCTGTCCAGGCGCGGGGACCTGGACGTCCCCGACCCCGACCTGGCCGTCATCCAGTTCTACGCGCTGACCGTCTACCCGCACATCATCCGCTCCATGTTCGGGATAAGCCTCGATCAGCGCGCAACCGAGGACCTGCTCACCAGCGGCGTCGACATGTTCCTCAGCTACTACACGGTTAGGGAGACGGGATAAGGCATGCCATACGCTACCGACCCGCGCGTTGACGCCTACATCGAAGCCCTGCCGGGGTGGCAGCAGGCCATCTGCCGCGAAGTCCGCGACCTGGCGCACGCCGCCGACCGCGAGGTCACCGAAACCATCAAGCGCACCAACCGCCCGTACTTCGTGCTGGCCGGCAACATCTGCGCCCTGCTCGCGGCCAAAGACCACGTCAACGTCTTTCTCTACGACGGCGCCATCGTCCCCGACCCCGAGGGGATCATCACCGGCGGGCACGGCAACAAGGCCGCCCGCACCGTGGCCATCCGCCAGGGCGAAACCATCAACGCGCCCGCCCTCACCGCCATGTTCCGGCAGATCATCGCCAACGACCGCGCCGGCGGCTGGCGCAAGCTGAAGCCCCAAAGCTGATTCACCGTTGGCGGGCTCGGCACGGCAGCTGCCATTGGGCTTTGACCTGGTAGAGCGTGGCGGGGCATGACGGTTCGAAGGGGGCTGCCGCCTCGCGATCATGCATGTGCAGGGGTGGGGTGCGTCGATGCCAGGGCCGTGGCGTGCCTGGCTCCAGTCACCTGGCCAGGACCCCGATCTTGACCAACTGTAAACCGACCCGCGGGCCGGCCGACGGCGAATGCCGTGGCCGCTTTGGCGTAGCGCCCGCGAACGGTTCCGCAGATACCCGGTGCTCAGCTCAGCCATGCGGAAAGTTCGGTCAGCGCGTCGGGGATGACGTAGTAGTAGGCCCAGAGCCCCTGGCGCTCCGAGCCGACCAGGGCGGCCTGGCGCAGCACCTTGAGGTGATGGGAGATTGTGGGCTGGGAGAGGTCGAAGAGCGGGACCAGGTCGCAGACGCACACCTTCCCGGCGTGCTGGCGCAGCACGTCAATGAGCTGCAGCCGGACAGGGTCGCCGAGGGCCTTGGCGACCGCGGCCAGGCGGACCGCCTGCTCGCGCTGCACCCCGGGGTAGACGGTCGGCTCGCACCGCGGTTCGCCGGCGGGGCGCTTGATCTTCGGAGTCAGCTCTAGTTCCACGGCCATATCTGTGTACCTGCCACTCTGATTGATATGTATCAACGTAATCCCGGGCCCCGAGCCCGACCTTGGCGGGCGCGTCGCGGATCCAGGCGACCAGCGGCGCTATCACCGCCCGGGCGTCGGCGCTGACGCCCCTGAGGGTGTTGGAGGCAAACGAGCGCTGGTATTCCAGGCCGAGGTAGACCAGGCCGACGTGCGTGGAGGAGATGCCGCGGACGTGAATCGGGGCCGCGTCTGCGTCGAGGGCGCCGAGCTCGCGCAGGTAGTCCAGGCTGGGCCGGTACCCGGTGGCGAGAATGATCGCGTCGACCGGCTCGCGCCGGCCATCGCTCCAGACCACCTGGTTTCCGTCGAGGGCGGTGAACATCGGGCGCCGGTCAACAAGGCCAGCAGCCAGGGTCTGCTGAAACCCGACGCTGTCGGTGACCACGCTGCCGCCGGTGATCTTGCTCAGCCATTCGGCGGGCAGGGTGTCAAAGCCGCTCTCGCGCAGCCAGTAGTGGACGTCCTGGCCGCCCAGCCGCTGCGGGAGGAACCGCACGGGATGGCGGGTGGCCAGCGTGACCGCCGCGACCGGCGCGAGCTCGTTGGCGACCTGGGCGGCCGAGTCGCCCGCCCCGACCACGATCACCCGCTGGCCGGCGTACGGCACCGGGTTGCGGTAGTCGGCGACATGGGAAAGCCCGCCGGTGAAGCCCTCCTCGCCCGGGAAGCTCGGGCGGTAGGGGCTGGAGAACGATCCGCTCGCGGCGACGATGCCGGACGCGCGCAGCGCCCGCCCGCGGTCGGTGACGACGATGAACTCCCTGCCGTCCTGGCGGACCGTCTGCACGCGGGTGCGGGTCCGGATCTCGACGCCGAGCCGGGCGGCGTAGCGCTCGAGGTAGCCGGCTACCTCGTCGCGGCCCGGGTAGCGATCCGGCGCGCCGGGGAACGGCATCCCCGGCATCGAGCTGTACCCCGCCGGCGAGAACAGGCGCAGGCTGTCGTAGTAGCGCGGCCACGATCCGGCGGGGCGGTCGCTGGCCTCGAGGATCACCGCCGGCATGCGCAGCTCGCGCAGGGCGCGGGCGGCCGCCAGGCCGGACTGTCCGCCGCCGACCACGATCACCGGGGCGGCGGAGCTGGGCACAGGTTCCAGATCGGTGCTCATGTATCTACGTATATCAATTAAATTGATATCTGTCAATGCAATGAGCCGGGTGACCGGCGGCCGCTCCCCTATCTGTCCCTGCGACCGCCGGGGCCACCTCCTGCTCCCACCACGTGCCCCGAAGGCCAGCCGCTGTCTACGACCCGGCGGCGAACAGCCATTGCGTGGTACGGCGGGCTTGCAGCACGCGAACAGATCGTCCCGTCTGCGTGGCCGCTGACGGAGGCAAAGCCCGGTCGCGACCCGCGCATATCGGCAGATCAACGAGCGCCCCGTGCCCCCTGTGCGCAGTCACGCTGCGTGATCGTCTTGGCCGTCTCCGGGCTGTCCCTGATGGCC
>Ga0137387_10002146_pt1 | contig 10025 bp, 6 predicted proteins | sample SagtaG_3_FD_104909 | JGI IMG/M metagenome (GOLD analysis project Ga0137387, IMG submission 104909) | Vadose zone soil microbial communities from Angelo Coast Range Reserve, California, USA - Sage2_R_115_16 metaG | ecosystem: Environmental > Terrestrial > Soil > Vadose zone > Saprolite | place...
CGCCGTGCAAGGTACAGGAAACCTGGGCCAAGCGGGGCGCGGGCGGCGATAAAAGAGCCGGAGCGCGATACCCAGAACTCACCTCCATTCGGGAGCACGCTTTGGAATTTCAGCGTAGGGTCAAGCACTACAGGAAGAATCAAGGGATCGGCCAGGCGTACCGGCGCTCCGGAGGAATCAACAGCCCAGATCCCTTCCGCACCCTGGTTCGCAGCAAATCGGGCCGCGGGCTCCAGGGCCGAGGCAAGGCTGTCGGAAGTTGCCGCGGAAACTGAGGCTGCCGCGCGGTCTGCCAGCGTTTGGAGGCGCGAATATTCCAAACGGCTGAATTCGCTAAGCAGGGCAAGCGCCTGGGAGTTGGCGTCCTCCAATTCCTGCGGAAACCAGCGGTTCAGCGTGCGGTTCATCAGCGCATAGCTGATGAAGAACAGGAATCCCAGCGGTAACAGCGACACGGCCATGGCGCCAAGAACCATCTTGGTTTTGAATCGGGACCCGAGTTGTTCGGCTCGGCGCTCGACCCATAGACGTACGAGCGCGCGGCCCAGAATGAGCCCAAAAACCAGGAGCGCCGCGACAATAAAGGTGTTCAGGGCATACAGGACGATCAGCTCATTCCACGCGTGCGGCTCAAATGGAACTCGGAGGGAACCAAGGGTGACAACAGCGGCAAGAAGAAGGGTGCAGAGGATGCCACCAACCGCCAGAAATAGCCGCGGATTGCGGGGGGAATCGCTCACCGTAAAGATCCTACTTCCACCGGACTTGCAAGAATTTTAGCCCGCGCGACGACCAGCTTGAAAAAAGCGCCCACCGAGCACACTGTGCAAGATATCTACCGCTGAGGATGCAAGTCAAGCGACGATTGTGTCCAAATTGCCACAGTGACCGTTGGCTGAGTTTCGGCTATTAGCGCTTTCAATACGATCAGAAAAACGCCCCTGCGAGCCTCGATTTCTTCTGCTACCTTCCAATTTGAGGCGTGCTCCGCCCCAGGGGCTCTTTGAATGTCTTCCCGGCTCGGCGAAATCCTGGTCAAAGAAAACCTGATTACTGCCGATCAGCTTAAGCAAGCTATGGCTCATCAGCGGCAGAACGGGGGCCGGCTGGGAACCGCGCTGATGAAATTGGGGTTTATCAGCGATGACGAAATCACCGAGGTCCTCTCCCGCCAATATGGGGTTCCCTCGATCAACTTGAAGTATTATGAAGTCGATCCGGCGGTCATAAAGCTGATTCCCCAGGATACTGCGGTGCGATACCAGATCATACCGCTCTCGCGTGTCGGCTCAACGCTCACCATCGCCATGATCGATCCCACCAACGTCTTCGCGATGGACGACATCAAGTTCATGACCGGCTTCAATGTCGAGCCGGTGGTCGCCTCGGAAACCTCCGTCAACGAGGCCATCGCCAAATTCTATGGTGAGGTGGCCAGCGGCGAAGAACTCTCCAAGGTCATGAAGGACCTCGGCGCCGCAGATAGCGGCGACGTGGAGCTTGCGGCAGAGGAACAAGAAATGGACTTGGCGGATCTGGAGAGAGCCGCCGAGGAAGCGCCCATCATCAAGCTGGTCAATCTGGTTCTCACCGACGCGGTAAAGCGGGGCGCCAGCGACATTCACTTTGAACCGTACGAGCGCGAATTGCGCGTGCGCTTCCGCGTCGACGGCGTTTTGCAGAGCGTGATGACGCCGCCGTTGAAATTGAAAGACGCCATCGCCAGTCGCATCAAGATCATGGCCAAGCTGGACATCAGCGAGAAGCGGCTTCCTCAAGACGGCCGCATCATGATCAAGTACCGCAAAGACGGCAGGATCAAGGAGCTCGACTTCCGCGTTTCCACCGTCCCCACGCTCTTCGGCGAAAAAATCGTCCTGCGCTTGCTGGATAAGGAAAATCTCCGGCTGGACATGACCAAACTGGGGTTTGAGCCCGAATCCCTGGCTAAGTTCGAGAAAGCGATCTTGCGGCCCTACGGCATGGTACTTGTCACGGGCCCAACGGGATCGGGCAAAACCAATACGCTTTATTCTTCGGTGGCCCGCCTGAACACGCCCGACACGAATATCATGACAGCGGAAGATCCGGTCGAGTTTCAGTTGGCTGGCATCAACCAGGTGCAGATGAAGGACCAGATCGGGCTGAATTTTGCTTCCGCCCTCCGCGCCTTCTTGCGCCAGGACCCCAACATCATTCTGGTCGGCGAAATCCGAGACTTCGAAACGGCTGAAATCGCGGTCAAGGCGGCCCTAACCGGCCATATGGTTTTGTCCACTCTCCATACGAACGACGCCCCCTCCACCATCAGCCGGCTAATGAATATGGGTATCGAGCCTTTTCTGGTAGCCACATCTGTAAATTTGATCTGCGCCCAAAGATTGGTGCGGCGAATTTGTCAGAATTGCAAGGAGCCCTTGGAAATTCCTGAGCAGACGCTGCTCGATGCCGGCTTCAGCCCGGAGGAAGCCAAAAAGACCACCGTTTACGAAGGGAAGGGTTGCGGCACCTGTAATAAGAATGGCTATAAGGGCCGCGTCGGACTCTACGAAGTGATGGAAGTCAATGATGAATTGCGGGAACTGATTCTCGTGGGCGCTTCCGCTTTGGAGCTGAAGAAGAAGGCTCTTGATGTCGGCATGATCACGCTGCGGCGCAGCGGTTTAATCAAAGCGGCCGCAGGTCTGACCAATCTGGAAGAAGTTCTGCGCGAAACCGTGCTGTGAGGAGAATGGTGTCATGCAAGGCATCACACTAAGCGAGCTCTTCAAGAAAATGATCGAGATGGGGGGCAGCGATCTGCATATATCCACGAATAGTCCGCCGCGGGTGCGTGTCCACGGCAAATTACGGCCACTGGATATGCCTCCTCTGACCGCTGCGGATACCAAGGCGCTCGCCTATAGCGTATTGACCGACGCCCAGAAACAACGCTTTGAAGAAAATCTGGAGCTGGACTTTTCGTTCGGCTTGAAGAATCTGGCCCGCTTCCGCGGCAATCTTTTTAATCAGCGCGGCGCGTGCGGTGCGGTATTTCGGACCATTCCTTGGGAAATCAAGAGTTTCGACACGCTCGGATTGCCTGCGGTGGTGAAGGGGTTGTGTGACAAGCCGCGCGGCCTGGTGCTGGTAACCGGTCCCACCGGGTCCGGCAAGTCGACGACCTTGGCGGCGATGCTCGACAAGATCAATAGCGAGCGCGAAGAGCACATGATCACGATTGAGGATCCCATCGAATTTCTCCACAACCATAAGAAATGCCTGGTCAACCAGCGCGAGGTGCATGCCGATACGCATTCCTTCGCCAATTCGTTGCGCGCGGCATTGCGCGAAGATCCAGACGTAGTGCTCATCGGAGAAATGCGCGACCTGGAAACCATTGAGTCGGCGTTGCGCATTGCCGAGACCGGCCATTTGACCTTCGCAACCCTGCACACCAACTCCGCGATCTCCACCATCACTCGAATCGTAGACGTGTTTCCGGCTCACCAGCAGGCGCAGATTCAGGCTCAATTATCCCTGGTTCTCGAAGGTGTCCTGTGCCAGGCGCTGCTGCCGCGGGCGGATGGGCGCGGCCGGATCATGGTCATGGAGATACTGATTCCCAATTCCGCGATTCGCAACCTGATTCGCGAAGACAAAATCCACCAGATCTACTCGGCGATGCAAACCGGTACGGGGCAGACGGGCATGCAGACCTTCAACCAGGGGCTGTCGAGCGCCTACGCGTCCAAGTTAATTACTCTGGAAACAGCTCTTTCTCGCTCGTCCAATCCCGACGAATTGCAAGATATGATCAACCGCGGTGTGGCCAGCCCGGTCGGCGCTGGCGCGCGTGCGCCCGTACCGGCGCGACGCTGATGTTTCAGTTGGGCCCTGAACCGAGCTCTGGATCAAGGATCAGGTGAGGAGGGAAGAGGATGCCGGTTTATGTCTATCGCGGCACGAATCGGTCAGGCGGCGCCGTGACCGGGGAACAAGCCGCCAATAATAAGGCCGAGCTGGTCAACCTGCTCAGGCGACAGCAAATTAAAGTCAGTAAGCTCTCCGAGAAGGGTAAGGAATTCAACTTACCCACCTTCAAGCCTGGCGTGAATGCCAAGGATTTAGCGGTATTCACACGCCAATTCTCGGTGATGATCGATGCCGGGTTACCGCTCGTGCAGTGCCTGGAAATTCTAGCCGGACAACAAGAGAACAAGACGTTTGAGACGGTATTGACGACCACGCGCGCGTCGGTGGAGGGTGGCGCGACTCTTTCCGCGGCGATGCGGCAACACGACAAAGTTTTCGACGCTCTTTACGTCAACCTGGTGGAAGCGGGAGAAGCAGGCGGCATCCTGGATACGATTCTCCAGCGGCTCGCGAGCTACATTGAAAAAAATGTGAAGCTGAAGAGGGCGGTGAAGTCGGCGCTGGTCTATCCCGTGGCCGTCCTGCTTGTCGCCGGAGGCGTTATCACTCTTCTGCTATGGAAGGTCGTGCCGATTTTTGTCACGTTGTTTCTGGGACTGGGCGTGGACCTGCCGCTACCTACGCGGATTGTGATGGCGTTGAGCAATTTTGTGGGGAGCATCTTTGGGTTGCTGATTGTGGTCTTTTTGGCGGGCATGGTCATTGCCATAAAGCTCTGGCACGGAACGGAGAAAGGCCGCTACATTCTGGACGGTTTGCTCCTGAAGTTGCCGCTAGTGGGCATTCTCTTGCGCAAGATTGCCGTGGCGCGCTTCACGCGCACGCTGGGAACTCTGATTTCTTCGGGCGTGCCCATCCTCGAGGGATTAGATATCACGGCCCGAACGGCAGGGAATGCCGTGATCGAAAAGGCTCTCAGTCACGTTCGTAAGTCTTTGGAGGAGGGTAAGAACCTTGCGGATCCTCTCAAGGAGACGAACGTATTCCCGGGCATGGTCACGCAGATGATCGGAGTAGGCGAGCAGACGGGCGCAATGGATGCGATGCTGCAAAAGATTGCTGACTTCTACGAAGAAGAGGTCGACGCAGCGGTGAAGGATCTGCTCGCAGCACTGGAGCCAGCCATGATCATTTTTCTCGGCGTCGTGGTGGGCGGTATCGTTATTTCCATGTACTTGCCGCTCTTCTCCTTGATTGGCAAGCTGGCCGGCGGACATTAACGCGATTTCACATTCCAAAAACGAAGCGGCGTGGCCCACGCGAAAACGAGCGAGAGCCGGCGTGCCACGAGCTGAGCATCGGGCTATTTGCAAGGAGAGCTTTGCACCCAAACCTCTGGTGCTGCGATGGCGCTAAATCAGAATTTAGGCGACTGGCTCCGCTGGCTTAACCGCGTTCGTTTTCTTGTAATCACCCTGCTGCTGGGAATCGTTATTGTTCTCGAGCAGTATACCCAGGTCGCTGTCCCACTCCGTTACTTCGTTCCTCTGGTTATTCTCTGGTATACGCTGGCCCTTTTTTACGTGATCCTTTCGCACTGGGTGCCCATCGCCCGCTGGCATGCCCCGCTTGAGATTGTCTGCGATTTGCTGTTGGTCACCGGGCTGGTTTATGTCACCGGGGGTCACGAAAGCCATTTTATTTCGCTCTATTTGCTGCTCATTATCGTCGCCAGCATTCTTTTTTCCCGCCGCGCCACGTTTCTGGTGGCCGGATTTAGCTTCATTCTTCTGGGGGGCATGGTCGAGCTGGTCTTCTATGATGTCTTGCCGCGGACGGCGCTGGCGATGCCCGGCGGCAAAACACTGCAGACCTGGATTTTTAGCAACCTGTTTGCATTTTTTGCCGTCGGGTACCTGTCGAGCTTGCTGACCGCAAACCTCCGGCGCCAAAGCGCGGAACTGGAGATCAAACGAGGCGAGTTAGAGGACCTTCAGGTTTTTAACCAGGACATCATTCATTCCATGCGCGGTGGTTTGATCACCACCGACTTGGAGGGGCGGCTGAGGCTGCTCAATCGGACAGGAGAAGAGATTCTGGGGCTGAAATTCGATCAGGTGCGCGGGCATAAATTGATGGAAGTTGCGCCGGGGATTTGGCAACTGACGGACGGATGCGAAGATAACGCCTTGCCTCAACGGCACGAGGTTGACTTCCGTACCCCCGCTGGCCAGCAACGCTACCTCGGTCTTTCGGTATCGGTTCTTAGGACGGCGGAACGTGTGGGGGCAGGTTACGTCATTAATTTCCAGGACCTCACCGAGCTGAAACGGCTCGAGCAGGAGGTCGCCACAAAGGAACGGATGGCCGCCCTTGGACGGCTTTCCGCCGCAATTGCCCACGAGATACGCCAGCCCCTGACGGCCATGGCGGGAGCGGTGAAAGAATTGGGGCGCATGGTTCCTTTGCAGGAGGATGAAAAACACCTGGTGGACATTGTGAGCCGCGAGTCGGAGCGGCTCAATCGCATCATCAGCGAGTTTCTGAATTACTCCCGGGAAAAAAGCTATGAATTCGCCGATGCGGATCTTTCGGAATTGCTGGACGAAACGCTGACTCTGCTCGAAAGGCATCCGCAGTGGCAAGGCAAATACCGCATTGAACGTATCTTTGCGGCCCGGCCGGTGCGAGTTCGAGCGGATTCGAATCGCATCAAGCAGGTGTTTTGGAATCTCTGCGACAACGCGCTCCGCGCCATGCCCGCGGGCGGGACCTTAACGGTAAAGCTGGAAACGGCTCCCTTCTGGGTGCGCATTCGCTTTCGCGACACCGGCATGGGCATCGATCCCGCTCAGCGGGTGAAGATATTCGAGCCGCTGCAATCGGGCTTCGTGGGAGGAACCGGGTTAGGTCTGGCCATTGTTTACCAGATCGTACACGCTCACAGCGGGCGCATAACGGTCACATCAGAAAAAGACCGCGGAGCCGAATTCACCGTCGAACTGCCGCGGGTGGCTTAGAATGGCCAACATCCTCATCGTCGACGACGAGCGCTCCATCTGCGAACTCCTGGAGATCACTTTCCGAAAGGATGGCCACCGCGTGGAGATCGCCACGAGCGGCGAATTGGGGCGCCGCAGTCTGGAATCCAAGTTATTCGACATCGTTATTTCTGACATCCGCATGCCCGATATGAGCGGCGTCGATCTTCTCGCCTATGCCAAGGAAGTGGCTCCCTCCACGGTCTTCCTCTTAATTACGGGCGTGCCGACGGTGGAGACGGCGATCGCGGCCGTTAACGCAGGCGCCGATCGCTATGTCATCAAGGACCACGAATTGGTGGACCAGTTGCGCCGCGCCGTTGCCCAGGTGGAGGAAAACCTCAGACTCAAAAATGAGGCCGGCTATTTGCGCCGGGAACTGCGGCGGTTCACTGGGCACGACAATATCATCGGCCGAAGCCCCAATATGCGCGCCATTTTTGATCTGATTTCCACCGTGGCCCCGCAGTCCAGCCGCATCCTGATTACAGGGGAAAGCGGGACCGGCAAAGAACTGGTGGCCCGAGCGGTTCACGAAAATAGCAGCCGCGCCCAGGCGCCCTTTATTACCGTGAACTGCGGCGCTTTCCCGGAAACGCTGCTGGAATCGGAGTTATTCGGGTACTTAAAAGGAGCCTTTACAGGTGCGAACGAAAATCGCCAGGGGCTGTTTCAGGCGGCGCACGACGGGACGCTTTTTCTCGATGAGATCGGGAACATGAGCCCGACGATGCAGGTGAAACTGTATCGTGTTTTGCAGGAGGGCAAGGTTCGGCCTCTGGGCAGCACCGAGGAGATCGATATTGACGTGCGCGTAATTGCCGCTACCAACCACGATTTGGAAAAGGCCATAGCCGCGGGCGAATTTCGCGAGGATCTTTTCTATCGCCTGAGTGTCATCCCGATTCACTTGCCGCCGTTGCGCGAGCGCCGCGACGATATTCCTTTGCTGGCGCGCACCTTTTTAGAACGCTTTCGCAAGAGCATGGAGAAGCCAATCGAGGGCATCGAGCCTGCTGCGATGGCGCAGATGGAAGCGTATGATTGGCCGGGCAACGTTCGTGAACTGGAAAATACCATGGAGAGATCGGTGGCTTTGGAGACCGGACGATTGATCTCTCTGGCCGTGCTGCCTGAAAAGATTCGCTACGGCGCCTCGGGGGCAACCGCCGCGCAACTTCCCAAGAACGGGCGCCCCGTACTTCCCGAAGGCGGCCTCGACCTGGAACATTACATTCAGGATATGGAGAGGGCCTACCTTCTCGCCGCGCTGGAAGATTCGGGCGGCGTCGGAACACGTGCCGCGGAATTGCTCAAAATGTCCTACCGTTCTTACCGCCACTACGCCAAAAAATACAACATCACGTAAGGCCGATCACCGATTTCGATTTGGGAGCTTAGTGCGCCCCGCTAGTCCGTGGTGTGGGTCGCGGGGATGCGGGCTTCGAGGTCGGCAAAGCGCTTGAGCAAATAAGTCACTGGATACGCAAGCGCAAAGACCGCGAGAACGAGCATAATCGGATCCATTGCGTGACGGTAACGGAGCGACGTGTGTGATGTAGAAGACGAGCGGGAAAAAGAGCATGACCGAAGCAAGGGGTAGCGCGGTCTCATTCCGTTCGTGGTGAGCAAGGAGCAGGCCCACCAATGACAGCAAAGCGAATGCGCAGTTGCCCAAAATGCCCAGCTTCGTCTGCAAAGAAATGCGGTTCCAGATATCTGAGGGCCAAACCCACATCGCTATCCAATGATCCAAGAAGCGGTGAAAAGTAAACCGCATGGCATCGCCCGGGTGGGTACGAATAAAAAGCAGCGCTTCGTGCTGCTTCTCTTGCATATAGGGAATTTCGGTCATGCGAGCATATTTCGCGGCTTCCCACGCATCATCATTGGGATGAAGGTCACGCGACCATAACTCAGGAACTAGAGGATTATTGCCCAGCCAAAGTTCGAGCCCAAAAGTAGAACGGAACGGGAGGAACGTGTGGAAGACGACATAATTGCGGATCGTCCAAGGTGCGATTCCGGCAGCGAAGATCAGTGAAGATGCAAGGACGAGCCTGCCTGCCGTGGCAAGCCTCCGCCGCAGGGGCCACAAAGCCCAAAGGGCCAAAGGAGGGAGAATCGAAATGACGGTTGGGTTGACCATCGCTCCGGCAGCCCAAAGCGCGCCATAGCCGATCCAGGAACTCAGGCGTTCGCAGCCGCGCAGTTGGAGCGTGGCCGCGACAATCAGGGTCAGCATGAGTGCCGACAGCGCCGTGTCCCAGACCCAAACCGTGGAAAAGAACAGCGACATAGGAAAAAGTACCCAAGTCCATGCGGCGGCGGCTCCAATACGTTTACTGAATGCCTTTGACCCAATGGCATAGATCGGCCAGCAGGTGAACGCGGAAAAGACATTGTCGACAAAACAAATCACTATGTTGGACGTGTAGCTGTATACGCCGAAAACTTTGAAAATCCCCGCCAGAAGGTAGGGGTAAATCGGGGTGAACCAAGCCGTCGGCCCGGTCTGGAGCACTTTCAGCGGAGAACTAAATCCACGGCCTTGGGCAATTGCCGCCGCCACGGCTCCAGCCTCGTAGCCGCCTGCGAGAGTACCAAACGGGAGATTGTCGCGGACCACCCACTGCACAATAAAATGAAAATAATAGTAGAGAAATGCCATTCGGGCCAGGAAGGCCACGATAACGATAAAGCCGACCGAGCAGAAGATCTGGCTCCGTTTCCCTGGTAGCCCAACTTTATCCCGCATGAATGGCCTTTTCCACGCGTCGTTGGCTCTCATGCCAGCCAATTAGGCTGAGGAGTGCTCTGGACTGGGGAGCCCATTTCTTGCGACCGGCGTAAATTCAAATGCGTAAGTTTAGCGTGTGAACTCAGAGGCGCTGGTTACCGAATCTGCTATCCAGAATTTAGCAAAACTGCGTTTCCTTAGCCGTGAGAGTGGGTAAACAATTGCGAAGACGCACAAGATGCCCATGATGGGATCCATCGGGTAGCGATAACGCCCGTTCGTGTGCGTCACGTAAAAAACCACAGGGAACATCAGCATAACAGCCGCAAACGGCAGCGCAGCTTCACTTCGTGCGCGATGAGCAAAGAGCGCACCGGCAAATGACAATA
>Ga0137387_10002149_pt1 | contig 10021 bp, 7 predicted proteins | sample SagtaG_3_FD_104909 | JGI IMG/M metagenome (GOLD analysis project Ga0137387, IMG submission 104909) | Vadose zone soil microbial communities from Angelo Coast Range Reserve, California, USA - Sage2_R_115_16 metaG | ecosystem: Environmental > Terrestrial > Soil > Vadose zone > Saprolite | place...
AGTAAGCACCTCGGCAACGTGCTCGAGCCGATCTCGCTGATGGAGGCGCACGGCGCCGACGCGGTCCGGTGGTTCTTCGCCGCGTCCGGCTCGCCGTGGTCGACCCGGCGGATCGGGTCGGCGTCGCTCGACGAGATCGTCCGCAAGGTGCTGCTGACCTACTGGAACACGGTCTCCTTCCTGGCCCTGTACGCGAACGCGGGGGCCGCGCAGGGGACGGCGTGGCATCCGGCGATGCTGGCCAGTGCCCCGCCGCCCGCCGCCAGGCCGGTGCTGGACCGGTGGGTGCTGAGCGAGCTGAACATCGTGACGTCCGAGGTCACGGCCGCGCTCGAGGAGTTCGACACGGCCGCCGCCGGGCGCCGGCTCGCCACGTTCGTGGACGACCTGTCCAACTGGTACGTGCGCCGGTCCCGGCGCCGGTTCTGGGAGGGGCCGGGCACGCCGGACGGGGCCGCGGCCTTCGCCACCCTGTACCGGTGCCTGGAGACCCTGACCAGGCTGATGGCGCCGATCGTGCCGTTCCTCACCGACTACGTCTGGGGGATACTGCGCGGGCACGAGGACCCGGACTCGGTGCACCTCACCACCTGGCCGGTCGCGGATCCCGGCCTGGTGGACCAGCGGCTGTCCGAGCAGATGGGCCTGGTCCGGCGGCTGGTGGAGCTGGGCAGGTCGGCCCGTGCCGCGGCGTCGCTGGGCATCCGCCAGCCGCTCCCCCGCGCGCTGGCGGGCGCGGCCGGCTTCGCGGAGCTGCCCGCCGAACTGCGCGGCCAGGTGGCAGGTGAGCTGAACGTCCGGGTGCTCGACGCGCTCGGCACGGTCGCCGGCGACCTGGTCGACCACGTCGTGAAGCCGAACTTCCGCGCGCTCGGCCGCCGGTTCGGCAGCCGCACCCAGGCGGTCGCGGCGGCCATCACCGCGGCGGACCCCGGCACGCTGGCCGGGCAACTGCGGGCGGCCGACGAGGTGTCCGTCGTGGTGGACGGTGAGCCGGTGGCGATCGGCCCGGATGACGTGATCGTGACCCAGACGCCCCGGGAGGGCTGGTCGGTGGCCGCCGAGGCCGGCGAGACGGTCGCCCTGGACCTCGACATCACGCCGGAACTGCGCCGCGAGGGGCTGGCCAGGGAGGTGATCCGGCTGGTCCAGGATGCCCGCAAGGCGGACGGCCTGGACGTCAGCGACCGGATCACGCTGCGCTGGGCGGCGGCGGGCCCGGAACTCGCGGCGGCGCTGACCGAGCACGGGGCGCTGATCGCGGGCGAGGTCCTGGCCACCGAGTTCGGCCCCCGTGCCGCGGACGCGAGTACCCCGGACGCCGACGCGGGCACCGAGCACGACGACGCGGGCCTGGGCCTGGCCTTCTGGCTTCGCCGGTCCTGAGGACCGAACCTCCTGGCCCGCTGGCCGGGACCACTGGCGCCGCGGGCCGGATGCGCCGGCCCGCGGGGCCGCGGCTGACGGCGGGCCGGTAATCCGCTTGGCCGACGTCGCCACGCTGGCTAAGGTTCCGCCGTGGACACGGCACCCCGGCTGGTCGCCTCCGGTGGCCGGCGGATCGCGGTCGATGACGCGGGGCCGGAATCCGGCTTCCCCGTCCTGGTGCATCACGGCGGGACCCGGCACCTGTTCCCCGGCGCGGTGCGCGACGCCCGGGCGAGCGGCTTGCGGCTGATCGGATACGACCGGCCGGGCCAGGGCGGATCGGATCCGCGGCCGGGCCGGGTGGTCGCCGACTGCGCCGAGGACGTCCGGGCGATCTTCGCGAGCCTGGGCGTCGGCCGGGCGGCGGTGTGGGGGACGTCGGCCGGGGGCCCGTACGCCCTGGCCACGGCCGCACTGTTGCCAGAGGTGGTCGCCTCGGTGTGCCTGTTCGCCTCGCTCGGCCCCTACGGCCAGCCCGGCCTGGACTTCGCGGCGGGCATGGGAGACGGTTTCCGCGAAGAGATCAGGGTCTTCTTCGCCGAACCGGACCGGGCCCGGGCCGATTTCCGTGCCCAGTCGGCGGAGTTCGCGCCGCTGGCATCCTCACCCGCCTGGTGGATGGACCGATGGGGTGAGCTCGCCGGCCAGGATGCCGCGCATAGCCAGGAGTGGGCCGATTACCTGGCCCTGGTGAACCGGGACGGGTACGCGGGCGGCGACGAGGGCTGGTGGCAGGACTGGAGCGCATCGTTCCTGCCGTGGGGCTTCGACCTCGCCGCCGTCCGGGCGCCGGTGGCGCTGTGGCACGGACTGCGGGACACCTCGCCCCCGGCCGCCCACTCCCGCTGGCTCGCCGAGCACCTCCCGGACGCCACCGCCCGCTTCCCGGCGGACGAGGATCATGCCAACGTCGAGGAGAACAACCGCGGCGCGGCCATCGCCTGGGTCCTCGGCCACATGTGACTCCGCCGGGCCGGACCTCGGCGGGCGGCAGCATCCCGGCCCCGGGACGTGTCAGCCGGACACGCGTCAGGCCGAGGGGTCCGGCTTGTCCGGCTGGCAGGCCTTGCACGGCACAGAGCCGGCGGCCTCCGCTGCCCGGCGGGTCATGGTCTCCAGGTCACCGTCGCTCAGGAAGCGGATCAGGATGCAACCCCTCCGGTGATACCTGGCAACGCCCGGCACCACGGTCACCTCGTCATCCAGGGATGCCGAGGCGTCGTCGCCCGGCTGGCCGACGTCGGCGGCGCCTCCCGCGTCCCGGGAGCCCTCCGCGTCGCTGAGGCCCCCCGCGTCACCGGGGCCCTTCGCGGCACCGGAGGGACCGGTGCCGCCGGTCCCCGCCGCGGCGCCGTCTTCATCCCCGGCACGGTCCTGCACGGCACGGTCAGCCGCCGCAGCCAGGCCCGGCTCGTCGGTGCGGTCCGGTTCCGCCTGGTCCGCCCCGGCGCCGTCCGTCCCGGCGCTGCCTGTCCCGGCGCCGTCCGTCTCGGCCAGGCCCGGCTCGGCCCAGGCCGGTCCGGACTTGCCCGGCTCAGGCTCGCCGGGCTCCGTCTCCTCCCCGGCGGCCTCATCCGCCCCGGCGGTGGCCGTGGCGGATCCGGCCGTGGCGGGCCCGGCCGCGACGGCTCCCGCGCCGGCTCGCTGGTCTTCGGCTCGCTCGTCTTCGGCCAGGTCCGCGGCGCGGCTCCCGCCACCGGTCAGTTCCCCGGCGGTCTCGCCGTCCGGACCGGGACCGCCGGTTGCACGGCTTCCGGGCCGGTCGCTCTCTGCCGGGCTGCCCTCGGCCAGCCCGCTGTCCGCCTCGTCACCGGGCCCGCGACGGTCAGCGGCGCCGCCGGGCGCGCCCTCGGTGCGGGCGGTGCGGGCACTGGACCACGCGCTCCATGCGCTGCCCGCGTCCTGGCCGCCCGGTTTCTGGCCGCCCGTGTCCTGGCGGGCCGTGCCCCCGATAGCCCCGGCGGAAGCGCTGCCCTCGCCCGCGCCGGCCGGGCGGCCCGCCCCGGCCGGCTCTCCCTGCCCATGCCTGGGCCTGGCCAGGTCCGCCACGTACCGGGGGACCATCCGGTCCCACCGGGAGTCGTCTTCCTCGGCACCGGGACGCTGGTCCGCCTCCTGGCCCTCAGGCCCGCCTCGTGACCGGGAGGTCCCGGCACGCTCCCACGGCGCGGGCCCGGCCGGTTCCAGCTCGTCCGCGGTCCCGGCACCACCGTGACCGGCCGCTGAACCGGACCCCATGGCCCGCGGCCCCGCCGTGGCCGGCCACGCGGGCCGCACCGGGTCCTGGCTCCCACCGCCGGCGATTCCGCCGCTGACCCGGTCCCAGAACTCGTCGCCGGTGGCCGGCTCACCCGAAGCTCCGCGCCGGGCTGCCTCACCCCGGGCCGCGCGTTCACCGGGTGAGGGCAGCCGGAACGCATCGGCTTCCCGCCGGCCCGCCTGGCCCCGGTCACCGGCCGGGTCCCGGTGGCGCGCCGCCTGGTCTCCCCGGGCCGCCGCCTGCCGCTCCGGTTCCGGCTGCTCCCGGTCCGCCCGCGCCGCCGCGGCACGATCCCGGCCGCGCCCCCCGCCAGGGAGCCCGCGGTCCGCCCCGGCTCCTGCCCGGTCCCGGTCCTGGCCCCGGCCGCGCGCCGCCTGGTCTCCCCGGGCCGCCGCCTGCCGCTCCGGTTCCGGCTGCTCCCGGTCCGCCCGCGCCGCCGCGGCACGATCCCGGCCGCGCCCCCCGCCTGCGAGCCCGCGGTCCGCCCCCGCCTCTGCCCGGTCCCGGCCGCGCGCGGGCTCCGGTCCTGCCCCTGCCTGCTCGTGGACCGGCCACGCGGCCGCCTGATCCCGGTCCGGGCCGCGGGCAGCCTCGGTTCCCGCTGCTGGCCGCTCGTGCCCGGCCCGCGCCGGCGCCTCGCGCTGGTCCTGCTCGCCGGGCGCCTGCCCGCGGCCCGCCCGCGCGGCAGCTTGATCGCGGTCCCGGCCCGGGCGCCCGCGCTTCTGATCCTGGCCGGTCCTCCCTGGTTCGCGCCCAGCCCGTTCCCGGTCACCCCACGGGCTTGCGGTTATGTCGCCCCGGTCGCGGTCGCCCCGGTCACGATCGGACCGGCCCCGTTCCGGCCTGGCCCGGTCACCGCGGGCCGGGTCGCGGGGAGCGGGGGCATGTGCCGCCGGATCCCGGGCGCCGGGCTCGCCTCCTGAGCCAGATCTCGCCGAGCGGCCCCGGCCGGCCGCGCGCCCCGCCGAGTGCTCGCCACGGCGGCCGGGCGCCGGGCCGCCCTTGGCCGCTATCGACCCCGGCCACCGGCCGGAACCCGAGCCCGCGGCGCCGGTCGTCGCTTTCCGCAGCCGTTCGGCGAGGTCGCCATTCCGGTCGCCATCCGCCCTCCGGTCGCCCCCGGCCTTCCGGTCGCCATCGGATCGGCGGTCCTCACCCGAGCCGTCACGCCCGGGCCGCGCCCGGTCACCCGCTGCCGTCCTGGCTCCAGCCTTCCCGGTGCCTGGCTCGGCGGCGCGGGCCCCGGCGGTGACTCCGGCGGGCCGGGCTCCGGCCGGCCAGGCCCGGGCCGTGTCAGCGGCGGCCCAGCCGGGCGGGGCATCCGCCGCTCCGGCTCCCCCGAAAAGCTCTCGGCGCCGGAGCAGAACTCCGGCGCCGAGGGTGATCATCGCGAGAATGCTCACGGCGATCGCAGCGTAGATCAGTCCCAGGCTGGCCGAGAACACCCCGGCCACCAGCATCGCCATCGCCACGACGGTGAGGAGGGCGCTGGACCGGATCACGTGCGCCCTCCCACGACCCGGCGCGGCAGGCCGGGTAGCTGGCTAGCGGCGGTCGTGGGAAGGGCCGTCCGAGGGGTGGAAGCCCCCGTTGTGCCCTCCGGGCTCCGGCGAGCCGACGTAGGCGCCGGTAACCGCCGGCTGGCCATTGCGCTCCATGCGGGACGGCATGCCGCCGCCCACCGGGGACTGCGGCCCGGCGACCGCGGGGAAGGTACCGCTGTCCGCGGCACCCGCCTCCAGGTCGCGGAGCTGGCCCTCCAGGTACGCCTTGAGCCTGCTGCGGTACTCGCGCTCGAACGCACGCAGGTCGTCGACCCGGCGCTCGAGCTCTTCCCGCTGCTGGACCAGGGAACCCATGGCCTGGCGGTGCCGCTCCTGCGCGTCGCGCTCCAGGCTCTCCGCCCGGGCCCGCGCGTCGCTGGTGATCTGCTCCGCCTGCCGCCTGGCCTTGCCGAGGATATCGTCCGCCTCGCGGCGGGCCCGGCCGATCGTCTCGTCGGCCTCCCGGCGCGCGTCGGCGATGGCCTGGTCGGCGGTCTGCTGGGCAAGGGCAAGGACGCGGGCAGCCGTGTCCATGTTGTCCTCGGCCGGCATGCTCGCATGGACCGGCTCGGGCCGGCGCTCCGGCTCGGGCATCATCGGCTCGGGAGCGAGCATCTCCGGCTCGGGGTCCGCCAGCGGGGAACTGAGCGCCGACACGGCCGTCTTGCCCCCGCGCAAGCACTCAGCCAGCTTGGACCGGAGCTCCTCGTTCTCCTGGATCAGCCGGTCCAGCTCAACCTCGACCTCGTCGAGGAAGGCGTCTACTTCTTCCTCGTCGTAGCCGGGGCGCAGCCTGGTGGTACTGAACTGCTTGTTCCGCACGTCGGCGGGCGTCAGCGGCATCTCGTCTCCTTGGTGCGCTGCAAGTCTGTTCCTATGGGACCGTACCTGATCACAACAGCCCCACGGCGTTGATCAGGAGAAGTACCACGAAGAACAGAACCATGAAGCTGAGGTCCAAGGCCACACTACCGAGCCTCAGCACGGGGATGAACCGGCTTAGGAATTTCAGCGGCGGGTCGGTTGCGGTGAACACGGTTTCGGCGACCACCAGTACCGGGCCGCGTGGCGACCAGGACCGGGAGAACGCCTGGATCCAGCTGAAGATCAGTCTCCCGATGAGCAGCAGCAGGTAGACCCACAGGACGTATGTCAAAACGATCTTTACTAGCCCCACAACCCTGTCCTGCTCTCACGACGACGCGACGGCGAACCGGGGACCGGCCCATCCGGCTGGCGTTGAGCGCCTTCCCCTGAGCCGCCTAGCTCTGGTTGAAGAAGCCCCTCTCGGCTATCCGGGCCTTGTCCTCGGCCGTGACCTCTATGGACGCGGGTGACAGCAGGAAGACCCTGTTGGTCACCCGGTCGATGCTTCCGCGAAGCCCGAAAATCAGGCCGGCGGCGAAGTCAACGAGTCGCTTGGCGTCGCTGTCGACCATTTCCGACAGGTTCATGATGACCGGGGTGCCCTCGCGGAAGTGCTCACCGATCGTCCGCGCCTCATTGTATGTGCGCGGATGGAGGGTCGTGATCCGGGTGAGATCGGCGGTCTGGCGCACCGGGGCGGGCTCGGCGGGGTCGGTCTCGTAACCCCCGCGGCCCGAGGTGACCTGCCGGGCGGAACCAGGCTCGGCGCTTTCCTCGTCCTCGTAGCCGGCATACTCCTCCTCGAAGGAGTCATAGCCGTCGTCGTAGGCCACCTCGTCCTCGACGAGGCCGAGATAGACCGCCATCTTGTGGATCGCGCCGGCCATCCGTCAGCCCTCCGTCGTCCCTGGCCTGCCATTTGCTGCGACGGACATTACCTGACGAAGCCCGGCCGGCCGCCGAGCAACGCCGTACCGACGCGAACGTGTGTCGCGCCGGCCGCAATGGCGTCTTCCAAATCGCCGCTCATTCCCGCCGACACTATGACGGCTTCCGGATAGGCCGCACGCACCGCGCCGGCGATTCGCGGGAGCGGCGCGAATGCCTTGGCCGGCGGCATGCCGAGCGGCGCCATCGCCATCACCCCGCCCAGCCCCAGTCCTTCTTCGCCGACCACGGCAGCGGCGAGAGCGGGCAGATCGGGCTCTGGCACGCCACCGCGATCCTCATCCTGGTCCAGGCTCACCTGAACCAGGCAGGTGATGACCCGGCCGGCCTTCCTGGCCGCTGACCCAAGCGCACGCACCAGGCGGAGCCGGTCCACCGAGTGCACCACCCCGGCGTACCGGACCACGCTGGTGGCCTTGTTGGTCTGGAGCTGCCCGATGAAATGCCAGGTCAGCTCGGATGCGAGGTCCGCGCATTCGGCCGCCTTGGGTGCCGCCTCCTGGTCGCGGTTCTCCCCCACGTCCCGCACGCCGAGTTCGCTGAGCAGCCGCACGTCCGAGGCCGGGAACGTCTTGGTCACCGCGACCAGCGTCACCTCGCCCGGATCCCGCCCCGCCGCAACACACGCGTCCGCGATCCGCCCCCGCACGGCTTTCAGCCTCACCGCGAGTTCCGCCCGCCGCCCCTCCACATCCGTCACACCCACATCATCACCCAGTCCAGCAGCCGGGATGTTCCAGATGCCTGGCGGGGGAACGGGGAGTGGGACCGCCGACGCAAGCCGGGGCGTGGGGGTCCGGGGGCTCGGGCCCTCCGGGCGAAATAGGGGCGGCGCCCGCGCGAAGCTGAGCGAAGCTCAGCGAGCATGGTGAACCGCGCCGACCCGTTATTTCAGGAAATCAGGCACATCCAGCTCGTCGTCCTCTTCGAAGACGACGCTGCGACGGCGCGTGGTAGCCGCGTCGAACATGCGGGCCGCGGCTCCGGGGTCGGCCCGGTGCCGGGCGGGCACCGCCGCGGCCGTGGCCGCGGGAACCGGCCCGGCTGCCTCCGCATCGGCGCCGTCAGCGGAACCGGAGTCACCGGCGGGCGCGGCGGGCCACGTGCCTTCCCCGGACGGGCGGCCGGGCTCCGGCTCGGACACCGGCGGCGCCGACGTGGCCGCCGCTGCTGTCACGCTGGCGGCCGGCTCCACGGCAGCGCCGTCCTCCACCAGCCGGTCACCCGGCGCAGCATCGCGCGCAGGGCTGCCAGCGGGGTGGCCGTTGCCATTGCCGAAGCCGCCACCGGAAAAGGAGGCGGCTCCCGGTTCGGTGCCACGGGCGTCCATCCCCGGGCGGGCCAGGGCCGGCTGCGCGGGCAGCACGTGGCGCGTGCCCGCCTCGTCGAACCCGGCCGCGATGACGGTCACCCGCACCTCGTCGCCGAGCGCGTCGTCGATCACGGCGCCGAAGATGATGTTGGCGTCGGGTGCCGCCGAGTTGGCGACCAGCTGGGCCGCCTCGTTGATCTCGAAAAGCCCGAGGTCCGAGCCGCCCTGGATGGACAGCAGCACGCCGTGCGCGCCGTCGATGCTCGCCTCGAGAAGCGGGCTGGAGATGGCCATTTCCGCGGCGGCCACGGAGCGGTCATCGCCGCGGGCCGAGCCGATGCCCATCAGGGCCGAGCCGGCCCCGGACATGACCGACTTCACGTCGGCGAAGTCCAGGTTGATCAGGCCGGGGGTGGTGATCAGGTCGGTGATGCCCTGGACACCGGACAGCAGCACCTGGTCGGCCGCCTTGAAGGCGTCGAGCACGCTGACGTGGCGGTCGGAGATGGAAAGCAGCCGGTCGTTCGGGATCACGATGAGCGTGTCCACCTCGCTGCGCAGCCGCTCGATGCCGATCTCGGCCTGGGCCGCCCTGCGCTTGCCCTCGAAGCCGAACGGCCTGGTCACCACGCCGATCGTGAGGGCACCGAGGGAGCGGGCCACGCTGGCCACGACGGGCGCGCCGCCGGTGCCCGTGCCGCCGCCCTCGCCCGCGGTCACGAAGACCATGTCCGCGCCCTTGAGGACTTCCTCGATCTCTTCGCGGTGGTCCTCGGCCGCCTTGGCCCCGACGTCGGGGTTGGCACCGGCACCGAGCCCACGGGTCAGTTCGCGGCCGACGTCCAGCTTGACGTCGGCGTCGCTCATGAGCAGCGCTTGCGCATCCGTGTTGATCGCGATGAACTCAACGCCCTTGAGCCCCTCTTCGATCATCCGGTTTACGGCATTGACGCCGCCCCCACCGATACCGACGACCTTGATGACCGCCAAATAGTTCTGCGGTGCTGCCACGAGGAGGGCCCTTTCCGCTTGTCTGCCTCTATCGTGTTCCTGCCTTCACCTGTGCGGCCGGTTAATCCGCTCCCACCGAGAACCGGCCTCACGCGGGCCGCCGAAGTGCGCCCCCGCAGCGGCGGCCAGGCATTTCCACGAATTTCCGAGAGTCAAAACCCTCACTCTCAACCTGAGATTTAGAGTTATGCTATGGTGCCGATTGATACGGACAGTAGGGTTGCCCAGATCCCGGGTCAACTCGCCACGCCCGGGGCGCCTAACCCCGCTCGCTGATCTTCGCCCGCCTTCGCCCGTCTCCTACCCGAATGCCAGGCCAAGTCAGCCCTTGGTCATCGCCGTCCCGACACCGCTCACGTCGTACACCCGCGCATGCCGCCGCATCAGGATCCTCAGTTCCTTGGCCTTGATCCGCCCCCGCTCGTCCCCGCCCCAGACGACGATCGATCCGCCGGCCAGCTGCACCGACACGTCGTTCGGCCCGCCGGTCGTCACGCCGCGGACCTGCCTGGCGACCTGGCGCGGCAGTTCGCCGAGTACCGCCGCGGCGGCGGCCACCGCCGGGCTGCCGCGCAGGCTCCGGCTGGTGATGTTGATCGTGAGCAGCGGCAGGCCGGGCGGCCGCCGGGTGACGTCACGGACGCTCACCCC
>Ga0137387_10002150_pt1 | contig 10019 bp, 6 predicted proteins | sample SagtaG_3_FD_104909 | JGI IMG/M metagenome (GOLD analysis project Ga0137387, IMG submission 104909) | Vadose zone soil microbial communities from Angelo Coast Range Reserve, California, USA - Sage2_R_115_16 metaG | ecosystem: Environmental > Terrestrial > Soil > Vadose zone > Saprolite | place...
GTTACATACGCTCCGCGCCCGTGACCGGACGCATGCGAGGTGGGCCGTACGCCGCGATTGCCCTCGCGGTCGTCTCCGTCTCGTTCTCGGCGATCTTCATCTCTTGGTCCACGTCGCCTTTCATCACGATCGCGCTGTACAGGCTCGCCCTCGCGTCCCTAATCCTCGTGCCGGTCGTGCTGGCGAACCGGGCCTCCGTCCTGGCCCTCTCGCGGAAGGAGGTGCTCGGCATGATGGGGGTCGGCGCGATCCTCGCGACCCACTTCACCCTCTGGATCGGCTCCCTGAAGCTGGAGGGCGTCAGCGTGAGCGTCGCCTCATCCGTGATCCTGGTCACGTCCCATCCGCTCCTGGTCGGACTGCTCTCCCATTTCGTCCTCAAGGAGCGACTGAACGCGTGGATGGCCCTGGGGATCGGCCTCGGGTTCAGCGGTGTGGTCGTCATCGCCCTCGCGGATTCCGCGGCCCGGAGCGCGAGCCTCGTCGGGGACCTCCTCGCCTTCTTCGGCGGCGTCGCCGCGGGCTTCTATTTCCTCGCGGGCCGTCGGCTGCGCCAGCGGATCCCGCTCATCGCATACGCGTTCGTCGTCTACGTGACCGCGACCGGGGTCTTGCTTCTGTATACGCTCATCCTCCGCGAGAGCCTCGTCCCCGTCGGGAACGTCCCGAGGGAATTCGTGCTGTTCCTCGCGATGGCCGTCATCCCGCAGATCGGCGGGCACACCCTGTACAACTGGAGCCTTCGGTGGATCCCGGCGCCCATTGTTAGCCTGAGCCTCGTCGGAGAGCCGATTGGCTCGAGCCTGCTCGCGTGGGTCCTCCTCAACCAGGTGCCGGGAATCGCGGTCGGGATCGGTGGAGCGCTCGCCCTCGCGGGAATCTATTTGACGGCGATGGGACAGGGCAACCGGGCGCCGCAGACGGCCGCCATCGGTGAGGTGGAATGAGGCGGCCGCATACCCCTAAGTAGAGGTATACATCGTGGAGACCAAACCCTCGATCCGGGCTCGCCTCCGCGCAAACTCTTGCTCGGCCCTCCGGTGGTACGCGGCCATGCGCCGGAGCAGCCCCGACCGGCCCTTCTCGGAATCCGCGCGACCGACGTAGTCCTCCCTTCGAACGGATCGACCGTTCTCGTGTTCGTAATGCCAGAAGTAGAAGTACCGCCGTCCGTCGAAGTCGCAAACCCGAGCGCCGCATCCGATTTCCATTTTCATACCTCTAAGTAGAGGTATACTCTAGCAGGGTGAAGATGATTTCCGGGGGAGGTGGGCGAAAGTGCCCCAGCTTCATCCTGGTCAGCCGCCAGCCTTTAGATCAGCCCTTGGCCGAGTCTCCGACTGTCGGCTTTCCAGCGACCAGTCGGCTCGACCCTACCTCAGGGTCGCTTCCGACGGAGAGCAGTCCAAGCGAGGACCGCCACGATCACGATGACGGCCAGGCCCCCTGCGATCGGCAAGGGGACACTGGGCGATGCGGAGGTCGACGGCGCGATAGCTTGAACCGTGATCGGCGAAAGGGCCTTTTCCTGGGAGAATCCCGAACCATCCGTGACCGTGACCTTCGGAGTGAAGGTTCCGGCGGACGCATAGGAGTGAGTTACGGTCGCGCCGGTCTCGGTCTTGCCGTCGCCGAACTCCCACGAGTACGCATATGGACCGCCTGCGGCGCCCGTTGCGCTCGCGGTAAACGAAATCGCCTCTCCCGTGAGGGCCTGTGTCTTGGATGCCTCGGTCGAGATCGCGAGATCGGAAACCATCACGGTGACCGATTCCTCGCCCGTTCCGCCGACGGCATCGGTGACGATCACGGAAGCCCGATGCTCGCCCGCGGTCGCGTAGGAGTGGGTCACGGTCGCGCCGGTCCCCCCGGCGATCTCGTCGCCGAAATTCCAGACATAATTGAAACTACCCGTGCCTCCTGAGACGTGGGCCGAAAATGTCACGAAGGCCCCCGGGCCCGTGGAGGCGTGGTTCACGGAAACGGTGACGGACGGGACCGGATTCACCAAGACCGTCGTTGACGATTTCGAATCCTTCCCGGCGGAATCGGTGATCGTGCAGGTCGCGGTCTTCGTCCCGGCCGCCGTGAACGTGCGAGTCGCGGTCGAGTCGGTCCAATGCGAGCCATCGCCGAAGTCCCAGAAGAATTGATACGGGGGAGTCCCGTCGACCGGGATGCACGCGAAGGAAATCGCCATTCCCACGTCGGTAGCGGACGGCGTCCCGGAAGCCTGAGCCGTGACCGGCGATACAAGGTTCACCGTCACGCCCGAGCGCGCATTGTTCGACAACCTCGTTTCGTGCGTGACCGGAGAGGCTTCGACGTTAAGCGGGTAGGATCCGGGGTGCGCGTCTGCCGTATTCCAGAGGAACGTGATGTCTTGATCAGCCCAGGGCCCGAGGTCCGTCACGGTCGTCCTCCCGACCAAGACCGTTCCCGCGTATGCCGACACGTCGAACGTCTCGGACTGCGTCCCTCGATTCCCAACGGTCGTGTTGATCGTCACCGGGCCGCCCACGTCCCATGTGCCCGCCGACCCCACATCGGACGCGGACACGTCCACCACGGCCACATCATGGACGGTGGGGCGGGGGATCGTCCATGCGACCGCGTGGCGGGCGTTGGCCGTGAAGCTTTCGCCGACGGCCAGGCCGGTATCGCTGGCGGCGTAGGCCCAACTTTGGGTATCCCCCGCGAACATGCCGAGGTCATTCATCTGGCCATTTTCCCAGAGGAAGGCATGCGCCATCCCGGAACCGTTCCAGCTCCCGCCCACGATTTGGCCCCCGTTGTTGATCGCGTCCGCTTCGCTGTAGCCACCGCCGAGCGTACCGAGGTCCGTCACCGTGCCGTTGAACCAGAGGACAGCGTGACCAGGGCCAAGTCCGACGACCTCGGCCGCGTTGTTGATCGCGTACGCGCCAAACGTCCCGATGTCGGTCATCGTCCCGTTCTCCCACAGGAAGGCATGGAGGTCCTCCGTCGCGTTCGCCGACCAGCCGACGACCTGGCCCGCGTCGTTGACGCCATACGCGCCGCTGTAGTCGTAGGCGGGGCTGCCCCCGAGGGACCCGAGGTCCGTCATCGTGCCATGGTCCCAGAGGAACGCGTGATCCCATCCGGAAGCCGTGCGGCTCACGCCGACGATTTGACCGGCCTCGTTGATGGCATGCGCTTCGCTGAAATCGCCCCCGAGGGTCCCGAGGTCCGTCATGACGCCGTTCTCCCAGAGGAACGCGTGGTGCGTTCCTCCGGAGGCGGGCGTGCTCCACCCGACAATCTGGCCCGCGTCGTTGATGTCAAACGCCTCGCTATCGCGACCTCCCAGGGTGCCCAGGTCCGTCATCGTGCCGTTTTCCCAGAGGAAGGCGTGAGCTCCCACACCAACGGCTCCGCCGCTCCCCCCGACGATCTGACCGTCATCGTTCACTCCGAGAGCCATGCTTGTGACGTCGTACGGGCTCGGCAGGAAACCGAGATCCCGCATGGGATACTTCGGAGGAGGTGACGGGGCGATACGCGGGAGCGTCCAGAGGACCGCATGAGCCTGATCCCCGCTGAACCCGGCGGCTTGGCCGTCCCGGTTGATCCCCATGGCCTGGCTGTAGGTGTCGTTGGGCAGAGTCCCGAGGTCCGTTGCCTTCCGCTGATACCAGAGGAACCCGTGCGTTTCTCCGCGGGCCGCGCCATAGCCGACGATCTGGCCGGCGTGGTTGATCGAGCTGGCGCTCCCCCAGCCGAGATCCACCATCCCTCCGTTCTCCCAGAGGACGGCGTGTGAACCGCTCGCTCCGACGACTTGACCCACGTCGTTGATCCCATTGGCCCATCCCGGGCCGAGGTCCGTCATCGTGCCGCTTTGCCAGAGGAAGGCGTGCGTATCGCCCGACGCGTTATCGCCGGCCCCAACGACCTGGCCAGCATCATTGATCGCGTTCGCCGTGCTGAAGGATCCTCCGGGGAGGGTCCCGAGGTCCGTCATGTTGCCCTGGTCCCATAGGAACGCGTGTTGCTGGCCCGTTGCGTTGTAGCTCCAGCCGACGACCTGACCTCGGTCATTGATCCCATACGCCCCACTTTCGGTGCCACCGAGCGTGCCGAGATCCGTGGGAGTACCATTCTGCCACAGGATGGCACGCGCGGGCCCGGAAGCGGTGTAAGCATAGCCGACAACCTCGTCCGCGGCGTTGACACCATAGGCGAAGGTTTCCGTGCCTCCCAAACCAGGGAGAACCTGGAACGTCCCGTTGTTCCAAAGGAACACCCGGATCACCATGATCCCGGAATCGGACCCGATGCTATACCCGGCAACGTGGCCTGCATCATTGATCGCCGTGCCCCAGCTGATGACGTCCCCGGGAGGCGTACCGAGGTCGCGAATCGGGTAGGGCGGCGGTGGTTTGGTAAAGACCGTCCACAGGGCGGCGTTGACGGAGCCCGAGGCCGCGTTGCTCCCTCCGACGATCTGACCCAAATCGTTGATATCACGGGCCACACCGCAGCAGCCACCGAGGGTCCCGAGGTCCGTCGTAGTCCCATTCTGCCAGAGAACGGCGTGCGTGATTCCGGATTGGTCGACGCCGGTGCCGACGACTTGACCGGCCTCGTTGATGCCATATGCATAGCTTGTGTAGCCACCGGAAAGTGTTCCGAGATCCCTCATCACTCCGCTCTCCCAAAGGAACGCGTGGTCGGAGCGGGAGGCGTTGACGCTGGAGGCGTATCCGACGACCTGACCCGCGTCGTTGATGGCGTGTGCCTCGCTGTAACTGTACCCGGGCAGGGTCCCGAGGTCCGTCATGGTCCCATTCTGCCAGAGGAACGCGTGCTCGCTGCCATAATTCGGGCTGCTGCCCCCGACAACTTGTCCCCGATTGTTGATCGCAAAGGCGTTGGAGTATGAGGCCACTCCCAGATTTCCCAGATCCGTCATCGCGCCGTCAGCCCAGAGGAACGCGTGGTACGTACGAGAGGAATCGAAGCTGTAGCCGACGACCTGTCCTCCGTCATTGATACCGTACGCTTCGCTGTAATAGTCCCCTGGCAGCGTCCCGAGGTCCGTCATCGTGCCGTTGCTCCAAAGGTACGCATGCCATTCTCCCGAGGCGTTGTTGCTGATGCCAACGATCTGGCCCGCACTGTTGATGCCGTTTGCGGCGCTCCGGTCGCCACCCAGAGTCCCGATGTTCGTCATGGTCCCGTTCTGCCACAGGAACGAATGGCCGCCTCCGCTCGTCCCGACGACCTGGCCAGCGTTGTTCGTGCCGTACGCAAAACTCGTACTGTCGCCAGGGAGTGTTCCCAGATTGCGCGCTCGAACGTCTGCCGACGTGATCGGCACCGCGATCATGGCAGCCGCGAGCAATAGCAACAGCGCGATGACCGTGCTCCTCCACAGGCCTTGGGCCGGCCTGGTTCGAAGTTGCCGCGACAACAACACATTGGAATCCCGTGCGACGTGGGGTCCTCTCGAAAACTCCACCTACCGTCCCTCCAGGGAAGGGTGGGGCAGCCCGAATCAGTTAAAATAAGGGGGCGCTTAGAAGTGATGAACCGGTCGGAGACGATCGGGTACCCGGGTGGGGAGGTAGCGTTCTCCGCGACGACAAATCAGGCAAATCGCCACCGATTCTGCGTCCTGGGTCGAGCAATCCCGAGCCGCGTTTCTTCGCGACGCGTGGCAATCAGACATCCTCCGGCCCGCGTCCTTTCCGCTCGAACTGCTTCGCGTACAGGTCCCTCAGTCGGGCATACGTGTCCACGTCCCCCGGTCCCTTGTCCTCCCGAATCCGCACGATCCTCGCGAACCGCAGGGCGAACCCGCTGGGGTAGTGCGGACTCCGCTGGATCTCGTTGTACGCGACCTCGACGACGACCTCAGGTCGGACGTGGAATCCCCACGGCTCCTCGGAGGTCGCGAGGCCGCGAAGGCGTTCTGTCATCGTCTCGAATTCCACGTCCGTCAGGCCCTTGAACGTCTTCCCGATCATCTGGAACCCGCCCGTCGACTCATCCCGCACGGCGAGCCAATAGTTGGACAGCCATCCCTCGCGGCGGCCGCTCCCCCATTCGGCGGCCACGATCGCCATGTCCAGGAGATCCGCGGACTTGATCTTGAACCACTTTTTCCCGCGCTTGCCGACGGAATACGTCGAATCGAGCGCCTTCGCCATGAGGCCCTCATGGCCCGCGACGAGGGCCGCCTGCAGGAACGGCTCGATCTCCTCCTTGCGCGTTGCGATGCGGCGAGCCGTCAGATACTCCGACGGGACGAGCCGCTCGAGGGCCTCCCAGCGCACACGATAGGGCGTGTCGATCAGCGTCTGCCCGTTGAGATGGAGCAGGTCGAACAGGTACAATTTCAGGGGGATCTCCTCCCGGGCCGCCTCGATCCCGTGGACGCGTCGGAAGCGTCGCATGAGGTCCTGGAACGGAAGAGGTTTGCGGTCCGCGTCCACGGCGACGACCTCGCCCTCCAGGAGAAATTCGGAGGCAGGGAGGGACTTCGCGATCGCGACGATCTCGGGCAGGCTGTCCGTGACGTCGCTCAGACGGCGGCTGAAGATGCGGACCCGGTCGCCCTTCCGATGGATCTGGATTCGAGCGCCATCGAGCTTGTACTCGACCGCGGTCTGGCCGCCGTGCTCGGCGAGGACCTCGTCGAGGTCTTCGGCCATCTCGGCGAGCATCGGTTTCATCGGGGCGAGCAGGCGCAGGCCGCGGGACCGGAGGCCGAGCGCTCCTTCGAAGAGTGCGATCTCCGCGACGAGGCCGAGGTCTCCCAGAAACATGTGGGCCGTCCGAACGGACTCCGCGTCGACGCCGGCGGCGTCCGCGATTCCCTCGAGCATCACGCCCTCGTTCACGCCGATCCGCATTTCCCCGAAGACGTTTCGCAGAAGAACGTCGCGCTCCTCTTCCGAGGCGCGACCGAGCAGGGACTCCAGAAGCCGACGACGGGCCCTCGTCGAATCGGCCCCCCGGGCCTCCGCGATCTGCGCAAACATGTGGGTGGCTTCCAGGATCGTCAGGGGCCGGGGGACTAAGGTGGCCTGCTTCGTCCCCGTGAGGGCCTTCTTCAGGGTCGCCCATCCGACGTTCAGAGCGCGCGAATCCGACTCCGCGAAGATGCGACCGATGATCAGGTGGACCGCCGGGGGAACCTCGTCTCGGCGGAGGGATTTCAGAAAGGCGGCCAGGAGGGCGCGCTTCTCGAGGCGCTTCGATGTGGCCTCGAGCTTCGTGGTCAGCTCGGCGAGGCGCGCGAACGGAGTCTCATCCGGAATCGGCGACGTCACGGTGAATCCGGACCATCCGACGCGTCCGGTTTCAAGGTTTCGCCCACGGCTTCGGTCTTCGACGGCCGTCGGGAAAGGTAGAACGCGGCCAGGGCCCCGACCATGAGCGCCCCGCCCAGGACCTGGATGCCGCTCAGCGACTCGTTCGGGAACAGATAGAGGGCGACGAGGATTCCCCACAGCGCCGACGTCGGGAGGACGGCGCCGGTCCGCATTGCGCCGATCGTCCGGAACGCGTAGAAGAAGAGGACGGAGAACACCCCGACCGCGCTCACCGCGAGCAAGACCAGGACCGGCAGGATGGGCAGCGGGACGGTGACCGGTGTTCCCGTGACGACGAGGATGATGGCAAAGGCGGTGGCGCCGAACAGGAGTTGGATCTCCAGCAGCGAGACGATGGGGGTCCGACGGAGCAACACCGTGCTCGTCGTGTTGCTCACGCCCCAGCAGACGGCGGCTCCGATGAGCATCAGGTTCCCGATCAGGAATTGGAGGAACTGGACGTCGCCGAATCGCAGTTGAGTGGCCACGATGAACGCGCCGACGGCGATGCCTCCGAGGGCCACGTATTCACGGCGCGTCGCCCGCTCCCCGAGGAACGCATACGCGAAGAGCATCGTGAACAGGGATTCGCTGTTCGACAGGAAGACGGAGTTCGACGCGGTCGTCCGCTCGAGGCCGTAGAAATATACGATCGGGCCCAGCACCGCGCCGATGAAACCCGAGAGCGCGAGCAGCTTCCAATCCGAGCGCGCGATCCGGAGACGCCGGAGGCTCGGCAACAACGTGACCGCCGGAATCAATTGAATGAGGAACGAGATCACAAAGGGGTGGACCTCGTTCACCACGAGTTTCGAGAGGCTCGGCCAGACGCCGAAGAGGACGGCCGCCATGACGATGGCGAGGTAGCCGCGGGTCCGCTGCGGAATTTTCACGGATCACCGCGCGGACAACGGAGCAAATCTCTTAGAGATTCCGGGGTCGCAAGGCTTAAGGCCGCCTCGGTGGTTTTGTCGCTCCGGTCCTCTGGGGGTGCGAGGAACAGCGTGGTCGATGCCCTCCACATAATCCGTGACGACGGCTCGGCAGACCCCGGTCTGGACCCCAGGTTGTCGGAAGAGGACGCCGTCCGCTTGTACCGCGGGATGAGCCTGCAACGGATCCTCGACAACCGGATGCTCGCGTTGCAACGCCAGGGCCGGATCGGTTTCTACGGTCCGTCCCTCGGCCAAGAAGCGGCCATCGTCGGGGCCGCGATGGCCATGGAAGCGGAAGACTGGATCGTCCCTCAATACCGCGAACCGGGCGCGGCGCTCGTCCGCGGGATGCCGCTGAAGGAGCTGTTGTGCCAGCTCATCGGGAACGCGGAGGATCCGGTGCACGGCCGCCAAATGCCTTGCCACTACGTCTACCGGAAGGGGAACTACCTCTCGATCAGCTCCCCGGTCGGGACACAGATCCCGCATGCTGTCGGCATCGCGTGGGCCATGCGACTCCGCGGCGAGCCGCACGCCGTCCTCGTCTTCTTCGGAGATGGCGCGACGAGCACCGCGGACTTCCACGCCGCGATGAACTTCGCGGGCGTCTTCCGAACGCCGACCGTGTTCCTCTGCAACAACAACCAATGGGCGATCTCCGTCCCCGTCGCGAAGCAGACGGCCTCGGCCACCCTCGCGCAAAAGGCGCCCGCGTACGGGTTCGACGGCATCCGCGTTGACGGGATGGATGCGCTCGCGGTCTTCCGGACGACCCGCGACGCCGCCCGCCGGGCCCGGGAGGGCCATGGACCCACGATGATCGAGGCGGTGACGTACCGACTCGGCCCGCATTCTTCGAGTGACGACCCGTCTCGGTATCGGGATGAATCGGAGGTCGCCGCGTGGCGCGCGCGGGATCCGATCGCCCGATACCGGAGGTATCTCGAGCATGCCGGCTGGTGGGACGACGGGCGAGAGGCCCGGCTCGAGCAGGAGATCGGAGACGAAATCACCCGGGCGGTCCAGGAGGCGGAGCGCGCCCCGCCCCCCGCGGTCGAGACCCTCTTCACCGACGTGTACGCGGACATGCCCGACCACTTGCGGGATCAGCGGGACGCATTCCTCGCTCCTCGCGGGAGGTGAGCGCACGCCGAAGAAAGGGCCCGCCGCTCCCGTGTCCGCACCGTCATCGGCCACGGGGCTCCAGCGGGCGCACGAGCTGTTCAAGCAAGGCCGCGCCAAGGAGGCCCTGGCCCTCGTCCGGCCGCTCCTCCAACGGAAGGGCGAGGTGGACGGAGACGCCTGCGCCCTCGCGGCCGCGTGCCTGGGTGCGGAGGGCGACTATGCCGAGGCAGCCCGGGTCGACCGCCTGCTGTGCGACGCAGACCCCGACAACCCGCAGGGCTGGAACAGCCTCGGGTACGACCTGTTCCACGCGGGCGATCTCGACGGGGCGCTCGAAGCGTTCGAGCACGCGGTTGGCTTGGAGCCGACGCGCGCGAGCACGTACTTCAACTTGGCGCGCATCGCCGCCCGGATGGGCGACAAGTCCAAGGTGATCGAGCACTTCGCGAGGGCCGTGGAACTGCAACCGGATCTCCGGGACCGGCTCGACGAAGACCCGGACCTGAGGCCGTTCAAAGACGATCCGGACATGCAGGGGCGCCTCCCGGGCGGGACGCCGACCGAGGATCCCTACGCGGAATACTACGCCACGAGGTCGTGAACATGCCGGCGATGA
>Ga0137387_10002151_pt1 | contig 10018 bp, 9 predicted proteins | sample SagtaG_3_FD_104909 | JGI IMG/M metagenome (GOLD analysis project Ga0137387, IMG submission 104909) | Vadose zone soil microbial communities from Angelo Coast Range Reserve, California, USA - Sage2_R_115_16 metaG | ecosystem: Environmental > Terrestrial > Soil > Vadose zone > Saprolite | place...
GACCGGGTACGGAAGGGCAGGCGAGACACTGTACCTGCACGGATCATCGGCCAACCGGTCGTTCAGGTTCGCGGCCGGGCGCGACGTCTGCGTCACCGTGACGCTCGTGGACTGGCTCATCTGCGCCAGGTCGGTCTTCCACAACTCGATGAACTACCGCAGCGCGGTGATCTACGGCACGGCGCGGCTGGTGACCGGCGACGCCGAGCGGATGACGGCGCTGGAGGCGATCACGGAGCACCTGATACCCGGCCGCTGGGACAACTCGAGGCGGCCGGGCAAGAAGGAGCTGGCCGCGACGATCGTGCTGGCGCTGTCGCTCGATGAGGCCTCGGTCAAGGCCAGGAACGGCGGACCCAAGGACGACGACGAGGATTACGACCTCGACTACTGGGCCGGCGTGCTGCCGATCACGATGACGGTCGGGCCCGCCGAGTCCGACCCGCAGCTGAAGGACAGCACGGTGCCCGCGCACATCGCTGAACTGCAGACCACGCCGACGGCGTGGGCGCCTGCGGTCGCCGACTGCCCTAGGCTGGAGCGGTGACTGACCGACTGGTCTGGATTGACTGCGAGATGACCGGGCTTGATCTTGCCAACGATGCGCTGGTCGAGATCGCGTGCGTGGTCACCGACGGCGAGCTGACCGAACTCGACAAGGGTATCGACCTCATCATCAAGCCGCCCGCCGAGGCCCTGGACCAGATGCCCGACCTGGTGCGCCAGATGCACACCGCCTCGGGGCTGCTGGCCGAGCTGGCCGGCGGCATGACCCTGGCCGAGGCGCAGGACCAGATCATCGGCTACGTCCGCGGTCATATCAAGGAGGCCAGGAAGGCGCCGCTGTGCGGGAACTCGATCGCCACGGACAGGTCGTTCCTCGCCAGGGACCTGCCCAGGCTCGACGACTACCTGCACTACCGGATGATCGACGTGTCCAGCGTGAAGGAACTGGCCAGGCGGTGGTATCCCCGGGCCTACTTCGCCAGCCCCATCAAGGTCGGCGGCCACCGCGCGCTGGCGGACATCAAGGAGAGCATCACCGAGCTGCGCTACTATCGCGAGGCGGTCTTCGTCCCGATGCCGGGTCCGGACACCGCCACCGCGCGGGAGATAGCGGCCAGGCTCACTGGGCATGACGACCTCCCGGGCGACGGAGGCGATGGAGCCGAATCCGGTTCTGCGAGCTAACTGCGAACCGGTATGCTTCGGAAGGCCGCTACGGCGGCCATGGTGGGCGTAGCTCAGTTTGGTAGAGCGCCAGGTTGTGGTCCTGGATGTCGGGGGTTCAAGTCCCCTCGTCCACCCCAGTAAAGCCCCAGGTCAGAAGGTGCTGGTGCGGCCACTGCCCTGTTCCTCTCTTCCGTGTGTCCGATTCTGGGAGCGAAACGGGAGCCGATCTTGGAACAGGAGCCCCGGTACGGGGCCAGGAGGCCGTCCACCACCGCCACCGCCGACCGCGGGGCAAGGCGCGAGCGTTCATGGAGGGATCTCTCCCACAACTCCTGCAATCCAGCCTTGAGCCCGGCCCGCATCCCGGGCGTGATGTGGCTGTAGACGCCCCGCATGCCGGGCACCTCGTGCCCCATGCGCTCGGACTGCAGGACGTAGCGCACGCCCATTTCGTCCAGCCACGTCTGGTGACCGTGCCGCAGGCCGTGCGGTGTCAGCCCGGTCCGCAGCGGCAGCCAGGATGCGACCGGCACGGGCCCGGCCGGCTCCTCCCCCGTTCCCGCGCACTGCTCGCCCTTCGCCTTGTGGCTGACGATGGCTCCGTCGCGGCGCAGCTGGATCGTCAACGGCCACCTGCACCTGCCGAAGCTCCGCGCCGCGCTCGACGCGCCATTCACCGAGAATGTCAGCACCGTGAGCCAGAATGAGGATCAGAAGGTGGCCTGATGGTCACCGGGGCCGCCACCGAAGTTCTACGGAACTCGGGACATCCTCCCAAAGGCGCCCACAGGGGTCTCAAAGCGAGGCGGGCGCGCCAATCAACAAGAACGTGACCGCGCCTCGTTCGCTTGAGAACTCGACCACGTGGGCCTCGCCACGCACGTTTCGGTAGATGCCCGTCCCGCCCGTGATGGCCACGACCTTGTGGGGCGGGGGTGTGTTGAGCCACTGCCCGGTGATGATCCCGCGCGGGAGCGAGTAGGTGATCGTGCAGGCTTCCTCCGGCCGCGCAAGGTTGGTGAGGGTGCAAGCACCGCCCGTGTGGCCGACCTGCCGTCCCCCCTTGAGCAGGAGGTCATCGAGCACGTGGAGGTCGCCGACACTGGGGCCGGGCGGAGCGATGTCGATTCGGGGGTCAGCCCCGAACGTGATGTCGAGCCGCAGTCGCGCCGGAGCGGCTGCGGCCGGGGCGGCGGCTGCGACCGAGGAACCGGTCAGGCCAGCCACGGCGGCGAGCGCTGCGGCCACCGGGAGCAGCGTCCTGAGCTTCCGCATCTTTCTCCTCCTCCTTGGTGTCTGTTGCGCGCCCATCGTTTGCCGGAGCCGAGTCGATGTCAAGGCACCCGTCTAGCGGCGCCGCTGCACGGCGCCGCGCATGGCTGCGGTGTGAGCTGGTATGCGCGCGCTTGCACGACAAGCAGCAACGCCGATGCACCGGCCCGGACAGACACCAACCAGCTTGAATACGACAACGCTGCTCACGCCGAAGGACCGGACGGGCTCAGACTGCTCCGGCACCGACTGAGCCCTCCTCTTAATCCGCGGGTTCCGAGCGCGTGCCCGCTGCGTGCCCGATGGGTGAGTTCGTGCGGATACTCACGGTCACTCACGCCCCTAGTGCCGCAGGTCATCGACTTGGCAGGTAGCCCGCAGGTATGGCTGGGGCTTCCCAAACTTGATAGTGGGGTTCGATTCCCGTCATCCGCTCCGCGAAGAATCCGCAGTTCAGCGGAAATGAGTTACTCGCCGGTTAGTCCTTGCCGTCCCGTGGCGGACGTGTTACTGAAGGATCACCTGACGCCAGATCTGGCACTGTGCGGTATCAGAACTGGCCGCTACGGAAGGGATACGCGGGCGGATTCAGCGAACCGGGGAGGAAGCATGAAACGACAGGTGACAGCGGCGCTGCTGGCCGCGGGGACCGCGGTCGCCGTCTCCGCCGCGGCGGCCGTGCCCGCCGCCGCGGCGACGAGCGGCAGCGAGACGCTCAGCGGCACCATCGTGACCTCGGCCGTGTCGGGCACCCGCACGGTGATCAGCAGCGTGGTGGTCGCCAAGGGCGTGTTCACCGGCGTCGGCCGGATCGTCGAGATCCCCAGCCTGCCCACCGACCCCCCGAACGTCAGCCGGGACGATCTGGTCTTCCCCGAAGGCGCCATGCACCTGGTCAGCACGACCGTGGGCATCTCGTTCTCGGTGAACCCGGGCTGCCTGGCCAACGCGACGCTGCAGCAAACCGCGGAAATCATCGGAGGCACCGGCCAGTTCGCCGCCGCAGCTGGCAGCTTCAGCGCGACGGTCTCAGGGCCGGCGCTTTTGGCCCGCAACCCGGACGGGAGCTGCTCCTTCACGCAACCGGCGCTGCACGAGGAGGATATGTTCACGGACAGCGGAACGCTGTCGTTCTGATCTCGTCCTGAAAACGAGCATCGCTGCCTGGCGTCCTCCGCTCGGCACGGATCATCCCGCCGGGCGAGTGACCAACTGGGTGACAACCGCCCCGCACACCGCCAGACTCCAGCGGACGTTGGCAGACGACCTTAACGGGTCAGGTCTTGGATGCCTCCACTCTGGCACTGGCTTCGGGACGAACAAGCCGGGCTTGACAGGTGGCACTGCCGAATCGGGCTGTGCCCGGATTGGGCATTGACCCGTCAGCCGCCCTCAAAGGATCGGCGTCTGCGAGGCAACCGACAGGGCCAGGGCCTTGTCCTTGACCGTCCGGGCAGCTCCGCGTTACAAAGCCGGCATGGCTGCCGTCGGCATCGACGGGCTGCGCGCGAGAGAGGCTGGGGTGATCATGGACGCTGGCGCACTGGGAAGAGCTACACGACGGCATGCGGGCAAGGGGATCGCTATTGTTGCCGCGGGCGTGGCCGCGGCCGCCGTCTTGACCGCGTCTGCCTCGGCGGCGAGCTCCGGAGGGGCAACCCTTCGGCTGACGGCGAAGGCGGCGGCGACGGTGTTCATTTCGCCGTGCCGTACCTGCGTGAAATCCGTGCCCGCCGGGATACACATAGGGGCTGTGGCCGAGGTGTACGGGAACCTCGTCAACGGACAGGGCGCACGGGTTGGCCATTTCGTTCTCGTGGCCACTCAGGTAACCCCGCAGAGTGAGCTGCTGCTCGACGTGACACTGGTCCTGGGGAGGGGCCAGATCACGGCGCATGGCATCGAGGAGCCGCCGGACAATGGCGGCACCATCGCCATCACCGGAGGGACCGGCCAGTACCAGTCCGCTGGCGGTGAGATCCGGTTCCGCGACACAAGCCGGACCGCGACACGGCTGCAAGTAGTCATCAAAGAATAACCCAGCGACATCGAACGTCATGCCTGACGGGCGTGGCGTTCGATCATCATGATCGGAGCGTCCGCCCCGTCGGTACCTGCACACTGTTGAGTTATCAAGTAGGGCCAACTGGACTACACCCAGCGCCTGAGCCGACGGCTTTACAGACTGCCTCCCACGACGTTTCTGAAGGGCTCTGACCTGCGGATTCTCGGATCCGGCGACATCTTCGACGGCATTTGTTCCGTGCCAGTTCCGCGGCCCAACGAGCCGTGGTCAGGCGGCCCGGGACTTGGTGACCTTGGCGACGACCCCGGTCCTCGGGCCGACATCGACATGGACCCGCAGGCCGAGCGCCCGCGCCAAGGTGAGCAGGGTGTCCATCGAGGGGTTGTGCTCAGCGGCTTCCAGCCGCGCCACCACCGGCTGCCGCCAGCCCAGCAGCCCGGCCAGCGCGGTCTGGCTGAGCCGGTGCTCGGCCCGGTACCGGATCACCGCCTCGGCCACCGCCCGGGCCAGCGCCGTGCGCTCCCACTCCGCCCGGAACTCCGGGTCCTGCAGCATCTCCGCCAGCACCTCGGCGTTGCCGATCAGCCGCCTGCTCATCCCTCAATCTCCTTCAGCCGTTCCTCCGCACGCCGCACCGCCCGTCCGAAGCCACGCTGATCATGCACGGCTTCCGGGCCCACGGCGAGCACCACCATGGCGTCTGCCACCCGCCGGTACAGCACTCTCCACGCCGAACGGCCCGCGCGCGGCCGCAGCTCCCGGATCCCGAACCGGCTGCCCTTGACCTGACTGGTATGCGGCCAGCCGAGCTGATCACCGAACGCCTCCAGCTTTGCGACCGCATTCATCACCGCACCGCGCTCCGCGACAGGCAGCCCTCTCAGCTCGGCCAGCGCGCCCTCATCCCAGTCCACCGTTAACGCCATCCGCAGACTATAGCAACGATGCGATGATGGCAATAGCACGTATGCTATTAATCGCCAGGGTTGCCGCCCACTACGACACAGGCGGCGCGACGGCTAGGACGCCGCAACGCGGCCCGCCAACTTCCAGCCCCAGCAGGTGCACCCTGGACGCCACCCGGCAGGCAAGCGCCATCAGCACCACCGAGAAGCTCCCAGCGCGCCCGTGATCACGCTCCGTGCCCGTAGCTGTCGGCGTCAAGCGCGCGAATACGGCTCGCTATGTGCGTTTCAACTGCGGCTCGGCTCGTGTCCGTGCGGGGCTCCGTAACAGGGATTACCGCACCTACCGTTGCCGGGGCGCCTCGGCGGCACGTGATTCTTCGGCAGCTCCGGTTAGCCCTGCCGTGGAGCCGCGGACGAACCGGCGGAGTCGGGAAGGTCGAGGTGATCGGGTTCCTCTGGGACGGCCGGTGCGCTAGCGCCCTGAGGCGCCCATACCGACCAGCAGCCTCCCGCTCAGTACAACCTGACCAGCGCGGCCCGGAAGGGATCGTCTAGCGGTTCTCCGCCACAAACTGGCTGGCGGTGAAGGACGCGCCAGCCGGGTCGGCGAGGACGGCGAATCGCACCCATGGCGCATTCTGCGGCTCGGCGAGAACCGAGCCTCCGAGTTCGCGTGCTCGCGCAGCTATCGCGTCCACGTCGTCGACGGCGAAGGTCACGCTCCAGCGCGCTGGGCCGCCCTCGCGAGGCAAGATCGTCGCTACGACGTCTTCGAATCCGTCGGGTGCGCCCATCTGCTTCATCCCCGCGCGCAGGCCGGGGTTGAGCTCCTCGAGATGATCGCCGTAGCCCGGCAGAGCCCGCATCGTCCGGGCCGCAGCTGTCCGCGGCCTGCATGGCCACGACACGGGCGGTCAGGCCCGGGAACTGGCGCTCCAGCACCGCCAGCTCCTCGTCGTCCAGGTAGTCGCGGACCAGATGCATGGCCAGGTCCCGGCCTTGCGGCCGCCGGTCGGCCCGCTTGATCTTCGCGGCGACGATCGCCGGGTCACATGGCCGGATGATGCCCTCTGCCTCCAGCCGGTCCAGGGCGGTCTGCACGGTGCGCTCGGATAGGTCCGTGTAGCGGACCAGGGTCTTGACGCTCGGGAACGCCTCCTTGCCGTCCGGGGCCGCGTGGTTGGCGAGCCCGACCAGGACCGCCTTGCAGGCCGGATTCCGCTTACGGCCGCGGTCGCGCGGTACGGGCGCAAGATTCAGGGCCCACGAGATCGCCTCGACGCTCACAGCGCCCGCCCCGCGCTGGACCTGGAGTGGCCTGATTGAAGACACGGCGACCGTTCCTTGCTCGCTGTCCGATTCCGGGAGCGGAGCGGGAGCGGAACAGCATGGCAGGATGGGGTCAGATGCGGTTTCCTGGGCTCAGCCAGCCTTCCTGACCTGCGGCGATGCCTCCGATCGCGAGTGCTTCGGGGCTGAATGCCCTGTGGTCCTGGATGTCGTGGGTTCAAGTCCCATCGTCCACCCCAGTAAAACCCAAGGTCAGAAGGACCTACTGTGGTCACTGCCCTGTTTCCTCTCTGCCGTGTGTCCGATTCTGGGGCCGCGAGGCGCGAGCGTTCATGGAGAGATCTCTCCCACAACTTCTGCAATCCGGCCTTGAGCCCGGCCCGCATCCCGGGCGTGATGTGGCCGTAGACGCCGCATGCCACGGCGCGACCGGCACGGGCTCGGCCGGCCTCTCCCCCGTGCCCGCGCACTGAGTGCCCTTCGCCTTGTGGCTGATGATGGCTCCGTCGCGGCGAAGCTGGACCGTGAGGCTCCCAGGCGGGGCAGCGTCTGCTGCCCTCCTTGCCCAGGAGCCGCGGTATGCCACTGCCCGCCGGCGGCGCGTACGGCTCGCCGGGCAGCGCCGGCGGCCACGGCGGCAGCGGTGCGTGCCGATGACAGCGTGCTGTTGCCAGGAGAAGGCGACGGCAGCGGCGATGAACCTTACGACCTGGTCAAGCTGGCGTGTCTCACCGCGTTCAGCCGCGCCTCCGTATTATGTTGGATCTCTCTCCCTGGGGGTGGCGATGGTGGAGGACTCTATGCGGGTCACCGAGCAACTCGGGTCGCCCGGCACGTCGGAGCCCGATCCATTGCGGGCGGCGGAGGACCCAGGAACCCCGTCGCTTCCCCCGGTCGTGCTGTTCCTACCCGGTTTGTCCACATTGCCGCACAACACATCGGCCCGGCTCGCTGACGTCATGTGCGCTGATCTGACCCGCGGGTCGGGCACGTATGGGCTGCGGAATCTTGACAGTCCGGGCCCGGCTCTGACCGACGGTCGGCGCATCGTCGCCGGGGGCGGGCAGCCGCTCATGGATCTCTACACGGTGCCGTATCGGGACCGTCTTCCGGAGGCCGCGACCGCAGGTGAGAACCCCGGCGTCTGGGCCTTGGTCAAGCTCATGGTCACTCAGGTCGTGTACTTCCTGCAAGCCTTGGCCTTGCTGCTGAACGCCCGTAAGCGTGCGAAGTCGCCCATGGCCAAGTGGCAGCTGGTTGTCGGGTTCGGCGCCGTCGCGGCTCTCCTGGGCGCCGTCGTCATCACGATCGTGGCCATCCTGGTAGCAGTCGGCCTGCTGACCCTGCCCAACGTTAGCGGGACGTTCGCGGATGCTTTCGCCATCGGCGCCACTGGCGTGACGGCTTGGGCGCTGGCGAAGGCGACCCCGGTGCTCCGGGACGCGGCCTCACGAGTTCAGCAGATGATGGACTACGCGGAGAGTCAGCAAGAGGCCGTGAAGGTGGTCAACTGCCTCGGCGAGGCCATCGACACTGTTCTCGAGCCCGCGGAAACGACTCGCCCTGTGTTCATTCTGGGCTACAGCATGGGGGCACTCGTCGCCATCGATTACCTGTGCCCGCGAACAAGCCAGCTCGAGCTGCCTGACGACCGCCATGTGGCCGCGATCCGCGGGCTGATCACCATCGGCTGCCCGTTGGACTTCATCCGGCTGTACCTGCCGCAGTACTTGGCCAACCGGCAACCTCGCGTTCAGGATCTGCCCTGCACCAACGTTTTCATCCCGGCCGACGTTCTGGGCTCCAACATGGCCGACGGATACGACGACGACGCCCCGGCCCCGGAACAGGCCGTCGGGGTCGCTGCGATGAAACCGACCCGCATTGTCCAGTTCACCGATGAGAAGCTCACTTGGTCCGGCATCCGGGCGCGCCGCGGGTTCCTCAGCCACGGGGACTACTGGAGCGTGCCTGGCGCTGGCAACTGCCTCAGCGTGGTCCTCTCCACCGTCTCCACCGTCCGCGCCGCATGACGTAGGCGGCCACGTCTCTTGATTCTTCCCGGCCAGGCCGCCGATCTGCCGGAGCTGGCAGATCTGGGGAACCCCCGCGCTCAGTAGCCGCTGATCGAGTGACGGTGCTGGTCGGAAGAGACATCGCCGTCACCGTAAGCAGTCAGCGAGTCAGCGGGTCAGCGGTGCAGTCAGACGTATGGCCATCTCGGTCTCAGCCTGCCACATCACCGGCCCCTGCCTGTCGGCGAGCGCGGTTCGCATCGATGGGTGACTCAGCCGGTTAAGCTGCACCATTTCCGCAGTGCCATCGCCGACGCCCATAGCCATCAATAAGTCATACGAGCTGCCTGGCGTCCGCAAGCGGTACGGGATGGCAACCAAGGACGACGATCACGCAGCGGTCGGCGCTTTCGACCACTCGAAGCCCTCACGTGATCATCATGCATGGTGGTGTGTACTAGCCAGGTTCAGGACTGCGGCCGCGGCGGCCGCGCCGGCGATTGCTAGCGCGATGTAGGCGGCGGACTCCAACGTGATGGATAGCGCTGGGACCGGGAGCGAGTCAAGCTGACGCGGGTTTTGCGCGCTGAGGTGCCCGGACTTCATCAGGAACGCTGCCAGAACAATGATTAGATTTGTGCATGCCGCTCCGGCCAGCAGTTGCCGGTCAGTTGGCCATATCAGGAACGAGACTCGGCCGAAGCCAGCGCGCAGGATCAGAATCGCAAGGATCATCAGGAACGGCAGCACGGCGAGCCAGAGGAAGCCATGAGCATCTGTCCCGGCGGTGCTGCCCCAGTTTTGATACCTGCACGTTCCGCGCAGCGGATTGCAATTTGTCGCGAGGCGCAGGTCGTACCACGGCCGAGGCAAGAAGAACAGCAGCACCACCGATAGACCAGCGGCGATCACCTCATATCGCGTCCAGCGCCGAGCATCGAAAGCGAAGCGCGGACTCATGCCTGCGCCTGTTCCCATAGGGACTGCTTGCTGGCTTGTCACGGAATCCCTCTTGCTGCTAAGACGTGCGCGATCCGGACGACAACGAAAGCATGACATGCCGGGTTCCCAGGTGTCAGGTCGACGGAACCGCGCCGATTCGTTCCGAGTTCGCTTGGTCCTCTGCGTCATCCGCGCAGGCGCGACCAACCTTGCTCGCGCCCGCCGGGTCAATGGCCGGACGGTCGTCCGGTAGCATGCGAGGCCCGTAGGGCGCCATTGACGCGGCGGGCGCTGCGGACCCCGGCCGTGTTCGCCGGGGTTATCTCTAGCTTCCGAGATGATCACGGCTTTGACATGCGGCGTTTCGTTCTGGACGGTGTCTTTGACGAGGC
>Ga0137387_10002152_pt1 | contig 10014 bp, 10 predicted proteins | sample SagtaG_3_FD_104909 | JGI IMG/M metagenome (GOLD analysis project Ga0137387, IMG submission 104909) | Vadose zone soil microbial communities from Angelo Coast Range Reserve, California, USA - Sage2_R_115_16 metaG | ecosystem: Environmental > Terrestrial > Soil > Vadose zone > Saprolite | place...
AACCTGATCCGGGTCATGCCGGCGTAGGGAACGCGAGGATGTTTTCAGCCAGGGGACCCTGAGGAGTTCCTCTCCCGTTGACGGACCAGAATCCGCGGAAATACCCGATGGGCAAGGTGAGCCGCGCGTTCTTCGAGAACGTGATCGCCCGCCACCTCGGCAAGAGACGCAAGGATGTCGCGGTGGGCCCCGCGAACGGCGTGGACGTCGGCGTCGTGAGCCTCCCCGATGGCCGCGCGATGATCTCGACGACGGACCCGATCTACATCGTGCCGCAATACGGCTGGGAGCGGGCCGCGTGGTTCGCCTTCCACATCCTCGCGTCGGACCTGACGACCTCCGGCGTCGCCCCGGAGTATATCACGATGGACTGGAACCTCCCGATGGACATCGAAGACGATCAGATCGAAACGATGCTCCGGGTGATGGACCGCGAGTGCCGAAAGTATGGGGCCGCCATCGTCACCGGGCACACGGGCCGTTACGAAGGATGCGCTTACCCGATGGTGGGCGGCGCCACGTTCTTGGCGACCGCACCGAAGGACGGCTGGGTCACCGCGGACATGGCGCGGCCCGGGAACCGCCTCCTGGTCACGAAGACTGCGGCGTTGGAGGCGACTGCGATCTTGACGAACACGTTCCCCGACCTGGTGGAGAAGAAACTCGGCGCCGACGTGACGTCGCGGGCGCGAGCCCTGTTTGAATCCATGAGCACGGTAGAGGACGCCCTCGCGGCTGCCTCGGTAGGGCTCCGGAGCAAGGGAGTCTGGGCGATGCACGATGCGACCGAAGGGGGAGTCCGAAACGCGGTCTGGGAGATGGCCCAGGCCTCGGGCCTCGGCGTGGAGGTCGACCTCTCAAAGGTCCTCGTCGATTCCGCCGTCGCTGAAGTCTCGAAACTGTTCGGCATGGAGCCCCTCGATGCGATTAGCGAAGGCACCCTGCTGATTGCGACCGAGCCCGGCACGGCGGCGAAGGTCCTCGAGATTCTCCGCAAGAAGGGGATCTCGGCCGTCGACATCGGCGAGTTCACGAAGAAAGGCCGACCGTGCTGGGACCGCGGACGCGTGTTCCGTCCCGCGGATCGCGATCCGTTCTGGATCGCCTTCAGTCGCGCGCTCTCTGGGGAGATCAACTGAGCCGACCTCGCGGACGAAGCGGGCGCCTTGGCGGCCTCTACCTTGTCACTTCACCGAAACGGCCCGTGGCCAGACTCCTCACCATCGTGGGGGAAGCCCTCGAAGGAGGTGCGTCGATCGTGCAACTTCGGGACAAGGGCGTCTACTCTCCCGAGGAGAGGTCCGAGGCGGCTCAAGGCGTTCGGGGGCTCTGCGACCGACGTGACGTACCGTTCCTCGTAAATGACGATCCCGAGCTGGCACGTCGCTTCCGGGCGGACGGCGTCCACGTAGGTCGCCAAGATCCGTCCCCCCGAACCGCTCGGCTCGTGCTGGGACCGCGGGCGATTGTCGGCGTGACGGTGTACGGCAACGCGGGCGAGGAGGAAGCAGCTGCGGCCGCGGGCGCAGACTATCTGGCGGTGGGACCGTTTTCTCCCAGCCCCACGAAACCCGAGGAGACAGTCCTACCGCTCAGCACTCTCGACGACGTCGTGAGACGTTCACGCCTCCCCGTGTTTGCGATTGGAGGCATTACCGCGGAGAACGCAGGCATGTTCGCGGAGCACGGCGTCGCGGGAGTCGCGGTCGTTTCTGCAATCATGGACGCGACCGATCCGCGCAGGGCGACGGAGGAGATTCGGCGGTCCCTCATGGCGGGCCGACGCTCCTGATCCACCTCGTGCGCGCACGCACGGAAAACGCGCGCGCGGAGAATCCCTGATCGACGACATCGGGCAACAAACGATTAAATAGAGCCCCTTTCCTGCAAACCCCTCCGTGCGACGACTGATTGTGACGGAGAAGTTCAACGCCGCGGTCCGCATCGCGACCATCCTCAGCGACGGGAAGGCCAAGCGGACGAATGTGGAAGGAACCTCCGTGTTCGAGTTCAGCCAGGGCGAGGATCGCGTCCGGGTCGTCGGCCTTCGTGGGCACATCATCAACCTGGATTATCCGGAGGCCCTGAACGACTGGGCCCGCGTCGACTTGAAGGAACTCGTGTGGGCGGAACCGCAGAAGGTCGTGACCGCGGGGAAGATCGGTGCCGCGTTGAAGCAACTTGCGGCGGACGCGGACGAGGTCATCATCGCGACGGACTTCGACCGGGAAGGCGAACTGATCGGCGTCGAGGCCCTCGGCCTGATCCAAGAGGTGCGACCCGAGGTCCGCGTGCGCCGGGCGCGCTTCTCCGCGCTGACGAAATGGGACATCGAGAGCGCGTTCGCGAACCTAGTGGAAGTCGACCATCCGCTCGCCTGGTCCGCGGAATCTCGTCAGTCGGTGGACTTGGCCTGGGGCGCGGTCCTCACGCGGTTCCTCTCCATCGCATCGAAGCAGCTCGGCCGGGACTACCTGTCGGTCGGCCGGGTCCAGAGCCCGACCCTCGCCCTCGTCGTGGACCGGGAGCGGGAAATCGAGGATTTCGTCCCGCAGGATTACTGGACCCTCCACGCGCGGTTCCGCAAGGATGCAAAGGACGCCGCGGCGGAGTTCGAAGCGAATCACGAGCACGGGCCTTTTTGGGCGCACCCGGAGGCGGAAGCCGCCTTCGAGTTGGCCGAGCGTGCCCCGCGAGGACTCGTCCGCGAGTACATCCAGAATGAGCGAGAGGAGCGTCCGCCCCCGCCGTTCAATACGACGATGTTCGTCGCCGAGGCCAACCGCATCGGCTTTGGCGCGGCTCAAGCGATGAAAATCGCGGAGGATCTGTACCAGTCCGGGTACATCTCGTATCCTCGAACCGACAACACGGTCTATCCGTCCAGCGTGAATCTCCGCACGGTCCTCGAGAAACTCCAGGATTCGCCCTTTGCGGAAGAGGCGCGGACCCTCGCCACGCAAGAGCGGATCGTGGCGAGTCGAGGCCGTACCCAGGCGACGGACCACCCGCCGATCTACCCGGTCCAGGGGGTCACGCGAGAGAAGGTGAAGCGGAACGACCACTGGGCCATTTACGAGCTCGTGGTGCGGCGCTTCTTCGCTACGGTCGCCCCGAACGCCATCGCCGAGACGGCGGAAACGAAGATCGACCTCGGAGGCCAGCTCTTCCTCGCAGAGGGTTACCGGATCAAGGATCCGGGATGGCGGAAATACTATCCCTATTGGACCGTCCGAGAGGCGATTCTTCCGGCTCTCACGACGGGCGAATTCTTGGACCGTGTCGGTCCCGTGACGATCCGAGAGGACCGCACGAAACCTCCGGCGAGGTACAGCGAAGGGTCCCTCATCCAGGGGATGGAACGGGTCGGCCTCGGGACGAAGTCGACGCGGCACGAGATCATCAAGAAGCTCTACGACCGCAAGTTCATCGAGGGGAAGTATCCGAGCCCGACGACGAGCGGACGCGCAGTGATCGAGGCCCTGGAGGATCACGCCCAGCGGATCACGGAACCCGAGATGACCGCCCATCTGGAAGCCGACATGGCGGCCATTGCGACCGGGACCCGCTCTCGAGAGGACGTCGTCCGGGAATCCCAACAGATGTTGAGCGAGGTCCTCGAGACCCTCGAGGCGAACCGCGAGGCCATCGGTCAGGAGATCGAAGCCGCCCTCCGGGAGCAGAACTACATCGGCAAATGCAACGTGTGCAAGGAAGGGAACCTGACCGTCATCCGATCTCGAAGGGGCTCGCGGTTCCTCGGATGCGACCGTTATCCTGCTTGCCGGAACACGCACCCTCTACCACAGATGGGCATCATCCAAGGGGCGGAAGAGAACTGCCCGGAGTGCGGCGCACCGATGATCAAGCACACGGATCGCGGCCGCACGACCACGTATTGCGTGGCGTCCGATTGCCCGTCCGTCCGCGAGAAGAATTTCATCGGTCGCTGCGAGAAATGCGGGACGGGCGAGCTCACGATCCGGCATGGCAACTACGGGAAGCGGTTCGTCGGGTGCTCGAGTTACCCGGCCTGTAACAACTCGTATCCGCTGCCGCAACGAGGCCTCATCGTGCCCACGGAGGAGCGCTGCAAGTCCTGTGGCCATCCCGTGATCAAGGTCATCTCCCGCGGCCGACCTCCGTGGGTCCTCTGCCTGAACATGCAATGTCCCGCGAAGGAAGCCAAGCGCAAGAAGGCGGGAAAGGTGAAGGTCAAGGCGAAGAGCGGCGCGAAGCGAGCGCCGCGGAAGAGGAAACCGGCGCCGGTGGCCATCGCACCGGACCTTCCCACCGGCTAGGGCGTCCGCATGAACCGGATGAACTCGTCGAGGGTGCGCGGCCGAAGCGTGTAGTTCGTCCGTTTCTCCTCGCCGATCGTCGACGTGCGGCTCTTCCCGTAATGATGGCCTGGACACACGATCAGGTCGTCCTCCATCTTGCGTACCTTGTTGAATAGAGAATCGTACATCTGTTCCACGCTCGAACCGGGAAGATCCACACGGCCGCAGTCGCCCACGAAGAGGCAGTCCCCCGTGAAGGCGTGCCCCGCGACCAGATAGCAGCAGGAGTCCGGAGAGTGGCCCGGCGTGTGAACGACCTTCACCTTCAGCTCTCCGACCTTGACCACCATGCCGTCCTCGAGAATCAGGTCCTTTCGAACGTTGCTGAGTCGATGGGCCGCGACCTTCGCACCGGACTCGTTGGCGAGCCGCTCGTTGTCAAAAACGTGATCCGGATGATGGTGCGTGTCGAAGATGAACGCGATCGCGTATCCGTTCTCTCCGGCCACCTTTTGCAAGACGCGGGCGTCGAAGCTCGGATCGACCACGGCCGCGACCTTGGTCGCGGGATCACCGATCACATAACCGAAGTTCTGCATCGCGCCGATCACGTGCTGCTCGAAGAACATCGACCGCTCGGCAAGCGGATGGACTAGGTTAAGCGTTCTCTTCGGTCCAAAGGGAGTCGCCCTTGGCTCTTTGGCGAAGGGAGGTCGAGCCTCGGGCTCGAACGACCCTTGCCGCTCGGCCTATCGGGAGGGGAGGATATGGAGGCACCGTTCGCAACCGCGGCGTCCTTGGGGTTCCTTGTTCAGGTCGCTCACATGCGACATCGACCCGCGTGCTACCTCCCTATCCCCTTCGGAGGCATTGTCTCTTGGGCACATGCGGCTACAGGTCCTCGCCATCCTCGAAAACGGCGCATCGAAAATCCTCCCGAAGGGATCCGACACGCTCCGGATTCTCCTCATCCTTCCCAATCAGGAAGGGGTGCCGAAGTCGGAAAGCCAGGCCGGAGAGCGCCGGCCTCCGTCCTCTCCGATCCGACGCCGGGTCATGGCCTCCCTCGCAGGCGAGTCCGCGTAGACGCACCTCCCTAAATCTCGCGTCCGCTGCCCGACTCTCGAATGAACGCCCGTCCCGCGCTTCTGGCGGCCGAATCGACCTACCGAGATCGTTTGGAGGACTTCTTGGCCTTCCGCGCCGTCCGCTTCGCGGCCTTTCGCGCGGGTGCCCGCGCGGGGCGCGGTCGGGCGCTGGTCTCGTACAAGGCCAGGGTGATCCCCGTCGGGTCCTGGAAGACCGCGAACCAACCCATGCCCGGGATTTCCTGCTTCGGCATCACCACCGCGCCGCCGGAAGTCGTCACCTTGCGCAACGTGTTCTCAATGTCCTCGGTCAGAACGTAGTCGAGAACGCCCGGGGGCAGGTTCTCCGCCCGCTGCAGTCCGCCGCCGGGCGCGCTTGGCGGTTCGAACATCGAGTAGTTCATCTCCGGCATGTCCTCGAACTTCCAACCGAAGACATCCGCGAGGAACGATTTCGTTTTCTCCGGCGCGTTCGAATGGAACTCCACGTGCACAATGCTGTTCGGTTTCTGAGCCATAGGTTCTTGGTCCCCCCTTCTTGAAGGGATTGAGGGGATGTGTCGGCGGGGTATTAAGGCATGGCCCGGGGAGCCGCGAGGGCGTCTCCTGAGTCGTCGAAGTGCCTACTCCTTCCTCGCTTCCTTCGCTTTTGGTCGGAGCTCGGTGCTCCCGCATTTGCGGCAGCGGGTCGCGCGCATCGCGTTCCTTGCGTAGCACTGCATGCAGATCATCTTGTGCAGCCTGCGGTGTTCGGCCTCAGGGAAGCGGGCCATCGGGCTGGGGAGGCGAGGGCCGTTTATAACGGCTTCGGGCGTCGAGGGCGCTGCTTCACGGAGACGGATTTGATCACAATCCGATTCGGTCGCCTCGGATCAAAGGGAGGGCTCGCCCGCTTCAACGCGTGGACCATCAAAGCTTGGACGGCGGGCATGTCCAGCGTCTCGGGCCCATATAAGACGACATGACGAGCCGACTTTCCTTTTCCTTTCAGCAGATGTTTCGGGTCCGGAAGATTCGCCCCGTGCAGGAAAAAAAGGCTGATCCACCTCGGGAACACCGCAATCGAGAACACGGCGTCCGAGGTCCGCTCCGTGGTGCCGAACCCGACGGCCAGGGCGTTGTAGTTGTCATACACCAACTCGATCGCGCCTGGCAGAAACGCTCGCATCTTCGCCAGGGCGCTTCGCGCTTGCGCCGCGATCTCCGGGGCGTACTTCGAGATGAACAGGTCGAGTTGCTCTTCCGGCGATAGATCCTTCAAAGCAGACCAGGCCTCCTCATGTCGGCCCTCTCGCAGGGCTCGACGTCCGCGCAACGAGGCGCGAACCCCACCGGACAATCCGACATCCGAAACAGCCGAAATGGTAGCTACCGTTCAGGTCGCCATCCGAGAACCGAGCAAAGGCCTCGGGGCGGAACGGGCGCTTCCCGAGTCGGACATTCACCGCGTCGTGGAGACCTTGCATCCAGACGACCATGGAAGGCCGGCACCGCCGGCACGGCCACCGTTCCGACAGGCCGTGCAGGCCCGTCCAGAGCGTCCTCCCGAAACGGATTCGGAGAGACATCCGAACTCGTCGCACGTCTCCGGAGAGGCCGAACCGACCCGCATCGCGGGCGTTCGACGCGACCTGGCTCTCCCGCAACGCCAACGAAACCCCGTCATCCTTGATAAGGGAGCCGGCTGGCACCAAGCATCCAACGTGGGAGGTTTCCGCAATCCTCTTCCCGTCCTGCGGCGTGTCGCAGCCATGAAGAAGAAGGAACGACCTCCGAAGGACGATCGTCCCAAGGAGAAACGGTTCCGCCACGGCGGCCGGAAAGGCCGCCGCGCGGCCCGCCGACGAGACGAAGCGAAACGCCCGTAAGACGTCACGGCCGCGACTTTATCTTCCGACTTGGATTCGACTTGGCACAGAACGTCCGCGGGACCCGAATGCCCTTCGATTACGACTTCCGGATGAGGATCGGTGCGCCTCGACCCACCGTGTTCGAGCGTCTCCTGCGCATCGAGCATCTGTCCCGATGGTTCTGCGGCTGGTCGCGAATCGAGCCGAAGGTCGGAGGAAGCTTCAAGTTCGGAGGGGAGACCTGCATCCTTCCGCCGGAAGGACGGGCATGGGAGACCACGATCGACGAAGGCGACGTCCTGCGACGGTTCGCGTTCCGGTGGCCCATCCGGTCTGTGGAGACCCGCGTTTCATACGACCTCGAAGACGGCCCAGGCGAGTCGGCCCTCCTTCACGCGACGCATCGAGGCGTTCCGATCCGGGAGACGACATGCGGTTCCGTCCAAGATGCATGGCGGATGTGCCTCGGGAGCCTGAAGTCGATCGCCGAGGGGCGTGGGGACAGCGTGCGTCCCGATCATTCGCCCGTGAGTTCTCCGGACCTGCGGCTCTCCGCCCTGGTCGAGGCGGATCCATCGAAGGTCTTTGACGCATTCGCCCTTCCTGCGCAGGTCGCGCATTGGACCACGGGAGGTGTCCCGCGCCAAGAGGCCCGCGTGGAGCCACGCCCCGGTGGGGCGTTCTCCTTCGAATCGGTGGAGGAACCGGACCGCGTGGTCGAATGGGTTCCCGGCCAACGCGTCGTCCTTGAACGATCGATCGAACCGGACCTCCGGATTCGGTTTGACTTCGAAGAGAAGGCGAGCGGGACCGCGGTCTATCTTACCGCCACAGGATTTCGGAGCGGCGACCTGGACGGCATTCGGCGTCAGCGAGGACGGTGGTCCGACCGCCTCGTGTGCCTGAAGAACTTCGTCGAGAGCGGGGCATCGGGATTCGTGAACCACTACGACGATCAGGTCCGCGAAACCTAAGGGGACTCCGTCCTGCGTTTCGGGCAATCTTCGAGGACGGCCATTCAGAGGCCCGATAAGCGGTTAGCCCGCACCTCACGATTTCTTCCGATCCGGATCGAAGAACGGTCGTTGTACGACGGTCGCGGGGATCCGGTGACGTTCCCACTCGACCGCGAGGTCGATATCGACGCGCGTCCCCGGTCGGGAATACGCCGCTGCGACCGTCGCGATCGCGATGTATTTCTTGAGCAGCGGCGACCAGCACCCGCTCGTCGCCCAGCCGACCTGGCGGTATCCAGAATAGAGCGGGATCTTCGCGCGCCACGGTGCCGACGGAGGTTGCGGCGGCAATCCCATATTCAAGTAGAGTTGCTCCACCGTCCGCCAATCGATCACGAGACCGACCGTCCGGCGGGCGGGACCGCGGCGCTTCTCGTCGAGCAGCGCCCTGCGTCCGATGAACGGCCCCTTCTCCGGTGCAACGGTCCAGTCCAAGCTCAGCTCGTAGGGGGAATACCGCTGCACGTCAATCACGGCCTTGCGCGCCGGCATGTACTCCACTTCGGCCAGGATGAGACCGGCCTCGATCCGTGCAACGTCCAGGGCGAGCATGCCCGCGGGCGTGATATCGTGCCCTCGACCCTTGTCCATCAGGGCGTCCCACAGGGCCTCGGCCCGTTCCCGTTCGACCCAGATCTCGTATCCGAGGTCGCCCGTGTATCCAGTCCGAGAGATCTGGACCGGGATTCCTACGAACGTCGTGTTCACGAATCGGAAATATTTCAGCTTCTGGACCACTCCGTCCGCGCCTTCCAACAGGATGGCCCGCGAGGAAGGACCTTGCACCGCGAGCGCGCCGATGTCCTCGGAGACGTCCCGCACCTCCGCATCGAGTCCCATCCCGGCGTCCTGAAGCCACTTCAAGTTCGGTTCCGCGGACGTCATTCGAAACGAACCGTCGCCGAAGTTCCAGAGCGTCCCGTCGTCGACCGTCTTCCCGCGTTCATCGCACCAGGGCGTGTAGTAGATCTGCCCCTTCGCGAGCTTCTTCGCATTCCGCGTGACGACCTTGTTCACCAGGGAGAGCGCGTCCTTTCCGCGTATGAGATACTTGTACAACGGAGAGACGTCGAGCATTCCCGCAGAATGCCGGATCGCGTAGTACTCCATCTCCGGGACGAGAGAATACGAGGAGGCAGCGAGGTATCCCGACCAGCCGCGCCACTCCCAGCTCTCGCAAGCCGCCGAGGTCCGGGAATGAAAAGGCGATCCGCGTCGGATGATTCCACCTCCTGGTAACGCGGACCGCGGAGAAACGATATAACCCCTCCCCCGTTACGGCCGCGGCCCCGCGCGTCTTCTGGTGATCATCGACGTTGCGCCGTAGGAGGAGGTCGTCTCCCTGAAATCGCAATATCAGGCGATCGTGATCGGCGGGGGACACAACGGCCTCGTGACCGCCGCCTACCTTGCGCGCGCCGGCAAGAGGGTCCTCGTCCTCGAACGTCGTCACGTGCTCGGCGGCGCCGCGGTCACGGAGGAAGTGTTCCCCGGTTTCAAGTTCACCGTCTGCTCCTACGTTTGCAGCCTGCTTCGTCCCCAGGTGATCCGGGACCTGGACCTCCCCTCCCGTGGATTCGAGGTGATCCCGCAGGAGTCGACGTTCCAGCCTTTGCCCGATGGACGATACTTGTTCCGCCGCGGGAACGAAGCGGATGCCTTCCAGGCGATCGCGAAATTCTCCCGCCGCGACGCGGAGGCGTACCCGCGGTTCGGACGGCTCATGGCCCGACTCGCGAAGTTCATCTCGCCGACGCTCACGAGGACGCCACCCGAC
>Ga0137387_10002153_pt1 | contig 10013 bp, 12 predicted proteins | sample SagtaG_3_FD_104909 | JGI IMG/M metagenome (GOLD analysis project Ga0137387, IMG submission 104909) | Vadose zone soil microbial communities from Angelo Coast Range Reserve, California, USA - Sage2_R_115_16 metaG | ecosystem: Environmental > Terrestrial > Soil > Vadose zone > Saprolite | place...
CGCCGCCACGCGCGCCCATAGCCGGGAGGTCTCGACAAGCTCGGCGGCAACGACCCATTGCGGCGGCCTCCTGGCCAGCACCGAATCGGGGAAAATAGCGAAACGGGACCCCCGGGCGCCGGTGAACTCGGCAGGCCCGCGCCGCTTCTGGCTGGACGGCCTGGCGCTGCCGTCCTGCATGCCGATGTGGGAGAGCAATCCGGCGAGCAGCGACTGGTGGACGCTGTCGGCGAGCCCACTTGGTATCCGCGGCTCGCTGTCGGCACCCGGCTTGGCGGCAAGCTGCGCGACGTGTGCCGAGGGACCCGACGATGCCGCGATCTTGGCCGGGGATGCTCCCCCTGGCCGCGCCGGCGTGTCCGGCCCGACCGCGATGCCGAGTTCCCTCGCCGCCTGCCTGAGCTGGCCGTACACGTCCTGCCACTCACGTACCCGCAGGTAGTGCAGGAACTCGCGGCGGCACATCCGGCGGAACGCCGACCCGGACAGCTCGCGCTGCTGCTCGCGCAGGTAGTCCCAGAGGTTGACCAGCGAGAGGAAGTCGGACCCCGGCTCGGCGAACCGCCGGTGCTGTTCGTCGGCCGCGTCCCTGGCATCCGCCGGGCGCTCCCTCGGGTCCTGGATCGACAGGGCCGCGGCGATGATCAGGACCTCGCGGGCGCAGCCGTTGCGCCGCGCCTCGATGATCATCCGGCCGAGCCGCGGGTCGACCGGCAGCCTGGCCAGCTTCCTGCCTTTCTCGGTGAGCCGCCTGGCTTCCTTGCCGTCCGGCGAGACCGCCCCGAGCTCGGCCAGCAAGCGCACGCCGTCGGATACCTGGCGCGAGTCTGGCGGATCGATGAACGGGAAGCCGGCGACCTCGCCTAGATCCAGCGCGGCCATCTGCAGGATCACCGAGGCCAGGTTGGTGCGCAGGATCTCCGGTTCGGTGAACTCCGGGCGCGCGGCGAAGTCCTCCCCGCTGTACAGCCTGATGCACACTCCGTCGCTGGTGCGCCCGCAGCGTCCCTTGCGCTGGTTCGCCGAGGCCTGCGAGATCGCCTCGATCGGCAGCCGCTGCACCTTGGTCCGGTTGCTGTACCGGGAGATCCGCGCCGATCCCGGGTCGATCACGTACCTGATCCCCGGCACGGTCAGCGACGTCTCCGCGACGTTGGTGGCCAGGACCACCCGGCGCCCGGCGTGCCGCTCACTCCGCCTGCCCCTTTCGCCTCCGGCAAACACACGGTGCTGCTCGGCCGCCGACAGCCGCGCGTAGAGCGGGACCACCTCGAGATCGGCGTACGGCCCGCCGGCCAGCGCGTCGGCGGTGTCGCGGATCTCCCGTTCGCCGCTGAGGAACACCAGGATGTCGCCCGGCCCCTCCGCCCGCAGCTCGTCGACCGCGTCGCAGATGCCCTGCACCTGGTCGCGCGGCTCGGCTGGGCTGACGGCCGCGTCGTCGGGGACGGGAGCGAGCGGCCGATACCGCACCTGCACGGGGTAGGTGCGCCCCGAGACCTCGACGACCGGCGCACCGGCGCCGTCCGGCCCGCGGAAGTGCTTGCTGAACCGCTCCGGGTCGATGGTGGCCGAGGTGATGATCACCTTGAGGTCGGGACGGCTCGGCAGCAGTCGGTGCAGGTAGCCGAGGATGAAGTCGATGTTCAGGCTGCGCTCGTGCGCCTCGTCGATGATCAGCGTGTCGTAGCGCAGCAGCCGGCGGTCGTGTCGCAGCTCGGTCAGCAGGATGCCGTCGGTCATCAGCTTGACCAGCGTGTCGTCGCTCGACGTATCGGTGAAGCGGACCTTGTAACCGACGGTGTTGGCCCGGGGGGACGACCCTCCGGAGCCGACCGTGGTGCCCAGCTCGGTCCCCAGTTCCTCGGCGATCCGCTCGGCGACGGTCCTGGCGGCGAGCCGGCGCGGCTGGGTGTGGCCGATCTGGCCGGCCACGCCGCGGCCGAGCTCCAGGCAGATCTTCGGGATCTGCGTGGTCTTCCCCGACCCGGTCTCCCCCGCGACGATCACCACCTGGTGATCGCGGATCGCGGCGGCGATCTCGTCCTTGCGCTGGCTGACCGGCAGGTCGGCGGGATAGCCGATCGCGGGAACGGAGAGCCCGCGGGCCTCGATCCGCGCCGCCGCGGCCTCGACGTCCGCGTGCACCTGGCCGAGCGCGCGCTCGCGCGGCCGCTGGTCGCGCAGCGCGGCGGCCCGGTCGAGCCGCCGTGCCAGCCGGTGCTGGTCGAGCAGCATCAGCTCGGGCAGGCGCGCGCGCAGTTCGGCGGGCGTGGGCGTCAAGGCGGCAGTCTCCAGGGCGACGGGATAGGCCGAGACCAGGATCGCGGTCGGGGCCACCGATGCCTAACGCTTTTCCGGCTCGCGGGCTTCCGGCCGGTCCAGCCGCGCCTCGTACCGCAGCAGGCCGGCCAGCTCGCCAGGGCTCGGCGCATCGCTCCCCGCGTGGCCGTCGAGGCCGCGGGCAGCGAACCAGTTCGCCACGTTGGCCGCGTCCCGGTCGAGGAACTCGCCGCCGCGCGGGTGCGCGATCACGTCGATGACCTGAGGCAGGTCGATCAGGACGAGACGGCCGCGGTGGACGAGCAGGTTGTACGCGGACATGTCGCCGTGCGCGAGACCGAGACCGGCCAGCGCGCGGAGCGCCCCGACGAGCTGGTCCCAGAGCCCGGCGAGCTCTTCGCCGCGCGAGCGCGTCTCGGCGAGCCTCGGCGCCGCCGTGCCGTCCGGCTCGCCGATGAACTCGAGCAGGATCTCGGTCCCGGTCACCTGGACCGGGTACGGCACCGGGATCCCGGCCTGGTACATCTGGCCGAGCGCGGCGAACTCGGCGCCTGCCCACTGCCTGGCGATCATCGCGCGCCCCGTCGCGGTCTTGCGGGCCATCGCCCGGTTGTCCCTGGACTCGCGGACGCGCCGGCCGTCCAGGTACTCGCTGTCGCGGTGAAACTGCCGGTGCTCGGCCGCCCGGTATCGCTTGGCGGCGAGCAGGCAGGACGGGCCGGTGTCCGGCACGGCGCGGCGGAGCAGGAAGACCTCCGCCTCCTTACCGGTCTTCAGGACTCCGAGTTCGGTGTCGGTCGCGGCCAGGTCGGTGACCAGCCAGTCCGGGTACGGCCGTGGGCCGCGCTCGGTGGGCGAGGACTGGTCCCAGGTGGACCAGCGGTCGCCGTCTGGCAGGCCGGCGACCGGGTCGAGCGCGTCGGCGGGCCGGAGCCGGCGAGGGTTACGGTTCCGCTTGGCGAAGGTTGGCTCGTCGTCGTCAAAGCGCCGCTTGCCGCGGCGGGCGTACTCGTGATCGGGCACTGAAGTGTGATCGGGCACTGAGGTGGCTCCTTGAACAGAGAGCGGGCAGCGTGAATCGCGAAACGGTCATCGTCATGCCCTCCTCTCCGCTCAGCCGTCCGGCCGGCACCGCCGGCGGAAAAGCAACCCGGTGGCCAGCGCCGGCCGGGCCGCGCAGACCTTCGCACCAGCGCCGGCCAGGCGCTCGCCGAGACTCGCACGCCGGGACCGCGAGCCGCAACCGATTATCGGCTGGCGAGTCGCGGCAGATGCGCAACGGCGATCAAGCCCCGCGCCGACCTCAGATGGCACGATCGGGACATGAGCGAGCCGGAGGGGCGCGGCGCCACCAGGACCGAGGAGCGACGGACGAGCGCGTCGGCTGACACCTTTGCTCGCTTCCTCGATGTCCTGGCCGACACGATGGACGACCACGAGGCATCGGGCGAGTCGCTGGCGGCGCGCGTACACCTGTCCAGGTTTCACTTCGACCCGCGCGGTGGCGGCGCAGCCCGACCGGCTTCCGGCTGGACGCCCCCAGCCAGGTCCGCTTCAGCCCGCCCGCGGGACTGCGAGTCCCCGCACGAGGAAAGGTCACCGCCGTGAACCTGCTCAGCCGCATGCTCTCCCACCAGGTCTGGCTCCTAGGCCAGATGCTCGAGCGCGCGCAGCGCCTGCCCGGCGAGGTACTCAACCGGCCCGTGACGATCTCCGTGGAGGGCATCGACGACGAACCGACCCTGCGCTCGCTGCTTGCCCGGCTGGTCGGCCAGCTCGCGACGTGGGACGCGGCGATGCAACGACCGGCCCTATGACATCGCGGTCGAGCGCGGTCAGAGCGTCGACGACCTGCGCGCGGCGATCGCGGAGATCGGCCCGGCGTTCCTGGCCGAGGTACCTGGCCGCCGCGCCCGTGTACGTCGCAGGCATCGAGCGGGAGTTCGCCGCCGGCCTCACCGACCACGAGCTCGACTCGGTGGCCAGCGCCCTGCGCAAGGTCGTCGAGCGGCCGGCGCGCTGGACACCCGGGCAGCACGTCCACCACGATGACGCCATGATCGACGACCGGATCGCGCGACCGCACGATCCAGCGCACGAGCGACCGGAGGCGTGATCATGACAGTTGTCGGGCCGAGCAGGCTGCACAGGGATGGCCTCTTCGGCGTGCTCATCGCCGTCTTCGTGCTGGCGTTCGTGCGCGGGTTCGCCGGCGCGGCGACCTCGGGCGGCAAGATCGCGGTGGTCATCTTCGCCGGCGGCGCGATCGTCGTGCTGCTCTGGGCCTGGATCCGGTCGATCGTGCGCCCCGCGCGGCTGGAGATCTCCGCCGACGCGGTCACGCTCGTCGAGCCTGACGGCCAGCGCAGGACGCTGCACCGCGCGTCGGGAGACGGGATTCGGGTCACGGCCGTCGGCGGAGGCCGGTACCGCAGGTCGGCGCTGACCATCGCCGGGTCGGGCACCGTGCTGCCGCTGGGCTTCTTCAGCTTGAACGAGATCCAGCGCCAGTGCGTCGCGAACGGCTGGCAGTTCTCCAGGCCCGGCCTGCGGACCGGGCGATAGCAGACGAGCCCATGCCGGACGCCGGCCAGCCGGACGCCGGCCAGCCGAGCGCCGGCCGACCGAACGCCGACCAGCCGGGATACCGGCTGTACCGGGAACTGGCCGGCTGGTGGCCGCTGATCTCGCCGCCGCACGAGTACGCGCAGGAGGCCGCCTACCTCGCCGCCGTGCTCAGCTCCACCGCGGCCGTGCCCGTGCACGAGGTGCTCGACCTCGGCAGCGGCGGCGGCCACGTCGCCGCGCACCTGAAGGACAGGTTCGACCTCACGCTCGTAGACATCTCCGCCGACATGCTGGCGGTATCGCGGCGGCTCAACCCCGAGTGCCGGCATCTGCGCGGCGACATGCGGACCGCGCGGCTCGCCAGGACCTTCGACGCGGTCCTGGCCCACGACGCGGTCGACTACATCACCGGCCACGACGACCTGGCCCGCGTGATCGAGACCGCCTTCGCGCATTGCTGGCCGGGCGGTATCGCCGTCTTCGTGCCCGACTACGTCAAGGACGACTTCCGCGAGTTCACCGGCGCGGGCGGCGGCACCGACGCCGCCGGGCGACGGGCCAGCTTCACGGAGCGGACCTGGGATCCCGACCCGTCCGACGACTGGGTCCAGGCCGAGTACGAGTTCACGCTCCGCGGCGCGGACGGCGCGGTCGAGGTTATCCGCGAGACGCACCGGCTCGGCGCGTTCGGCCGCGACGCGTGGCTGCGCGTGCTAGCAGGCGCCGGGTTCGTTCCCGGCTCCGGGCTCGCCGGGCGGGCGCTGCCCGGCCGCGCCCCCGACCAACTCATCATCGGCCACCGGCCAGTCCAGCCAGGGCAAGGGACTACCCCGCCCGCAGCGTGACCCGGCCGCCCGAGTACAGGTATGGCGTCTGGTCGGCGAGGCGCCCGAAGCTGACCGCCGACCACGGCTCGTCCTCGTGCGAGCGGCAGACGAAGGAGTCGCCGGTCAGGTCGGCCGGGTACAGGTCGAACTCCTCGGGCTCGGCCTCCCGCGCGGCCGCGAGCTGGCCCGTGGTCGTCGCGATCCCGTGCAGGCGGCTGTCGCGGACCGAGATGTCGAACCGCCTGGATGTCCGCTCGTACCGGCCGGCGTGCCGGGCCAGGTTGCCGCCGGTCTCGGCGGCAAGCTCAGCGAGGCGAGCGGTCCAACGGTTGGCGGAATGCGGCATAGCGCGCATAAATCCAGGTTAGTCCAGCTGGCTCGGCCGCGATGAGACGGGCGAACCCAGGAGGTCGAGCTCGTAGACCTGGCCGACCAGGTCGGCGCCGAAGCTGCGGTGCGGCTGCTCCTCGACCAGCGTGAACCCGCGCGCCAGGTAGATGCGGCGGGCGGCGACCAGCGGGTCGTTCGTCCACAGCCGCATCCGCGCATACCCGGCGCGGGCGGCAAAGCCGACGCACTCGTCGACCAGCCGCGCGCCGATCCCGTGCCCGCGCGCGGCGGGGTCAACCAGCAGGATCCTGAGCTGAGCGGTCGTCTCGTCGAGCGGGACGCACAGCACGCACCCGGCCCGCCGGCCGTCCAGCTCCGCGATCCATCCGCCCTGCCCAGGCCGCGCGGCGAAGTCGGCCACGATCCGCGCGACGAGCGCCTCGAAGCTGGCGTCTCAGCCGTACTCGGCCGCGTAGATCTCGCCGTGCGCCAGCACCATCCAGCCCAGGTCACCCGGCTGCCCGACCGGACGTATCACAGCGTTCTGTGCGTCCATCGCGACTCCCTGTCTCACTGAAACAGTCGTTTCAGTGAGACAGTAGCATCGTGACGGTGACCACGCGATCCTCATCCCCGCGCAAGGACGAACTGCTCGAGCGCGCCTACCGGTACGCCCTGGAACACGGGCTGGCCGACCTGTCGCTTCGCCCCCTGGCGGCCGCGATCGGCTCCAGCCCGCGGGTGCTGCTGTTCCTGTTCGGCTCCAAGGACGGGCTGGTGTCCGAGCTGCTGGCCAGGGCCAGGGCGGACGAGCTGACGTTCCTCGGCCGGGCGACCGCCGGCGAGCCGGCCGATCTCGCGGCCATGGTCGATGCCACCTGGCAGTGGCTGGCCGCCGGCCAGGTCAGGCCGCTGCTCACACTGTGGACCGAGGCCTACGCCCGGTCACTGGCCGAGCCGGCCGGCCCCTGGTCCGGGTTCGCCGCGCAGGCGGTCGCCGACTGGCTGGCTGTCTTGTCCGCCGCCCGCCCGGCCGACCCGGCCAGCGACTCCGACGCGGCGGCCCAGGCCGACCGCACGCTCGCGCTGGCCGTGCTCCGCGGCTGCATGCTTGACCTCCTGGCGACCGGCGACGGCGACCGCGTGAGTGCGGCCGTCGCCCGGTACGCCGGCCTGATCGCCGGCGGTCACCCCGGACGTTCCGTTGACGCCCATGAATGACGGACCGCGCGCGCAGCCGGGTCGCCTGCCCGCCGCACCGGCCGTGCCCCGGCGCCGCCGCGAGCTGCGGGCGGACTGCGAACGCTGCGCGGCCCTGTGCTGCGTCGGGCCAGCGCTGGTGGCCTCGGCGGACTTCGCCATCGACAAGCCCGCCGGCCAGCCGTGCCCGCACCTGCACGCCGACTTCCGCTGCTCGATCCACGACCGGCTGCGGCCGAGCGGGTTCGGCGGCTGCGCCGCGTTCGACTGCCTCGGCGCCGGCCAGCAGGTCGTCCAGGTGACGTTCGGCGGCCGGGACTGGCGCGCCGAACCGGAGCTCGCGACGCCGATGTTCGCCGTGTTCGCGGTCATGCGGAAGCTGCACCAGCTGCTGTGGTACGTGAACGAGGCGCTGGCGCTGCGCCCGGACGGACCGCTCGTCCGCGAGCTCGATGAGGCATTTTCCGCAACGGAGCGCTTGACCTACTCTCGCCACGACGAGCTGGTTGGGCTCGACGTGGACGCACACCGGCAGCGGGTCAACGCCGTCCTGCTCCGGGTCAGCGAGCACGTCCGCCAACGCGCCGTCCGCGGCCGGCCTGACCACCGGCGACCCGGCCTGCGCGGTGCCGACCTGGCCGGGAAGGATCTGCGCGGTGCCGGCCTGCGCGGTGCCGACCTGCGCGGCGCCGACCTGGCCGGGAAGGATCTGCGCGGCGCCGACCTGGCCGGGAAGGATCTGCGCGGCACCGACCTGGCCGGCGCGAGCCTGCGCGGCGCGCTGCTGATCGGCGCCGACCTGCGCGGCGCCGACCTCGGTTACGCCGACCTGACCGGGGCCGACCTGCGCGGCGCCGACCTGGCCGGAGCCGACCTGGAAACGAGCCTGTTCACCAGCCAGCCGCAACTCGACTCGGCGCGAGGCGAGACGCGCACGAAACTGCCGTCGCGGCTAAGCCGGCCGTCGCACTGGGCGCCGGCCGGCTGACTGGCCGCGCTCTAGCCCGGCCGGAGCGAATCGAATATCGTCCGCGCGGTCGCCCCGGTCCCGGCGAGCCCGATGTCGACGACGGTCGGGCGCGCCCGCCCGGGCGGGTAGATGATCAGCTCAAGGAACTCGCCGCCCTGCGGCATTCCCTCCTGCGGGATGCACGCCCGCATGCCGCGCAGCCTCACGCAATGCGCTTGCATGCCCGACTGCAGGGCACCGACCCCGAGAGCCGCGAGGCGGCCGGCTCCTACGGTCAGCCCTGCGACCGGTGCCGAGAACCTGGCCAGAGGCACGGGCGACGCTATCCCGCCTTGGCATCCGAATGCGGCCGCCGCGCTGAGCCTGACCGTCCCAGCAGCCACCGGGCGGCCGTCGCAGCTCCCCCACTTGTCAGTGCGCTGCAGATTCCAGGCTCCAGGGGCCGCGAACCTGATCCCGCCGAAGTCGTGCCAGCGCCAGCCGGACGGGACGGGGAACGGGCGGCCGGGTGCCAGCACGACCGACAGCGGCGAGCGGGTCAGCGTGGCGATCACCCGGGGCGCCTTCGGCCCCCTGGCCGTCACATCGACGCCCAGCGACGGGACGGTATACGACACGAAGCCCGAGGTTCCGGGCAGCCGGGTCACGGGGATGCCGTTGATCCGCTGTGTCGGGGCCCTCCGCAGCATCCGCTGGATCGGTGACAGCGTCACCGTGGTTGGGGGCAGCCGGCAGGCGGCGACCCTCAGCTCCGCCAGGCGGAACTTGCGGCCCAGGAGCACTCCGCCGTTGGTCGTCAGGCCGCACAGCGATCCCAGCGATGTCTGAAAGCCCCACGAGGACGGGACCGACACCTGTGCGTCCCGGTAGGTCAGCGGCGACCAGCCTGGCGGCGTGAGCGACGGATCGGACAGCGGCACTGAGCCGTCACCGTGACCCGCAGCGCCATTCCGCAGCGCCGAAGTGGTCTTGGCGCCAGGCGACAGCAGCGTCAGCGGTAGAGCCACCGCCGCCGCTACCGCGACCGCGCTCAGCGCCGACGCGGCCCAACGGCGGCGGAGCCGGGCCAGGCGGATCCGGCGGTCCAGGCTCCCGAGCAGCGCGGTGGCCGGCTCGGCGGGGTGAGCCGCCTCGGCGGCCGCGACCCCCGCCCGCAACTCCTCGCGCACCAGGTCTTCCAGGTCGTTCATCGTGTCCACCCCTCCAGCGAGATCGACTTGCGCAGCCGGCCCAGGCCGCGCGCGGCGTGGGTCTTCACCGCGCCCGGGGAGCAGTCGAGCACCGCGGCGATGTCCGCCTCAGTCATGTCTTCGAAGTAGCGCAGCACGAGAACGGCTCGTTGCTGAGCGGACAACGCCAGCAGCGCCGGCCACAGTCCGCGGCGGTCGTCGATGGCGTCAAGCTGCCCGTTCGCGGCCTGTTCGGGGACGTCGGCGAACGGCAGTTCCCGGTGCCAGAGCCTGCGCCGCGAGGACAGGAACAGCGTGACCAGCACCTTGCGCGCGTACGGCTCGAGCGCCGCGGCGCTTCTCAGCCGCCGCCTGCGGAGGTAGGTTCTGGTCAGCGCCTCCTGCACCATGTCCTCGCCGACCTGCCACTCGCCGGTGAGCAGGTAAGCCGTCCGGCACAGCGCTCGGCCGCGCGCCGCGACGAACCGGCCGAACTCCTCGTCCACGCGATCACCTCGCTGTTATGACGATCCGCCGAACCCTTACCTGTATCCGGCCCTGAGCGCAAGGGTCCGGTTTGACCGTGACTGCCGGTTTTCCGGTCTGGTTCAGGGCACAACCCACTTGCCTGCCTGCCCCTGGATAGCTGCCCCAGGTTCTGCGGAC
>Ga0137387_10002158_pt1 | contig 10002 bp, 7 predicted proteins | sample SagtaG_3_FD_104909 | JGI IMG/M metagenome (GOLD analysis project Ga0137387, IMG submission 104909) | Vadose zone soil microbial communities from Angelo Coast Range Reserve, California, USA - Sage2_R_115_16 metaG | ecosystem: Environmental > Terrestrial > Soil > Vadose zone > Saprolite | place...
AACATACATTAATAGATGATAGAAGAGAAAAACCGCGCGCTTGATACGGCCGACGGGACCATGCCCGCTTGGCGAGAGTTGTTTCTGTACTTTCTCATGCTGGGCTTCATCAACATTGGCGGGCCTGTCGGCCAGATAACCATGATGTTTAATCACATGGTTGAGCGTCGAAGATGGTTATCAAAGGAGCGCTTCGTGAGGATCATGGCGTTCTGCCATATGCTTCCCGGTCCCGAAGCGCTTCAGCTTGCAATCTATGTCGGGTATCTGAAGCGGGGAGTCTTGGCCGGCATCGCCGCGGGCGTTACCTTCATCCTGCCTGGGGCGGTAGTGATGGTCATTCTGAGTTGGCTTTACCTCGAATATGGCAGTCTTCCACAGATCAATGACGCTCTCTATGTACTCAAGCCGGCAGTTCTGGGAATCATCGCCGCCGGAATCATCAAGCTTGGAACGGCAACGATCAAAAGCGCGCTGCTTGGCATATTGCTCGTTGGCGCATTCGTTGGGATGCGCTTCGCCGGAGTGAACTTTCTTCTGATCCTCCTGCTGGCGGGCGCTTTGAATCTGCTGTTCGCCGTCCGTCCGCGAAACCTCCAATCCACAGCTTCCTCATTGGGTGTCATTGCCAGCAGCTTCAGTGTCTTCGGATTTTTCGACGGAAAGTTGCTCCAGCTAGCTTGGCTATTGCTTAAGACAGGGCTGTTCAGCTTTGGCGGGGCATACGCCTCACTCGTCTTTCTTCAGGAAGGCGCTGTTGAGAATCACCACTGGCTAACATCCGGTCAGTTGCTAGACGCCGTTGCAATCAGCGTGGCGACACCGGGGCCGTTTATGTTGTTCTCGACCTTCGTCGGCTACATTGTCGCGGGCATCCCGGGCGCGATCGTTGCCACCGTATGCGTCTTTCTCCCGTCGTTCGTGTTCGTACTCCTGGGTGCGCGCTACGTAGAGCAGCTTCGCAACAATCGTCCGGTTCAAGCGTTTCTCTCCGGCGTCAGCGCTGCCGTAGTCGGTGTGATCCTGGTTGTATCGATAGATCTTGCGCGTGAGGCTATCGTTGGAATTCCGAGCGCTGTTATAGCAGTAATCGTTTTCGTCTTGATCGTAGGTTTCAAGGTCGATGTTGCGAAGCTTGCTGTTGGCGCAATACTCTGCGGAATCCTTTACGCCGGAATCAGAGCGGTGTCCTGAACTTCGCCGCCCCATTCGTAACCAAACATCTGAATGAATCGAGCCAGGCAATTCAAATCCTACAGCCGACCATTGAGCCGATGGGCTGCGATGGCAGTGAGTGTCCTCGTCGCCTTGCTGATCGTCTGTACGCTCGCTCCTGGCAGCGTAGCTGTTCAGACGAACGTGGGCGCCTCGCGAGAAGCAAGAACAACGGTTGCGCGAGCTAAGTCCCACATAACTGTTGACGGGCTTCTGAACGAGCCCGACTGGCTCGAAAGCCCACCCATCGGTGAGATACTTCAACGCGATCCACATCCCGGCGAGAAAGCCAGCGAAAGAACCGAACTCAAGCTGCTATACGATGATGAGAACCTCTATATCGGAGTCACCTGCTACGACTCCGAACCGAAGAGGATCATCGGCACTCAGATGGAACGCGATGCCGATCTTTCGGCAGACGACCGGATCGAGCTGCTGATCGATAGTTTTCACGACAGTCGAAACGCATTCTACTTTTCGACAAATCCGCTAGGCGCGCTGGTGGACGGACTCATCATCGAGAACGGCCAATTGAACCGGAATTGGAATGCGATTTGGTACGTTCGCACTCATAAATCCGACTCCGGCTGGACCGCCGAGTTTGCAATTCCATTCAAGAGCATTGGCTTCAAAAGCGGCGAACAGGTCTGGGGCTTCAACTTTTCGCGAACCATCAAGCGCAAGCTGGAAGAGGACCGCTGGGCATCGCCGAAGTTGGATTTGAGGTTCTTCCAGGTTTCGGAAGCTGGCGAGATAAGCGGCCTGAACGGCATTCATCAAGGTCGCGGGCTCGATATTCGTCCATTCGTCTCGGCGAAGGCATTGCACAACATTGACACTGGGAACGATACCAGCGCCAAGGCAGGCCTTGATATCTTTTACAACATCACACCTAGTTTGAAGTCGACGACAACGATCAACACCGATTTTGGCGAGACTGAGGTTGACAGCCGCCAGATAAACTTGACCCGCTTCGAGCTGTTCTTTCCAGAGAAGCGCTCGTTCTTTCTCGAGAACGCGGGCGTGTTCCAAGTTGGCCCGAACAGCGACGATGAAGCGGATGTCATCCCGTTTTTTAGTCGACGAATCGGGCTGCTGAACGGTCAGGAGGTGCCGATACTGGCCGGGACAAAGCTAACGGGAAGGCAGGGTCCTTACACCATCGGCATGATCGCGGTGCGAACTCGCGAAACGGATTTCACCGATGCGAAGAACTTCTTTGTCGCGCGAGTCAAGCGTGATTTTTTTAAGCAGTCTTATGTTGGAGGTATCTATACCGAAGGCAACCCCGAACGATCCTCATCGAGCCGCACGTTTGGCGGCGACGTGCGCCTGTTCACTTCGAAGTTTCTTGGCAATGACCGCAACTTCGGCGTCGATGGTTTTGTGTTGAAGACGGCGAACAAGGATTTGATCGGGAAAGATTATTCATACGGGTTCGGTGTCACTTGCCCCAACGATCTCTGGAGCGCTTCTGCATCATGGAAGCGCATAGGTGAGAACTTTCAACCGGCCCTCGGGTTCGTGCCTAGATCTGGCGTGGACAAGCTGAGCCTCGGGTTAGAGTATGACCCTCGCCCAAAAGACTTTCTTAACGTTAAGCAGATGTTTAACGAAGTCTTCTTCAATCATTTCAGACGCATCGACAAGGGAAGGACCGAAAGTTGGCGGCTTTTCACGGCGCCAATCAACTACAGTCTTAATTCGGGCGAACACATCGAGTTCAACTATGCGCCGCAGTTCGAGAGACTCTTCGAACCGTTCGAGATTGCCAAAGGCGTTCTTTTACCACCAGGCGATTACCGGTTCACGCGTTGGCGCTTCGAAACCAACACGGCTTCGAAGAGACGATGGAAGTTTGACAACGCGTGGTGGTTTGGCAGCTACTGGTCGGGCCACGCTAACCAGTTTTCGACTTCGTTTCAATACAAGGTCGTCCCGCATCTGCTTATGAGTGCAGGATGGGATCAGACATTTGCGCGGCTCAAAGAGGGAAACTTCGTGGCGCGAGTCTTTACGATTCGGGCGAACTATTCGGTGAGTCCTTACCTTACATTCTTCAACCTCGTTCAGTTCGACAATGAATCACGAAACATGGGCTGGCAGAGCCGAGTGCGATGGATCCTGAAGCCTGGCAATGAGGTATTTCTGGTGTTCAATCAGGGCTGGCTTCAGGATGAACGAGGTGGGTTGAATTTTCGCGCGGTCGAGACAAAGTTGTCTGGCAAGTTTCAGTACACGTTTCGGTTTTGACATTGCCCTGGAGCAACGTGTTCTGCAGCGATGATACTTTGGGAGGCATTGAATTGATCAAAAAAATATCCTGGCTCCTCTGTGGCTGTGTTCTCTCTGTGGTGCTTGAGTCTAGGTGCGTGGCTCAAACGTCGGGCCAACAGTCGATGACTCTGGAACAGGCGGTCGCCGCCTCTCTGAGCAACTACCCAGAGATTCGCGCGGCGCGGGCGCGTGCGGAAGCAGCTAATGCCGGTATCGATCTGGCTAAGACGTTATATCTGCCTCGCACCGACCTGTTATGGCAGGAGAACCGCGCAACCAGCAACAACATCTTCGGACTCTTGCTCCCTCAGAACGTCATCCCGGCGATATCCGGACCAGCGCTCGGAACAAAGTCGTTTGATAGCGCATGGGGCAGCGCAGGCGGTCTCCTGTTCTCATGGGAGCCCATTGATTTCGGGCTACGAAAAGCGACGATAGACCTGGCGCGCGCAACAGCTAGTCAAGCTAGTGCTGTGATGGAGGTGACGCAGCTCGATGTGGCGACTTCGGCAGCCGATGCGTTTTTGGCCTTGCTTGCGGCAGAACAAGCTGCACTCGCAGCCCAAGCCAATGTCGACCGGCTGGAGACGTTCTCCAAGTCAGTCCACGTTCTGGTGGACAATCAACTGCGCGCTGGCGCGGATGCATCGCGCGCTGATGCTGAACTTGCCGCGGCGCGGATTCAATTGATCCAAGCGCAACAGACCGTTGAAATCAACCGAGCAAATCTGGCTCGGGCTCTTGGAATCGCCGGTGATCCGGTAACCGTTGATGCAGGACCGCTATTGGATTTGCCGCAGGCGACGAGTGTTTCCATACCCAAATTTGACACCCATCCGCTCGCAACATTGCAGTCAGCCGCAATTGATGCGGTTCGAGCGAGAGAACGTATCCTCGACCGTTCCTATTTCCCGCGTTTCAACTTTCAATCCGCGTTCTTTGGCCGTGGTACCGGTCTTCCGCTCAACGGCCGAACCGATACAACAAAAGGGCTCTTGCCGGAGACGCCGAACTGGGCGGCAGGAATATCCGTCAGCTTTCCATTATTAGATTTCTTTTCGATTCGGGCGAAGCGGCGAGCCGAAGCCAGCAACGAGACCGCCGAGAGAGCCCGATATGACCAGACAGTTCAGAACCTGAAGGCACAGGATGCACGAGCGCGGGCCCTCCTGGATGCCGCTCTGCGAATAGCCGCGAACACACCCATCCAGCTCCGTGCCGCGCAAGAGTCTGCACTGAGAGCACGAGCGCGATACGATGCGCAGTTAGCCACAGTGACCGAGGTAGCAGAAGCACAGCGGCTGCTCGCCCAAGCCGAAATTGACGACGCTGTAGCGAGGCTGGGTGTTTGGCGTGCGCTACTCGCGGGAGCGTCTGTTCAAGGCGACATCAAGCCATTCCTTCAGCACGTATCAACCGCACCGATCCAAAGGAGGAAATAACCATGTGGCTGATCAACAGCGCTCTGCGCCGCCCAATCACGATTCTCATCCTGGTGATCGGCATAGCTCTGTGCTCGATTCTGGCCGTGATACGCATGCCTGTGGACATCTTCCCCGATCTCAATCTTCCGGTTGTCTATGTCGCACAACCATATGGCGGAATGGACCCGGCGCAGATGGAAGGCTACCTGGTCTCATACTACGAGTACCATTTTCTCTACATAACAGGAATAGAGCACGTTGAATCCAAGTCGATCCAAAATGTCGGACTTATCAAGCTCTACTTTCATCCTGGGACTGATATGAATCAGGCCCTGGCGCAGACTGTATCTTACGTCGAGCGCTCACGCGCGTTTATGCCACCGGGCACCGTAGCACCGTTTGTCGTCCGCTACGACGCCGGCAGTGTGCCTGTTGGCCAACTGGTGTTTTTCAGCGAGACGCGCAGCGTGGGTGAGATTCAGGACCTGGCTCTTTTCCGGGTGAGACCGACGTTCGCCACCTTGCCGGGAGTTTCTGCTCCGCCGCCATTCGGCGCCAGCCAGCGAACAGTGGTGGTTCGCGTCGACCCGGACCGGCTACGCTCTTATCAAATGTCGCCCGAAGAAGTAATCAAGGCAGTCGCGACGGGAAACACCATCCTGCCCGCAGGTAACGTGAGAACCGGGGATCTCAACCGCGTCGCGCCGATGAATTCAGTGGTTACCAATATCCAGGAACTCAGCAAACTTCCGATCAGAATGGGATCTGGACCGGCCGTGTTCCTGCGCGACATTGGGACGGTCGAGAATGGAAGCGACATCTTGACAGGTTATGCGTTGGTCAATGGACGCCGGACAGTCTACATACCGGTCACCAAGCGTTCCGATGCCTCGACGCTGGATGTGGTAAACCGAGTGAAGTCAGAGCTGCCAAAGATGCAATCGCTGCTTCCCGACGACATCAAAGTTACCTTTGAGTTTGATCAGTCTACATATGTCAAGAACTCAATTCGCGGCTTGGTTATCGAAGGGGCGCTTGGAGCGATTCTGACCGGCTTGATGGTCTTGCTCTTCCTACGCGATCTGCGAAGCGCTTTGATCGTAGTCACAACAATCCCCTTCGCGCTGCTGACCGCTTTGGTAGGACTGTGGCTGGCCGGCCAGACGATCAACATCATGACGCTCGGAGGCCTGGCGCTTGCGATCGGTATTCTCGTTGATGAGGCAACCGTCGCGATTGAGAATATCCATACCCACAGGGCTAGAGGAGAACGGCTCGTTTCGGCTGTCTTTGAAGCTACGCGTGAGACTATAACGCCGCGCCTGCTCGCGATGCTTTCGATCCTGGCGGTATTTATCCCATCCTTCTTCATGGTAGGCATCAGCCGCTCTTTGTTCATCCCTTTGTCGCTGGCTGTTGGCTTTGCAATGTTTGCTTCGTATCTATTGTCAAACACGCTCGTCCCGGTGCTCTCGACGTGGCTCTTGCGCAAACAGTCATCGGAAGCAGAGAAGGAATCTTTTCTCCATAAGGTGCAGGACAAGTATCAGCGGCTGTTGGCGCGCGTGCTCCCGTTGAGGTGGGCTGTCCTGGCCGGGTACCTGGTTATTGTTTTAGTAGGAATCTTGTTGCTCGGGCGCGGGATCGGCACTGACATTTTCCCGACGGTAGATACCGGTCAGTTTCAACTTCGACTGCGCGCTCCCACGGGAACGCGAGTCGAACGAACCGAGATGATCACGCTCAAGGCGCTCGATGCCATCCGCGAAGAGGCCGGCCCGGATAATGTTGAGATTACGCTCAGCTTCGTCGGCACTCAGCCACCGAACTACCCGATCAACTCAATTTATCTCTGGTCGAGTGGGCCACAAGAGGCGGTCTTGTTAGTAGCGATGCGTCCAAAGTCGGGCGTTCGGTTGGAAGAACTCAAAGAGCGGCTACGCAACAAACTGCCGACCATTCTTCCTGAGGTCAGCCTTTCATTTGAAGCAGGCGATATTGTAAGCCAGATCATGAACTTTGGCTCGCCTACTCCGATCGAGGTCGCAATGAGTGGACCCAATCTCGCGGCGAATCGAGCTTTCGCAGAAAAAGTGAAGGCGGAGATGCAGAAGATATCCGCTTTACGAGATATTCAGTTTGCTCAACCACTCGACTATCCGACAGTTGATATCGCGATTGACCGCGAACGCGCCGGCCAACTGGGTGTTACGGTGGAGCAGGTTGGCCGATCCATGTCGGCAGCCACCTCCTCAAGCCGGTACGTACAACCAAACTACTGGCGTGATCCCGCAAGCGGAGTTTCTTATCAAGTACAAGTAGAGATCCCTCAATCTCGGATGAGTACTATCGAGGAGCTCCAAACTGTGCCGGTTATGCCGAATGGAACCTCGCGTCCGCTGTTGGGCGATGTAGCGCAGGTCAGCTACGGCACGATGCCAGGCGAATATGATAGCTATAACCAGCAGCGCATGGTCACCATCACCGGTAACATCGCGGGAAAGGATTTGGGGAGCGTGGCGACCGACGTAACGGCAGCGGTTCGCCGCGCTGGCGACCCACCGCGTGGCGTGTCGGTCAACATACGAGGACAGGTTCCGCCTATGAACCAGACCCTGACAGGCCTGGGAATAGGTCTCGCGGTCGCCATAGTAGTTATCTTTCTCCTGTTAGCAGCCAACTTTCAGTCGCTCCGTTTGCCGCTTGTTGTTTTGTCGACCGCACCCGCAGTCCTGCTCGGCGTCGCCGTTATGCTGTGGATCACCGGTACGTCGCTGAACGTGCAATCGTTCATGGGTGCGATCATGGCGGTCGGAGTTTCAGTCGCCAACGCCATTCTGCTGGTCACTTTTGCGGAGCACCGCCGAAAGGAAGGACAGCCGTCGGAGGAGTCGGCCGTTTACGGCGCAAGTAGCAGGTTACGGCCAATACTAATGACCAGCATTGCGATGATTGCAGGAATGCTGCCAATGGCGCTCGCGCTGGGAGAAGGGGGAGAACAAACTGCTCCACTTGGTCGAGCGGTTATAGGTGGTCTTATAGCCTCGACGGTAGCTGTGCTGATGATCGTTCCACTAGTGTTTACAATCGTCCAGCGAGGGGCAAGCCGAGAGTCGGTCTCGCAACATCCTGATGATGTGCTGGCAGAAGAGCCGTCGTGATTTGCTCTCTGTGAGGAGCGGTGATCCCGATGGTAAGAGCCGCCCTGGCCATTGAAGATCCGCGATCTAAATGAGAGTTCGGCCCCCAGCGAGCGCGCTGGTATACTGTACGGCGAAAGTTGAGTAATCACGATGAAAATCACGACCTACGAAGCCATAATCGAGAACGGACAGGTCCGGCTACCCGAGAACGCATACATCCCTGACAACACGAAGGTATATGTGATCGTCCCCCCGAGCGAGTTCGCGAGCCGTGTGCGGGTTGCGTCGCCTCGTCTCGCGCATGCGGAGGATGCTGCCGCGTTCGCCAAGGAGGTGGAAGAGGAGCCGGAAGATGCACAAGTATGATGGGCAGCGCTTCTCGCCTGCCGCGCCGACCGGGATTGTCAGCATAACGAATCCAGACACAGGATCAACGCTCAGCGGCGTGAGCGTGCTCCTCGACACAGGTGCAGATATCTCGGTGCTTCCCAGATCTGTTGTCGACGCCATTCTGCTTCCTGCTGCTGATAACACTTATGAAGTGATGGCGTACGACAACAGCGTGCGCGAATGTCGCGCAGTTCGCGCCGAAGTCGTCTTCCTACGCAAGCGGTTCAAAGGGCAGTTCCTGGTGCTCGATCAGGAGTTGGGCGTACTGGGGCGTGATGTTCTCAACCACGTGCTTCTGATTCTTGACGGCCCGAACCTGGAGTGGGAATCGCGGTGATCTCTTGGCCGCTGCGCCGAACTCTTGACGCAGCGGAACGCGCGCCCGCCGCGCTCACGTAAGAATCCAGTGCGAGCGCGCGCCCGCTGATCGTCTAGTTCGGCGGCTTGTCTCAATTGCTGTGACTTATCAATCCAAAGGAGTCTTCAATGTCAGACAACCGCACTCAACTGATTGCCAAACTCCACAAAATGCAAGGGGGACTTTGTTTTATTGGCGAAGAACCACTTGACCTTGTAAAGGACAAGTTGGAGATCGACCACATCATTCCTCGCGCCAAAGGTGGCAAGGATGATGAGAATAATTATGCCGTCACTTGCGAGTTTCACAATCGGAATAAATCGGACTCTGACCTTCGCATTGCTCGCTGTATGGCGAGATACGAGAGAATCAAAGACCTGCATAGCGACAAAGGTCCCAATCGTCCCAACCTCGGAGACTTTCTCAATGAGACAGGGGGCGGTAAATACGAAATCACGGCGCACGCGGACACAAGCGCTTTTGAATACACCCTTTCAGAATTGGGAATAGCCAAGCGTGTTGTTCCCATCTTTCACGACAAATTATCGGAGATGGCCTCAGTTTATCTGCAACTGCCCCTCGAGTTCATATTTCATGATGAGCGAATCAATCCTCGTGCGGTTGGTGCAAGACTTCGCGGGCTCGTAGAAGAATTCCTTGATGGGCGTCCTCAATTGCACGTCGCGTTAGCATGGGGTGAAATCAAGAACGGGAAAATCAAAGCCCAAATGTTTGACGGTCAGCACAAGGCCGTATCCCAAATCTTGCTGGGCAACCGAAATCTCTTGGTTCGCCTTTTTCTGAATCCAGACGTCAAGGTCTTGCTGGAAGCCAACACAAATGCTGGTACATCTCTACGGCAAATAGCGTTTGACAAAGCGACTCAGCGTTTCTTGGGGAGCCAGATATTCTGGGAGAAAGTAGATGAATACCGTAAGGCTACCAGCAGGCAGGAAGACGACTTGAATTTTTCCGAACAAGATTTACTCAGATTCTTCAAAGGAGAGCATCGGGAAATCAGACGCTATATTGTGGACGATATGCGTGTCGGGGTGATACATCATCCTGAGAATCGACTCAAAGCTTATGTTGAGTTTAGTGGGCGCGCGAAGGAAAAACCGCTGTCATACAGCACAATAGAATAGACGTTTTTCTCAACGTTCATACGCAAAGATCCACTCCTCACTCCGATGAA
>Ga0137387_10002159_pt1 | contig 10000 bp, 8 predicted proteins | sample SagtaG_3_FD_104909 | JGI IMG/M metagenome (GOLD analysis project Ga0137387, IMG submission 104909) | Vadose zone soil microbial communities from Angelo Coast Range Reserve, California, USA - Sage2_R_115_16 metaG | ecosystem: Environmental > Terrestrial > Soil > Vadose zone > Saprolite | place...
ACCGCCGTCACGCGTCCCGTTTGCGGACCGGTGCTCGTCACGGTGGCGACCCCCGGCGCCAGCGTGGCCCAGGCGACCTGGCCCGAGACCGGGTCGCCGATCGGGTCGACAACGATCGCCCGCAGGCTGACGGTATCCCCCGGCGCCAGCGTGGCCGTCGCCGGCTGAACGGTGACCCGGAAACTTCCCAGCGTCACCGTGATCGGCAGGTCGCCCGTGAGGGGCGTCAGCACGACGGAGATCGTTGGGTTCGTCCCCGGTTGAATAGTGACGGTCACCGCTCCGCTGTGTGTCTGCACGCCGCCCGCGTCATAGGCGCGGAGCGTGATGGTGCGATTGGAGCCCGCGGGGACGGTGATCGTGCCGGCCGCGATACCGTTGGCGACGGGAATGTTGAACATCAACGGCGTCGGGATGTCGGGGGCGGTCAATTGGACAACGACGGTCGCCACGAGCGTGCCGGAGACGTCCGCTCTGACGAGGAGGATCGCTTGTTCAGCGCGGCCGTCCGGTCCTGTGGGCTCGCGCAGCAAGCATGAGCTTAGCGCGAGAATGGCCCCGAGCGCCGTGGCGATGCGAACGTGCGTCCGGCGCATCTGCTACGGCGTGACGATAACTGTCGCGGTACCGGTAACTCCGTGAAAGACCGCCGATATCGTGGTTGTGCCCAGGCCGGTTGCCGTCACCAGTCCGGAGGTAACGAAGGCGACGCCAGGGTCGAGCGTGGCCCATGTGACCGTGCCCGACGTCGGGTTGCCTTGCGTGTCCTTGAGCGTCGCCATGAGCTGCACGGTGGCGGGATACTGGTGGCTGTTTCCCGGGAGCCCGAGGTTGTTCTGGGCCGGCGCCACGGTGACGACGAATGACCCAAGCGTGGCGGTGATCGGCAGGTCGCCCGTGAGCGGCGTCAGCACGATCGAGAGCGTGGGATCGGTCCCCTCCTGAATATTGACGGTCGCCGAGCCGGTGTGGGTCAGCACGCCGCCCGCGTCGTAGGCACGCAAGGTGATCATGCGACTCGAGCCCGCGGGGATGGTGATCGTACCAGAGGCGACACCGGCCGTGATGGGAATGTTGAACACCAGCGGTGTCGTGATGTCGGGCGCCGTCACCTGTACCACGACCACGGCAATGAGGGTACCCGAGACATCCGCTCGTACCGCCAGAAACGCGTCCCCGTTCGATGGGAACTCGGGCCCGTTCCGGTCGCAGGCGGCCACGGCCAGCAGCAACGGGAGGACCAGCGTTCCTAAGGTCCGTCGGTTGAGGCACACCGAGAGCCCCCTGGCTCAAGAGATGACGCAAGGGGGCAAGTTCCGCGCCGGAGATCAGGGACGCCCCGACCGTTGTTGCTCCGAGCCCGCCCCTGCGCCTGTGGTCGAGCAGCCACAAGTGACAGCGCGATCGTCGGGGGTTATCGCCCTCCGGGCCGCAAATGACCGCGCGCCAACGGCAGGAGCGCGGAGTGTCGCAGTTTTGCCACAGCGAGGGGCATAGTCGCGGGACGGACCTCGACCGGGGTAACGTGCGTCAAGACGCTGCTGAAAAACGAGTTATGCAGCGTGGTGTGGTGTGCATGGCTCTTGCCGCAGGGCACCGCAAGGGAGGCCAACGTGAAGGTCGTCTTGTTCTGCGGCGGACTCGGCTTGCGGCTGCGCGAGGCAGGGGAAGCCCTTCCGAAGCCGATGGTTCACATCGGCTACCGGCCGATTCTCTGGCACGTGATGAAGTACTACGCCCATTTCGGGCACAAGGACTTCATTCTGTGCCTCGGGCATCGCGCAGATGCTATCAAGAGCTATTTCTTGAACTACAACGAGTGCGTCTCGAACGATTTCGTCATGGCCGGCGCCGGGCAGCCGCCCGAACTGTTCCACCGCGACATCGACGACTGGCGGATCACGTTCGCCGACACCGGGATCAACTCCAACATCGGCCAACGTTTGAAAGCCGTGGAGAAATACCTGGCGGGCGAGGACGAGTTCCTCGCAAACTACAGCGATGGCCTCACCGATCTGCCGCTCTCTGACCAGCTCGACGATTTCCATCGCCACGGCAGAGTCGGGAGCTTCGTCTGCGTCCGCCCGAACCTCAGTTACCACGTCGTGTCGCTCTGTGACGGGGGCATCGTGACGGGGATACAGGACATGAACCAGAGCCCCATCAGGATCAACGGGGGTTACTTCATCTTCCGCAAGGAGATCTTCCGCTACATGCGGGCCGGGGAGGAGTTAGTACATGAGCCGTTCCGCCGCCTCGTACAGGAGCGGCAGCTCATGGCGTACTCGTATGACGGGTTCTGGGCGTCGATGGACACGTTCAAGGACAAACAGCACCTCGAGGATCTCTACGCCCGTGGCGCAGCGCCCTGGGAAATCTGGAAGACCGCGGTGTCGTAGACGCTCCGGCTCAGCGCCGGCGCGGTGGCTCTGAAGCCTCCCCGGCGGTGAATGGATGCACCAGCACCGCCAACAGATACTTCCCGCGCGCAACCAGCCGCTCACGTTCGACCCGTGGGACCACCAAGAGCACCGCCCCCACCAAGACGAGTGGCAGCAGGACGGCGACCTGAAGGAAGAACACTAGTAGCGAATCGGCCCCCAGCCACCGCTCGACGGCGTAGGTGGCGACTGCGAAGGCTGCGCAGGCGACGCTGGGAAGCGCCCACACGCGTTTCACGAATTGGAGTCTCGGGATTTGCAGGTGACGCTCGAGGTATCGCGGCATGAACACGAGATTCACAATCGTCGTGGGGATGGCCATACCGAGCGCCACTCCAACCAGGCCCAAAGGCCTGATCAAGAGCACGCTCAAGCCGAGGTTGGCGACCGCTTCCAGGGCGATCGCGACGGCTAGCCCCGGATGTCGATTGATCCCCATGACGGCGGCCGCGGCAACGAGCCTCCCCCCCGCGAGCCAGACCGGAAAGGAGAGGACATGCAACACTTGGTCTGTGGGTGGTCCATAGGCCGGTCCCATCCAGAGATCGAGGAACCGTTCGCCGCGGATCAGGAAGGTGAGTGCCATCGGCACGGTCACCAGGGTCGCCGCGGGCCCCACAGACAGCACGACGGCGCGGACGGCTTCGATGCCCCCGGTCGCGAGCGCTGCGCTGGTGCGGGGCGAGATCACTCGGCCGATGGCGGCGACAACCTGGCGCGCGTAGTCCGTCAGGCTTGCCGCGATCGCATAGTAGGTCACGACGCCGATGGGAAGAAACGCAGCAATGACGATTGAGTCGGTGTAGTAGATGAGCAATCCGGACAGCTGGATCAGGCTCGAAAACAGGCTGAACGACAGCAGCCGCTTGGTCATTTGGCCCGTGGAGCCAACCCCTTGCAGCGACATTTCCGGATAGAGCCGCCGGACCAGGATGAACGCCAGGCCACCGCGCAGCACCGAAGCCGCGAGCTGGATCACTGCCAGCGCGACGAGGCCGTACCCGGCTTGAAGCGCGACCACCACAGCGGCGGCACGGAGCAGGGTGATCGCGATTTCCACGGCACCATCGAAGTCGAAACGATGGAGACCGGCGATGATACCTCCGAAGACGCCCCCCACGAAGGAGCTGGCGACGGCGCCGCCGCCCAGCAGGACCACAATCCGGGCCTGGTCGAGGAGATCCGGCGGGATACGGAATAGGTGGTCGAGCATCAACGCCAACAGGCCGGCGATCACCATGGTGACGAGGGCCAGGCCTGCGAACAGGCGCAGGGCGGCCACGACAGTGGCTGATGCGCCCCGATGGTCGCCAGCCGCGTGCTGGTTGGCCACGAAGCGGGTGACCGCCCCCCGGACCCCAAAGTCGAGCAATCCCAGATATCCCACGAACGATCCGAGGAGGACCCAGGTCCCGTACGCGGAATTGCCGAGGCGGTGGACGATGAACGGCGACAGCATGAAGCTGACGACGGCGGCGACGGCGAATGCCGTCCAGTTGGCAACCGTGCTCCAGAACACTCCTGGTGCGCGGGGGCTCATGAGCGGGTCCCCGCAGCCTCTGGCTGTCGGGACGAAGGGAACGACGCCGCGTGCCGAGTCTCGCGCTGCACCAGGGCGGCGACGTCCTGATACTGCCGGTCGAGCCGCCCGCGCAGATCGACGGCGTGCCTGCGCAGCCCGCCTTCCACGATGCGGCGCTCGGCGCGGAGGCGATCAAACGCCGCCCACAGCCGCTCAGAGCTGAGCTGCTCAACATCGACGGCGTAAGCTCCGAGCCCGGCAGTGGTCAGGACTTCGCGGGTCTTCGCTTGGTAGCAGATGGCCAAGGTTGGCCGAGCCGTGACGACGCCGAAGACGGCTGCGTGAAACCGGGTCGTGACCAGGAGATCGGCGGAGGCACATAGGTCGAGGAGCCGGTCGACGGAGGCGGGCATCACAAAAGGAGGGGGCGTAATCGCAGGAGTCGCAGACCGCATAGCGGACTGGATTTCACCGGCCGTCACGCGGTCGTCCTTCTGCGTGCCATACAAGAACACATCGTGGCCGGTCGTCACGAGTGCGGTCGCGAGCGCGGCCAGGCTTTCGATATACCGCCGGTGGACCGCGGGATCCCTCACCGGCCAGAACACCCCGTGGTGGATAATCATCGGGTTGATCCCGACGCGCAGGCGTTCGGATCGCTCGCGGGGGCGTGCTTCGAACGGCAGGCTGTGCGCCAGGTCGGGACACACGCGGCCGGGGCCCTGGAAACCGTGCCACCACATGAGGCGACGAGAACCCTCATCGCGGAACGAGACATAGTCCGCCCGCCGCAGCACGCGCGCCAGCAATCGCCCGGAGCGAGCGGATACAATCGGTCCAGCGCCCACGCTGACGAACGCCAGCCGCGTGCGGCTGAGGCGGGCGAGCGCGGCCCATTGCCACACGGTATACGGGAACCGCCAGAAGCCACCAAAAAAGTCGAACAGCGGATTCGAACCGGTCACGACGAGGACATCGACGTCCCGGAGCCGGCGGTAGGATTGCCACAGGAACCGGCATTCCACTGGCAGGGCTCGGGCAGCCGCTAGCGTAGCACGTACCGCGCGGATCGCTAGGCGGAGCGGCCAGATCCTACGCGCGCGCGCGCCCCACCCGTGCGACATTGTCCGTGTCCCCTCGAGCAGCAGAGATGGCGGCGGCTCCCAGGGCCCGCTGTGATCGGGTGACAATGGGCGCACGGGATGAGCGGGCCACCCCCAACGGGCCTGCGCGATGGCGGGAAAGCGACAGAACAGGACGAAGCGCGCAGTCGGCAGCAGGCGTGTGAGGTGGTGGAGCAGTGCTGTCGGGCACGCGTCGTCGCCGAGATTGGCATCCGCATAGTGTCCCCAGACGCCGATCACAGGTCTACCAGCCGTCACGTCCCACTCCGGGCCACGAGCGTGCGCGCGGCAGAAATGATTTCCCTAAGGAACACGTCGCGCCCCCAGACCGCCCGACGCGCCAGCCCCGCGAGTAGCCTGCCGCGCTCTGTAACGGAGATGGGTGCTCGGACGATCGAGCGGATGTGCTCGGCCAAATGGCGCCAGCGGTACATCTCCACGCGCTGTCGCCGACCGGGACTGTAGAACTCCCGCTGTTGCGCGAGCGTCATGCTGGTAAAGGAGTCGGCATGCATGCGTCGCAAGAGCAATGTCTCCGGCACCTCGAGGATCTTGCCGTAGAGGCTGAGCTCCGCCTGGAAAACGATGTCGGAGCCGAGATAGGACCCCAGGAGCCGCGTTCGGCGGAAGGCCTCCGTCCGGCCGAGGCCATAGAGCGCGTTGCAGAGCCGAATGTTTTGGAGCAGGGTGAAGAAACGGTCGCTGGGGCGTGCGTGCGGCAGGTGCAGGCCTTCCTCATACTCGCCGAGTGGCTGGCCCTCCGCATCGATCGTCATGATGCGCGGATACACGAGCACGGCCTGGGGATCGCGCTCCAGGCCCTCCAGGCACGCCTCGAGGAACCGGGGCTCCGCGCAATCGTCGGCAGCCGACCAGCGGAAGAATTCCGTTTCCGCCATGTCGCATAAGCGGCTGTAGTTCGCCGCCGCACCGAGGTTGCGAGGGTGGCGAACGTACCGTACGCGGTGGTCGCGCGCGGCGTACGCCTGTGCGATCGCCGGCGTCTGATCCGTGGAGGCATTGTCTCCCACCAGAACGACGAAATCGCGGATCGTCTGATTGAGGAGCGAATCGAGGGTCCACGCCAGGAAGCGCTGGCCGTTGTACACGGGGACACCCACCGTGATACGGGGCACCGAGCGGGTCGTCACGGTCGCACGCCGAGCTTCCACGCGTGAAACGCCTCCGCGTAGCCCTCTGCCGCCCGACACTCGAGGCCGCGCAGCCGGAGCAGGCCGCGGAACGTGGCTTCATCGAACCACGGCTTCGCGCGTTGCGTCGCGAATGAGGACAACAGGACGTCGACCTTGCGACGCACCGTCGCCTCGGTGAGCGGAACGTAGAAGTTGGGCCGCCCCAGGTCCCCATCCCACTTGGGGATCTCGTACTCGAGAATCAGGTGATCACGCCAGGTATTCCAGGTCAGGTCGCATGCCAGGCGGTGGTCCTGGTGGCGATCATCGCGGGTGTGGGTGCAAATGAGGTCCGGCTCCGGGCCGCGGCGGAACGCTTCGAAGGCGTCCTTGGCCCTGCCCACTTCTGCCGGCAGATACCCGTCGCGAAAGTCCGACACCGAGACCTCGAGACAGCACACGTCGCCGAGCAGGCGTTCCGCGGCGTCATGCGCCTCGCGTCGGCGCGCCTCGTCCCCCGTCAGCACCCACCAGCGCACGGCGCTCCCTGGGTGCCGCTCGACGAGTTGGCGAATCGTACCGCCACAGCCGATCTCCAAGTCGTCGGCGTGGGCGCCGATGCAGACCACGCGGAGTGGCTCGGGAGTCGCGGCGCCGTCAATCGTGAGGAGGCGCATTCGGGTTCCAAACCTCCCAGGACGCCGCGCCGTGGGGATCTAGCGGCTCCATAGCGTTGAGTTGGCCGGCGCGCAGGTGACGCTCACACAGCGGCGACATCCCCAGGTCGGTGACGACGTGCGTAGCGGGGCGCTGCAGGAGCGGCCCCAGGGCGCGACCGAAGCACTTGCGGAGCCCGCAACGCAAGAGGCGGGCTACCTCCTCGCCCCCCGACGCGCATGATAAGTGCTTCTGGCGAAAAGCGGTGCCGCTTGGTGCCGGCCTGTCGCCCGCGATGTGACTGACGCACGACTGCTACACCCCACCGAGGGCTCCAAGCGGTCGGGAGCCGCTGAGTGACCCGCAACGGCTACACCCCCTTCCATCACCGCTGGGCACGCGGGTTGCGTAGCCGAGCCTATGGGGGACAGCGTACGCGCATCTCAAACCTGGTCGACGTCGTGCGGGGGCCAATCGTGGGGCATAAGCCGCCGCCGTACGCGGTCGTTCGGCAGGTCTACGATCGCATCGCTCCCCACTACGCCGAGTTGTACGAGGGTGCGGGGCCGCTGCCGCACTTCTACCAAACGAGGCTGAAGCTTGTCTCGGCGCTCCTCAAACGGCGGCAGCCCGCGATCGTCCTCGATGTGGGGAGCGGGCCCGGGGTGATCGGGGACTCCCTGCGGTCGCTGGGCTTTCGCTACGTCGCCGCGGATGCCTCTGTCGCCATGGCGCACGAATGCCGGCGGCGCGGCGGGGCCGACACGGGACGCTTCAGCGCCGCCGCGCGCGCGGAGGCACTTCCCTTCGCCGACGCCGCGTTCGACGCCGTCACTGTCCTTGGGGTGCTCGAGTACATGGAGGCGCCGGAGAGCGCACTGACCGAGTGTCGGCGCGTGCTTCGGCCCGACGGGACGCTGGTCCTGTCGCTGCTCAACAGGTCCAGCCTGTATCGTTTGCTGACCCGCGTGCGGCAGGGACGGGAACCTGATTGGGACCCCATTGCTGCCGCACAGTTCACGCGCAGCGAAGCGGAACGGGCGCTGAGGAGTGCGCGCTTCGAGGTGCGGAGTGTGGCGTACTACGACATGGAGGTGCTGCCCCCGGCGTTCGCCGAAAACCACCCGAGCCTGGCGCAACGTCTGGCGGCGATGTTCGAAAGACTCCCTGACGCCGTTCTTTGGTGGCTCGGTTCCGCGATGCTGATCGAGGCTTTCCCAGTTTGAGTCGAGGTAGCCATGTGCGGCATTGTGGCAGTTCGCAGACTCGCAGGCGCTTTGGACGCTCGGGAGATCGTGGACCGAATGGCGGGTGCGCTCGCGCACCGCGGGCCCGATGACGAGGGCGTGTTCTTCGAGGGCGACGTCGGCCTGGGTTTCAAGCGCTTGGCGATCCTCGATCTGACGGAGGCCGGTCACCAGCCCATGACCAGCGCCGACGGGGCAGCCGTGCTCGTCTTCAACGGCGAGATCTTCAACTACGTGGAGCTCCGGGATGAGTTGCGCGGCCGGGGACATCGCTTCCGTTCGACCGGTGACGCCGAGGTCCTGCTACACGCCTACCTGGAATGGGGAACGGAGTGCCTGTCCCGCCTCAACGGCGAATGGGCGTTCGTCGTGTACGACCGGCGCACGGCATCGCTGTTCGGGTCTCGTGACCGCTTCGGGATCAAGCCGTTGTACCGCGTCCAGGTTCCCCGCGCAGTCGCGTGGGCGTCCGAGATCAAGGCCCTCTTGGCCCTGCCGCAGTACCGTCCCAGCATCAATTGGCGGGCGGCGGGAGCCTATTTGACCAGCGCGCGCCTCGATCATTCGAGCGACACATTCTTCGAGGGAGTGCGGGCGCTACCGCCGGGGAGCGCATTCGTGGTGGATCGCGAGGGACGCGAACGCGAGTGGCGGTACTGGTCGCTCCCGGCCCCGGGGGCGGCACCCCCGACGGACAATCCGGCGGCGGCCTTCGCGGCGCTGTTCGAAGATGCCGTCCGGATCCGTCTGCGCAGCGATGTACCCCTCGGCGTCTGTCTCTCGGGTGGGCTCGACTCGACCGCCGTGATCTGTGCGATGGATCGAGTGGGGCGCTCCAATGAGGCGAACGGACAACCCGTCACTGCTTTCACGTATCACCATCACGATTTCGACGAGCGTCGCTATGTCGACGCCACGGTGGATCGCACGGGCGCCCGGTTGCATCGGCTGGAAATGGATCACGTGGCGCTCTGGGATCTGGCCGAACGGGTCATGCGCGCGCACGACGAACCGGTTCATACGCTCACGGCGATGGTCGGCTACGAGCTCATGCGTATGATCGCGGGGTGCGGCATCAGAGTCATCCTCAACGGCCAGGGTGCGGACGAGACGCTGGCGGGTTACGACAGCTATTTCCCCGATGCCTGGTACACAGACCTGAGGCGCGGCCGGGCATTGCGGGCATGGCGCGACATTCGCGCGTATACGGCTGCGCACGGCGGTGCGCCGCTGGAGCGCCTGGTTGCCATGGTTGAGCGTCTGGCGAGGGCTGAGCTGCGTCGCGCCGCATGGTATCGCACGCTGGCGCACCGCAGTCAGCGTCGGCGTGCAGTCCGGGAGGGATGGTTCCGCGACGTCGCCCTCCCTGCCCAGGATGAGGTCCCGCCATTCGAATCGACCGATCTCGACGCCGTGCTCCGACGGTCGACTACGGTGGATCCGCTCCCTCTCTACCTGCGGATTGAGGACCGCAACTCGATGGCGCATTCCGTGGAGGTCAGGCTTCCAATGCTCGACTACCGTCTGGTCGAGCTCGTTTTCGGTCTTGCCAATGAGTGGAAGATCCGCGGGTCCTTGAATAAATACGTGCTCAGGGAAGCGATGCAGGGTCGGATCCCGGAGGTCGTACGGACCCGAGTCGACAAGATGGGTTTCCCATCACCGTTTCGGCAGTTGCTGGACGGAAAGACCTTCGACGCGGTCTTCGAGCTCGTCACCTCCCGCCGCGCTCGCGAACGGGGGGTTTACGACTGGGAGCGGATGGTTCGCGATCTCGAAGCCCATCGCGACAGTACCAATGCCGAGATGGCCTCGCGAGCCTTCCGCGTTGCACAGCTGGAACTGTGGGCGAGGCTGCACGACCTCTGATGACGCG
>Ga0137387_10002161_pt1 | contig 9996 bp, 8 predicted proteins | sample SagtaG_3_FD_104909 | JGI IMG/M metagenome (GOLD analysis project Ga0137387, IMG submission 104909) | Vadose zone soil microbial communities from Angelo Coast Range Reserve, California, USA - Sage2_R_115_16 metaG | ecosystem: Environmental > Terrestrial > Soil > Vadose zone > Saprolite | place...
GAGCACCGCCACGACCTCGAGTACGAGATCGACGGCGTGGTGGTCAAGGTCGACTCCGCGCGGCAGCAGGAGGAGCTCGGCCGCACCTCCAAGGCGCCCAGGTGGGCGATCGCCTACAAGTACCCGCCAGAGGAGCGCACCACCCTGCTCAACGACATCATGGTGTCGATCGGTCGGATGGGCGCCGCCACCCCGTTCGCCGTGCTCGAGCCGGTCAAGGTGGCCGGCTCGACGATCTCGCTGGCCACCCTCCACAACGAGGACGAGATCGCCCGCAAGGACGTCCGCCCGGGCGACACGGTGTTCGTCCGCAAGGCCGGGGACGTCATACCGGAGATCGTCGGCCCGGTCCTCACCAAGCGCCCGCCCGAGGCGCGGCCCTGGGCGATGCCGCGCGAGTGCCCCGAGTGCGGCACGCCCCTGGTCCGCCCCGACGGCGAGGTCGTCACCCGGTGCCCCAACACCACCGGCTGCCCGGCCCAGCGCTGGGGCACGCTGGTGCACTTCGCGTCCCGCGGCGCCATGGACATCGAGCACCTGGGCGAGAAGACCGTCGCCGCCCTCATCGAGGCGGGCAAGCTGAGCGACGCCGCCGACGTCTACCGGCTCAGCGCCGAGGACCTCGCCGAGCTGCCCGGCTTCAAGGACAGGAGCATCGCCAACCTGCTCGGCGCGATCGAGGCGTCCAAGGAGCGACCGCTCGAGCGGCTCCTCACCGGGCTCTCCATCCGGCACGTCGGCGGCCACGTCGCCACCGTGCTGGCGAGCCGGCTGCGGTCGCTCGACGCGATCGCGAACGCGACCGAGGACGAGCTCAACGCGGTCGACGAGATCGGCCCGACGATCGCCGCCAGCGTCGCCGCCTGGTTCGCCGACGAGGGCAACCGCGACCTCGTCCGCCGCCTGGCCGAGGCCGGCGTCGACACCGGGACCGACGGTGGCGGCGAGCCCCTCCGGCCCCAGGTGCTGGCCGGGAGGTCGGTGGTGCTCACCGGCGGGCTCGACGGGTTCACGCGGGACGACGCGACCCGGGCGGTCGAGGAGCGCGGCGGCCGGGTCACCTCGAGCGTGTCGAAGAAGACCGACTACGTCGTCGCCGGGGTCGAGCCCGGGACAAAGGCCGACAAGGCCGCCGAGCTCGGCGTCCCCGTCCTGGACGAGGCAGGATTCCGGGAGCTGCTGGAGCGGGGCGAGGTGGCCCCGGGCGGCGAGGCTCCCGCCGGCACCTGAGCACCTGACCGTCGCGAGGCCGCCTGGGGGGCGCTACCATCGATGCCGCCGCCTCCCGCCACGACCGGGCGACCATGGCGGACGCGGCCGAGCACCGGACACGACATGCACCCATTCATGGATCCCTGGGACCCGGAGGGCTCGCGCCCGCCCGGCGGCCCGGGCGACGAGCGGGGCCCCGACCCCGAGCCGATCGTGCGCTCGGTGCGGATCGGCTTCCTCCTGGCCGGCACGATGGTCGCCGCGATGGTCAACACCGGGCTGCACCGCGCGGCCGACGGGATCCCCACCAGGCCGAGCCTGGCCGTGACCGGCGTCGCCGCCGGGGTCGTGCTCGCGGTCATGGCCATGGCCGTGTGGGCGCTCCGCCCGGCCCGCCTCCTGACGGTCGGCAAGCGGGCCCTCGAGGCGACCGACCCGCGCGAGCGCCGGCCACGCGCCGAGCGGGCACGGGCGATGGGGTTCCGCGGGCTCGCGATGAGCTGGGCGGGCCAGGCGATGGTGCTCGGCTTCCTGCCTGCCGTCGTCGGCCTCGTCCTCGGGTCGCTGCACGGCCTCCCCTGGGAGCTGCTCGCCTTCGCCGGGGTGAGCGTCCTCGCCGGCTTCGTGTTCCAGCACGAGGTGAGCGGCGCGGTGCGCCTCGCGGTCGACGACCCGCAGCTGCGGGCGAGCTACGGCCCGAGGTGACCTCGCGCCGCCCGGGACCGTGCCGCGGCGCGCGCCCGTAGGGCGGGAAACGCGTGGGACGGCCGCCGCCGCGCTTCGGTAGACTCGGACCCGCTCCCCATTCGTCGACCTGCTCTTGAGGACCACCATGCCGATCAGCCGCGCCGACGTGCAGCACGTCGCCCGCCTCGCCCGCCTCGCCCTGACCGACGAGGAGCTCGACCGCTTCCAGTCCCAGCTCTCGCTGATCCTGGACGAGGCGGAGAAGGTGAAGCGGCTGCCGACCGGCGGGGTGCCGCCGACGTCGCACCCGCTGCCCCGGGTGAACGTGTGGCGCGACGACACGGTGGGCCCCTGCCTCACCCGCGAGGAGGCGCTCTCGACGGCGCCCGAGGTCGAGCAGGACCGCTTCATGGTGCCCCGGATCATCGAGGAGGGCGCATGAGCACGTCCGGCGCCGGGGTGCCGCTCGCGGGACTCACCGCGGGGGAGCTGGCCGAGCGGTTCGCACGCGGCGAGACGACCGCGGTCGAGGTGACCGGGGCCGCCCTCGACCGTATCCGGGCGACCGACGACCTCCTGCACGCCTTCCTCACCGTCACCGACGAGCAGGCGCTGGCCGACGCCCGCGCGGTCGACGAGGCGCGGCGGCGTGGCGAGCCGCTCGGGCCCCTCGCCGGCGCCCCCCTCGCCCTGAAGGACGTGCTCGTCACCAAGGGAACGCGCACGACCGCCGGGTCGCGCATCCTCGAGGAGTTCCGGCCGCCCTACGACGCGACCGTGGTGGCCCGGCTGCGCCGGGCCGGGGTGATCGTGGTCGGCAAGACGAACATGGACGAGTTCGCGATGGGCTCGTCCACCGAGAACTCGGGCTTCGGACCGACCCGCAACCCCTGGGACCCGACGCGGGTGCCCGGTGGCTCCAGCGGCGGGTCGGCGGCGGCCGTCGCGGCCGGCCAGGCCACGCTCGGCATCGGGACCGACACCGGCGGCTCGATCCGCCAGCCGGCCTCGCTGTGCGGCATCGTCGGCGTCAAGCCGACCTACGGGCTGGTCAGCCGCTACGGGCTGATCGCGTTCGCGTCCTCGCTCGACCAGGTCGGCCCGCTCGCCCGCGACGTGCGCGGTGCCGCCACCCTGCTCGAGGCGATCGCCGGCCACGACCCGCGCGACTCGACCTCGATCCCCGAGGTCCCCGCCGATCTGACCTCCGGCCTCGAGCGGGGGGTCGAGGGGATGCGCATCGGCCGCGTCGCCGAGCTGTTCCCCTCCGAGGGCACCGAGCCGGGCGTGCTGGCCCGGGTGAACGAGGCCGTCGACCGCCTGGAGCGGCTCGGCGCCCGCGTCGAGGACTGCTCGCTGCCGTCGTTCGAGTACGCGCTCTCCGCCTACTACCTGATCGCGCCCGCCGAGGCCTCCTCCAACCTGGCCCGCTACGACGGCGTGCGCTGGGGCCTTCGGGTCAAGGACGCGACCGACGTGGTCGACATGATGCAGCGCACCCGCGAGAACGGCTTCGGCGCCGAGGTGAAGCGGCGGATCATGCTCGGCACCTACGCGCTCTCCGCGGGCTACTACGACGCCTACTACGGCCAGGCCCAGCGGGTGCGCACGCTCGTGCTGCGCGACCTCGAGCGAGCCTTCGAGCGCTTCGACCTGCTGGTCGGCCCGACCACGCCCACGGTGGCGTTCCCGCTGGGGGCGCGGGTCGACGACCCGCTGTCGATGTACCTGTCGGACGTCTTCACGGTCCCGGTCAACCTGGCGGGGAACGCGGCGGTGTCGGTGCCGGCCGGCCTGTCCGAGGGTCTGCCGGTCGGCCTCCAGCTCATCGCGCCCGCCCTCGGCGAGGCCACGATGCTCCGCGCCGCCTGGGCGTTCGAGCAGGACCTGGGCTTCGCCGAGCGGCCCCGCGAGATCATCGTCGACGACCGCGTCCAGATCGCCCCGAATGGCGACAGCCCCGGCGCCATCAAGGAGGTGCGGCCGTGACGTCCCCGGTCGTCGACGAGACCGCCGCCCGCCACTACGAGACCGTCATCGGGATCGAGACCCACTGCGAGCTGGCGACGGCGACGAAGATGTTCTGCGCCTGCCCGGCCGCCTTCGGGGCCGAGCCGAACACCCGGGTCTGCCCGGTCTGCCTGGGCGAGCCGGGGTCGCTGCCGGTGGTCAACGGGCGGGCGATCGAGTTCGCGGCGCGCATCGGGCTCGCGCTGAACTGCCGGATCGCCGAGCGGTCGCAGTTCCACCGGAAGAACTACTTCTATCCCGACATGCCGAAGAACTACCAGATCAGCCAGTACGACGAGCCGCTGTGCCTCGGCGGCCACCTCGACGTCGAGGTCGACGGCGAGCTCCGGCGGGTCGGGATCACGCGCGTCCACCTGGAGGAGGACACCGGCAAGAGCCTCCACGTCGGCGCCACCGGCCGCATCCACGGGGCGGACTACTCGCTGGTCGACTACAACCGGGCCGGCATCCCGCTGGTCGAGATCGTGTCCGAGCCTGATCTCAGAAGCGCCGACGAGGCCCGCGCCTACGCGGAGGAGCTGCGCGCGGTGCTGCTCGCTCTCGGGGTGTCGGACGCGAAGCTCGAAGAGGGCTCCATGCGCTTCGACGTCAACATCTCGCTCCGGCCGGTCGGCCACGCCGCGCTCGGCACCAAGGTGGAGCTGAAGAACCTGAACTCGCTCCGCAGCCTGCACCGCGCGGTCGGCTACGAGGCCGAGCGGCAGCGCCGCGTCCTGGCCGGCGGCGGCAAGCTGACGCAGGAGACCAGGCACTGGGACGAGGGCAGGGGCCGGACCGAGCCGATGCGCTCCAAGGAGTTCGCCACCGACTACCGCTACTTCCCGGAGCCGGACCTGGTGGCGATCCAGGCCACCCCGGTCTGGGTCGAACGGATCCGCGCGACCCTGCCCGAGCTGCCCGCCGAGCGCCGGCACCGCCTCGCCGAGGCCACTGGCCTCGGCGCCAGGGAGGTCGGCTGGCTCGCCCGCGACCCGGAGGTGCTCGCCTACTTCACGGAGGTGGCAGCGGGGCGGGACCCGAGGGTGGTGGCCGGCTGGGTGATGGGCGAGCTCCAGCGCGACCTGCGCGAGTTCGACCGGACGATGGCCGACAACCCGGTGAAGCCGGAGCGGCTCGGGGAGCTGCTCGACCTCCTCGCCGCCGGGACCGTGTCGGCCACCGCGGCCAAGGACGTGCTCGCCGAGATGTTCACCACGGGGGCGCGCGCGGCCACGATCGTCGAGCGCAAGGGCCTGGCCCAGATCTCCGACACCGGCAGGCTCGAGTCGGTCGTCGCGTCGGTCGTCGCGGCCAACCCCGACCTCGCCGGCAAGTTCAGGGGCGGCAAGCAGGGCGTGCTGGGGGCGCTCGTCGGCCAGGTGATGCGCGAGACCAAGGGCCGAGCCAACCCCAAGCTCGTGACCGAGCTGCTGCGGCGCGCCATCGCCGGGGAGGACGCCCGCCCCCGGTGAGCACGGCCGCCGCCGGTCGCGGCGGGACGTTCACCAGGTCCGCTTGACGCGCTCCCGCACGGCCTTGTCCAGGACCTTCCAGCGGCGCCGCCGCTCGGTCCTGGCGCGCTGGTCGTTGCGCAGCTCGAGGGCCTGGAGCTCGCGTTGCAGCTTGCGCCAGCCGGCGAGCCGGTCGGCGGCGAGGAGGCCGTCCTCCAGCGCCCGGCGCACCGCGCATCCCGGCTCGGCGTCGTGCCGGCAGTCCGAGAAGCGGCAGCCCGCGGCCAGGCTCTCGACGTCGCCGAACGCCTCCCGGGCGCCCTCGTCCGCCGTCCAGAGCTGCAGCTCGCGCATGCCCGGCGTGTCGACGACCATCCCGCCGCCTGGCAGGAGGAACAGCTCGCGGTGGCTCGTCGTGTGCCGGCCCTTGCCGTCCGCCCGGACCGCCGCGGTGGCGAGCGCCTCCCGTCCCAGGAGATGGTTGACCAGCGTCGACTTGCCGACGCCGGAGGACCCGAGCAGGGCGACGGTCCGGTGGCCGGAGAAGTGGCCGGCGAGCTCGTCGAGGCCCTCGCCGGTGACGACGCTGACCGCGTGGACGTCGACGCCCGGGGCGACCTCGGCCGTCCGGGCGACCTCGGCGTCGACCTCGTCGCAGAGGTCGGCCTTGGTCAGCACGACCACCGGCGTCGCGCCGCTCTCCCAGGACATCGTGAGGTAGCGCTCGAGCCAGCGCGGCTTGTGGTCGCCGGTCAGCGGCGTGAGGAGAAAGACGACGTCGACGTTGGCGGCGACCACCTGCTCGTCGGTGACCGGGCCGGCCTGCTGGCGCGAGAACGCCGACCGGCGCGGCAGGACGGCGGTGACGGTGGCGTGCCCGTCCACCGCGCCCCCCCGCACGCAGACCCAGTCGCCGACGGCGGGCAGGTCGGCCGCTCCGGCCGCTTGGTGGCGGAGCCGCCCGGTGACCTCGGCGGTCACCTCGCCGCCGCCGGTCGCCACGACGAAGGTGCCCCGGTGGACGGCGGTGACCCGCCCGGGCCGGTGCCCGTCGCGGCCGTACGGCTCGAACGCCGCCGCGAAGAACGGGCTCCAACCGAGTGTCTCGAGCTCCAGCGCTGTGGTTCCCTCCATCCCGCGAACGTCACCGCGCCAGTCTGGCCCCCTGCCCGAGCCGGCGCACGCCATTTTCCGTCCCAGGCCAGGGAGGCGACGCAGCGGGCGGCGGGCCGAGCTGGCCAAGCTGGCCAGCGCTCTGAGGCCGGGACGAGCGGGTCTCGCGAGCTCGACGTACGTGGCTACCTGCCACAAGCTATGATCCTGGCGCGATGCGTCCCCTGATCGAAGTCACCGCCAGGAACTTCCGCAGCTTGCGAGAGGTCCAGGTCGAGCTGCATCCGGTCAGCGTAATGGTCGGCCCGAACAGTTCCGGGAAGAGCAACTTCCTCGATCTGGTCGCCTTTCTCGGGGACTCCGTCCGTACAGATCTGGAACCCGCATTGAGCAAGCGTGGCGGATACCGACGGGTGCGCTTCCGCGGGAAGTCGTCCGGCAGCGTCCAGATTCAAGTCAAGGCGAACGTAACGGCCTATAGCAGCCTTACGGCTCCTGATGAGTACAGCCTCGCGTTTTGGCGAAGAATTACTCGTTCGAGCGGGGGCGAGCGAAGCTATCTGGTGCGCAATGAGGAGTTCAAGTTCAAGCGCACGAAGGGGCGCGGTCGCCGCATCGCCGTGAGCGGCGGTGACGTGAGAGTCTTCGACGAGCGGGCCGCTGGTGAGGAGAGTACACGCACGATAGGGCTCCAAAGAGAGTCCCTCGGCCTGGCCACGCTGCCGAAGTTGTCGGACAGGGAAGGTGGCCGAGAGATCAGGCGAGTGGCGGAGCTCTTCGCAACTTTTCGAGTATTCGATGTCGACGTGCGAGCCGCTCGGCAACCCTCTCCTATGGAATCGACCGAACTGGAAGAAGATGCGTCAAATCTGGCTGCCTTTCTGTATTACCTGCGGGAGCGGGACGGCAGCTTCCAGGACCTGGAACAAGATGCCTGCGCCATGATCCCTGGCTTGCAGGCGATTGAGTTCGAATCCGTGGGTGGGCCTACCGAAGCAGTAGCTGTTCGTCTGAGGGAGAGTGGTCTTTCGGGACAGACAGACCTTTCCGATGCGTCTTATGGGACCATACGGGTGCTTGCGCTGCTGGCTCTGCTCTATGATCCCGACCCGCCACAGCTCACCTGCGTCGAAGAGATCGACCATGGTCTTCACCCCTATCTCTTCGATCGCCTGGTCGAGCGCGTCCGCGAGGCCTCTGAGCGGACTCAGTTCCTCATTGCCACGCACTCCCCGGCCCTGGTGAACCGGCTGGAGCCAGATGAGCTCATCGTCTGTGAACGGGCTTCTGACGGTGCATCGCGTATTCCAGCCATCGACTCTCACGATGTGCGTAGGATGGAAAAGGAGTTGGAAGGCCGGATCGGGCTGGGTGAGCTCTGGTTCGCGGGCAGTCTTGGGGGCGTGCCTGAGTGAGCCCATGGAGACGCCGACTCGAGAGCGAACGTCTCGCGACCCGACGGCCACTGGTGTTAATCTTCGGTGAAGACGAGAACGACAGAAAGGCGCTTCGGGAGCTGATGACAGCTCTCTGTCCCCGGCTGGAAGGATGTGTGGAGACTCGCCGGCAGCCTTTGGTGCTCATCAAGAACGCCCGGCCCAGCGACCTGCGGGATCGCGCTCAGAGGATTGCCGACGTCGTTGCTCGCGAACGCCTCGTACGGAATGTCCTGTGTGTCTTCGCACATGAGGACTGCGATGCCGTGGAGCCCGCTCATGAGGCCGTGGCGCAGAAGATAGAGCAAGCCCTCGCAGTGGCTGGATGTGCAGCTCACGCTGTGGCGCCCGCCTGGGAGATGGAGGCCTGGTGGTTTCTCTGGCCGGCGGCCGTGACCGCTTGTAACCCTTCTTGGTCAGTTCCCGCGCGCTTCAGGGGTACCGAGGTTGGTCGCATCGTAGAGGCCAAGGAGGAGTTCCAGCGAGCCACCGTAGCGCATCGAGGCTCGCGGGGCGCGCGGCGGTATCGGCCATCAGATTCCCCGCTCATCGCCGAGAAGGTCCGAGAGCTCGGGATCGCACGCAGCCCAGCAGCGATCAGCCGGTCGTATGACAGCTTCGTTGCCAAGGTGGAGGAGTGCTGTTCGACGCTGTGAGGGTCGGTGGTCCTCTCCGCCAGCCCGTCGGGAGCGCTGTGGCCCGGACCGCCCGCGGATCGCCAGTTGCGGAGATGCGCGGGGCCTCGAGACGGCCGACCTTCGCACCAGTTTGTCCCTATACTGTCCGTCACGATAACGGACCCAGCGTGGTGCGGAAGGGTGCGCCCCCGTGACAGACAGCTCGTTCACCGTCGGCGACCAGGAGCCGGTCAAGATCAACACCGGCGTGGCGCACTCAGCCCGGATCTGGAACCACTGGTTGGGCGTGGTTGGGCGGCAAGGACCACTTTCCCGCCAACCGCGAGGTCGTGACTACATGCTCGCCCTCATGCCGGACCTGGTCGACTCCGCCCGCGCCGACCGGGCGTTCCTGGGCCGGTCGCGCTCATGCTGCTGGGGATCTTGAACTTCATCATCGACGACGACGAGGCGCACGCGATCGTGAACCGGCTGCTGGACGCCGTGCCCTCGGGCAGCTATCTGGCGATTGCCCACCCCACGAAGGAAGTCCACGGTGAGGTGATGGAGGAGGCGGTGCGGCGCTGGAACGAGGACGGCTCGTTCCAGCTCACCCTCCGCAGCCGCGGCCAGCTGGCCGGCTTCTTCGACCGCCTGGAGCTGCTCGAGCCCGGCGTGGTCTCGTGTTCGTAGTGGCGGCCTGACCCTGGCGACCCGAATGCCGACGTCCTGGTGGCGCAGTTCTGCGCCGTCGGACGGAAGCCCTGAACGCCGGGCGGCGGTCTTGACAGTCGAGTTTGCCCCGTTCAGGCTCGGTTGCCCATCCGGACGGATCCGGCTGGCAGGGTGTGCCAAGGCGGCCGCGTCGGCATCCAGTCTGCGCGTCAGGGGTTCGAGTCCCCGCACCCTGGCAGAGAGCGACGGCCGGGCGCGACGGCCGGACGGCCGCGAACCGGCGCCCGTCGACGATAGCATGCCGCATGGCCGCGTTCCGCCTCCGGGCCGCCTCCGGGCCGCCTCCGGGATCGCCGGGCCGGCGGCGTTCACCGCGGCCTGGGTGGTCAGCACGCTCCGCCAGACCGGCTACTCGGTCGCCGAGGAGCACCTGAGCGGCCTGGCCGCCCCCGACGCTCGCGACCCCGAGATCATGCTCGCCGGGTTCCTCGCGCTCGGCGCGTGCACGACCGCGTTCGCCTCAGCGCTCCACCAGGCGCTGGGCGGTCGCGGCCGGGCGGGCGCGGGACCGTGGCTGGTGGGCTGCGCCGGGGTCTGCACCTTCGCCGCCGGGCTGCTGCGCCGCGACCGGATGCTGCTGCACCCGCCGGGCGGCGCCGTGGGCCAGTCGTGGCACAACGACGGCCACGACCTCGCGAGCGCGGTCGTCTACGCCGCCCTGCTCGCCGCCCCCCTGCTGCTCGCGGGGCGCTTCGCCGGCGACCCGGACTGGGCAGGCTGCGAGGCCCGGCGGCC
>Ga0137387_10002165_pt1 | contig 9995 bp, 9 predicted proteins | sample SagtaG_3_FD_104909 | JGI IMG/M metagenome (GOLD analysis project Ga0137387, IMG submission 104909) | Vadose zone soil microbial communities from Angelo Coast Range Reserve, California, USA - Sage2_R_115_16 metaG | ecosystem: Environmental > Terrestrial > Soil > Vadose zone > Saprolite | place...
GCGCCGGTCGGGCAGCGCTCCGCGCACAGGCCGCAGTGCAGGCACACGTCCTCGTCCTTGACCATGACGCGCCCGGTCTTGAGGTCGTTGGCGACGTAGAGGTCCTGGGTCAGGTTCCTGGCCGGCGCGGTGAGGCGCGCGCGCAGGTCGGCTTCCTCGCCGTTGTGCGTGAACGTGATGCAGTCCATCGGGCAGATGTCGACGCAGGCATCGCACTCGATGCACAGCGAGGAGGTGAACACCGTCTGGACGTCGCAGTTGAGGCAGCGCTGCGTCTCGGCGAAGGCCAGCTGCGGATCGAAGCCCAGCTCGACTTCGGCCTTGATATCGCGCAACGCCACCACCTTGTCGCGCAACGGCACCTTGTAGCGCTTGTCGAGCGCGATGTCGTTGTCGTAGCTCCACTCGTGGATGCCCATCTTCTGGCTGGCGAGGTTGACCATCGGCGGCGGGCGCTGGTCGATCGGCTCGCCGTGACAGAACTTGTCGATCGACACGGCGGCGTCGTGGCCGTGGGCGACCGCCCAGATGATGTTCTTCGGTCCGAACGCGGCGTCGCCGCCGAAGAACACGCCGGGCCGCGTCGACGCCATGGTGGCGGGATCGACCTTGGGCATGTCCCACTGGTCGAACTCGATGCCGATGTCGCGCTCGATCCACGGGAACGCGTTCTCCTGGCCGACCGCGACCAGCACGTCGTCGCAGGGATGATGCTCGTCGGGCTCGCCGGTCGGCACCAGCTTGCGCCGGCCCTTGTCGTCGCGCTCGGCCCTGACCTTCTCGAAGGTGACGCCGGCGAGGCGGCCGTTGTCATGGGTGAAGGCCTTGGGCACCAGATAATTGAGGATCGGGATGCCTTCGTGCATCGCGTCCTCCTTCTCCCACGGCGAGGCCTTCATCTCCTCGAAGCCGGAGCGGACGATCACCTTCACGTCCTCGCCGCCGAGCCGGCGCGAGGAGCGGCAGCAATCCATCGCCGTGTTGCCGCCGCCGAGCACGATGACGCGCTTGCCGATCTTGCTGATGTGGCCGAACGAGACGTTGGACAGCCAGTCGATGCCGATGTGGATGTTCTTCGCCGCTTCCGTGCGGCCGGGAATGTCGAGGTCGCGCCCGCGCGGGGCGCCGGAGCCGACGAACACCGCGTCCCAGTTCCCGGCGAGCAGGGCCTTGAGGCTGTCGATGCGCCTGCCGCCGACGAACTCGACGCCGAGGTCGAGGATGTAGCCGCACTCCTCGTCGATGATCGTCTCGGGCAGGCGGAATTTTGGGATCTGGCTGCGGATCATGCCGCCGGCCTGCGGGTCCTGGTCGAACACCACGCAGTGGTAGCCGAGCGGCGCGAGGTCGCGCGCGACGGTGAGCGAGGCGGGGCCGCAGCCCACCAGCGCAATGCGCTTGCCGTTCTTCTCGGCGGCCGGCTTGGGCAGGCGGTCGCGGATGTCGCCCTTGTAGTCGGCGGCGACGCGCTTGAGGCGGCAGATCGCGACCGGCTCCTTCTCGACCCGCACGCGCCGGCATGCGGGCTCGCACGGCCGGTCGCAGGTGCGCCCGAGGATGCCCGGAAACACGTTGGAGTACCAATTGACCATGTAGGCGTCGCTGTAGCGGCCCGCCGCGATCAATCGGATGTATTCGGGCACCGGGGTGTGCGCCGGGCACGCCCACTGGCAGTCCACCACCTTGTGGAAATAGTCCGGTGCCGAAATATCGGTAGGTCTCATTTCCTCCTCGAACACGCGGCCCTGGAATCGTGGGCTCCGTTAGGCCGCGTGACGCATCGTACCTTCCAGTCCCCCGGTTCGGCTGTGAGGCCGCCGAATCCGCGGCGGATATTAGTCGCGCGCTCCGCCGAATGCCATCACTAGATCGTCAATGTGGCGGCCGGTTGCCGGCGTGCTTAGCGCACGCGCTTGCCAAGGGTCCGTGACATGGGGATAACGGCGTCAGGCGTCAAGCGTTTCCTCGGCGGGGACTCAGGAACCAGGCTTAAGCTATTGAAATTGATCATCTTTGACTGCGACGGCACCCTCGTCGACAGCCAGCACCTGATCGTTTCGGCGATGCATGCGGCATATGGCGCGCACGACCTGCCGGTGCCCCCGCGCGAGCGGCTCCTGTCGATCGTCGGCCTGTCGCTGGCCGAGGCGTTCCGCACGCTCGGCGAAGGCCATCCCGCCTACCCGGTCGCCAGCCTGGTGGAAGGCTACCGCGCCGCTTTCTTCGCCTTGCGCCAGGCGCAGACCCAGGTCGAGCCGCTGTTTCCCGGCGCGCGCGAGGCGGTCGAGATGTTGGCATGCCGTCCCGACGTCGTGCTCGGGATCGCGACTGGAAAGTCCCGCCGCGGGGTCGAGGGGGTGCTCGCCCGCCATGACCTGCTCGGGCATTTCCGCACCATCCAGACGGCGGACACATCGCCGTCGAAGCCCGATCCCGCCATGGTGATCGAGGCGATGCGCGAGACCGGGATCGCGCCCGCCGACACCGTCGTGGTCGGCGACACCGCCTTCGACATGCGCATGGCGCAGTCGGCCGGCGCGGCCGGCATCGGCGTTGCCTGGGGCTACCACCCGCCCGACGCGCTCCGTGCGGCCGGCGCGGTCGCGGTGATCGAGGAATTTCCCGCGCTCCTGCCCACGCTCGAGCGGATGTGGGCCGCGCCGGCGGCGGCTGCGGCCGAGTAAGCTCTTCGGTTCTACCCCATCTGGTCGCGCGCCCGGTCGGCCGGGTGTAAGCTCGTCAAACAACAACATCCTCGCGGGGAGGCTTGCTCATGCGCAGCGCCGACACGTCAACAAGCCGTCGCAACTTCCTGAAATTTCTCGCCGGGAGCCCGCTGCTCGCCTTTGCGGCGCCAAGCTTCGCCCACGAGACGCCGTCGCGCCTTCCCGACCCCATGACGTGGGCGCCGCGCGACATGGGCGAGCCGATCAAGAGCCCGAGGGACGCCATCAACGTGTTCGACTTCGAGCCGGCCGCCTACAAGAACGTGCCGCCGGCGCACTTCGGCTATATGGCGTCGGGCATCGACGACGAGGTGACGCTGCGCGCCAACCGCGAGGCGTTCAATCGGCTGGTGCTGCGCCCGCGCCGCCTCGTCGACGTGACCAACGTCGATCCCGGCATCGAGCTGTTCGGCGTCAAGTGGGAGACGCCGATCATCATTGCGCCGACCGGGGGCAACCGCGCCTTTCATGCGGACGGCGAGCTCGCGGTAGCGCGCGCCGCCAAGGCGCGCCGGCATCTGCAAATTCTCTCGACCAGCGCCTCGACCTCGGTCGACGACGTGACCAAGGAACGCGGCATGCCGATCTGGTTCCAGCTCTATGCGTCGCCGAGCTGGGACGTCGCCAAGGCCCTGGTGGGACGCGCGGAAGCGGCGGGCTGCCCGGTCGTGGCGCTCACCGTCGACCGGGTGGCCGGCCGCAACCAGGAAACCTTCTTGCGCCTGCGCAAGATCGACGCGCGCGTGTGCTCCGATTGCCACGGGACCACCATCCAGGACCGGGCGCGCACCCGGCCCAATTACGACGGCATCGACCTCTCCGCGCTCAAGCGCATGGAGTCCTCGAACCTCACCTGGGACTTCGTGCGCCGGCTGCGCGACGCGACCCGCATGAAGCTCGTGATCAAGGGTATCCTCACCGCGGAGGACGCCAAGCTGTGCGTGGAGAACGGGGTCGACGGCCTCATCGTCTCGAACCACGGCGGACGCGGCGAGGACAGCGGCGGCGCAACAATCGATTTCCTGCCCGAGGTGGTGCAGGCGGTGAGCGGACGCATCCCGGTATTGGTCGACAGCGGCTTCCGCCGCGGCACCGACCTCGTCAAGGCGCTGGCGATCGGCGCGAACGCCGAGTGCATCGGGCGGCCCTATCTGTGGGGCCTCGGCGCCTTCGGCCAGGCCGGCGTCGAGCGGGTGCTCGAATTGATGCGCGCCGAGCTCGAGGTCGCCATGCGCCAATCCGGCGTGCGTTCGGTCAAGGAGCTGACGCCCGCCTTCGTGCGGAAAGTTTAGCGTCCGCGCGAGGACACCGATTTGCGCGACATCTTCGCCGACCTGTTCGCCGCCGAGCGGCCCGATCCGATCGAGGCGGCGCGCCGCTCGATACGGCCGCGCTTGCCGCGCCGGTTCTATCACGAGGTGAGCGTCGGGGACGGCGAGGGCGGAGTTTGCCTGCTGCTCGACGGCCGGCCGGCGCGCACGCCGGGGCGCCGCACCCTCGCGGCGCCCACGCGCGCGCTTGCCGAAGCGATCGCCGCCGAGTGGCAGGCGCCGGCCGAGACCATCGATCCGGCCAAAATGCCGCTCACCCGGCTTGCCAATTCGATCCTCGACGGCGTTGCCGCGGCACATGAAGAGGTGGCGGCGGAGATCGAAAAATATCTGGGCTCCGACCTCCTGTTCTATCGGGCGGAAGGCCCGCACGAGCTGGCCGAGCGCCAGGCGCGCCACTGGGATCCGATCCTGGCCTGGGCGCACGAGGCGCTCGGCGCCCGGTTCGTGCTGGCGCAGGGGATCGTGCACGCGGCGCAGCCGGAGCCGGCGCTCGCCGGGGCGCGCGCCGCGATCCCCCACGATCCCTGGCGGCTCGGCGCCGTGCACGCGGTCACCACCTTGACCGGCTCGGCGCTGATCGCGCTGGCGCTGCTGCACGGCCGCCTCGCGACCGACGACGCTTGGGCGGCGGCGCACGTCGACGAGGACTGGAACATCGAGCAATGGGGCCGCGACGAGATCGCGCTCGAGCGCCGCGCCTTCCGCTTCGCCGAGATGCAGGCCGCCGCAACGGTGCTGGCGACGGCGGGATGAGGGGGCGCCGGCGCCGGTATGGTTAACATCCGGTTCACTCCCGCGGCGTAACCTGCCGGCGCAACCGGAGCGCCGCGCGGTGGACATCAGCCTGCCCTCGCTGCTCGCGATCCCGAACTCGTTCGGGGCGCCGCCGTCGCCGTTGCAGCCGGGCCAGATCGTCGATGCCTTGGTGCTGGCCGTGCTCGACAACGGCGTCGTGCGATTGAAGGTGCCGGACGGCATCATCGACGTGCGCACCGCCGTGCAGCTCGTGGCCGGCGCCAAGGTGCGGCTCGCGGTGAACAGCACCAGCGCCGGCCTGCAGCTCACCGTGCTGACCGACGCGAACGGGGGCGCCATCGCGGCACCCGCGACCCTGGTCGGGCGCGGCCAACCGGGGCCCGACGTTCCGCCGCGCGCCGAAACCCAGGCGCAGGCCGCCGAGATCGCGCTTTCGGACGCGCCCCAGACGCTGTCCGCGACGACCGCTCCTGAGACGGCGAGCCCGACGGGCGCTGCAGATGCAGCCGAAGCGCTTGCCGCGGCGATGCGGACCGCGGCGGCCCGGCAGGGCGGGCTTGCGCCGCTCATGGCGGACCTCGAGCAGGCCGTGAACGCCGGCACGACGCTGCCGGCGCCGGTCGCCGCCGCGGCGGCGCGCGTGCTCGATCTGCGCGCGCCGCTCGAGGAAAGTCTTGTCGGCGCCGACGTCAAGCAGGCGCTCGCGCGCTCGGGCCTTTTTCTCGAGGCGCGGCTGGCGCAAATGCCGGCTGCGCCCGCGCCGGTCGATTTGAAGGCGGCGCTGGTGGTCTTCCGGCAGGTGGTGAAGCTGTGGCTTGACGCAGGCGTGCCCGACGCGTCCGCGCCCGCCGCGAGCGCGCCCATCGCGAGCGCGCGACCGGCGGTGCCGCCCGCCGCCCCGCCGCCGCCCTATCGCGGCGCGCCGCCGACCGCCCAGCCGATCGCGTCTCCCACGCTGCCGCCCGAGGCCCCGCCGCGTGCCGTGGCGGAGCATCTGCTCGGGCAGGCCGAGGCGGCGCTGGCGCGTCACACCCTGCTGCAGGTCGCCTCGTTGCCCGAGGCCGTGCCGGCGGGCGGCTCGCAGGCGACGCATCCCGGTTCGCATTGGGCGTTCGAGATTCCCTTCGCGACCGGGCAGGGGACCGCGGTGGCCCAGTTCGAGATCAGCCGCGACGGCGGCCATGCAGCGGCGGAAGGCCGGACCGTGTGGCGCGCCCGTTTCTCCCTCGATGTCGAGCCGATGGGGCCGGTGCATGCGCTCGTCGCCGTGCTCGGCGAGCAGGCCGCGGTCACCCTGTGGGCCGAGCGCGAGGCAAGCGCCGCGCGCCTGCGCGAAGGCGCCGGCCTGCTGGCCGATGCCTTGCGAGGCGCCGCGCTCGAGCCGGGCAACATCCAGATGCGCGTCGGCGCGCCGTCAGCCCCGCCTTCCGCCGCCGGCCGCTTTCTCGATCGCGCGTCGTGAGCGAGCCGCACAAATCGCCGCTCGCGGTGGCGCTGCATTACGAGCGGCCCGGCGCGCCGCGCGTGGTCGCCAAGGGCCGCGGCGAGATCGGGCACAGGATCATCGCGGCGGCCCGCGCCGGCGGCGTGCCGATCGAGGAGAATGCGGCGCTCGCCGAGGCGCTGGCCCAGGTCGAGCTCGAGCACGAGATCCCCGAGGCGCTCTATCGCGCCGTCGCCGAAGTCCTGGTCTTCATCCTGCGGGTGTCGGGACGGATCGGCTGAACGGGAACCGGCGCGTCACTCGCGCGCCGCCCGCCCGATGCGCCCCAGGTGGGTGAAGCCGAAGCCGGCAAAGTATTTGAGCCCGTAGCCGAGCGCCCGGTCGAGGCCGATATGGGCGGCCCAGATCAGCGCGACCGCCAACGCGAGCGGAAGCGGCCCCAGCACGCCGACGGCCGCGAGCACGATCGGGCCGATCGTCGTGTGCAGCGCGTTGTAGACGATCGCGCCGGCTCGCGCGCCCGCCAGATAGGCGAGGAAGCTCAAGTCCGGCGCGAGGAACAGGATGACATAGAGCCACCAGCCCGCGCCCGTGCGCGCATAGGCGAAGGTCGCGACGGCAAACAGCGCCGCGCCCTCGATCCTCAGCAACAGGCGGGGGCCGCCGGCGACGGCCGCAGGCGCCGCGCCGGTCATGCGGCGTCACGGTTCCTTGTAGAAATACGCGCCGCCCACGATGGCGATCAGGTCGGCGACGAGCGCACCGACGCCGCCGATGATGATGATGCCCTGCGGCAGGTTGCCGAGCGCGAAGCTGCCGAGCGCGGTGGCGAGCCCGCCGGCGAGCCAGAGCAGGAAGCCGGCGATCAGCGCGGTCTTCGGGCCGGCGCCATAGCGCGGCCGGATGCCCGCATAGATCCACAGGCCGGTGAATCCGTTGACGAGCGACACGATGATCCAGATGACGATCGCGCCCGCGTGCGACATTGCAAGCGGCAGGTGCCCGGCGCTTTGCCAGGCCATCCATCGGCTGCCCAGGATGGCGCCGTGGATGATGAAGCCCGCCACGAACAGGATGACGCCCGCGACGATGGCGCCGATGACGAGGCGCCCGACGTTGATCTGACCCATGGTTCCCTCCCGGAAGGATGTCGTCGCAGGCGCGGGCCCCGCACGAGCAGGACGCGCCGGACCGCGGCATCCTACGCTAAACATCGTGCCCCCGGAACATCGCTCCGGCCGGTGACCCGTCGGGAGAGGGAGTCGGAGATGCGCATCCGCCATGCTATGAAACCCTAGAACGGGGTGCCTTATCTTCGAATCGTCATCCCGTTCTAGGTCGTTGTTGGAGCGTGATCTTTTCCGAAAACCGGTGTCCACTTTTCGGGATCATGCTCTGAAATCGCAGGTTCATTCGACCTTCGGGGACGGCATGAAGGACATTCTCGAAAAGCTCGAGGCGCGGCGCGCCCATGCGCGTGCGGGCGGCGGCGACAAGCGCACCGAGGCGCAGCATAAGCGCGGCAAGCTCACGGCGCGCGAGCGGCTCGAGCTTCTGCTGGACAAGAGCTCGTTCGAGGAGTTCGACATGTTCGTCGAGCACCGCGCCACCGAGTTCGGCATGGCGAAATCGAAAATCCCGGGCGACGGCGTGGTCACCGGCTGGGGCACGGTCAACGGCCGCACCGTCTTCGCCTTCGCCAAGGATTTCACCGTGTTCGGCGGCTCGCTGTCGGAAACCCACGCCATCAAGATCACCAAGATCCAGGACATGGCGATGAAGGCGCGGGCGCCGATCGTCGGCCTGTTCGACGCCGGCGGGGCGCGCATCCAGGAGGGCGTGGCCGCGCTCGGCGGCTACGGCGACGTGTTCAAGCGCAACGTCGTCGCGTCGGGCGTGATCCCGCAGATTTCCGTGATCATGGGCCCGTGCGCCGGCGGCGACGTCTATTCGCAGGCGATGACCGATTTCACCTTCATGGTGCGCGACACCAGCTACATGTTCGTCACCGGCCCGGACGTGGTGAAGTCGGTGACCAACGAGGTGGTGACCGCCGAGGAGCTGGGCGGCGCCGGCGTGCATACGACCAAATCCGGCGTCGCCGACGGCGCGTTCGAGAACGACGTGGAATGCCTGCTGCAGATGCGCCGGCTGATCGATTTCCTGCCGGCGCACAGCGGGGAGGGCGCGCCGGAATGGCCGTCGTTCGACGACCCGGAACGCGAGGACCCTTCCCTCGACACCCTGATCCCGGACAATCCCAATAAGCCGTACGACATCAAGGAGCTGATCCTCAAGGTCGCGGACGAGGGCGATTTCTTCGAGATCCAGCCGAGCTTCGGCCGCAACATCGTGGTGGGTTTCGGCCGGCTTGCCGGCCGCACTGTCGGCTTCGTCGCCAACCAGCCGATGGTGCTCGCCGGCGTGCTCGACTCCGACGCCTCGCGCAAGGGCGCGCGCTTCGTGCGCTTCTGCGACGCCTTCGCGATCCCGATCGTCACCTTCGTCGACGTGCCCGGCTTCCTGCCCGGCACCGCGCAGGAATATGGCGGCCTGATCAAGCACGGCGCCAAGCTCCTGTTCGCCTATTCGCAGGCGACGGTGCCGCTCGTCACCGTGATCACGCGCAAGGCGTTCGGCGGCGCCTACGACGTGATGGCCTCGAAGCACATCGGCGGCGACGTCAACTACGCCTGGCCGACCGCGCAGATCGCCGTGATGGGCGCCAAGGGCGCGGTCGAGATCATCTTCCGCTCAGACATCGGCGACAAGGACAAGATCGCCAAGCGCACCAGGGAATACGAGGACCGGTTCCTGTCGCCCTTCGCCGCCGCCGAGCGCGGCTATATCGACGAGGTGATCCTGCCGCACTTGACGCGCCGCCGCCTCTGCCGCGCGCTCGCCATGCTGCGCGGCAAGCAGGTCGAGATGCCGGCGCGGAAGCACGATAATCTGCCGTTGTGAGTAGTGCATTGTTGAATTTACAATAGAAGCGCGAATTTCGCTGTTAGGGCGCGGCTATGGAAACGTTGTTGATCATTGGAATTCTGGTGCTCATCGCTTGGGTTGCCGGCGTTCAAATCAAGAAATGGCGTCGCAAACAATTCCTTATCCGCAAGTATAGAAGCGAAGCGGTCGCTGAGGCGATCATGGGTCAAAAGGTATGGCAAGGCATGAGTTCGGAACAGTTGATCGACGCCTTGGGACGGCCGGTAGACATTGACGAAACGATCTACAAAACGAAGCGAAAGGAAGTTTGGAAATATGGGCAGACGGGGAAGAACCGATACCGTCAAAGGGTAACTCTTGAAAATGGTGAGGTCGTTGGTTGGCACAATCAATGAGGCATTTTGATCGCGCCGTACGGTAATGCCGCCGAGGAAGCGATGTCGCTGTCGGTTGATTCAGCACGTAGCCCGGATAAGCGAAGCGATATCCGGGATCGGCCTCTCGGCTTGTGTACCCGCATTTCGCCGCGCTCATGCGGGCTACTTGTTCAATCCGGGCTACGGTTCCTGCATCAATAATGGAACCGGCATTGGGCGATCTCGATCGCCTGGGCGGCGCCGGAGCCGGTGACGCGATAGATCAGCCGATGCTCGTGGGTGATGCGGCGCGACCACCAGCCTTTGTGGTGCCCGCGCAGCGGCTCGGGCTTGCCGAGACCGGCGAAGGGATGGCGGCGAGCGTCTTCGATCAGCGTTGCGATCTTGAGTGCGACGGCGACGTCTTGAC